>Ga0224505_10000433_pt1 | contig 28960 bp, 15 predicted proteins | sample SF_Jan12_sed_USG_FD_169102 | JGI IMG/M metagenome (GOLD analysis project Ga0224505, IMG submission 169102) | Sediment microbial communities from San Francisco Bay, California, United States - SF_Jan12_sed_USGS_4_1 | ecosystem: Environmental > Aquatic > Marine > Sediment | place: USA: California... | reverse complement strand
CCCGATGATGGCGCAGCGTACGTCTGGCATGGTCGATCCCTCCAGCAAGGTCGCGGCTTGCGGTCTCCAACTCGTCGCACCACAGCGGCCCCCCGCCGACATGGCTTCGGCAACTCGCTGTCGAGCTCGGCCTAGTCCGAAGCCGTCTCCGCTAGCGCCGGAACCACAGGGTAACCCCCACCTTGAGGACGAGCGACCACTCGAAGTCCTGAAATGGTTGCGTCGATCCGATGGCGACCACCGAAGTTCGGGGAACAGGGAGCGGGATGACCGTCGAGCTGACCAGGATGGGGTAGGGGCGATAGTCGTTCGCGTCCAGCCACAGCAGGCCGGCGCCCAGTCCGGTCATGGTCACCCCGGTGTTCAGGACCTGCCGCTCCGCGGCCGTGATCACGGTCGGGGCCCAACTGTCGTCCGTCCATGACAAGGTGCCGTAGGCGCGCGTTTCCAGGAACGGGGGCGTCTCGGCATGGATTTCCGCCACCGGCTCGAGCGGGCGGTTGCTCACCAGCACGCCGCCGCCAATCGTCAGCAACTGTGCCTGTACGTCGGTCCCACAGACCACCACCAGCAGTCCGGCACCGAGAAGCGCTCGCACGGCTCGTACCCCCACCACGTGATCGATGACGTTACAGCTCCGATGTTACAGCGTCCCGACTCGGCACGCCGCTGCGATGCTGAGGCGCCCCAGCGTTCGGGGAAGCCGCGACGCCAATATGGAAGCGCGACGGGCCGCCGGCCAGCGAGCGTGGAGGGCGGGGGTCTTGCGCAGGAGGCCCTTCACGTTCCTCTTTTCCGTATCAAGGGGGGCCTCGGCGCGGACCCAGCCTCGTCGCGCCCGGCCCGCTTCCGCGTTCAGGCAGACACCATGCCAGTGCTGGAGGGAGCGACGGTGGCAGGATCGGGTCGCGGAGTACGTTCAGACAGGTGGCTGATGGCCGTGCTCCTCGGCGGTGCCGCGTTCGGCTGCCACGACGCCACGGTCCCCGGCGGCGGGCGTGGTCCGACCGTGCCGGAGCCGCGGGCGGGGCAATACGTGGTGGCCGAGTTCAAGTTCCAGAACAACTGCTCCGAGCCGGCCTTTGCGCTCAGCGACGTCGCCGCCACTGCCCGCTCAGCCGAATTCTCTCTCAACCCGGACGCGGACCACCAAGGCACCGTCGAGCTGGCCGGCACCCTCCAGGTCGCGCACCCTATCCCCGGCACGCCCGACGTTGCGATCTTCGACGGGCCAGACACCGGTCGGTACACCATTTCCGGCGACACGCTCCGCCTCTGGTTCCCCAAGAAGGTCAACGAGTGGGTGGGCGTCCTGCGGTTCCCCAGGTACCAGGCTGGCCAGATCGCCGGGTCGTCACGCAGCAACTGCTCGGCTATCTCGCTCAGGCTCGAGAAGCGCCCCTGAGCGTCCGTGGCTCGCCAGGGATTGGCCCATCATCGGGAGAGGCGAGGGGTACCACATTGTTGTTACGTACCGGCGCGTCACGGGACCACTGCATCGCCAAGGGGTACGTCAAGACCGCCTACGGAGACGCCATGGGACTCATCCGCTTCATTCCACTGTTGGTCGGCGCGGTCGTGCTCGGCTGTGGCGACGATCCCTTCGGAGTCCAGGATGCCCTGGGCCTGTGGGATCTCCAGCAGATCAATGGCCTCGAGATTTCCGGTACCAGCCCGACCGGGGTCTGGATCCGGGAAAGCGGCGGCAGCGACTCGACCTTGGTCCCCATCGAGTCGATCACCCTGGAGTTCGCGGCCGCGTCCGCCTGCTCGTGGACATTCGATGACGGTATTCAGGGTGCGGTCACCGAGGATGACTGCCAGTACGGTATCTCGAAGGACGGCGACATCACGGTGACCGTTGGAAACACCGCCTACCAAGGCGCCGCGGCGGGAGCCACCATAACGCTCCGGGACGTTCACACCAACGAACTGGAGTTCGGCAAGCGCACGTAGCCGGTGGCTGGTGACCGGCTCCTGCCGGAACGGCGGCATGGTCGTGGCGCTCAGCTTCCAATCCCAACAATCGCAAGGCGTTAGGCGACGGGGACCCCGGGGGAGGAGGAAGTCCAGCTCAGCCCTTGACGCGGCCGATACTAAGGCGTAGTGTACCGTCAATTCCCGACTTGCATGATCGCGCTTGGACTTCCGGGGAGCGGGTGGTGGGTTCGCGCGACTGCGAGCCAGTTGACGTGAGGATCCAGCCGTTGGCCCGCGCTAGCTGGCACACGGCCTCGCCGGTGAGCAAGTAGTGCAGGGAGAACGCAGCCCTCCCCGCGTGCACGTTGCCAGGAAAGAGCAGGGATGCAAGGGCGTCGCGCCGGTAGGGGCGCCCTGCCGTCGCTCGCGTTGCCGATCTCGGGAGCGCGAGTTCGCGAGTCGTTGGCAGAGTCGGGCGAGTCCCGCGCGCGGGCAGCATCGCGCCCCGGGGCTGCAGTGAGCCAGGAAACCTTCTCATCGGCGGAGGGCAGTCGTATGGCGATCAGCCGTAGTGTGATAGTTGCTGTCGTTGCGACCCTGTGTGCGTCGGGACCGCTCGCGGCACAAGCCCAGACGGGGACGATCGTCGGCACCGTCAAGGATGTCGCGACCACGATGGGCTTGGCGAACACCAGCGTCGCCATCGAGGGGACGCGGCGTGGAACCACCACGGCCGCGGACGGCTCGTTCGTGCTGGCGGACGTGCCCGTCGGGATCGTGCGGCTCGTGGCGCGCTCCATTGGCTACGCGCCGGTGACGCACGAGATCACGGTCACCGCAGGCCAGCCGATAACGGTGGAGTTTGTGATGGAGCGTCAGGCCGCGGTCATGGACGAGATCGTGGTGACCGGGTATGGCTCCCAGCGTCGCGCGGAGATCACCGGGTCGATCTCGACGGTTGACGGAGACGCCGCCAACGTGGGCGTGGTCGAGAATGCCGACAAGATGCTCCAGGGTCGGGTTTCCGGGCTGAACGTCCAGCAGAACACCGGCGATCCGGGGGCTGGCATGCAGCTCAGGGTCCGCGGCGGGACCTCGATCAGCGGCAGCGACGAGCCCCTGTACGTGATTGACGGGGTCGTCATCCAGAACCAACCCACGGAGCCGGGTGGGGTCGGTGTTGGCGGCGGCGCGTCGCCCGCCCGCAACCCGCTCTCGCTCATCAACCCGTCGGACATCAAGTCCATCACGGTGCTCAAGGACGCCGGGGCGGCCGCGATCTACGGCGCCCGCGGCGCGAACGGCGTCATCCTGATCGAGACGAAGCAGGGTGAGCGCGACCAGGTGACCTTCGAGTACGACGGCTACGTCTCCTTTGGGAGCGCGGCGAACTCGTTGGGGATCGCGACTGCCGACCAGTACCGGCAGTTCATCCAGGAGCAGGTGGCGGCGGGCAACCTCCCCGCCGAGCGGCTGGACAACCTCGGCTCGGCCAACACGAACTGGGAGAACGAGGTCTTGCGCTCGACGCTGTCGCAAAACCACAACGTGTCGTTCTCCGGCGGGAGCTCCAACACGACCTACCGGGCCTCGCTCAACTACCAGAACGTGCAGGGCGCGGCGCTGAGCAGCGGGCTGGAGCGCTTCCAGGGCCGGCTCAACGCCCGGCAGTACGCGTGGAATGACCGCCTACAGCTCGGGCTCAACCTGACGGCGTCGCACATCGACAACAACTACGTCCCCTTCCAGGACAACGGCGGGTTTGAGGGTGACCTGTTCCAGAACATGGTCGTCTTCAATCCGACCCGGCCGGTCAAGGTGACCGACACGGCCACCGGGCTGGAGAGCTACTACGAGATCGGCGCCGGCCGGCAGTCGGTGCGAAACCCGGTGGCGCTCGCCGAGCAGCTCCAGGACTTCGGGAACACGACCCGCGTGCTTGGCAACATCCGGGCCCAGCTCGACATCACGTCGAGCCTGCAGGGCCAGGTGATCGTCGGCGTGGATCGCTCCGATGGTGGGCGCAAAGTCTATTACCCGGCGGCGAACCCGGTGGGCGCGGAATACAATGGGCTCGCCAGGCGTGCCGCCCAGACGCTCACGGGCGTGACCTTCCAGGGACTCATGAACTGGAGCCAGGACTTCGCGGGCGTGCACACTATCGCCGCCACCGGCGGGTACGAGTTCCAGGACTTCTCCAATGGCGGGGCGGGGGCGGAAACCCGCGACTTCCTGACCGACGCTTTCAGCTTCGACAATCTGGGCGCGGGCGCGAACGTGCAGGTGCCGTACTCGTACCTCACCGATAACCGCGTGGTCGGCTTCTTCGGGCGGGTGGTCTACGGCTACAAGGACCGCTACTACCTGACCGGTGTAGTGCGCCGTGACGGATCCTCCCGCTTCGGTGCCGATTCCAAGTGGGGGACGTTCCCGGCCATTTCGGCGAGTTGGCGCCTGAGCCAGGAGCGCTTCCTGGAAAACGGACCGTTCTCCGAGCTGCGCTTCCGGGCCGGGTACGGCCTGCAGGGTAACGACGCGGCGGCTTCCTATGCCTCGCTGGTGCTACTCTCGCCGGGTGAAGGCTACAGCTACCCGTTCGGCGACCAGAAGGTCGTGGGTGTCGCCCCCTCGCAGAATCCGAACCCGAACCTCAAGTGGGAGCAGACCGCCACGCTCAACTTCGGGCTCGACTTCGGGTTCTCCGACCAGCGGATCACCGGTAGCATCGACTACTACAAGAAGGATACGAAGGACCTCCTGCTCGAGGTCACCGTCCCGCAGCCGGCCCCCGTTGGCACTCGGCTCGAGAACATCGGCCAGGTGCGCAACTCGGGCATCGACGCTCAGCTCGACGCGCTGCTGGTGACGAGCGCGACCTTCAGCTGGCAGGCGGGCCTCGTATTCTCGACCAACAAGAACCAGGTCGTGGACCTCGGCGGGCGCCAGTTCATCACGACCGGCTTCGTCAACGGCCAGGGCCAGACTGGGCAAACGTCCCAGCGGCTCCTGCCGGGCGAACCCCTCGGGACGTACTTCGGCCCCGAGTATGTCGGGACGGACCCCACCGGCAGGCAGCTGTTCAACGATTACGATGCGGATGGCACCCTGATCGGCGAGACGACGACGCCGGCCGCGGACGATTTCCAGGTGCTGGGGCATGCCGATCCCGACTTCACGGCCGGCATCCGCACCCAGGTGACGTTCGGCCGCTTCGACGCGGGGCTCCTGCTCCGGTGGGAGCAGGGTGGGACGGTCTTCAACAACACTGCGCTGGTCTACTCCACCAAGAGCAACGCGCTGCAGGACAAGAACTTCCTGGCGTCGGCGCTGGACGATCCGACGGGGATCACGCAGCCCGCCATCTACTCGTCGCGGTGGCTCGAGGGCCGGTCGTTCCTGCGCCTCCAGAACATCACGCTGGGCTTCACGTTCGACCTGCCGGGGTACCTCTCCGGCCTGGGCAACAGCGCGCGGCTCTACGCGTCGGCCGACAACTTGTTCTTGCTGACGGGGTACTCCGGATACGATCCAGAGGTGCTCATCGGGGCGCAGGGTATTGCCGCGCGCGGCGTCGACTATCTCAACTACCCGCGTCAGCGCGTGTTCACGACTGGCGTCCGGCTCTCGTTCTGAGGTGCGTCGCATGAGCATCCGCGGATCTGATCGAACTGAACGGCCCTGTGCCGTGACGAGTCATCCCCAACGCTGCAAAGGTCGGTATCGCATGCAGACACCACGATTCCGGAGCTTGCTGAGCGGGGCTCGGCGCGCGTTGCTCGTCGCCCCCCTTGCGCTGGCCCTCTCGCTCCAGGCCTGCACGGACCTGACGGAGGACCCGACGAGCTCCATCGCGCCGAACAGCTTCTTCAAGAACGAGCAGGAAGTGCTCGGCGCCCTGGCGGGCGTCTACTCCGTGATGAAGAATCCCTGGAGCTGGTACAACCTGAACGAGATCACTTCGGACGAGATGATCGTGCCGACTCGCGGCCAGGACTGGTTCGACAACGGGCGCTGGCTGGAGCTCCACAGGCAGGGCTGGACGGCGACCAGTTCCTCGGCGCTCGACGACATCAACGGCATGTGGAGCGGGCCCTTCTCCGGCGTGACCCGGGCCAACGTGGTCCTGTCCGCGCTCACGGACGTGACCATCGCGGACAAGGAGGCCGTGATCGCGGAGACCCGGGTGCTCCGGGCGTTCTACTACTACCAGCTGATGGACATGTTCGGTGGGGTGCCCATCGTGACGGACCTCGTCATCGAGCCCCGGGCAGCGGCGTCGCGCGACTCCGTCTTCCGGTTCATCGAGTCGGAGCTGATCGCGGCCCGGCAAGACCTGCCCGTTGCGTGGCCCGCCTCGCAGCACGGCCGCATGACGAAGGGCGCTGCGAGCGCGATCCTCGCCAACATGTACGTGAACGCGGCGGTGTACACCACGTCCACGCCGAGCGCGACCTCGTACAACTCGTGCGCCAGCGTGACGGTGACCGGGGGGCAGACCGCCTGTGACGCCGCCATCGCGGCGGCGGACGCGGTCCTGGCCGACTACTCGCTCGCCCCGGAAGGGCAGTGGCGGTCGAACTTCACGGCCGACAACGCCACATCGTTGGAGAACGTCCTGGTCGCAAAGCAGCTCAACGAGCCGGGGCTGGGCCTGGACCTGGTCATGCGGGCCCTCCACTACAACCAATTCAACCCGTCCCCGTGGAACGGCTTCGCGGCCCTCGCGGATGCCTACCGGGCCTTCGATGCGGACGACGAGCGTCGGGAGGTCCTGCTCGAGGGGCAGCAGTACTGCGTTGATCCAAACGGCTGCGGCAGCGTCGCGTTCGGCGGCGCGGTCGACGACCGCAGCGGCGCGCCCCTCTTGTTCACGATCGACATCGTCGACGCCTCGGCCGCGACGGAAGGCGAGGGCACCCGGGTCATGAAGTACCTGCCCGACCCCGACCACGTCGCCCAGGAGAACGGGAACGACTTCGTCTACTTCCGCGCCGGCGAGATGGTGATGATCAAGGCTGAGGCGGAGCTGGCGAAGGGCAACGGCGCGGCGGCACTCACGCTGGTGAACCAGCTCCGCGCCCGCGTGTTCGAGCCGGACGAGCCGCTCACGAGCATCGATCAGGACGGCATCCTGCGCGAGCGGCTGTTCGAGTTCGCCGGAGAGGCGAAGCGGCGCCAAGACCTCATCCGTCACGGGAAGTACACCCAGGCATGGGCCTTCAAGACGGCAACGGAAGCCTACAAGGTGCTGATGCCGATTCCGCAGCCGCAGATCGACGCCAACCCGCTACTGGGCCAGAATCCGGGGTACTGATCGCGTAACCCCGTTGGGTGGTGGTGTGTGCCATAGCCTGCCCTCCCTCCCGGGGGGGCAGGCTATGGTGTCATTGCGCCCACGCCTATCTTCTCCCCCCATGACTTCCTCAGCGTCGCGTCGGCCTGCACGCTTCCGCAGCGCCTGGTGCCTGATGGCGACGGCGTGCCTGGCCCTGGCCTGCTCCGGCCCGGATGGCCGGACGGATCAGGCCCCGTCACCCGGGGACCAGTTGTTCACGCTCCTACCGTCCGCCTACACCGGCGTGCGGTTCGAGAACCGTGTGGAGGATACGCGGGAGCACAACGTCTTCACCTACCGCAACCACTACAACGGCGGAGGCGTGGCGCTGGGGGACCTCACGGGGGACGGACTCCCGGAGGTGCTGCTCACCGCCAACATGGGGGAGAACCGCCTGTACGTGAACGAGGGCGGATTCCGCTTCCGGGACGTCACCGGGGAGGCGGGCCTCGGAGGAACGGGGTCCTGGTCCACGGGCGTCACGTTCGCGGACGTGAACGGTGACGGACTGCTCGACATCTACGTGTGCCGCGCCGGGGACGTCCCCCCCGACCGTCGGGCCAACGCGCTCTACGTCCACCAGAGACTCGACGCCAACGGCGTTCCCCGGTTCGCCGAGCAGGCGGCGGCCTACGGAGTGGCCGATGAGGGCTACTCCACGCACGCCGCCTTCTTCGACTACGACCGGGACGGGGACCTCGACCTCTATGTCGTCAACAACTCGCCGCGCCCGGTGAGCAGCTTCGGACTCCGGAACACGCGGAACGAACGGCACCGGGACGGCGGCGACCGGCTCTACCGGAACGAGGGTGGCCGCTTCGTCGACGTGAGCGAGGCGGCCGGGATCTTCGGCAGCGAGATCGCCTTCGGGCTCGGCGTCGCCGTCGGCGACGTCAGCGGCGACGGCTGGCCGGACATCTACGTGTCGAACGACTTCTTCGAGCGGGACTTCCTCTACATCAACAACCGGGACGGCACGTTCAGCGAGCAGCTCGAGCGCCAGATGCCTGTGACCAGCCTCTCGTCCATGGGCCTAGACGCGGCGGACATCGACAACGATGGCTGGCTCGACCTCTACGTCATGGACATGCTGCCGGAGGACGACTACCGGTTCAAGACCACCACGGCCATCGACGGCTGGGACGGCTACCAGACTCAGGTGTCCCTCGGCTTCCACCACCAGTTCACGCGGAACATGCTGCAGCGGAACAACGGGAACGGGACGTTCAGCGAGATCGGCCAGCTGGCCGGGGTCGCCCGCACGGACTGGAGCTGGAGCCCGCTGATCGCGGATCTCGACCTCGACGGCTACAAGGACCTCTACGTCACGAACGGTATCCTGCGCGATGTGACGGACCAGGACTACATCGCCTACCTCGCCAGCGACGAGACCATGCGGGCGGCGGTCGCCGGCCAGCGCGTGGACTTCCTCAAGCTCATTGAGGTAATGCACTCGACGCCGCTCCGGAACTACGCCTTCCGCAACGAGGGGCACCTCACGTTCGCGAACGTGGGCGCTGCCTGGGGCCTGAACTCCGCCGGCTTCTCGAACGGGGCGGCGTACGGGGATCTCGACGGCGACGGTGCGCCTGACCTGGTCGTCAACAACATCAACGCGGGAGCGTCCGTCTACCGGAACAACGCGCTGGCCCTCCTGGACAACCGCTTCCTGCAGGTCCGCCTCGAAGGTGAGGGGGCGAACCGGTTCGGCATCGGCGCGAAGGTCGTGCTGCGGAGCGCCGACGCGACGTTCGTCCAGGAGCTGATGCCGTCCCGCGGCTTCCAGTCGAGCGTGGACTACGTCCTGACGTTCGGCCTCGGCCCGCTGGACACGGTCCCCGCGGTCACCGTCCGATGGCCGGACGGCCGCGTGACCACGCTGCGGGACGTGGCGGCGAACCAGCGCCTCACGGTCCGGCAGGCGGATGCGGAGGGCACCACCCCCGACGCGGGCCGACCCACCCCGCCGCTCCTGACGGACGTCACCGCGGGTACGCCGCTAGGGGACCCGCACCGCGAGAACCGGTTCGTGGATTTCCGCAGCCAACCCCTGGCGCCGAAGATGCTCTCGGCGGAAGGGCCGCCCATGGCGGTGGCGGACGTGAACGGGGACGGGCTCGACGACGTGTTCCTCGGGGGCGCCCGGGAGCAGCCCGGTCAGCTGCTCCTCCAGCGGCCGGACGGCGGATTCGCGAGCGTCGGCCAGGAGGTGTTCCGGCGGGACGCGCTGTCGGAGGATGTCGGCGCGGCATTTTTCGACGCGACCGGTGACGGGCGCCTTGACCTGTACGTTGTGAGCGGCGGGAGCGATTTCGCCGAGACGGCACCCGCGCTCCAGGACCGGCTGTACCTCAACGAAGGGCAGGGCCGGTTCCGAAAGGCGGACGCCCTGCTGCCGCCCCTGATTGTCAGCGGCTCGCGCCCGGCGGCGGCCGACTTCGACGCGGACGGCGACATCGATCTCTTCGTCGGCGGGCGCGTCGTGCCGCGGCGCTACGGCATCGATCCCCGGAGCGTGCTGCTGGAGAACGACGGGCGGGGGCGCTTCCGGGACGTCACCGCGCAGGTCGCGCCCGAGTTGGCGCGTGTCGGCATGGTCACCGATGCCGTGTGGCACGACATGGACGACGACGGTCGACTGGATCTGGTCGTGGTGGGCGAGTGGATGCCGATCACGATCTTCCGCAACACGCCGGGAGGACGGCTCGAGCGCGTGGCGTCTCCGGGCCTCGAGCGGAGCCACGGCTGGTGGACCCGGATCGTGGTGGGGGACTTCACGGGTGACGGTCGCGCCGACTTCGTGGTGGGCAACCTCGGGCTCAACACCCGCCTGCGAGCCTCCGCGACGCACCCGGTCACGATGCACGTCCTGGACGCCGACCGGAATGGGACCGTCGAACAGGTACTCTCCGTCCCCGAGGGCGAAGCGAGCGTCCCGCTGCTACTCCGCGACGACCTGCTCCGCGTCGTCCCATCCCTCCGGTCGCGCTACCCCGACTACGAGGGGTACGCCGGGCAGACCGTGGCCGACATCTTCCCGCCGGCCGTCGTGGCCGACGCGGTCGTGAAGCAGGCGTACACCTTCGCGACGGCGCTGGTGCGGAACGACGGCGGTGGGGCGTATATCCTCGTCCCCCTCCCGCGCGAGGCGCAGTGGGCCCCCGTGTATGGCATCCTGCCCGCCGACGTGGACCGGGACGGGAATCTCGATCTCCTCCTGGCGGGGAACTTCGACGGTGCCACACCGGCGATCGGGCGGATGCGGGCCAGCTACGGCCTGCTGCTCCGGGGGGATGGGGAAGGGGGCTTCGCGCCGGTCCCGGCGACGGAGAGCGGCTTCGTCGTGCCCGGGCAGGCGCGCGACATTCAGCGCCTCGGGACGCGGCGGGGTGTCCGCTATGTCGTGACCCGGAACGACGATCGTCCGCTGGTGTTCCGGTCCGCGCCCCCGGACCGCTAGCGCCGCGGCGGTGGAGCCCCCTTCGTGGAGATCACGATGACGCCGTTGGCGCCGCGGGATCCGTACATGCTGATGCTCGTGGGATCCGTGAGCACCTCGATCGTCTCGATGTCGTACGGATTGATGCCCACCAGCGCCCCGCCGGGGCCCGGCTCGATGGGCACCCCGTCGATCACGTACAGCGGCTCGCTGCTGCCGAGGATCGTCGAGCGGCCGCGAATGTGGATCGCGACGCGCCCGTTCGCCGTGAGCGTCACGATGCACGGCGGGCACTTGCTCCTGAGCACCTGTTCGATCGTCTGGGACCGGTTCCGTTGGAAATCGTCGGCAGTCACGACCGTGCCCGCGGGCGGGTCCGTCTCCCGCGCCGGCGGTGCGGCCTGCGGCCGGTCGGCGGTCGACCGGGCACAGGCGGCCACGACCAGCGCCACCACCCCGATCGGGGTCAGGGCACGGGACGAGACACCGAACCAACCCATGTTGTAAGATACCTCCGCCACCCCACCGCGTCGAACCGTCGGGGGGGCGGGCTTCACGATCATCGATGGAGAACACCCATGAGGATTCCCTGCACCGCTCGCCGTCTCGGACTCGTCCTGATCGGCGCGACGCTGCTCCCAACCGCCACCGCCGCCCAGGCCCGCCACCAAGTGCGCTCCCCCGACGGGCGGAACGAGGTCACGGTCGGGAGCCGGGAGGGAAGGCTCTACTACAGCGTGCGGCGTGACGGCCGGCCTGTGCTGCTCCCCTCGGGGCTCGGCTTCGAGTTCCGCGGCGCGGCGCCGCTCCGTGACAACTTGCAGATCGTGGACACGGCCCGGCGGACCGTGGACGAAACCTGGACCCAGCCTTGGGGCGAGGTCGCCCGCGTGCGGGACCACCATCACGAGCTACGCGTCGAGGTGGCCGAAGCCGCACCAGCCGGGCGGCGATTCACGCTGGTCGTTCGGGCGTTCGACGACGGGGTCGCCTTCCGCTACGAGCTGCCGGCCCAGCCGAGCCTCGACGCGTTCGAGATCACCGAGGAGCTGACCGAGTTCGTCATGGCGGACAATGCGCGCGCCTGGTGGGTTCCCGCGAATCGCGAGAACCGATACGAGTTCCTCTACTCGGGCTCCCCGATGAGCATGCTGGACACCGTCCACACCCCCCTCACCCTGGAAACCACCGACGGTCTGTACGTCGTGATTCACGAGGCGAACCTGGTGGATTACGCCGCCATGAACCTGCTCGGCACCGACGACGACTCCGTCCGACCCATGATCGACAGCCTGGGCGCCCGGCGGCTGCGCACCTGGCTCGCCCCCTGGGCCGACGGGGTGACGGTGCGGGGGCGCACGCCTTTCGTGACGCCGTGGCGCACCATCCAACTGGCCGACCGGGCCGCCGACCTGGCGCCATCGGTGCTGGGCCTCAACCTCAATCCGCCCAACGCGCTGGAGCGGACGGACTGGATCGAGCCCCAGAAGTACGTCGGCATCTGGTGGGGCATGCACATCAACACGATGACCTGGGCCTCCGGACCGAAGCACGGTGCGACGACCGCGAACACGAAGGCGTACATCGACTTCGCGGCGGCCAACGGGTTCGGCGGCGTGCTGGTGGAGGGGTGGAACGTCGGATGGGACGGGGACTGGATCCGGAATGCCGAGCAGTTCTCCTTCACCCAGCCGTATCCCGACTACGACCTCCAGGGCCTGGCCGAGTATGCTCGGGAGCAGGGCGTCCGGCTCATTGCCCACAACGAGACGTCCATGGGGGTCGAGAACTACGAGCGGCAGCTGGAGGACGCGTTCACGCTGTACCAGTCGCTCGGCATCAATGCGGTGAAGACCGGGTACGTGGGGGATCTGACGCGGGACGGCCATGCCCACCACGGGCAGTACATGGTGCGCCACTGGCGGAAAGTGATCGAGGCGGCGGCGCGGCACGGAATCATGGTGGACGCGCACGAGCCCATCAAGGACACCGGGGAGCGCCGGACCTACCCGAACATGATGACCCGGGAAGGTGCCCGCGGGCAGGAGTACAACGCGTGGGGCGGCGACGGCGGGAACCCGCCGGAGTACGAAACCATCCTGTTTTTCACGCGGATGCTGGCCGGCCCCATGGACTTCACCCCGGGCGTGTTCGACATCCAGATCGCGAGCACCACCGGCACGCCGCGGCGTCCCGAGGAGCCGCGCGTCCGCACGACGCTGGCCAAGCAGCTCGCGCTCTACGTGGTGCTGTACTCGCCGCTGCAGATGGCGGCCGACCTGCCCCAGAACTACGAGGGGCAGCCGGCGTTCAAGTTCATCCGCGATGTGCCGGTGGACTGGGAGGACACCAAGGTGCTCGACGGGAAGATCGGTGACTACGTCGTCGTGGCCCGTCAGGAACGCGGCGGCCCGGACTGGTACGTGGGGGCCGTCACCGACGAGGAGGCCCGGGAGCTCGAGATCCCGCTTTCGTTCCTCGCCTCGGGCAGGCGGTACGTGGCGGAGATCTATGCGGACGGTGCGGACGCCGACTGGCGCGACCACCCGCACTCGATCGCGATCTCCGAGCGAGCGGTGGACGCGACGTCACGTCTCACGCTCACCCTGGCTGCCGGTGGCGGTCAGGCCATTCGCATCCGGCCGGCGCCGTAGGCGCGAGGAGCAGACCAATGTCGCAGGATCGGGGAGCGGTATTCCTCAGGTGTGGTGGGTCCCGGCTGCTCGCCGCCGTGCTCGCCCTGGTCGGGTGCGGCTCGCGCGAGCCGCCGCTCTTCGAGTGGCTGCCGGGCGACGCCACCGGGATCACGTTCGTCAACGAGCTGCCGGAGACGCCCGACTTCAACATCGTCAACTACCTGAACTACTACAACGGCGGAGGCGTGGCCGCGGGCGACGTGGACGGTGACGGGTTGGCGGACCTGTATTTCACGTCGAACCTCGGAGCGGACCGGCTCTACCGGAACCTGGGCGACTTCCGGTTCGAGGACGTCACCGTGGCCGCCGGATTGGGGACCACCTCCGGATGGAAGACCGGGGTCACGATGGCCGACGTCAACGGCGACGGCTACCTCGACCTCTACGTCTCCACGGTCACCCACCTCACCCTGCACGGCCGGAACGTGCTGTACGTGAACGATGGCGACGGGACCTTCACCGACCGGACCGCGGAGTACGGGCTCGAGCACGTCGGGTACTCGACCCAGGCCGCCTTCTTCGACTACGACGGCGACGGCGACCTGGACATGTACCTGCTCAATCACTCGACGCACGAGCAGCGGGGCAACGTCTTCAATCCGGAGGTGCGGGAGCGACACCCGCTCGCGGGAGACCGCCTCTTCCGCAACGACGGGAACCGCTTCGTGGACGTCAGCGTCCCGGCCGGCATCTACGGCGGGGCCGAGGGATACGGCCTCGGTGTCGTGGTGAGCGACCTGAACCTCGACGGCTGTCCCGACGTCTATGTCTCCAATGATTTCGACGAGGGGGATTTCCTCTACCGCAACGACTGCGACGGGACGTTCACCGAATCCATCGCGACGGCCATGGGGCACACCAGCCGTGCCTCGATGGGCGTCGATGCGGCCGACTTTTCCAACGACGGTCGGCCCGACGTGGTCGTGCTCGACATGCTGCCGGCGCGCGAGGACATCCTCAAGACATCGGCGAACGCCGACGAGTACTCGGTGCACTTCCAGAGGCTGGGGGCGGGCTACTTGCCGCAGTACGCCCGCAATACGCTGCAGCTGAACCGCGGGCACGGCCGCTTCAGCGACATCGGATACCTGGCGGGCGTGTATGCCACCGACTGGAGCTGGTCACCGCTCTTCGCCGACCTGGACAACGACGGTCGCAAGGACCTGCTCGTCACCAACGGTATCTACCGGCGACCGAATGACCTCGACTTCTTCACCCTCGTCATGGACCGCCGCGTCCAGGCGGCGCTGCAGGACAGCCTCACGCAGGAGCGGCTCGACACGCTGCGCGGCCGGATGCCGCATGTGCCGATCGCGAACTACGCCTTCCGGAACAACGGGGACCTGACGTTCACCGACGTCGCGGACGCGTGGGGCCTGGGCAGGACGGACTTCTCGACCGGCGCCGCCTACGTGGATCTGGACAACGACGGCGCGCTCGATCTCGTGCTGAACAACATCAACGCGCCCGCCGGGATCTACCGGAACCGCGCCCGCACGCTCACCCCGAACCACTTCCTGGCGGTGCGGCTGCGGGGCGCGGGCGGCAACACCGGGGGGCTGGGGGCGAAGGTCCTCGTGCATCACGACGGGACCATGCAGTTCCTGGAGCAGATGCCCACCCGGGGGTTCCAGTCCTCGGTGGACCCGCGGCTCCACTTCGGCCTGGGGGCATCCACCCGCGTCGACTCCCTAGCAATCGTGTGGCCAGACGGTCGCGCGCAGACGCTACGGGACGTCGCGGCGGATCAGACGGTGACGCTCGTGCAGGAGGAGGCGCCGGACCGGTACGCGTACCGTGGGACGTCGGTCCGGGAGACGCTCTTCGCGGACGTCACCGTGCAGGCAGGCGTCGACTACACGCACCGGGAGAACACGTTCTTCGACTACAGCCGGGAGCCGCTCATCCCCCATCAGCTGTCCGCCGAGGGGCCGGCGCTGGCGGTCGGGGACGTGAACGGCGACGACCTGGACGACATCTACGTGGGCGGCGCCAAGTGGCAGGCGGGCGCGCTGCTCCTCCAGCGACGGGATGGGACCTTCCGGCCGACCCCAACGGCGGCCTTCCAGGCCGACAGCCTGGCCGAGGACGTCGATGCCGCCTTCTTCGATGCCGACGGCGACGGCGATCTGGATCTCTACGTCGTCAGCGCCGGGAACGAGTTCTGGGGGGAGCAGACTCCGCTGCAGGACCGCCTGTACGCGAACGACGGCGCGGGGCGGTTCCGGCGGGCGACGGATCGACTGCCACCGTTCTTCGAGAACGGCGCGTGCGTGGTGCCCGGCGACTTCGACGGCGACGGCGATCTCGACCTGTTCGTCGGCAGCCGCGTGATCTCGCGCCAGTACGGGGTCGTCCCGCGCAGCCACCTGCTGCGCAACGACGGCGCGGGGCGGTTCGAGGACGTCACCGAGGACCTCGCGCCCGACCTGGCGGCGGCGGGCATGGTCACGGCGGCGGCCTGGATGGACTACGACGGGGACGATCGCCTGGATCTGATCGTGGTCGGCGAGTGGATGCCGATCCGCGTGTTCCGGCAGGACAACGGCCGCTTCGTCGAACGCACGACCGAGGCGGGGTTCGCCGGCACCAACGGCTGGTGGAGCAGCCTGGCGGTCGTCGACCTGCAGGGGGACGGGCGGCCCGATCTCGTCGTCGGCAACCTCGGACTGAACTCGTATCTCCGCGCCACGCCCGACGAGCCCGCGCGGCTGTACGTGCACGACTTCGCGCACAACGAGTCGGTGCAACAGATCCTGACCTTCTTCAAGCGCGGGGTGAGCTACCCGCTTGCCGGCCGGGACGAGTTGATCCGTGCCATCCCGGCACTGAGCGGACGGTACCCCACCTACGCCGCCTTCGGCGCCACCCGGCTCGAGGAGCTCTTCACGAAGGCGGAACTCAAGGCGGCGCAGGTGCTCGAGGCCTACACCTTCGCGAGCGCCGTGGCGCTCAACGGCGGCGACGGCACGTTCGCGCTGCGGTCCCTCCCGGTGGAGGCGCAGTTCGCGCCGATCTACGCCGCGCTCGCGGGGGACTTCGACGCCGATGGTTTCACCGATCTCCTCGTGGCCGGCAACACCTCAGCCGTGCCGCCGATCCGCGGACAATACGATGCGAGCTACGGCCTGCTGCTTCGCGGCGACGGTGCCGGCGGGCTGTCCCCCGTGGACCTGGCGACGAGCAACCTCGTGATCCTCGGCGAGGTACGGGCCCTGGGGATGCTGCGGTGGGCCGACGGGGGCCGACTCATCGTGGTGGCGCGGAACGGCGCGCCGCTCCAGTTGTTCCGGCCGCTGCGAGCGGGGTCGCGTCAGGCCGAGGGCGCGGTGGCTCCCTGAACGGCGGCGGCGGGCTCGACAACGGCCGCCCGGGCGGTGCGCGACTGCCACCACATTTCCACCAGCAGCGCGATGGGCCCGACCACGAACAGCGCGTAGAACGGCGCGTAGATGACCTCGGCCAAACGGAACAGCATCTCGACGAAGGCCACGGCGACCGCGACGAGCGCCGCCCCCCAGCGGGAGTGCACGGTCGTCTTGGGGTCGGTGATCATGAACAGCGCGAACAGTTGGTACATGGGACCGGTGATGGGCGCGACCTCGCTGACGAACGTGCTATCGCTGATCAGGCTCCGTACGAAGGCGAACGCGAAAAACGACGCGATGTAGGCGAGCGTAATGTGGGCCCGCTTCGCCAGGCGGAGCGCATTGAGCCCGATGATCCAGATCACCAGCATGGGCCACACGTTGTTGCCCCACTGCACGCTGAGCGGCGCTACGGCGAAGGGTGCCAGGAACAGCAGCGCGCAGATGCCCAGGTTGGTGGGATTCCAGAGATGGCGCCCGCGGAACCGCAACACGCCTTTCGACAGCACCGAGATGACGGCACCCAGCGCGTAGGGCCACAGCACAGGCGAGCGCACCAGGATGGTGATGCTGATGCCGGAGACGTAGGCACTGGCGATCTGCGCCGGCTGCCCGGTGAGCACGCGGCGCGTGGCCAGCTCGGTGGCGATGGCGAGGCCCACCGCCAGTGCGATGGCCTCGTATCCCCGCAGCACGCCGAACGACCAGTGGGCACCGGCCAGCACCAGCGTGATGAGCAGCGGCGCGATCAGCCGCCGGTCCAGCTTCATGTGGGTTCCACAATGCGATGCAGGGTTCCCACCGCAGGCGCCACGAGGCGCTGAACCAGCCCGGAGGGCCAGCGGATCAGGGCGGAGTCCACGGTGGCGGCCGTGCCCAGGCCGAAGTGGGTTCGCCGCTGGTTCTGGGAGGCGAAACCGCTGCCGCCGTCCACCTGCTGCATCTGTTCCACGCCGTCCCAGTAGAGCCGAACCTCCGCGCCGATCGCGCTCCGATTGCTGCGCTTGCCCTCGAGCGCGAAGCCGATCCAGCTGCGGTTGGGCGCCACGCGGTTGCGGTACACGAGCAGCGGCCCGCGCTGGTAGGCGATGAGCAGGTCCAGCACGCCGCGGTTCCAGAGGTCGGCCACGGCCACCGCGCGCCCGTCGAACGGATTGGCGGCGCCCACCGCGCGGGCGACGTTCTGGAACCGGCCCGCCCCGTCGTTCAGCCACACCTGGTCTTCCTGTGACCCGGACAGGCTGCGGCCGCGCATGGCCGGCCAGTGCCGCGCGTCGGCGATGATGCCCTCGTGGCCGCCGGCCACCATCGAGTAATCGTACCAGTAGCTCTCGGGGCTCTCGCCCGTCACGAAGCCGTTGGCCACCACCAGGTCCAGCCAGCCGTCGTTGTTCAGGTCGCCGAACTGGGCGCCGAACGGGAAGCCGCCCAACTCGACGCCCATCGCCCCGGCGAGGTTCCGGTAACTGGGCCCCTCGCCGGGCCCCTGCGACGGGATCCAGAGATCGTTCCCGTGGATCAGCACGCCGGGCTCCGAGATGTTCGTCACGAACAGGGTCCAGGACCCGCGGTTGAGTACGTCACCGAACGACGCACCCATGCCGCTCTTGGGTGCGCGGCCCAGGTTCGATTCCCGGCCGACGTCCCGGAACCGGCCGCCGCCCTCGTTCAGGTACAGCTCGTTGACCCCGAAGTCGTTTGCCACGAACAGGTCCGGGTCGCCGTCGCCGTCCACGTCGGCGGCGGCCGCCGCGAGCGTCCAGCGCCGCGACGTGAGCCCCGCCCGCGCCGTCACGTCCTCGAACCGTCCGTCCCCCGCATTGTGGAACAGGTAATTGCGCCCGCCGTTCTGCGCGTACTCGAAGCTCTCGGGCAGGATCTTCGTGGTCGGCAGGTTCCAGAGGTCCACATCGTCCGGGTAGAAACACCCGACGAACAAGTCGAGCCGGCCGTCGCGGTCGTAGTCGAACCAGACTGCGGTGTTCGCGTTGATCCAGGCCGGCAGCCCGGCCTCACCCGTCACCACCGTGAAGCGACGTCCCGCGTCGTTGTGGAACAGCTCGGGGCGGCCCCACTTGTAGACGAGCAGGTCCTCGTAGCCGTCGTTGTCGTAGTCGCCCCAGACGGCGCCCATCGAGACGCCGGTTCCGGCCTGGTTCACGTCCGCCACATCCAGGGCCGCCGCCACGTCCTCGAACGTGCCGTCGCCCCGGTTGCGATAGAGCGCGTTCCGGCTGCCGATGGCGCTGTTGGTGGCGTACAGGTCCTGCCAGCCGTCCCGGTCGAAGTCCGTCACGGCCACGCCGGCCCCATAGGCGGCCACCCACGGCAGGATCGGGTCGAGCTTGGGGTCGAGCGCGGGGGCCTGGTGCGTGAACCGGATCCCCGCCGAGTCGGAATACTCGCGGAGCGCGAACCCGTACCGCTCCAGGGCTCCCGCTTCGCCGAGCGCCGGCCCCGCCGCGCCGGACCGGGAGGAGCGTTGCCGGATGACGAGCGGGGTCGCGAGCAGGCCCACGAACACCGCGGTGGCAACGAGGCGCGCCGCGAGGCGCCCGCGGTCAGCGTTCACGATCGGGCACGAGCGCGTGGTGGAACACGCGCGGGGTCACGTACCGGGTGTGGAAGTCGCGCCAGTCCTCGGGATGGCGCCGGTATCCCGGATCATCCGTCAGCCGCCCGGGTGGCCGCGCGTAATCGGTGAGCCCGTGATACGGCAGGGGGACCACCGTCGTCGAGTAACCAGTGTTGAGGTCGCCGTCCTTGACCCAACCGTCCCCGATGAGCACGAAGTCGCGTGTCCAGCCGGCGGCCGGTGCGGGTGGGGCGGGGAACCGGAAGACCAGCTCGTCGCCGGCGTTCATGATGACGTACCGGTCGTCCACCGCCGCCACTAGCGGCCGCACATCACCGAACCGGGTGTGAAAGCCTACCAAGTCGCGCCACTGCGGCGCGGCCGAGGCGATCTCCGCATAGTCGGGGAGTTCGGGCGCCGCGCGACCCGCCTGCGACACGCGGGAGAAGCCTCGGTAGCGCAGGTCCGCCACTCCGAGCTGGAGGCGTTGCGTGTCCACAGGCGCCTCCGGACGCCCCACGGCCCATCGGATCTGGTCCCAGTAGATCTCCATGTTGGTGGCAAGGCGAAGCCGCCGTTCCGTACCCGGCCGGAACACGTTTTGGAGATCGATGAGCACCGTCTTGGTCTTGCCGGCCGGGAAGCCGAGGTTGGGGCGGACGGTGACCCAGCCGCCTGCGCCATCCGGGACGTCGAGCCGCAGGGCTTGCGGTGCGGGATGCGTCCCCTGGCTGACGGCTACGTTGATCGAGGCATCCGTGGGATAGACCCACCCGTACGCCACGAGCCACAGGGGCCCGGAGGTCGGCGCCTCGTCCCCCAAGGCGACCTCCACGAAGTGATCGGCGGCGATGCCCTGATATGGGCCGCGCGCGAAGGTGTCCAGGTACTGCTCGTCCGCGGTGCCCACCAACGCCGTGACGTCGCGTCCGTCCTGGTCCCGCGCCCATGCGACGTTCCGGGGAGGCGCCGTGGAGATCACCGCGGGCGTCGGCGCCGGGAGCGTGAAGCGCTCATCCACGAAGGCCATGGTGCTTTCCGGGTGGTCCACGACCATCAGTCCCACGTAGTCGAAGAAGTGGCTTTCCCAGAGATCGCCGGTGATACGCACGTCGTAGAACCCATCCCGCGCGGCCAGTTGGTCTCCGCGGATCCGGATCCAGTCCTCGCTGTGAATGACCGCGGCCGCCCCCTGCGCGTTGATGCGGAGGCCGAGCGCCGTGCGCCACAGGAAGTCGGTGACGAACTGCATGCGGGTGCCGTCGTCCGTGAACACCCAGGGACAGGAGCCCTTGAGCCGCTGGCGGGTGAGGATGGTCTCGTTCGTAGCCGGGAGATTGAATTCCGCCTGCACGCTGCCGTTGGGCCAGATCAGGCGCGCCACGTCCACCTGCGGCTGGTCCCCCAGGCCGAAGTGCATGGCTGGCTGGTCGATCACGCGTTTCTGGTACAGGCGGCCGGCGCGGACTTCGATCTCGCCACCGATCCCGAACGAGTTGATCCGGCGGTCACCGGTGGCCTCGGCGGCGTGCGTCAGGATGGTCGCGGAGTAGTACCCCGTCGTCCCGTTGGCGACGAAGATCTGCGGCTCGCCGCCGGACGTGGTCCCGGCCAGATCGAGCCGACCGTCTCCACTCACGTCGCCCACCGTTCCAATGTGGCCACGCAGGTCCGTGAGGACCCGCAGTCCCTCCGGGCCCGCCAGCCAGACGCGCGCGGCCGCCGGGAGCGCGACCACGAGATCGGACGCGCCGTTGTTGTCGAGGTCGGCAACGAACAGTCCGGCCGCGTCGCGGTTGGCGGACGCGGCATCCGGCCAGCGGGCCAGCTCCTCGGCGGTCCATGTGCCGTCGCCCAGAGACAGCCGTCGGACCGTGCCCGCTTCGTCGAGCACGATGAGATCGATCGTGGCGTCCTGATTCATGTCCGCCGCGGTCACGGCCCGGATCGTGCTTCCTGCCGCCGGCTCCGGGAGCGGGACGAACTGGGGAGCCTGCGAACGGCGGTTGGCGAACACCGACAGGTGCCCGTCGGCATCCAGCGCCGCCGCATCGGGATCGCCGTCCGCGTCGAGGTCCGCCCAGGCGAACGCCGTCAGGCCGCGCACGGCGGGGAAGTCCGGATAGGCATCGAACGTCCCATCGCCCCGATTGCGCAGGGCCGTGGCGGGGCCGTCGGCCGCGGCGAGCACCAGGTCGAGATCGCCCTCCAGATCCAGGTCCGCAGCCCACACGCCCGTGTAGCGGCCCCGCGCCGCGGCCCCTGGTACGGCCTGCGCGGTGACGTCGGTGAAGGAACCGTCGTCGTCCTGACGCATCAGGCGCAGGCCGCCCGACCCCGCCAGCGCCAGATCCACCCGGAAGTCGTAGTCGTAGTCGAGCGGGGCGAGCGCAGCGCCTACGCCCGGGAGGCGAACGGCGTCCGCCACGCCCGGCGCGGGGGAGATCCACAGCGAGTCCCGGCCGGCCGCGATCAGCGCGCCCGGTACCGTTTCGCTCAGCCAGACCGTGCGCACCCACGTAACGGGCGCGCGTCCGAGGTCCAGCCGCTCGCTCGCGAACGTGAGCCCGCTGTCAGGCGCCGCCACGCGGACCGTGGGCATCGGCAGGCGAAGGAACCGGCCGACCAGCAGGTCGAGGCGTGTCGGGGACGGGCGCACCGCCGCCTCGGCATCCTGGTAGGCCGGGAGTGGCTGGAGTGCGCTCTCCACGAACGCTAGTTGGATGGCCGCCTGCTCGAAGGCGCCCCCGTCGGCCTGGGCCCGCACGCGCTGGAGGTCGGCCGTGATGGGTGCGGCGATGCTGTCGGCGCGGGCCGCGATCCGGTCGAGCGCCTGCCGCAGGCCCTCCGGGTCTTCCTGACGGGCGGCGAGGCGCGCGCGCTCCAGCAGGGCCACCAGATTCCCGGGCTCTGCGGCGAGGATCCGATCCAGGAGTCCCGCCGCCTCGACCGCACCTGCCGTGGGGTCGCCCGCTTCCAGACGCTGGGCGAGCAGATACGCCGCGCGCAGGTTGGCCGGATCGAGCTCCGTCGCGCGGCGAAGCTCTGCCGTGGCGGAGTCCAGGCTCCCACGCTCCTGGGCCACGACGGCCGCCAGGAGGTGGATCCGGCTGTCGTCCGGTGCGAGCGCGAGCGCGCTGTCGAGGGTCACGCTGGCGGCCTCGAGTTCCCGCCGCTGCAGTTGGACCACCGCCAGGTTTGCCCACGCAGCCGGCTCGCCGGGCGCGAGTTCGGCGACGCGCTCGAACGACGCGGTGGCGAGGCTCGTTTCGCCCACCTCCGCCGCCGTGAGCCCGCGCCAGAACGCCGCGGCGGCCTCCCCATAGCGGGAGGACTCGGGGTCTGGGAGATCTGCGGGACCGCAGGCGGCGACCGCGGCGACGAGCAACGCCGCGACAGGAACTGCACAGGAACGTCGCAACAGGGTCTAACCTCTGATGAGATAGGGACTTGCGTCAGTCGCCCCGGGAAGCTACGTCAGCCGCTGTGCGCAGGGCAAGGTACGGCAGCGCGCACCGTCGCGCGCTCGGTGCGGGAGTCCGTCGGGGGATTCGATTCCGGCGACGAATAGGCGTAGAATGGCAGTCGGCCGGGTGAGTCCCGAACGCGAGGGAGGGTGTTTGATGGTGCCGCCCAGAGTGCAGCCGCTGATCGTTGGCAGAGGTGCCGCCGGGATGGCGCTGCGCCACGCCCTCGCCCTGTATCCCGACGCAGTGGCGCCGGCGGCCTGGCACCCCCGCGAGGCGCCGCTTTCCGTGCCGTCGGATCCCGAGCGGGCGCTGATCGTCGTGGCGAGCCCGCATGCGCTGCACACGCCGCGTCTGCGCGAGGCGGCCGAACGCGGGTATCGCTTTGCCATCTGCGAGAAACCCGCCGCCGTCGACCTGTCTCAGGTCGAGGCGTTGGCGGGGCTTCCCATGGCCACCTGGATCTGCCACGGGTACCGCCTGCTCTGGGGACCGCAGGAGCTCCGCCGCGCCGTCGCCGACGGACGGTTCGGGACGCTGGTCAGCATCGAAGGCCGCTACTGGCAGTCGAGCGCCACCCGGGCATCCGGCGGCGACTCATGGAAGGACACGCCGGCCCTGAGCGGGGCGTACGACGTGCTGCTGGACCTGGCGACGCACTGGGTGGACCTCGTCACCTGCCTGTGCGGGCGCCTGCCCGACGCCACGTCGGTACGCCGCTGGTTCGTGAACGCGGGCGCCCCGCATCGCGAAACGCACGTGCACGTCACGATGCAATTCGGCGATCTGGTGAGCTTCGGATCCGTCTCCAAGACTGTGCATGGCGCGGGCAACATGCTGGAGGTTGCCCTCGTCGGGGAGCGTGCGTCGGCGCGGTGGTCGTTCGAGCGGCCGGACGTGATCGTTTGGGGCAGCGGGGGATCGTGTTCGACCCAGGTCCGCTCCGAGCGGGAGCTTCCCGCCCGGCCGGCGCCGTTTCACGGGCTCGGCTGGATGGAGGGATACGGGCGCCTGGTGGGGGAGGTCGTGGCACGGATGCAGGGGCGTGGCGAGACGGCGGCGGCAACCCTCGAATCGCATCTCGCGCTCCTGCGGATGCTGATCGATGCGGCGGAACGGTGATGGGTGCGGATCACACCACCGGTGGATGTTCCGGGAGACTGATGAGGGGGATATACTGGGTGGCCAGTTGGCCGCCTTCCGGGCAGGCCGAGGCCTGCCCCGCAATCCGATTGGAGAGATCTTCGTGGTCGATTTGGTCGGCGTTTCCCTGACGGCCCCGGGGCGCTCGCTCACGCCGGCTCCTGGCGGGCGTGCTTGCAGCCACCGATGGGCGGCCCGTCACCTGGTCCCACTGGCCCTGCTGCTGGGGCTGGCCGGGGGCTGCCGAACGGCGCCGCCGGCCGCCACCCCGCCGACGCCGGAAGCCGGCCTGTTCCGCCCGGCGGAGGACTTGGGGCCGCTGTTCCAGGACGTCCAGTTGGCGCGGCTCTATCCGGACTCCAAGACATTTGCGGACGCGACGCCCGTGATGGCGCCCGCCCTGATCCGAGAGCGGTATCGCGCCGCGGGCGGCACCGCGGCTCTCCGCGGGTTCGTCGAGCGCTACTTCGAGATCCCGGCGCCCGCCGGCGCCGAGTTCCGTACGGATCCGTCGCGGACCATGGAGGAGCACATCCATGCGCTCTGGCCCGCGCTCACGCGTACGCCGGACGCGGTGCGCGGCTGGTCGTCGCTGATTCCACTGCCCTCTGCCTACGTGGTCCCCGGAGGCCGGTTCCGCGAGGTCTACTACTGGGATTCCTACTTCACGATGCTCGGCCTGGTCGAGAGTGGCCGGACCGACCTCGTCCGCAGCATGCTGGACAACTTCGCCTACCTCGTGCGTACCGTGGGGCACATCCCGAACGGCAACCGCGCCTACTACCTGCACCGGAGCCAGCCGCCGTACTTCGCGGCCATGGTGGGGCTGTACGCGTCGGCCACCGATACGGCGGAGGCGCTGCGGTATCTCGAGGCGCTCGAGGCGGAGCACACGTTCTGGATGGAGGGCGCGGACGGCGTGGCGCCCGGCCAGGCGCACCGCCGCGTCGTGCGGCTCGCCAACGGCTCGCTGCTCAACCGCTACTGGGACGACCGGCCGGCGCCTCGGCCCGAGGCGTATCGCGAGGATTACGAGCTGGCGCAGTCCCTGCCGACCGGTGACCGTGAGGCGCTGTACCGGAACCTGCGGGCGTCTGCCGAGAGCGGATGGGATTTCTCCAGCCGCTGGATGCGTGACCCCGCGGATCTGCGGACGCTCGAGACCACGAGTCTGGTGCCGGTGGACCTCAACAGCCTGCTCTACCATGCCGAGCGGACCATCGCGGCCTTGCGGCGGTTCCGGGGCCGGACCGGGGACGCGGATGTGGCCGCCCTGTTCACGCGGTTTGCGGACGAGCGCCGGCGCGCGCTGGGGGACGCCGCGTACGATCCCGACAGCGGCTACTTCTACGACGTGCGGTGGCGGACCGGCGCGCGGGTGACCGACCGCCCGACCCTGGCGGCGGCCGCGCCGCTCTACTTCGGGCTCGCGTCACCGGAGCAGGGACGGGCCACGGCGGACCGGCTGAGCCGGGATTTCCTCGATGCCGGCGGGTTCGTCACCACCCGGATCGCGTCGGGTCAGCAGTGGGATGCGCCCAACGGATGGCCGCCGCTGCAGTGGCTCACCGTGCGGGGCCTCTGCCGGTACGGCCGGCCGGCCGCGGCCCACACGGCGCGTGAGCGATGGCTCGCGCTCAATCAGCGCACGTACGCGTCCACGGGGAAGATGACCGAGAAGTACGACGTGGCCGACCTCAGCCGGCCGGCGGGCGGCGGCGAATACCCCAACCAGGACGGGTTCGGCTGGACCAATGGCGTGGCCCTCGCGTTCGCGGCGCAGGAGCGGGCCGCTGCCGGATCGCCGATTCCGGCAGCACTCGCGTGCACGGTCGGGCCGCCCTGATTCCCGGTGCGGGGTGGCCGGCCGTGGGCCGTCGCCACCCTGACACGCCACCGCATCCGCCGAGGACGCTCCGCCCATGCACGCACTCGCGCTTCTCGTCGTCCAGTCGCTGGTTCAGGGACCGCAGGCACCGGTGCTGCAGTTTCCGGAGGCGGGCCTCGACGATCCGGTGGCGTACGAGGGCTATGCCACTCGGTTCTTCCGCGACTCCCGGCGCAACGCGTTCCAGATCTACCTCGACACCCGGGCGGGGCGCGTGGTGCACGTTTGGGCTGATGCCACGAACGCGAGCGCGGCCCTCACGGTTCGCGACACCTCGGGCGTGCCGGCACCGCTGACCTGGGGCGGGCCCGGGGCGGAGACCCTCGAGCACGAGACGACGCGCGTGATGCGGCATCATCTGCAGTCGGATCGGGGGGCACTGGAGGTCGGTTGGTTCCTGCTCGGAACGATGCGGCAGGAGCGGGACTTCCAGTACTGGGGCTGGCACCGTCGGCCCTACGGCGATGGCCCGTTCGCCTTGAGCGAGCTGACCGAGTTGATCGCGAGTCTCGAGCGGCTCCCCCCGGCGGAGCGTGGGCGGCATCTTGCCCTGGTCGGCGCACCCGACGTTGCCACGCTTCGCGCCCGACTCCGGCCGCGATTCACGCACACGGAGAACGACACGGCCTGGGCGGTCACGGTGGAGCAACTCAGCCTCGACGGCCGGAACCGCATGACCCTCATGCTCTCCGGGGATCGGGCGGCGACCACCGCCCGTCTCGCGGGTGACGTGGTCCGCATCGAGGCCCGGCGCCCGGGGGGCGTGCGGTTCGCGGTGACCGCGACGACGGATGCAGCGGCGCTCACGCCGCTCAGCCGGGACCAGATCTTCAACGACGCGTTCGAGGCGTACTTCGCGCGGCAGCGCCGCCTGGCGGACAGCGTGCGGGGTAGGCTGACGTCGGCGGCGCAGGCCATGGATCCGGCGGTGCTGTCGTTTCGCAGGCTCGAGCGCGAGATCCGCGGGCTCGAACTGCTGAGCTACGAGGAGAAGCTGATCGCGGCGCTCCCCAACTACGCGACGTACTTCGGACGTGACATGATGATGACGGCCCTCATGCTCGAGCCGATCTCGTCGGTCGAACTCCAGGAGCACGTGATCGCGAGCGTGCTGCGCAAGCTCTCGCCCACGGGGGAAGCGAGTCACGAGGAGGCGCTGGGCGGACAGGCGATCCGGGAGAACGCCGCCGAGTACAGCGCGCGGATCCGCGAGTGGAGTGAGGCGCGCGCGACCGATCCGGCGGCGGCCGCCGCGTCGTTGGCGCAGGCGCGGGCCGTGCTCGAGAACCTCCAGGCCGTGCGCGAGAACTACCGCATGATCGACGACGACTTCCAGCTGCCGGTGCTCGCGGCCCGCTACCTCGCGCGCGCCGACGTCTCCGGGGAGCGCAAGCGTCGGTTTCTCGCCGAGTCCAGCGGGGGCGGGGTGACCCGGCTGGAGGCGATCGTACGCAACCTCGCGTTCGTGGCCCGGCTCGCGCACCCCTATGCCGTCCGGCCGGAGCCCGTGCATCTCGTGGGATTCCAGTACCGAGACGAACGCGGCTGGCTCCCCGGAAGCTGGCGGGACAGCCGCGCGGGCTACGGCGGTGGCCGCTTCGCGATGGACGTGAACGTCGTGTGGGTCCCCAAAGCATTGGAGGCCGCACAGGTGATCCTGGCGGAGGTGGATGCCCTGGGGCTGTCCGCGACCGAGGCGGTCGCCCGTGTGCCCGGCGACGCCGCAGCGCTCGCGGCCGTGATGCGCGATCCGGCCCATTGGCGGTCCGCGCTCCTCACCTGGCGGGGGGCGCGCCGACACTTCGAAGTCGCGCTCACGCCGGCCGACGTCGGCGCCAGGGTGGAGACGGCGCTCGGCGCGATGGGGGATCCGGAGGGAGCCTACTGGCGACGGCAATTCGCGGAGCAGCGTGGAGAGCTCGCGCCGCTCGCGTTCCTGGCGGTGTCGCTCGACAGCCTGGGTCAGCCGATCCCCGTGGCCACCACCGATCCCGCGACCGACCTGTACCTGGGGGACCACACGGTGCAGGTTCTTGGGGGCGCGATCGAGCCCGAGGCCGTGCTGACCATGCTCGATGCCCTCCAGCGGCGATATCCGGTGGGCTTGTTCGTGGCGGGGCTCGGGCCGCTCGTGGCCAACGATGTGTACGCCAGCCCCGCGGTGCAGCAGGCCTTCAGGGACGACCTGTACCACTCGCCGCGCGTGGTGTGGGGACGGGAGGTCAACCTGCTGTTCCTCGGGCTTGCGCGCCAGATCGAGGCGGCGTACGACGCCTCAGGCCGCCTGCGGGACGACCGCGCGGCGGTGCGCCAGTATGTGAGTGCCCTGCGCCACGCGCTGGAGAGCACGCGCGCGGCCGTCGAGGCCTCGGGGCTCAGGCACAACGAGCTGTGGAGCTACCGCATCGACGCCGGCACGCTCCGTCCCGTTCGGTACGGCACCAGCTCGGACATCCAGTTATGGAACGTCACGGACCTCGCTGTGCGATTCCTGCTGGATCGCCTGCCGGCGCAGTGATGGCCGGGGGGCTTTCGTTCAGCGGGGGATCGTGCGGCGGGCGCGCTCCAGCAGGGAGTCGAGCGCGCGGTAGAGCGAATCCGCCGCTGGTCCCGTCCCGTCACTGATGCCTGACAGGTCGGCCCGACCCGGCCGCATCGGCCGGCACGTCGACGAGGCCGTCACCATGGGCGCCCGACCGGCCCGCGTGTCGCCTTCGCCGGGCACCGCGGCCGCGGGAGCATCCCCTCGCGCGTGCCCGGCTGCGGTGGCCAGCAGCCTTGCCGCCTCGCTGCCGGCCCCGGCTTTCCACGCGAGATACGCCTTGTAGGCGTACGCCGGGACGCTGGTGTAGTTGGAGCCCACCACCGCGTCCAGGTACGAATCGGCTCGCGCGAGATCGCCCCGCAGGAGCGCGATCTCGCCCAGATGCAGCAGGGAGCCGGTCTCCTCCCGATTGATCGCGAGCGCCCGCTCGAATTCGGCCGCGGCGCGGTGCAACTGCACGAAGGCGGGTGCGCCGACGCAGGAGTACAGCAAGCCCAGCTGCGAATGGCCGCGCGCGTTGGTCGGATCGACCTCCACCAGACGCCGCCAGGCCTGTTCCGCCGCGGCGTAGTCGCCCACGTCGA
>Ga0224505_10000431_pt1 | contig 29069 bp, 22 predicted proteins | sample SF_Jan12_sed_USG_FD_169102 | JGI IMG/M metagenome (GOLD analysis project Ga0224505, IMG submission 169102) | Sediment microbial communities from San Francisco Bay, California, United States - SF_Jan12_sed_USGS_4_1 | ecosystem: Environmental > Aquatic > Marine > Sediment | place: USA: California... | reverse complement strand
GCGAGCTGATCGGCGAATCGCTGCTGCAGATGCTATAAGGCGTCGAGCAGCCTCTGGTAGACCTCGTCGATCTCGCCTTCCGCATTGATCGTCGTCAGTTTGCCGCGTTGCCGGTAGAAGTCGACCAGCGGTTCCGTACTCTCGCGGTAGACATCAAGGCGATTGCCGATGGTTTCTTCGTTGTCATCTTCGCGTTGAATCAGCTCCCCGCCGGCGTTGGTGCATTCATCAAGCTCTTCCTGTGACGAGAAATGCACGTTCAGCAGCTTGCCGGTGAGCGAGCAGGTCCTGCGGCCGGTCAGGCGCTTCATGAGTATGTCGAAATCGATATCCATCAGCACAGCGGTATCCAGCGGCGTACCCATTTCGTCCAGCAGATCCTCAAGATCCAGCGCCTGCTGCGTGGTCCGCGGGAAACCGTCGAGGATAAAGCCATTTTCCGCATCGGGCTGGCTGAGCCGCTCGCTGATGATTCCGAGTACCACGTCGTCCGGCACGAGGTTGCCCGCGTCCATAACCGCTTTCGCTTTCAGGCCAAACCGGGTGCCTGCCGCGACGGCCTCACGCAGCATGTCGCCGGTCGATACCTGTGGAATATTCCGGTCGGCCATGAGTTTCTTGGCCTGGGTGCCTTTGCCCGAGCCGGGCGCACCCAGCAGTACAATTCGCATAGTTCCTGTCTCTCGATTGCGGCGGATCTGGTCTTCTGCCGGGGCGGCGTACGCTACCGAGAAAGGACTTTGAGGTCAATGCGGGTTATCCTCTCACGCCTCGAATCCATGCAAGGGGAAGCCAACACCATGTCAGCAAGGAATGCCTTTTACGCACAGTCCGGCGGCGTCACCGCCGTCATCAACGCCAGCGCCTGCGGGGTCATTGAAACGGCCCGCAAACACAAGAACAAAATTGCCAATGTCTACGCCGGCCGTAACGGCATTATCGGCGCGCTGACCGAGGATATGATTGATACGAACAAGGAAAGTGCGTCGGCCATCGCCGCCCTGATGCACACGCCGGGCGGCGCATTCGGCTCGGCACGTTACAAGCTCAAGGGCATTGAAGAGAACCGCGTCGAATACGAGCGCCTGATCGAAGTCTTCAAAGCGCACGATATCGGTTACTTTTTCTACAACGGTGGCAACGATTCGATGGATACCGCCCACAAGGTATCGCAGATTTCGAAAAAGATGGGTTATCCCGTTACCTGTCTCGGCATACCGAAAACAGTCGATAACGACCTGCCAATCACGGATACCTGCCCCGGTTTCGGTTCCGTGGCGAAGTACGTTGCTGTTTCAACACAGGAAGCTGCCATGGACGTGGTGTCGATGGCCAAGACCTCGACCAAGGTGTTTATCCTCGAGGTGATGGGGCGTCACGCAGGCTGGATCGCTGCGGCCGGCGGCCTGGCCGGCAAGTCGCCCGGCGACGCGCCGCACATCATTCTGTTTCCCGAGATCCCGTTTCAACAAGCCGCGTTTCTGAAACGCGTCCGCGAATGCGTCGAGAAGTACGATTACTGCGTGATCGTCGTCAGCGAAGGTGCTGCCTATGCGAACGGCCAGTTTCTCGCCGAGGCCGGCACCCGAGATGCCTTCGGGCACGCCCAGCTCGGTGGCGTCGCACCCGTGGTTGCCAATATGGTTCGCGAGAATCTGGGCTACAAATTCCATTACGCGATTGCGGATTACCTGCAGCGCTCCGCACGCCACATCGCCTCGGACGTGGACGTCAAGCAGGCCTACGCCGTAGGCAAAGCCGCGGTGCAATACGCGTTGGCGGGCAAGACGGCCGTGATGCCGGTGATCAAGCGTGTTTCCGATGCGCCGTATCGCTGGAAAATCGAGTCTGCGCCCCTGAGCCGCATCGCGAACAAGGAAAAGATGCTGCCCCGCCACTACATCAGCAAAGATGGCTTCAGCATCACAGAAGCGGCACGCCGCTACCTGGAGCCTTTGATCACGGGAGAGAATTATCCTCCATATTTCAAGGGCTTACCGAAGGTCGCCAAGCTAAAAAACAAGCCCGTGAAGCCGCTGACCGGGACGAAATTTGTGGTATGATGCGCGGCCAGTTTCGGGCTGGACCCTCAGTTTCCGGGTCCGGGAGCGCTCGAAACAACTACAAGCAAAAAGAACGAGACCTCACGATGCACTTGCGCCTGATTCTTCATCCGGCGCGAGCGGCAGCGTTTAATTCTACGAGACAAAGTCAGGAGACAATCTGATGAGCAACGAGATGGCCCTATGGCTCTCGATCGGTGCCGGTGCACTAGCAGTACTGTTCGGCATTATTTCGACACAATGGATTATCAAGCAGCCTACCGGCAGCAGCCGCATGCAGGAAATCCAGGCAGCGATTCAGGAAGGCGCTAACGCCTACATGAATCGTCAGTACACAACAATCGGCGCGGTTGGCGTCGTATTGTTCTTTGTGCTCGGTTTCGCACTCAGCTGGCCGACAGCGATCGGCTTTGCGATCGGCGCGATCCTCTCGGGGCTCGCCGGTTATATCGGCATGTTTGTGTCGGTGCGCGCGAACGTACGCACGGCGCAAGCCGCGACCGTTGGCGTAAACGCGGCATTGAATGTCGCGTTCCGCGGCGGTGCGATCACGGGCATGCTGGTTGTCGGACTCGGCCTCCTCGGCGTCGCCGGCTACTACATGGTGCTCCTGAACACGGGTTCGTCGACGGACGATGCAATCCATGCGCTCGTTGGCCTCGCTTTCGGCGGCTCGCTGATTTCAATTTTCGCTCGACTGGGCGGCGGCATCTTCACCAAGGGTGCAGACGTTGGTGCCGACCTCGTTGGCAAGGTTGAGGCTGGAATTCCGGAAGACGATCCCCGTAACCCGGGTGTCATCGCCGATAATGTCGGTGACAACGTCGGTGACTGTGCAGGTATGGCGGCGGACTTGTTCGAAACGTATGCCGTTACGATTATCGCGACCATGTTGCTCGGCAGCCTGGTCGTCTCGACGCTCGGCACGGAAGCGATCGTGTTCCCGCTCGTGCTGGGTGCGGTTTCGATCGTCGCCTCGATCATCGGTACCTTCTTCGTGAAAACATCCGATGGCGGCAAGGTGATGGGGGCGCTGTACAAGGGCATGATCGTTGCAGCCGTGCTCGCCGCCGTTGCATTCTGGTTCGTTACCCAGAAAATGATGGGTGGCACCGGTGCGGCAAACAGCATCTACTATTCGGCCTTGATCGGACTCGGCCTCACGGCAGCAATGGTCGTCATTACCGAGTACTACACGAGTACTGAGTACAAGCCCGTAAGGACAATCGCCGAGGCATCGCTGACCGGCGACGCGACAAACATCATCGCGGGTCTCGGCATTTCCATGAAAGCCACGGCTCTGCCGGTGCTGGCCGTTTGCGCCAGTATCTGGGGCGCCTTCGAGCTGGCACCTGAGGGAGACAACCTCGCAGGCCTCTACAACATTGCGATCGCTGCAACGACCATGTTGTCGATGACCGGCGTCGTGGTTGCACTCGATGCGTTTGGTCCGATCACCGACAACGCAGGTGGCATCGCCGAGATGGCCGAGCTGCCGCCGGAAGTACGCACGATCACCGACCAGCTCGACGCGGTAGGTAACACAACGAAAGCGGTAACCAAGGGCTACGCCATCGGCTCGGCCGGACTGGCCGCACTGGTGCTGTTCGCGGACTACACGCACGCGCTGGAAGGCGCGGGTCTGGATGCCGTATTCCACCTCGACGATCACATGGTCATCATCGGCCTGTTCCTCGGCGGCATGGTGCCTTTCCTGTTCGGCGCGATGGCGATGGAAGCCGTTGGCCGCGCTGCCGGTGCTGTAGTGACCGAAGTGCGCCGCCAGTTCAGGGAAATCCCGGGCATTATGGAAGGCACCGGCAAGCCCGATTACAGCCGTGCTGTCGACATCCTGACCAAGGCGGCGATCAAGGAAATGATCGTGCCGTCCTTGCTACCGATCGTTGTGCCTTTGGCCGTTGGTCTCCTACTGGGCCCGAAAGCGCTCGGTGGCCTGCTTCTCGGCACTATCGTTACGGGTCTGTTCGTCGCGATCTCGATGACGGCCGGTGGCGGTGCGTGGGATAACGCCAAGAAGTACATCGAAGATGGCAACTGCGGCGGCAAGGGCTCTGACGCTCATAAGGCCGCTGTCACAGGCGACACCGTTGGTGATCCTTACAAGGACACCGCGGGACCCGCGATCAACCCGTTGATCAAGATCATCAACATCGTTGCGTTGTTGATGGTGCCGCTGCTGTAAGACTTAGGTAGCACGGAAAAAAGAAAGGCCGCCGGGTGCGAATCCGGCGGCCTTTTTTTTCAGCCTGCCACCCCGCCACCGTCCACAACCAGCGCCTCACCGGTGACGAACGAGGCTTCGTCGGACGCCAGGAAAAGTACAGCATTCGCAATATCTTCCACGCTGCCGATACGGCCCAGCGGTCGCTGCACGGATCCAGCCGCGTATTCATCCCATGACATGCCGCGCTTCGCGGCATCATCGTGCAGCATCGGCGTCAGTACATCGCCGGGACAAACACAGTTCACCCGAATGCCGTGTCGACCGTGATCCAGCGCCATCGCCTTGGCCATCACGATCAGTCCACCCTTGGCGGCGCAGTAGGCAGCCGCCTTGTCGCCGCCCTGTATGCCCCAGCCGGAACTCGTGTGAATGATCGAGCCACTGCCGCGCTCGATCATTGACGGCAGCGCATACTTCGACATGAGGAAGGCGCCCTTCAAACTCGAATCGATCGTGTCGTCCCATTCCTCTTCCGTGCAGTCCGGAATGGTTTTGGGGTGAAAAACACCGGCATTGTTAAAGAGCACATCGATGCGGCCGAAGCGCTCCAGCGTCTGGTCCACGGCCATCTTGCAGTCGCTCGCAAGACAGACATCCGAACGTATGAAGATGGCCTCGCCACCCTTCTTGACGATGTCTTTGACTACTTGCTCCCCGCGCTCGGAATTGCGACCGGTGATGGCAACCCTCGCCCCCTCGCTGGCGAAACGTACGGCGGTCTCACTGCCGATTCCGGACGTGCCACCGGTGATGAGGGCGACTTTTCCTTTAAATCTCATAGTGTTTCCTCGAATGAATTAGTCGTGGGACCACTGGCTGCACAGGCCGCCTGTGGTTTCTGCGCCGTCCATAACGTAAACCTGCCCGGTTGCGAATGCGCAATCCTCCGATGCGAGAAACGCGAACAGGGCCGCGATTTCCTCCGGCTTCGCGTGCCGGCCCATAGGAATCTTGCGATTGACCGCAGCCAGCATTTCGTCCGTGTATTCGGCGCGTTGCATTGGTGTCAGCACGTATCCAGGCGAAATAGCGTTTACGCGAACCGTCGGTGCAAGCTCCAGCGCCATCGCATGAGTCAACGCGATAACGCCGCCTTTCGCAGCGCTGTAGTCCGCGTAATGGGGATAGCCCGTGGTGCCTGCCGTCGAGGCTGTATTTATAATGACACCGGAGCCCTTCTCAACCATGTGTCGGGCGGTAGTTTGCGCGACGTAAAAAATTCCGGTGAGACAAACGCCGACGACCTTGTCCCAGTTCTCGGGAGTAATGTCCAAGAAGTCATGGCGAATGCTGATGCCGGCGTTATTAATCAGGACATCAATCGAACCCATGCGATCAATGGCTGTGGCAACGGCCGCCCGCACCTGGTCCAGTCTTGAGACGTCGGCGTCGATCACGGCAGTGAGTTCAGGTAACTCCTGCGAGACCCGGGCTCTTGCCGCGGCATCCCGGTCAAGAATAGAAACCGAACAACCCTCTTCCAGGAAGCGTTGCGCGGTCGCCTGACCGATGCCGCTCGCGCCGCCCGTGACCAGCACGTTCTTACCTTTCAAACCGCGCATCGAATTCTCCCGTTCTTACACAGGGACGAAGAATACGATACGTAAGCGGCGGTGTCGCCGGATCCGGGTTGGTCAGCTCTGTGGCGAGCTAAGGTAGCAAGAGATCTGGGTTCTAGTTACGCTCGATGGCGCGACGGTCCAACTGAGGCCCAGAGATTACGCCTCTGCCAGCCGTATAGACAATAATGGCGCACAAACAGTGCCTGTTTGGCGGTCAACAGCGTAGCGACAAAAAAACAAAGGCCGCCGGGTGCGAATCCGGCGGCCTTTTTTCCTTCTGGAATTCAACGTGACGGGTCAGTTGCCACCAAACCCGATACAAGCCGATTGCGATACTCCCGGCACGGTCTGCATGTATTCCTCGTTGCTCGGGACGCCCGCATTGCAGCGCATGCCCGTCGTTAGCGACACTAACTCTATGCCGCCTCCAGATGCCATGTTTTTGAACATCTCGAGTTGCGGACCCATCTGCCGCATGATCATATCTCGCTGCGACGCTGGCATGCTGGCCATTTGTTGCTCAAACTCCGCGAGTTTTTCCTGCGCCTCGGCCATTTCTGCCTGCTCTTTTGCATTCAGGACGCCTGAGACCTGCATGACAGTGCGAAGAGGTAAAGACAGAGATTCGCAACCGGGAGTCGTCTCATAAGCCATATCCTCGCGAATGATCTGTAGCGGACGTAATTCGCTTCCATCACTCGCTATGCCGTCCATCTGCAGTTTCAATGGGACGTACTTCTCGGCATCGACCCATAAGTGAAGTGTGTTGAGTTCGAAAGTTTGATCGTTGGCCAACTGTGTGTAGTTCAAACCCTCAGCCACAAGGTGGATCGCAAGCCTGCCGTGGAGGTTTTCGTGGCCTGCAATTGTGGTGGCGTCTGCGATACTGGCGAGCGCATCCGTCTTAGCGTCCTCCTCCGCTTCGGTCTTTTGTTTGGCAGCCTGTCTTTTACCTTCCGCAGCACCCTCGAGCATTTCGGCGTAGTTGTTCATCATGTCGCCGGGCATAGGCGACAACCACGGCTTGCCGGGTGGCGGGTTCGTCAACATGTAGCTAAGCCCGCCTGGCAGGCCCGCTTTATGCAGCTCGTTCCGCATCGCCTGATCCATCGCAGGTGCCTGCTGGCGCAACTCAGCGGCAGCGAGATCCAGATCCTCAGGCGTCGCATTCGAAAAGTCGGACTCCGGTGAATTTCTTTCCATCGCCTCGCTAACCGGGACCAACCTCATGTATTCGACCGAACCACTTCCGTCGGCCAACTCGGTCGACGCTTTCTCGAAATGCTCCAGACTGCACATGCCCATCGTGGTCTTCATCTGGCTGAAGTTTTCGATGCCGGCAAAACTGGCGCGCTTGCGACTGTCCATTTCCTGAAAAATTTCCGCAGGTGTTTCAGCAAGGACATCAGCTGAAATGGAAATTACAGCACCGTAAACGCAGACTTTAGTGATAGATCGCATAACTATTGGACTCCAACATAACCTGGCGTGCGATCGATTATATTGGCATCGGCGCTAAAGCGCGCCCTCATTCAATGATTTAAAGTCCGATAACTGCCTGTCGCCGCTGTCGTGCCCAGCCTCGTCGGTGCCTCGACAAAATAGCCCTGCACAAAATCAACGCCAATATTGCGCAGCCAGTCGAAGTCTTCCTGGTGCTCGACCTGTTCCGCGACGACCCGAAACTGCATCGTGCGCGCCAGCTTGATCATCGCGGCAACCATCTCCTGGTTGACGAGATCGCTTTGCAGATTGCGTGTGTAGGTGCCGTCGATCTTGAGGTAGTCAATGGGCAGGTGCTTGAGGCTCGAAAACGAACCCAGTCCGCTGCCGAAATCGTCGAGCGAAAATTCACAGCCGATGCCGTGCAGCACCTCAATGAATCGTTGCGCGTGTTGCACGTTGGACAGGATCGCCGTTTCCGTCACCTCGAAACAAATCGCCGAGGGTGACACCCCGGAGCGGTCCAGTGACTCCACCACGAAGCTGAGAAATCCTTCGTCACCGAGTGTCTGGCTGGAGAGGTTGATTCCACAACTGCGTTTTGCCGACAGCTTGATTTCGCCGTTCGCGATCGCAGCCAGGGTTGAGTTGATCACCCAGCGGTCAATCTGCGGCATCATCTGGTAGCGTTCGGCCGAACGCAGGAACTCGGCAGAGCCCGGGGACTGGCTCCGTCCGTCGGCTAAGCGGATCAACACCTCTACGGCCGGCCCCGATTCCGCATGGCCGGTCATCGCAATGATGGACTGGACAGCCAGTTCGAAACCGTCCTCATGCAACGCCGTCTGCAGCTGGCGCAGCCACTGGATGTCGCCACGCTCCCTTGCGACAGCCTCATCGCGAGCAGAGTAGACGTGCACCTGCCCCCTGCCCTGTTGCTTGGCCATATAACAGGCGGAATCCGCAGCACCCATCACATCCTGAATCGTACCGCTGGCGTGACTGATTTCGACAAGCCCAATTGAGATACCAATATTGAAAATCTTGTCCTTCCATACGAATCGATAGTCCGAAACGGCGTTGCAAATGTCGGCCGCAATCTGCCGGGCCTTTTCGATCGGGCAGCCCATCAACAGCGCGCCAAATTCGTCGCCGCCGAGCCTGCCAACAAAGTCCGAGTCGCGAACTTCATTCTTGATCAGCGCCGCCACCTCTCTCAGCATGTTGTCGCCGGCAAGATGGCCGCAGGTATCGTTAACCGCTTTGAATCGATCCAGATCCATGTAGAACACCATGTGGACCGCTTCCTCTGCGTGCGCCGAGTCCATCGCCTCGTCAAGGCGTCGCTCGAACTCGCGTCGATTGACGAGACCCGTCAAGGGGTCGTGCGTGGCCTGGTAGGACATCTTTTGCGTCAGACCCCGCAGCTCGCTGACGTCGTGGAAGACCACCACCGTTCCGGAAATGCTGTTCCCGGGGCCTTTTACGGGCGATGCCGTGATCTCCACGGAATGTTCCTGATCGCCGTCAGCGTTGACCATGACGGCACGGCGACCCATGTTGACGCGACGGCGCATGGCGAGGCACCGCTCGACCGGATCGCCGAGTGGTCGGCGATCGGCATCGTCAACCAGCGTAAACAGCTCGCCAACGCGATGTCCCGCCGCATCGTCCCGGTTGGTACCAATCAGCGTTTCGGCGGCCTGGTTCATGTAGTCGATACGACCGTCGTTGTCAGTAGTAATCACGCCTTCCGAAATGGATTCGAGCGTGTACTGCGCCTGGCGCTTGCTGCGCGACAGGGATACTTCGAGACTCTTGCGATGACTGATATCGCGCGCAACCGTCAGTATTGCGCGTTGGCCGCGATACTCGATATTGGAGCTCTGCGCCTCGACCCAGAGTCCGGTCTGGTTGCCGTTGATCAGCTGAATCTCAATACGATGCGGTACGCTTTCGCCGGCCAGCCGTTTGTCCATCGTTTTCCTGAACAAGGCGCGATAGGCTGGCTTAACGAGATCCGAGATTTCACGGCCAGCGAGTTGCTCCGGCGCCAGACCGATCAGGCTTGCGGCAGATTCGTTCGCGAGCAGGATCTTGTCGTCATGAATGATCACGATTTCGGGCAGCGTCCCCGCAAAATCCTTGAACAGCCGCTCCCTGCCCTGGATCTTCTCGTCGCGCTCGCCAAGGGCATCAAAAAGTCGATTGACGTTCTGCGCAATCTGCGCGGTCGCAGGATCTGCCGGGACAGTTAGCCTGTGGCCGACCGACGCGTCTTTCGACGCTTCCAGCATTTCGACATTAAGTCGCTCAACTCGCCGAATCAGATTATTGTGCGCAACCCACAGCCACACCAATATCCCCACTGTCACTGCTGCGAACAGCGTCAGTGAAATGATAATGACGAAGGATGACATTCAGAACCCGAACCCGGATTGAAAACATCGAGATTCAGCCAAGCAGGTGATGTTCATTTGTTATTATTAGGCTCAATACGGATCGCCGAACAGGGCGATGTCAGGTATAAGAAACTTACTTAAATCAAGCATCTGTAAGCATATCCCAGCAAGGTAGGGCCGCTGCGGCTATTCACCATAATTCGGGAAGAGCTTACTCTTGTTCACCACGAAGTCGGTTGCCCGATGCGACTTGTTTCGTACTTTATTGTTTAAATTCATCGAATTACAGGTAACACAAAATGAATACAGATTTTGCTCGCCAGCAAATGATCGACCAGCAGGTGCGCGCCTGGTCCGTGCTTGATGTCAATGTACTTGCGGCCTTGAAGGCAGTGCCTCGTGAGCAGTTCGTTCCCGAGGTGTTCAGGAAGCTGGCCTTCGCCGACACAGATATTCCACTCGGCCACGGTCAGATGATGATGACGCCGACGATAGAGGGTCGTGTACTTCAGGCGCTTTTGCCCGCGGCCGGCGACAAAGTCCTCGAAATCGGAACCGGCAGCGGCTTTCTCACGGCCGTACTTGCGAAGTTATCAGCAGCGGTCACGAGCATCGATATCTATGACGATTTTCTGGATACCGCCAAACGCCGTTTAGAGGATTGCGAGATCGAAAACGTCGAGCTCATCAATATGGACGGGACAAAATCACTGCCCGCCGAAACGTTTGACGCCATTGCGGTCACAGGTTCCATGCAAGTCCTCGATCAGAGGCTCAAGAATGCCCTGAATCCTGGCGGGCGACTGTTTGTCGTGCTGGGCGACGCACCGGCAATGACCGCAACCCGGGTAACCCGGATCGATGCGAATGAGTGGCAAAGTGATACGCTATTCGAAACGGACTTGCCGCCACTCGTCAATGGCGCTTTGCCGCCGCAGTTTTCGTTTTGAAAAAGAATCGTGTTGCCAGTGAAACCAGTTCTGGACCTGTTGCATCTAAGCTATGGCACGAAAACATTCCAACTGGTTTAGTGATGTAGTAGACTAAAACACCTTAAGCCACAATCAGCTCACTCCGGAACGGTAAAAGATGAAAAATTCTAATATTATCAATGCTTTATTGATTGCGCTCGGCACCCTCGTGTTTTCGGGCCCAGCCTCCGCCGCCTCGCTGCTGGAAATCTACCAGCAGGCATTGCAGAGCGATCCGCAGATTCACGAAGCCGAGGCGAGGCGTCTCGCCGCGCTCGAAGCCAAACCCCAGGCGCGTGGCGTGTTGCTGCCGCAGATCAACGCGACGGGTGATTGGGCCGAGAATGACGTATCCGGCGCCAATTTCTCGTTCATCAACAACGATACGACGACGTTTGACCAGTCCAGTACCAACACCAACTGGAATGTCAGCCTGCGGCAATCCCTGTTTCGCTGGGACCAGATCGTCAACCTGAAGCGCGCGGACAAAACGGTTACTCGTGCAGAGGCCGTTCGCGAGGCGGCGCAACAGGACCTGATCGTTCGGGTTGCGCAGCGCTATTTCGACGTCCTGGCAGCAGAAGATCGCCTGACATCCATTAACGCAAACGGGGAGGCTATAGCGCGGCAACTGGAGCAGGCCAAGCAACGATTCGAGGTAGGCCTCATCGCAATCACGGACGTGCAGGAGTCCCAGGCGGCTTATGACCAGTCTGTCGCGAACGAGATCGGCGCCAAGCGTACGCTCGCGACCGCGCGCGAGCTCATGCGCGAAATCACCGGCGAGTACGAGTCTGAATTTGACGCGCCTGCAGACGATTTCCCTTTGATCAATCCCGAAAACAACGAGGCAAGCTGGGTCGAGCTTTCGCTGGCGCAGAATCTGAACCTCGTCGCGAGCCGACTGGACGAGCAACTGGCGCGTGACGAAATAGCCTTTCGCAAGAACGGCCACTACCCGACGCTCGACCTCGTTGTCAGCACCGGTGAAAACACTTCCGAAGGTGACGTCTTCTCAAGCAGCTCCGCAGGCAGCGCGACAAACTTCTTTGACGATTCCACTACTCGCGATCAGGTTTCACTGCAGTTCACGGTGCCCTTATTCGCCGGTGGCGGGACGTCATCACGAGTCAGGGAGGCGGTTTACCTGCATCGCGCAAGCCGCGAGCAACTGCAGCGGGTTACACGAGAGACCGAACGCCAGGCGCGCGATGCCTACCTCGGTGTCTTGTCCGAGATCAGCCGGGTAAAGGCGCTGGAGCAAGCTGTTGCGTCAAGCCGAACGGCCCTGCAGGCAACGCAGGCAGGATACGAAGTCGGCACGCGAACGATCGTCGAGGTTTTGAACTCGCAGTTTTCGCTCTATGTCGCGATCACGAACTTCTACCAGAGCCGCTACGACTACATCATGAATGCGATTCGCCTGAAACAGGCGGCGGGCACGCTGCAGATCCAGGACCTGGAAAAGATAGATCGTTGGTTAAAAGACCGCCCGTCACCGGAAGAAGCCGCTGCGACGAGACAGCAACAAGGCTCCTAGCCGCCGGTCGTCCCACTCACCAGCAGCGGCTCCAGCAAGACCAGGAGCCGCTGCAACGAGCCCCTGTTCTGCTCGAGTACCGCAAGACCGTTCCTGCCGATTTTCTCGGCCTCCTCCGGTCGGTTGATCAGGTCGGATACCGTCATCGCGAGCTCATTGCTATCGCTCACAATTCGGCACGCGCCTAATTTGACAAAGCTTGCGGCAATTTCCGGTGCATTGAATACGTGCGGCCCGGTCACGATTGGCAGCCCCTGGGCCGCCGGCTCCAACAGGTTGTGACCACCGATAGGTACGAGACTGCCACCAACGAAAGCAACATCGCTCGCTGCAAAGAACAGGGGTACCTCGCCCATCGTATCGACGAGAAAGACTTCATTGTTGGCATCGCAGTGTCGCTTTTCCGTCCTCACCACCACCCCGAAGCCCCATCGCTCAACCAGCTCTCGGACACTACTGAATCGTTCGGGATGGCGAGGAACCAGTACCAGCAACAAGTCAGGGTGTTTCTCGAGCAGAGACCTGTGTGCCTCCAGAACCAGCTGTTCCTCACCATCATGAGTGCTCGCCGCTATCCACACAGGCCTTGGACCGAATAGCGTGCTGCGAAGCTGCCTGCCTTCATCCGCAATATTCGGTTCCAGTTCGACATCGAACTTGATGTTGCCAGTGACGCGCGTGCGCGATGGATTCGCACCCAGCTCCAGAAACCGGGCGGCATCGGCCTCAGTCTGCGCGGCGATGATAATGCCGTGGGACAAGGTCTCACGGATTAAGGGCAATAGCCGGCGGTAACCAGGAATGGATTTCAGGGAGATCCTCGCGCTGACGAGTATGAGCGGAATCTTTCTGACACCGCAGCCGCGATACAGGTTCGGCCAGATCTCCGTTTCCATGATCATGGCGGCGCGCGGTTTGATTGAGGAAAAGAAACTTCGGATCGCATGAGGAAATTCGAACGGGATGTAGCAATGCTGCACGTCGTCTCCGAAGAGTGCTCTGACCCTCGCAGCACCTGTCGGAGTCACTGTCGTAACGACGATGTTCTGGCCCGGGAATTTCCTGATCAAGGCACGAATGAGCGGCACAGCCGCCTGTACCTCGCCAACCGAAACGGCATGTATCCAGATACTCTCATCGAGCTTGGGAAAACCGAAACCGAAGCGTTGCCCGAGTTTCTCAAGGTAGCTGCGATTGCCAATGCCTTTAAACAACCAGTAGAAGGCGTATGGAATCAGTAAGAGATAAGTCAGTAAGTTATAGAGTAGGCGCACTAGTCGCTGAGCTTGTCGATGATACGGCTCGATGAGTGGCCGTCACGGAACGCGAGAACCCTGACCTCACCGCCATTGCGAAGTACGTCTTTTGCTCCCGCAATATCTTCCGGTTTGTAGTCGCCGCCTTTGACGAGCACATCCGGAAGCACCTCAGCGATCAGGGATGCGGGAGTGTCGCCCGAGAATGGTACGACCCAGTCCACGGCCGCGAGGCCGGCTAGTACCAGCAGGCGATCTTGCAGCGCGTTGATAGGCCGTTTTTCGCCTTTCAGGCGGCGCACGGATGCATCGTCATTGACCGCCACGATCAAGCGGTCGCCCAGGTTTTTCGCCTCTTCGAGATAGGCGACGTGCCCGGCATGCAGAATATCGAAACAGCCGTTGGTCATGATGATGCGCTCGCCACGTTCGCGGGATTGCGCAACCACCAGCTTTAATGCTTCGAGCCCCAGCGGACCACGACCTCCTTGCCCGCGCTCGTGCAACGCCACGCTGATCTCGCCTGGCGTGACAGACGCGACACCGATCTTGCGAACGACGAGTCCTGCAGCGAGGTTTGCCAGCGCCGACGATGACGTCAGGCTCTGGCCGCTGGCAAGCGAGCCAGCAAGGGTTGCTATCACTGTATCGCCCGCACCCGTGACATCAAAGACCTCGCGGGCCTGCGTCGACAGAAATACAGGCTCCATGTCAGCTTCGAGCAACAGCATGCCCTTTTCACTGCGCGTTACCAGTAAAGCATCCAGTTCAAGATCGTCCAGCATTGTCCGGGCGCGATCGACCAGCTGCTCGTCGGAATGGCATTCGCCTGCGACCGCTTCGAATTCGGCCTGGTTTGGCGTGATAACCGAGGCACCACGATACTTTTCGAAATCCCGTCCTTTGGGGTCGACCAACACCGGCACACCTGCATCACGGCAGGCGGAAATCATCGCAGCGACATCCGACAGCGCACCTTTGCCGTAGTCGGACAGCACGACAGCGCCGGCGCCTTTGATCGCCTTTCGCAGCAGCTTCAGAACCTCGCCACCCGGCATCGTGGTGGTTTCTTCCTGATCGAGGCGAATCAGCTGTTGACCCCGACTCTGCACGCGCGTCTTGGTGATGGTGGGCCGGTTCCTGACCGAGCAAAAATCGCAGGCGATACCGCGGCCCTTTAGGATCGATCGCAATGAATCCGCCGCGTCGTCATTTCCAACGACGCCAATCAGTCGGGTCGACACGCCAAGGCTCGCCAGGTTTACGGCGACGTTGGCAGCACCACCAGGACGATCATCCGTCTCATGTACATGCACCACCGGCACGGGTGCTTCCGGGGAGATTCGACCGGTCGATCCGAATAGGTAACGGTCAAGCATTACGTCGCCGGCGACGACGACGTGAGCTTTTGAGAAGTCAGGGATTGATACGGTCACGCGCGAACTTTATCACGATCGTTCAGCGTTTGGCGGCCCGCCTTTGTCGGTCAGACTAGCCGCACTTACTGTCGCCACAGGCGAGGCAGGTCTGGCAGCCATCCAACAGCACCAGCGCGACCGTGTTGCATTTGCCGCACATCTGCGCGCCGTCCGGATAGGTGTTCTTCGAGAACGCGTCCTTTTGTTTCCTGGACTCTTCGTACTCGGCTCGCTTCTCGGCGATCAGCTGCTGCTGACCGGCGTCCAGCTTGGGCGTACCCATCAGGCCTATCATGATCAGGTGTTTCTCGATGACGTGACCGAGCTCGGCGATGATCGACGGCATGAACCGGCCACCCGGCTGCCAGTAGCCCCCGCGCGGGTCGAATACCGCTTTGAGCTCTTCGACCAGGAACGCCACGTCACCACCCTTGCGAAATACGGCGGAGATGATTCTCGTCAGCGCAACAATCCATTGATAATGATCGAGATTCTTCGAGTTGATGAAGATCTCGAACGGACGGCGCTTCTCGTACGGCGTGCCCTCATTGAGAATGATGTCGTTGATCGTTACGTACATGGCGTGATCGGACACCGGTGTTTTGACCTTGTAGGTCGACCCCACCAGCATTTCAGGCCGCTCGAGTTTCTCGTGCATACGAATCACGTCTGCACGCTCGCCGCCGCCGTCCTCCCGTTTGAATTCGCGTTTGGCATCTTTCGCGTCGGCTGCCGGCTGATTTACAGCGTAACCAACGATTTTCTTGTCTATTTTAATCATTAAACTGAACCGTCATCTCTCAAATCAGAACTTGCCGTAATAGCCTTCTTTCAAGGCGTCGAACAAATTCGCCGCTGTATGTACCTCACCGTCGTACTCAATCTCCTCGTCGCCCTGCAGGTCAACCTTGCTGCCGTCGTCGAGCGTAAATGTGTACTTGGTGTTCTTCAGGTCCTTCTCTTTGACGAGCACGCCCTGGAAGGCTTCCGGATTGAAGCGGAAAGTCGTGCAACCTTTCAGGCCCTGCTGGTAGGCGTACAAATAGATGTCCTTGAAGTCATCGTAGTTGTAGTCCGTCGGGACGTTCGCCGTTTTCGAGATCGACGAGTCTATCCACTTCTGGGCCGCGGCCTGGATATCGACATGTTGTTTCGGCGTAACATCCTCAGCCGTAATGAAGTAGTCCGGCAGGTTGCTGGCAGCAGTACTGTCTCCCATACCATCGGGCATCGCCTCCGGATCGATCGCGTCGCGATAAGCGAGCAATTCGAAGGAGAACACGTCCACTTTTTCCTTGGTCTTCTTGCCCTGCCGAATCACGTTGCGGAAATAATGATGCGCGAAACTTGGCTCGATTCCGTTGCTCGCATTGTTCGCCAGCGATAATGAAATCGTGCCCGTTGGCGCAATCGAGCTGTGATGGGTAAAGCGAGCGCCGGTTTCGGCCAACTTCTCCACCAGTTCCGGCGCTTCGGCGGCCACGCGTTGCATATAGCGACTGTAGCGCGCGTGCAAAATGCGACCCGGCACTTTGTCACCGACCTCGAATCCATCCTTGCGCATTTCCGGACGCTTGCGAAGCATGGCGTCTGTCACTTCGAATGTCTCATTCATGATCGGCGCAGGCCCTTTCTCTGCGGCCAGTTCGAGAGCTTCCTCCCAACCGGCGAGAGACAGCTGGCGCGCCACCTCTTCCGTGAATTCAACCGCCGCCGGCTCGCCATACTTCATACGCAACATCGTGATGGTCGATCCGAGGCCCAAAAAGCCCATGCCGTGACGGCGCTTGCGCTGAATCTCGTTGCGTTGCTGCGGCAATGGCAGGCCGTTGATCTCGACAACGTTATCGAGCATTCGAGTGAAAACTTTCACAACCTTGCGGAAGTTCTCCCAGTCGAACGCGGCCTCTGCCGTAAACGGTTTGCTCACGAAACGCGTCAGGTTGATGGAACCCAACAGGCACGAGCCGTAGGGCGGCAACGGCTGTTCACCGCAGGGATTGGTCGCGCGGATGTTCTCGCAGAACCAGTTGTTGTTCATTTCGTTGACCTTGTCGATCAACACAAATCCGGGCTCGGCAAAATCGTAGGTTGACGCCATGATGATGTCCCAAACCCGGCGAGCCGGCAGCGTCTTGTATATCTTGCACGCGGCCAGACCTTCCTTGTTGGTTACGTAATTGCCCGCTTCTGGCCATTCGCGCCACACGAACTGCGTTTCATCGTTGACATCCAGGCCGTCGATTTCGACCTCTTTGGGCGTGACAGGAAACGCCAGCTTCCAGTCTTCTTCCTGTATGACTGCCTGCATGAATTCATCGGTGACGAGCAACGACAGGTTGAATTGACGCAGGCGGCCGTCTTCTCTCTTCGCCCGAATGAACTCCATGACGTCGGGATGACCGACCTCGAAAGTACCCATCTGTGCACCACGACGGCCGCCGGCTGACGACACCGTAAAGCACATCTTGTCGTAGATATCCATGAAGGAGAGCGGGCCCGAGGTGTAGGCTCCCGCGCCTGTTACGTAAGCGCCCTTCGGTCTCAGCGTCGAGAATTCGTAGCCAATTCCGCAACCGGCTTTGAGCGTCAAACCCGCTTCATGCACCTTGTTGAGGATGTTGTCCATCGAATCGCCGACGGTGCCGGAGACCGTGCAATTGATCGTCGAGGTCGCCGGCTTGTGCTCACGCGCGCCGGCATTCGAGATGATCCGGCCAGCCGGAATCGCCCCGGAGCGCAGGGCCCAGACAAATTCCTTATAGTAATGCTCGCGTTTTGATTCGATTTCCACATCGGCGAGCGCTCGTGCGACCCGCTTGTAGGTGTCGTCAATATTCGCATCGATCTTCGAGCCGTCTTTGGCTGTCAGACGATACTTCGCATCCCAAATGTCGAGTGATGCTGGTTGAAATTGAATGTCGGTAACCGTGTGCGTATCCAGATGTACGGCAGACTTCATTGGTCTTCTTACTCCCCTGTACTCCCTTAGGAGACCCCAAATACTTATCGTGACTTACATTTTTTCAAGGGGAAAAGTGCCCCGCTCGACGGCGTCCAGAGCACGCGCGACGAGGGCCGTTTCCGGCTGCTTTTCCTCTTTGAATAGACACAAGATCTTGTGCCTGATTGCGCACAAGATTATGCCCGTAGGCGACCAGTGTCAAGCCTTTCGCGCAATTTATTAATAGGTACTTAGTTACTGTAAATCAATATGTTACGGAATATTCACGAGTAAGTGCTTTAAAAATAGGGCAAAAAAAATGACACTTTTGTGAAATTTCAAAATCACTAGATATAGTGGCTCTAGGAAGGCGAGCAAACTCCGTGTTTTTCCCCGAAAAAGCCGACTTGAAAAGCGAAATCACGTCCCTAGATAGGCCTCCAGACAGACCCTAGTTACCTGGAGACCATCATGAGAATTGCCCGTTTTGAACCTTGGTCCTACATCGACCTTTTGAACCGCGATCTTGGCCGCGCCGCCGCTGAGGATAGCGCAAGAGCCTGGTCACCCGCGGTCGACATACTCGAGGAAAAAGACAGCTTCCTCCTGCGTGCGGACTTGCCGGGTGTGAATCCAACCGACATTGACATCTCTATGGACGGCGGCGTTTTGACCGTATCCGGCGTTCGACTGGCCGAGGAACGCGGCGAGGACACTGCCGTGCAGCGCGTGGAGCGCTCTACCGGAAAATTCTCCCGGCGTTTTACTTTGCCAGAGACAGTCGATGCGGATGGCATCACCGCGAAACACAGCAACGGCATCCTGGAAGTGATCATCCCGAAGCAACCGGAAATGAAAGCTCGCAAGGTGACCGTAGAGGCGACGTAATCGCGCGAAAAAAAACTATGCCGGACGCGACGGACTGCCGCTGCCCGGCATCTTTGTAAAGGCCGCGGCTTTTCGGTAACTTGGTGTTCACGAAACGTTCAGCCGATTGACACTAACCTGCATCCTAACCTTCAACCAACTGAGATTCTGAATGACGATGAATTCACGGCTCTTAATGCCTACCCTGGTCCTTACCCTGGCTTACGCCGGTGCTGCTTTTGCCGCCTTGCCGCAAAGCGTCAAAGGTGAGCCTGTCTCCAGCCTCGCACCCCTGGTCGAGCAGGTGTCGCCGGCCGTCGTCAATATTCGTGTCAGCCAGACGGTATCCCGACGCGACTCCTTCGGAGACGACGCGTTTCGACGCTTCTTCGGCCTGCCTGACAGCGGCGGCGGTGGTGGCTCACGGGAAGTTGCAAGTGCTGGCTCGGGAGTGATCGTTGATGCCAAGCGGGGCTATATCCTGACCAATCACCACGTGGTCGGGGGCGCCGATACGATTCAGATATCGTTGATCGACGGGTCTGTGCACGATGCCGAAATCGTCGGCTCGGATCCCGCAACCGATATCGCCGTAATCAAGGTCGACGTCAAGGGATTGAGCGAAATGCCGATCGGCGACTCGAGCAAAGCAAGAGTTGGCGATTTCGTCATAGCGATCGGCAATCCTTTTGGGCTCGGTCACACGGTAACCTCGGGCATCATTAGCGCGCTGGGTCGTTCCGGGATCAGCCGCGACGCTTACGAAGACTTCATACAGACGGACGCATCGATCAATCCCGGCAACTCCGGCGGTGCGCTGGTCAACATGAACGGCGAGCTGATTGGCATTAACTCCGCCATCATCAGCCGCAGCGGCGGCAATGTCGGTATCGGCTTTGCCGTCCCGACAGAAATCGCCAGTTCGATCATGACGCAGATTCTCGACTACGGTGAGGTTCGGCGCGGGCTACTGGGTGTAAACATTCAGACGATCGACGCCGAGGCTGCAAAAGCGCTTGGAAACACCGTCGAAAATGGCGCGCTGATTACCGGTATCCAGGCGGACTCCGCAGCCGAAAACGCCGGCCTGCAGGTTGGCGACATCATCGTTGAAGTTAACGACAAGAAAGTTGAAGGCGCCGCGGAACTCCGGAATCGAATCGGCCTCTTGCGTTCTGGCGACGAGGTCAGGATCAAGTACCTGCGGGACAATAAGATCCTCACGGCCAAGGCTGAGCTCGGCCAGGCACAAAGCCAGTCGGTCCTGGGTGAGGAAATTCACCCCGGGCTAGCGGGCGCGACGTTTGCGGTTGCCGCAACCGGCAGCGACACCGGTATCGAAATTCAGGAAGTAGCGGATGGCACACCTGCCGCACAGCGTGGTCTCCGTACCGGGGACCTGATCACTCACGTGAACCGGATACGCGTGCAGAGCCTGGAAGAGCTCAGGGATGTGGCTTCGCGCTACGACATTCTGTTCTTGAATGTTCGTCGCGGCGATAGAGCGTTGATGTTCCAGATTCGCTAGACTAGCGCTTCACCCATGAGGTAGAGCCTGTCCTATGACCGTCCCGACGTTCGCCAGCCGAGTTTGTGCCGTCGTCGGGATCGTCATTCTGGTTGCTTTCCCAGCGCTGACTGCGCTGGCAAGTTCCTCAAACTCAGATATTGAGCAACAGCGCAGCCTGTTTCGCTCGGTGTTTCCGTCGGTGGAGCGTGGCGACTGGACCGCGATAGATGATCTCTCCGCGGACGACCGGCGGTTACTGGAGCAATACACTCTCTGGCCCGACCTGCGCGCTACCTGGTTACGCAGCAACGTCGACTCGGTCTCCGCCGCGGAGATTGATGCCTTCGTTCAGCAATACGGTACATTGCGCCCGGCCAGGGAGCTGCGCTATCGCTACGCACTGAACTTTGCCCGGAACCGAGACCTGCAGGGCTATTTGCGAATTTACGAACAGTTCTACCAGGGTCAGGATGTCGAGAAACTCGACTGCCTGGCACTGCAAGCCGAAATTGAAGCCGGGCGACATCGACGCGTGGAGCTTCGCGCGATTGATTTATGGATGGTGGGCAAAAGCCAGGTCGGTGAATGTGACCCGGTCTTCGAGTATCTCGACGAGCAAAAACTGCTCGGAGTGCTTGAATACCAGGCGCGCTACGGTCTGGCCGTCGACGCACGGAATTTTACGCTGGCCCGATGGTTGGCGAAGAAAATCGACGACTCTTATGTCAATGAAGCGACCGAATGGCTGAGTGCCGAAAAAGATCCAGCCGGATTTCTGCAAACTAACCGAAGCCAACCCAGTAACGAAGCCCTGCGCCGGCAACTTGCGTACGCAGCTGAAAGGCTCACCTACCGGGATCCGGCGATCGCGCTCGAACTTTGGGCGGGCGTGTTAAAAAAGCACCCTTTCCCGGAGGCACAGAAGCTCCTGGTTGCGCAGCATATTGCCCTCTGGACCGCTCGCGACGGCCTGGCCGGCGCCTACAAGTTGTTACAGAAACTCCCGCCTCCGGCACAAAGCGACGAGGTCTTGCGATGGCGAGCTCGCACGAGCCTGCGCGAAGCGCATTGGAAAAATCTTCTGCATGACATCGAGTTGATGCCGGAAAAGGAACGCAGTTCTGAAGAGTGGCGATACTGGCGAGCGATCGCGCAAACTGAGTCCGGTCAGGCACTGGACGCCATCGCCGATCTCGAAGCGCTTCGGCTGGAGCGCAGCTTCTACGGATTCCTCGCCGCTGACAAACTCGGCAAGGACTATGCCCTGGACGATTCGGGGCTATTGGCCGATGAGGCTGCCCTGACTGAACTTGAATCGCGACCCGACATCGTCAGGGCCCGGGAGTTATTCATGGTTGGCCAGGACAGTCGCGGACGCTCGGAATGGGATGCGGCGGTTCGAAATTTGTCGGGTGAAGACAAGATGCAGGCCGCCATCCTCGCGCACCGCTGGGGCTGGCATTCACGCGCAATCTCCACCGCCGCCAGCGTCGGAGAATATGACGACCTGTCGATTCGCTACCCGCTGCCGTACCAGGAGACTTTCGAAGCGCTTTCCACACTCGCGAGAATCCCACCAACCTGGGCGTACGGAATCGCGCGCAGCGAGAGTCTGTTTATGCACGACGTCAGATCGCACGCGGGTGCTATCGGACTGATGCAACTCATGCCTGCGACCGGGCGCGATGTCGCCAGCCAGATCAAAGTGCCTTATTCGGGGCTCTCAACACTGGTTGACCCGACCAGCAATATTCGCCTCGGCACGACCTATCTCGCGCAAATGTCGGAACGGTACGGGGGTAATCAGGTACTGGCCACGGCTGCCTACAACGCGGGGCCGCACCGGGTCGATCGCTGGCTGCCGCCGAATGGCAGCGTCGATGCCCGAGTCTGGATTGAAAATATTCCGTTCAATGAAACCCGTGACTACGTCAAAAGAGTGCTCGCCGCGCAGGCGATCTTCCACTGGCGCATGACCGGGAAGATTCGACGTCTGTCGGACGAATTAATGCTCGTTCACGCCGCGCCCGAATCCCAGCGCGTCGCCAGTCGATAGCGCTGCGTCACGCGCTTCGAGATCCATGTCCGCGAGCTTCCTGGCCTCCTCGTAGAAGCATGCGAGATTCTCATCGCACCTTGAATACAGCGCCCTGAACGCCGGCAGTCGGCCCTCATAAAGCGTCATCGAAATGAGGCGCGCGTTGTTCAATTCGCCGGTGAGCCAGGCAGAACCGCCTTGGTCCCTGAGTTCAATCTCGGCAGCGGCATCTGCAGCCAGTTGCTTGAGCAGCTCACGTTTCCGAGCGCGTTTTTGCTCCACATCGAGAGCGGATTCGTACACCGACTGAAGTGCGATCCGGGCGTTCGAAACCAAGGCCAGCAATGACTGTTGCAGCTCCCGCCCATCCAGGTAGACCGCCATCCTGGCGTCCTCGCCACGAGACTCCAGCCATCGCTTTACCCCGATTTCCTCGACGGCCGTCGCGAAGGACTCATTAAACGATGTGTCGTCCTGCACATAAACCACCTGGTGCGCCAGTTCGTGAAACAGCACGGCCACGAGATCGACATCATCCCAGCGCATCATCGTGCTCAGTATGGGATCGTTGAAATTGCCCAGTGTCGAGTAGGCCGCAACGCCGCCCACGGCCACGTCGTAGCCATCCGCAGCCAGGCGCTGTGATTCCCTGCTTGCTGCATGCTCGGAAAAATAACCGCGGTAGCTCACGCAGCCGGCAACGGGGTAACACCATTGTTTCGCCTGCAAAGAAAACTCCGGGGCCGCAAAGACGTTCCAAACCACATAATCACGGTCAAGCGCTGTATAGCTGCGATAGCTACGGTTGTCCGGCAGGCCAAGTTCGGTAACGGAAAAGTCGCGCGCCTCGCTGAGCGTCCGCAACCGGGCCGCGAGATCGGCCGAGGTACGCGGATCCTCGATGACTTCGTTCAGGGGTTCCCGCTTGCGCACGACTTCCCACTGACCCGACGCGGCTTGCAGGTAGTAGCAGCCGGTCAATGGCAGACACAGAAATATCACCGTCAGCTTTCTCAGCATTAACGCACTCTGCTGGCTTCGTGACCGGCGCGTCAACCGCTATTGTCGGTTACAATTCCGCGATGCAAATTTATCTCGTCGGTGGCGCTGTTCGTGATGAGCAGCTCGGACTCTCGCACAGGGAGCGGGACTGGTGCGTCGTCGGCGCAACACCGGACGAGATGCTGAGCATGAACTACAAGCAGGTCGGCAAGGATTTCCCGGTCTTCCTGCACCCGAAGACAAATGAAGAATACGCGCTTGCCCGGACCGAAAGAAAAACAGGCCCCGGCTATCATGGCTTTGCCTTCGATTGCTCTCCGTTAGTGAGCATCGAGGATGACCTGTTGCGGCGCGACCTCACGATCAACGCGATTGCTAAAGACGGTGACGGCGGACTGGTCGATCCCTACGGCGGCTTAAAGGATATTAATGATCGCGTCCTGCGGCATGTCTCGGACGCATTCCGCGAAGATCCCGTACGAATACTGCGCGTTGCAAAATTCGCCGCCCGCTTCTCGGGACTGGGATTCAAAATAGCTGGCGAGACGATGACGCTGATGCGGGAAATGGTTGACTCCGGCGAAGTCGATTCGCTGGTGCCTGATCGCGTCTGGAAAGAAACCGAAGCGGCGCTGCGTGGCACCAATGTGCGCGTCTTCTTCGAAGTGTTGCGCGCGACCGGCGCCCTGGAAAAACTGCTGCCGGAGCTTGACCGGCTCTTCGGCATACCACAGCCTGAAAAGTGGCATCCCGAAATCGATACCGGGCTGCATACGATGATGGTGCTGGACCAGGCAGAGATTCTGAGTTCCGATCTCGAAATTCGATTCGCTGCCATGTCGCATGATTTCGGCAAGGGGACGACAGAGCAGTCAGACCTTCCCCAGCACCCCGGCCATGAGGCGCGCGGTGCAAGGCTGATCAAGGAGCTGGCCGATCGAATGCCCCTGCCAAAAGCCTGCCGGGATTTCGGCATGTTGGTTGCGAAATACCACACCCATTGCCACCGGGCGCTCGAGCTGCGCGATTCGACAATACTGCGGGTGCTGGAAGAAACTGACGCCTTTCGCCGGCCCGAGCGTTTCGAGCAATTCCTGGTCGCCTGTGAAGCTGATGCAAGAGGTCGTTCGGGACTCGAAGACCGCGACTATCCGCAGGCCGAACTCTTTCGCCGTGCATTCGCCGCTGCGATGACCGTCGATTCCGGGGCCATCGCGAAATTGCATTCGGGCGCGAAGATTTCCGCAGCGATCAGCGCAGCGCGACTGGACGCCATCCGGGAACTCAGGAACTGATTTAACCGTAGAAATACAGGTAGAACGAAAACACCGTGACCGACCCGTAGCCTTCGGCGTCATCGACGCCCAGGCCAAAATCAATATCGCTTCTGTCGCCGAGAGGCGTGATGAAACGCAAGGTCGCCGATCGGGTCTTCCTCCCGTCAACTTCACCCTTCCAGGTCGCGAGGTCCACACTCCAGCGCCGCTCTCCAACATCGATACCAAGGCCAACGCGGGCACGGTAGTCAATCAGGCTGTTGAGCAGACTTAATCGTGATACGGAGAGGTAATCGAGTATCGGTCGATTCTCGTCGATGCGAAGATTAACGTTGTAATCGTAGTCAATTCCGGAAAAAATTAAATCGACTTTTTCGCCAAGCTTGAATTTCCCGGACAACCCTAAACCATTGGCGTGAAATTCGACATCCCGACCCGGGAGGCGCGTGTCACGAAGTATGTCGAACGAAAAGTCTCGATATTCATAGTTTCCGGAGAGCGTGACTTTGTCGTTGCGCCAGTAAAGAGAAGCTCGATAGTCGACCGAGTCGAGGATATCGCTGTCGCCCCAGTACGCTGCAGTCGCCCGCAACCCGAGCGGCTTGAACCAGTGATCAATCTCGATATCGGCGTAAATCGTGTCGATGTTGATGTTGCGCGGCAGGTCGACCTTCGTTTTTGCGAACGCTGAAGACAACCAGGTGTTTTCGGCAAGACCGATACCAGCCGACAGACTGCCGGCAACGGCGCCGTCAGAATCCGTTTCGATTCCGGCACCTATCACGTAGCTGTCGGCCGCCCATAGGGGAGAGGCGAACAATAAAAACAGAGGCGCCCTAAACCATGACATAGAGAATAATAGCCGCCAATATCAATCGGTACACGGTAAAGGGCAGCAAACCAATACGGGTAACGACGCGCATGAAGACATCGATGCTTGCATAGGCGACTACCGCAGCAACCAACACGCCGAGACCGAGTTCCTTCCACGCCACAGCCTCGCCGTTTGCGATGAGGCCAATGAACTTGTAACTCGCGGCGAGGAAAATGACCGGCGCCGATAATAAAAACGAAAATCGCGCCGCATCCTGGCGCTCGAAACCGAGGAACCGGGCGGCGGTTATCGTTATGCCCGATCGCGATGTACCAGGTACCAGCGACAGGGCCTGGGCACACCCGATAATGAACGCATCTTTGTATCCGACCGCAGCGAGGCTGCGTTCGCGGCGGCCGTAGCGGTCCGCAATTGCCATCAGGATTCCGTATCCGGCCAGGGTGTACACGATTACAGCGGGATCGCGCAGGTTCTGCTCGATCCAGGACGCAAGCAAAAGGCCCGCAAGTGCGGCAGGTACGGTACCGAGCGCAATAGCCAGGGCCATTCGCGACTCCGGCGACGCTATTTTGCCGCCGAGGATCTGCACACCGCCGGACAGCAGCGATGCAATATCCTTGCGAAAGAAGATGCAGACAGCGGTGAGTGATCCGAAATGGACAGCGACATCGAATGCCAGCCCCTGGTCAGTCCACTCAAAGAGATACGGCACCAGCACGAGATGACCGGAGCTGGAAATTGGCAGGAACTCGGTGATGCCCTGAACAATGGCGAGAATGATTATTTGTAATGTCGTCAAAGCGTCTCTGTCCTGTCAGCAAATTGAAACGCTGATGGCACCGAAATAGCGCCACGTCCCAATGCAATACATTTGAAATTTTCACCCATCTCCCCGGGGAGCGTAAGTGTTTTGATCTGGCCCGACAACGCGAGTTGATCAGCAATCGGCAACTCGGAAAAACCTGCCATCTCGATTGTAAGGCCACCGCCCAGCAGAAACTGTGACTGCGTCTGGTATCCGAGAATTTCCAGTCCACTCTTTACGGCACTAGCCGCCAGCGACGAAAAATCGACCCAGGCAGTCAGGTCCTGGATGCCGGGGTAGATCAGTGGGTTGTTATGGGCGTGATGACGATAGTGGCACCGCAACCACCCGTCAGTCCGGTCGGGCGCGTAGTACTCACGTCGCGATACACCATAGTCAAAAAGGAACATTGCTCCATGACGCAGGCTTCGAGCCAGGTCGGCAACCCACTTCGGTGCAGCGAGAGATGCTTCAGACACATAGCCATCGTCCAGGGTGTGCCCCAGGTCCGCTTCGATCTCAGTTACAAATCCGCTCAGCTTTTCGGGTGCTCGCGCTTCGGTCCATACAAAGCCGTCGTCGCCCACTGCCACACGCAACTGCAAGACCTCGGAATTCCGTTTGATAAATCGTTCGACGGGCAAGGCGTCGACAACCTCGTTCGCAATGATAATGCCGTCAAAATTCTCGGGTAGTTCAGACAGCCAGTGAATCCGTCCAGCGAGGTGCGGAAGCTTGTCTTGCAGGTGTCTCTGTTGTCGGTCTGCAAGATCCGCCGACACCTCCAATATGTTGTAACTCGACGGTAACGCGTCCATCGATTCGAACGCCGTAAGCATGTCCAGCGCGAGCTTGCCGCTGCCCGCCCCTGCTTCAAGTACAGCTCCGTTTTTGACGCTGCCCAAAACCTCGGCACATTGCCTTGCCAGGACTCGCCCAAAAATGCTGGAAACTTCCGGCGCCGTAATGAAATCCCCTGCGCCACCGAATTTGGTCGTTCCCGCACTGTAGTAGCCGAGTCCGGGCGCGTACAAAGCCTCGTGCATGAACTCTGCAAAGCTGATGCTACCTCCCGCGGTTTCGATTCTTTCGCGCAGGTATGCGGCGACGCGCGCGGAGTGCGTCGCGCTGATGTCGTCCGGTTGCGGCAATGTTGCTGGCTGTGTGTATTGCATGTACGCGATAAAGTCTTTATGAATGGGCGCATGCCAAAGCAGACACTTAACGACAAGGTCATCCTGGTCACCGGCGCGGCCCGTCGCATTGGCGCCGCTATTGTGACATGCCTGCATGAGAACGGCGCACGCGTCGCCATTCACTACCGTGGCTCGGCCAATGATGCGAGAAATCTCGCCGCGCAGCTGAACGGCCTGCGTGCCGACTCGGCGGCCGTATTTCAGGCCGATCTTCTCGAAACAGCGACTCTGCCATCGCTCGTCAGCGATGTCGTCGAATGGGGCGGACGACTGGATGGACTGGTGAATAACGCCTCCAGTTTTTACCCCACGCCAATCGGCGACATTACCGAGCAGCAGTGGGACGATCTTGTCGGCAGCAACCTCAAGGCGCCGTTGTTTCTTTCACAGGCCGCTGCCAGCTACTTGCGTAAAGCGAATGGTGCGATCGTCAACATCGTGGACATACATGCGGTGCGCCCCCTCAGGCATCACGCTGTTTACGGTTCCGCCAAGGCGGGCCTGGCAATGCTGACGCGCGCGCTCGCAAAGGACCTCGCACCGCATGTCCGAGTCAACGGCGTATCGCCGGGCGCAATCCTGTGGCCCGAAGCGGGCATGACGGAAACCCTGCAACAAGACATCCTCAGGCAGATTCCGCTCGAACGGCCGGGCAACCCGGCGGATATCGCCGGATGCGTGCTGTATCTATTGCGGGATGCAGATTACGTCAGCGGCCAGATCATCGCAGTCGACGGCGGCCGCTCGATCGGCTGGTGAATTAAGGTGACAGTGACCTTAATTAGGAAATGCTCGATATAAGGTGACAGTGACCTTAATTAGGAAATGCTAATTAAGGTCACTGTCACCTTATATCGGCACCCGGTATCGGTGTGGCTAGTAGGCGTCCAGCAGTTCGCGGTGCGGTGGGCGATTTCGGTCGGGTTCCGGGGTGCGGGCTTCGTCGCTGGCCTTGAAATTACTGCCCGGTAGCGAGGTCACCGGGCACGCTCCCGTGTTGAGGTAGCTCATCGCCGCGATCATGTTGGGATCCTGAGGATCCCCAACGGCAACGCTAAGGTCGTCTGCCGCCGGACAGGTGACTGGGAGTCCGTCAAAATAGTCTCCATCGCCTAGAGAGTTGGCCAGCTTGAAGGACGTGGGTCGCATTATCTTGTCACAAAATGTCAAACCAATCTGGCCTACCGGTTTACCGAATGTGTTGTCGCCCACGATCGCGACATCGACGTGCGGAATCAGGCCATTGGCCACCAGCTCGCTGGCCGATGCCGTGCCACGTGTCGCAATAACTACAAGTCGCGTCAGGTTGGGTGAGCGATTCAAAATTTCTGCAAAGAATTTTTGAGAATTATTTTGCAGCGCACGGTCCGCGTTGAATTCCGTGCTGGAGAACACTTCGCCCCTCGCGATATTTCCGCCGAGCAAGTCGCCGAGCAACTCGGCAGTGCTAACAAGCCCACCGCCGTTGTAGCGCAGATCGAGAATTATCTCCTCTACGGCCGGACTTGCATTTCGAAATTCCAGGAACGCAGCATCCAGCTTCGGATCAGCCGTGCTGATAAATGTCGCCAACTCGATATAGCCAATGTTGCGACCGCCGCTACCCGCAATAACGTCCACTTGTGGAACCGGATCGATCGTCACAATCGCTTTCGTCAGGGGAGCGGTAAAGAACGATGTGCCAACGAGCGGCTG
>Ga0224505_10000430_pt1 | contig 29104 bp, 21 predicted proteins | sample SF_Jan12_sed_USG_FD_169102 | JGI IMG/M metagenome (GOLD analysis project Ga0224505, IMG submission 169102) | Sediment microbial communities from San Francisco Bay, California, United States - SF_Jan12_sed_USGS_4_1 | ecosystem: Environmental > Aquatic > Marine > Sediment | place: USA: California... | reverse complement strand
TACCGCAACCCTGTCCCTTACCGGGGTTACCGCTGCAATGACCACCTACCAGTATCGTGCCGTGGTTACCGGCACCTGCGCAGCAACCAACAGTGCGGCAGCTACCCTTACGGTGAACCGTGTTCCGGATGCATTGGCTTCTGATGCTTCCATCTGCAGCGGCCAGACAACAAACATAAGTATCACAAATCCAAACCTGGTACCCTCGACAACCTTCACCTGGTCGATACAAAGTGCATCTAACGTTTCGGGTGCTTCTGTAGGTGCTGGCAACTTAATTGCCCAAACATTAACATCAACCGACGGTATTAATACCGGAACCATAACCTATCTTATTCAGCCATCAGCTGGGGGATGCAATGGAATTCCATATGCGGTTAATGTGATCGTAACACCGATTCCTGATGTTGCTGCATCCCCTCAAACAATCTGCTCGGGAACCAGCACTAGCGTTACCCTTACAAACCCAAACGGCGTGTTTGGCACTACCTATAGCTGGACGACGTTGAACCCCATAAATGTAGCAGGTGAATCAGCAGGTAGTGGTACCGTAATTAGCCAGGTATTGTCATCAGCCGATGGAATTAGTCCGGGCAGCGTTACGTACAGGATAACGCCCACAGCCAACGGATGCGCAGGAAACTTTATCGATGTTGTGGTGACTGTCAGTCCGGAGCCTGTTATCACCAATGCTCCAACATCACTCATACAAGAGATTTGCAGTGGAACTCCGTTAAACTTTCTTCCCGTGTCGACTCCTGGTGGAACAATATTTAATTGGACATCTTTTGTCATTGGTACTCTGACAGGCGTAACAGCAAGTGGCTCCGGGGCAATCATGGATACACCCGTCAATGCAACGAATTCAAGTGCAGTAATTATTTACAACATCGTACCTGTGATTGGTGGCTGCACCGGTGCGGCTGTTAACTTCGTGGTTACTGTCAGACCTGTACCAACAGCGTTAGCGTCTGACCAGATAATATGCAGTGGTCAATCAACAAGTATCAGTATTACCAACCCTAATTTGGTCCCCGGAACAACATATGCATGGACAGCATCCGGGTCAAACACGACTGGTGCATCAGATGGTTCCGGCAACATTATTTCGCAATTACTTACCAGCACTGATGGATTGGCCAATGGCACAGTAACTTATACTATAACGCCTTCAGCCAATGGATGCCCTGGTCCAACATTCGATGTGCTGGTAACCGTGAACCCTATTCCGGTTATGACCAACAATCCGCCCAGTTTATCACAGCAGATTTGCAGCACGGAATCCTTAAATTTTATACCAACGGCCACTATTGGAGGAACAACTTATGCATGGACAAGTACGATAGCGGGTCCTATTTTTGCTGGGTCTGTGACGGCTAGTGGGAGTGGTCCAATTACGGATACCCCACAAAACAATGGTAATGTTTCTGGCACGGTTACCTATCATATTACACCAAGCTTTAACGGATGCAATGGCCTCCCTGTAGACCTGGTCGTTACAGTAAAGCCGCTCCCTTCGGCTACTGGCTCCGACATTACCATTTGCAGTGGTGAAGATGCTGTGATCAATATTCTGCCGACTCCTCAAAATGTAGCGGGAACTACATTTTCATGGATTGCCGTACCAAGCGCAAATATTTCCGGTGCCGCCAATGGAAACGGATCAACAATCAACCAGCAACTCTTTACCACAAATTCTGTTGTCGGTACTGTTGTGTACAACATAACGCCGGCAGCAAATGCATGTGCCGGTCCGGTCACACCAATTACTGTTACTGTTAACCCAGCTCCCACAGTCTTTGCCGGGCTCGACTTTGCTGTTTGCGAGCCGGTTACTATTCCCATTATTGGTTTAATCGGCGGTAGTGCGACAACTGCCACCTGGACGAACGTATCAGGTGCCGGTACAATATCTGCCACAACAGTAGTTGGATCGATAGCCAGCGCTATCTATACCGTTGACCCAGCTGATATTAGCCAAGTAATAACCTTTGTGTTGACTTCCAATGATCCGGACGGTGCCGGACCATGTGTACGTGCCAGGGATGACCTTGATGTCACTATTAATAGACAAGCAAGACTTACGTTGCCAGCGGACTATACAGTTTGTGAGCCGGGTTCAATTAACCTTACCGGAACATTAAGTGGCAGTGCCACTTCAGGGCTTTGGAGCCTGGTCTCGGGTGCAGGTACACTATCCGCTACCAGCGTTACGGGGCTCGAGGCAACTGCCTCTTATAGCGTGGTAGCATTGGACGTTATGAACACGCTGCGTTTCAGACTTACTACAAATGATCCGGATGGCTTTGGCCCATGCGTAGCGGAGTTTGATGAGATCGATATACTCGTGAACGAATCAGCAAAGATCTTTGCAGGAGCGGACTTTGAAGTGTGCGAAGATGGTGTGATAAACCTGTCTGCAACGGCAAGCGGTGCAACGTCAACAGTGCTTTGGAGCGGTGGAAGTGGTGCCTCTCAGTTTTCACCAATAGATAATGTAAACACTACGTACACCTTAACACCTGCTGATATAGCTGCCGGTGGTGTTACACTTACAATAACTACTGATGATCCTGATGGTGCAGGGCCTTGTACGGCTGTATCGGATAATATCTTCGTTAAGATCAATAAGCTACCGGCCGTATTTCTTTCAGGCCTGGAAGCTGTGTATGCGGAAAACAGCGGGCTCGACAACTTAGACGGATTCCCCCTTGGTGGTGTATTCACAGGGCCGGGAATTTTGGCAGGTACAAATATCTTTAATCCCGCAACTGCAGGATTTGGACTTATCACGATCCGCTACACGTATACAGATCCGGCAACATTGTGTACAAACTTTGTGGAGAAAAGCACGATAGTAAATCCGGTGACAAGTGTGGATTTCTTTGTGCTCGAAGATAACCGGCCAAATGCTAGTGGCTTTCCTCAGATTTGCGCAAACCAAAATGAATTGACACTGATTGGTATTCCCCCTGTAAGCGAAGGATATGATCCAACCAAATTCCGCCCGCTTTCTCCAGAGCTTTCTACGCGTATAACCTTTGATGGCGCAAACTGGAAAATTAGTACCAATGGCTTACTTGCCGGAACGTATCAGCTCCAGTACATTTTCACAAATGAGTTTAATGCAACAGACACGCTGACAAAAGACTTGATTGTCTTTTCTGCGCCACAGGCCAATATCGATGTTGGAAACAATTGTATCGAAGATGTTGTAACCTTCACTGAATCTTCAAACATTCCCAATAATCTTTCGGGCGGCGCCATTATTGGCTGGAATTGGTTTTTTGACGAAGCCTCAAACGGAAGTAATGGTCCTGTGCCGGAGCCGCAATATTCATATTTGGTCCCGGGCACAAAAAACATCAGCCTGGAAGTAATTACCGATCAGGGCTGCAAAAATAAGGCATTCAAAACCATCGTCATTGGTAAACTTCCTGCACCTGACTTTACGTGGTCTTCCTATTGTAAAGGTGATAGTACCAGGTTCAAAGATGCTTCTCAATCGGAATTTGGTTCCGTAAATAATTATGTCTGGGATTTTGGTGATGGCCAATCGGATTTTGTGAAGAATCCTGTTCATCAATATGCAAACTTTGGTGTATACGACGTAACCCTTACAGCCTCTACGGATGCGGGTTGCTCTAGTGATACTACCAAACAAGTTTATATTCAGGATCTATTGACACCGCTGCGCAATGCAGGCTATTCTTTGGATTTTGAAAGTGGCCCCAGTACCTGGGTAGCCGTAGCCGACGGGGCAGGCGTAAACAATAGCTGGATCTTTGGTACGCCTACCGGTACGGTGATCAATTCCGCAAATTCTGGTACAAACGCCTGGTGGACCGGCGCAAATGGCGACTCATACTTTAACAATGAAAAATCGTTCGTCATTGGTCCTTGTCTAAACTTAACAGATCTTAAGCGACCGATGATTTCATTGAAGTATTGGGTAGATTCACAGGGAGGATTTGATGGCGCTGTAGTGCAATACTCAACCAACGGTGGAGATACCTGGTCTACAGTGGGGGACGCTGAGGGTGGTGGTATTGAGTGGTATAACAGCCGGAATCTATCAGGTCAGCCCGGTGGGCAGAGCAACTTTGCATGGTCGGATACTACTAGCAAGGTGTGGCAGGATGGCCGCTATAATCTCGATCAGATTCCATTAGCCTTGCGTGATACTGTGATTTTCAGAATAGCCTTTGGTAGCAACGGCGACAATCCATCCGGAAGAGCCCTTAATGGATTTGCCTTTGACGATATCTATATTGGCGAGAAGAACAAAAACGTGCTGGTAGAACATTTCACAAATGTTAATTCGACATCAAGTAATCAGGCGAATGTCTATTTGGAAGATTTGTACCGCGATCAAATAACGAATAAAGACTCCTCTGATTTTATCCCGATCCAATATCATGTGGCCAATCCGGGCTTCGATCAATTAAACGCTGATAATCCACAGGATCCCATCGCGCGGTCTCTGCTCTACGGTGTGTCTCAACCACCAACAACGATAATGGATGGTATTCAGGATAGTTATTTCAACGGCTTTACAGCCAAGATAAATGAGGAAGAACTTGATCGAAGGGCCCTCGAAGATGCTTCCTTTGACATTCGGATTGATACTATTGCCGGACCCGGAACCAATGATGTGATCCGACTTGCAATAACCTACACTTATGTTGATTCACTCAAACCATTGAATACACCGGTAACACTACATGCTGCACTCATAGAGCGCGGAATTAATGGCACAGGGAATGGTAATGTCGTTCGTAAACTGCTCCTCCAAAGTGAGGGACGAACGCTCACCAGATCATGGGTTAAGGGTGATACTGAAATTGCCAATATTCAATATGCGATTGATGTACCCATCGTCGACCCTGACAGTCTTTATATTCTTGGTTTTGTGCAGGAAAAGGACCAGGTTTTGGATTCCAGAAAAATACTGCAAGCGGCAATCGTAAAATCCAATCGGAAAAAAGGGATTACGATCGTAGGCCTCCCGGATGATCCGATCACGGGTGAACTTGCCGACCTAAGTATCTACCCGAACCCTGCTTCAAACTATTTGAATATTACGGTAGGGGGTGATTTGGATCGAAAATACAACTGGATACTCATAGATCAGCGCGGTATTACGATCTTGTCTGGCGAACTTAATCAGGAGTTTTCAAGCGGACCCCAGCGTATTGACGTAAGCGGGATCGCCAATGGCATTTACTTTATGGCCATTCAAACAGGAGATAAGTCAGTTGTGCACCGGAAGATCGCAGTGATGAATAGAAATTAGGCGGGTAATACTTCTTTTGCAAGTTCAGGTAAAATGATGTTGCAGTGATCAATAAAAGCTGAGACTACCTGTGCTACTTCGTCAAGCCTGGTACCAGTCTTACTGTTTTCTTCTATGAAGACGATATTGCTGCGCAAGGCAGTTAGTCCCATGAGCGTAAACGAGGGTTTTATCTGGTGGGCATTTCGTGCCAACTGTGCCCAATCTGCTGATGCCAGTGCGTTCTTCATTTCTTCCAGTTGGGATGGTATACTTTCGGTGAATGTCAATATCATCTCCCGGATGAACTCTTCGTCATTGCCTGACACGGACCTCAGGTATTCCAGATTATAAAGTTTTCTGGTGCTGTCAGATGGTTTCTTCCGTTTCTTTTCTCTGGGCGCAATCTTAAGTTCAGTAAATAACTTTCGATACAAATCATCCGGCGTGAACGGCTTCGGTAAGTAATCGTCCATTCCAGAGGCTATGCATTTATCCACGTCAGCTTTGGTAGCATTCGCTGTCAGCGCTAAGATTGGCACGGCTCCCTGGGGTAATTCCATCTGACGAATGGCTTTTGTCGTTTCATATCCATCCATGATTGGCATTTGAATATCCATGAGGACAACATCGTATTCGTGACTCTTTATCTTTTCAATGGCCACCAATCCATTTTCAGCAGTATCGGTAATACAATGCCAGTTTTTCAACACACTTTTGGCGTATAACCTGTTGATTTCATTATCCTCCACCAACAAAACATAAAGCTGAGCGGCTTTAGCCTCTTTCTTTTCACTGGTATTCCTGGGTGATAATTTGGATATCTTCGTTGCCTTTCCTATGGTGTAAGGTATAAGCACGGTAAAGGTTGAGCCAGTATGTTCTTTGCTTTTAACAGAAATTTTTCCTTTCTGCAATTCGACCAATTGTTTGACAATAGTCAAACCCAGGCCTGTTCCACCATATTTGCGCGTCACACTTGCATCCGCCTGGCTGAAACTTTCAAAGATTGTGTTTAGTTTTTCTTTGGGTATCCCAATACCGGTATCTACAACGTCAATGCGTACCCAGTAAATATCCTTCTGTTGGCGCTCAATGCTGCAAATAACCTTAATAGACCCCGTTTGCGTGAACTTCACGGCATTGCTAATAAGGTTGATGAGTATTTGATTCAATCGAACAGGATCTCCCAACAGAATTCTGTCCAGCTTTTCTTCAACTTCATATTCAATGGAGATTCGCTTTTCCTGTGCCTGATACGCAAACGTACTAATCAGTGAGGGAAGAAAATCCTGTAAATTAAAGGCGATCTTCTCGAACTTCAATTTTCCAGACTCTATCGCCGCCAGATCCAGTATATCGTTTATTATGACAGTCAGATTTTCAGCTGAATGCTTAATTGCACTTAAATAAGTATCACGCTCTTCGGGGCTTGTATTTCTACCCAATAAATTAGCCATCCCCACAATACCGTTGATTGGGGTTCGTATTTCATGACTCATGTTTGCCAGAAACTGCTCCTTTGCCTTTTGCAGCCTCACCAATTCTGCTTCACTTTCTTTGCGCTGGGCAATATCCCTGCAATCCAGAATAAAACCGTCAAGACCTTCCTTGAATTTTAAATTAATAGCATTGAATTCCAGAAAGCGATAGGCGAGATCTTTCCGGCGAAATTGAAATTCAACATTTTCAGAAAATGACCTTTTTTGACTTTGCCTGAACTGTCGTCTTAGATCTTCCAGCGTGTCAGGAAGAACATAATCGAAAAAGTTCTTGCCGATGAGACTGTTGGACCGATAGCCTAAGGTTTCATGCACTGAAGTATTGTGGTAATGTATGTTCCCATCAAAATCAACCACAAAAATTATATCTGAACCATCTTCTACTACCGCTTTGAAGAATGATCCTTTTTTTACGTATTGCTTAAGTGTCATTCTTTCTTAAATACCTGCTTCTTCCATTTCCTTTAAGTATCGATACAGCGACGACTTTCCGATATCAAGCCTCTTAGCCACTTCCAATACGTTGTTTTCGTACTTATTGAGATAATGGCGTATTATCCTGTACATAAATTCCTGCATGCTCATCTCCTGGTAAAGGAAGGACTCGATCCTTGTGGTGCTATTGAAACTGATATCGAGCGGGCCAATTTCCTGTGTTTCCGCCATTACCGCAGACAGTTCAATAATAGATTTCAACTCTCTAATATTTCCTGGAAATGGATATTGCAGGATTTTCTCCTGCGCTTCCGCAGAAATCTTGAATTTTGGCATTTGGTTCTCTAGCGCAAATTGATCCAGGAAATACTTGGCGATGAGCAACACATCATTGCCCCGCTCACGGAGCGGTGGAAGATGGATCGGTAGTCCAAGCAGTCTATAGTATAAATCTTCACGGAATCTTCCGCCCTTAACTTCCTCTGCCAGATCCTTATGCGTTGCTGCAATGATGCGTACATCAAGCTTGATTACTTGACTGCCACCGATCCGGGTTACTTCGCGCTCCTGCAAAACACGCAGGAGCTTGGCCTGGACGCTCAGATCCATCTCGCCAATTTCGTCCAGGAATATGGAACCACCATCAGCCTCTTCAAACTTCCCAATACGCCTTGTTACAGCACCCGTAAAAGCACCTTTTTCATGTCCGAATAACTCGCTTTCAATAAGCTCGCGTGGAATCGCTGCAATATTGACAGCAACAAAGGCTTTGTTCTTTCGTTTTGAATTGTAGTGTATAGCCTTGGCAACCAGCTCCTTACCCGTTCCCGTTTCCCCTGATATGCTGACGGAAATATTTGTCTGCACCGCTTTTTCAAGCAATGCAAAAGTCCGCTTTATGGCGGGGCTGGTGCCAATAATGCTCTTTTCAAACTCGTATTTTTCTGAGATCTCTTTCTTCAGATGATCGATCTCTTTAATCAAGGATGACTTATTTCGGGCATTATTTATTGCGTTAAGGAGTCTGTCTTTTGTTTCGTGGTCTTTAGAAATGTAATCGAAGGCACCAGATTTCAGGAGTTCAACGGCCGTATGGATTTTCTCCTGCGCAGATACAATGATCACGTTAATATTCGGATCCTGACTTCGGATTTGGCTCAGGACCTCTTCTCCAGGCATGTCGGGTAACGAATAATCCAGGGTTAAGATGGTGGGATTCTTGTATAAATTAGCCAGACATTCCTTCCCGGTAGTATAATAATCAACCTCAAAATCAGGATTGAGGCCTAGAACATACTTCAAAAACTTCGTATAGGCAGGGTCATCTTCAACGACAAAGATCTTGACGGGGTCTTTTTCGTACATGTGCTAAGATAAGTTTAAATAATACAATTGGGCTCAAGTGCTGACCATAATTATTTATGGCTTAAGAGAATACAAAACTTTACAATATATGTTATTGGCTATAAACAGCAGTAATTAGTGAAAAGAAAAATTCAAAAATGCGCGTGATTGCGTAAAATTTAAATAGCTTTATTACTGTAGGCGTCATGATCAAGGAGTTTGTCAATCTCACCGATAAGGAAGTTGAGCTGATGTTTAAAGCACCAGTATTGGTTTGCATACTTATAGCCGGTGCTGATGGAAACATTGACAGGAAAGAATTGAAGGAAGCAATCGCGCAATCCCAAAAACTGCATAAATCTTCGTTGGTGAGCTATCTGAAGGAGGTTTCGCTGGACTTCGAAGACAAACTTAAGGTATTGCTTCAAAGTTATCCGTATGACGCAACTGAAAGAAATACAATGCTTATCGAGGAGCTTGGGCAGTTGAACGGAATATGGGGTAAAATCGACATGGACTTTGCCGCCCAGTTCTATCATATGCTACGAGAACTTGCTGAGCGAATTGCCGCGTCTTCTGGAGGCCTCTGGGGTATGAAAACTGTTACGGGCGAGGAAGCGAAATTGCTTCAGTTGTCAATGATCAGTGAGCCATCCAAAAATTAATTGCTGATTTTTTCCTTTGCGTGCGGATCGTTGCGCCGGCAATATTCATCTTTACAACTGGTTGAATAACCCTGTATGGCATCACAATCTTCTGTTTTTGGGAGCTCGGTAGTTCCATTTCGTTTGGTATTTCTGATGTGGGTTTCCTTCTACTTAGAATTCATCGCAGGGATGCCGCTTAGCCTTTTTGGAATCGTGCCACGTACATTTCAAGGCTTGATTGGCATCTTGACGGCTCCACTCATCCATGGCGATATTCTGCATTTGATTTCCAATTCCATTCCGCTACTGTTCTTAGGAGCCGTGCTTTTCTTTTTCTATAGTCAAATAGGTGGCCTGGTCTTCTTTCGCGCCTATTTCTGGACGAACATTTTGGTCTGGCTTTTCGCACGACCGGCCAACCACATTGGTGCCAGCGGCGTCGTCTATGCGCTTGCATTTTTTCTCATCTTTTTTGGCCTCTTTCGGAGAGATTTTCTTTCCATATTTATCTCTATAGTTATTATCCTTCTCTATGGAGGCGTATTTTACGGTGTTCTTCCCACAGATCCCCGTGTATCATGGGAATCGCATTTTGCCGGGGCGTTGGTAGGTATAAGTTCTGCTATTACCTTTAGCAAAAGAAAGCAGGTGAATTAGCATGGATGCAAACGTAAAGAAGATACTGACTGACCTTAAGCGTAATGTTTATGAGCCTGTATATTTTTTACAGGGCGAAGAAGCATACTACATTGATTTGATATCTGATTATATAGAGCAGAACGCACTGACAGAAGCTGAAAAAGGCTTTAACCAGGTGATTGTATATGGGAAAGATGCCTCTATGGCCACCATATTAACGCATGCCCGTAGGTTTCCCATGATGTCAGAAAGACAAGTCGTGATCGTCAAAGAAGCGCAGGAAATTCAGGATCTGAACAAGGAAGTTGGCGATAAGCTATTGTTGGACTACCTGGAGCACCAGGTTCCCAGCACTATACTTGTATTTTGTCACAAGCACAAAAGTCTGGATCGACGGCGGGAACTGGGAAAGAAAATAGATAAATATAAAAAAGTTGTTCTAACGACGAAGCGGATATACGAGAATCAATTACCCGAATTCGTTTTGGAATATGTAAGGGAAAGTAAAGTTACGATCGAAGACCGTGCCCTGCAGGCACTTTGTGAGTTTGTAGGTACTGACCTCCACCGACTCGCCAACGAAATTGATAAATTAATAATTTCTGTCAAGCCAGGTGGCGCAATCACAACAGATCAGGTGATGAACCAGGTGGGTGTAAGCAAACAATACAATATTTTTGAACTTCAGAAAGCAATTCTTAAAGGAGACAGCGTACTGGCAAGCCAAATCGTAACATACTTCGAAAACAATACCAGGAAGAACCCGATCATACCCGTAGTCGCTTTTTTATACGCTTTCTTTAGCAAACTCCTGATGGCGACGCAAGCTTCAGACCAAAGTGAAAAGGGAATAGCTAGTGAACTGAAAGTGAGCCCTTATGCGGCACGCGATTATACCTTAGCTTTACGTCGTTACCAGCTTCCTAAAATCATTGATTGCATTTCTTTTCTGAAAGAGGCGGACCTAAAGCTTAAAGGCGTGAACACGGGATCTACCCCTGAAGGTCAGATTTTCCGTGAATTGATTTGGCGGCTAATGCATTAGCCGATCGGATAATTCTGACATAAATTTGGACAATTACACATAAGCGCATTACCTTTAAGTCCGTGTAACTGTGCAGAGGCAATTTTTTTAGCTTATTTTTTTGGTTCCTAATTTGCAATATTTTTTTTGGAACGCTGTTTTAATCACAACTGATATATACCCTTAATGTATAGGTTCTTAACCTTTTCTTTTATTATCCTTTTTGTTCATGTTGTATCTGCGCAGGACCAGCTTTCGCAAAACAACGTTGAAAAACTTTTTCGAAGGGGCACAGAGTTGATCAACCATTCGAACTACGGGGCGGCACGACAGGTTTTTTCTGACTTCCTGCAGCAATCAACACCCACCGACTCGCGGCGGGGTGAAGCTGAATATTATATAGCCTTCAGTGCATTGACGCTCAGTCACCGGGATGGGGAGAAGTTAATCGACGACTTCATTGATAATTACCCATCAAGTCCAAAAGCGTCTACCGCGTATTACGATCTTGCTAACTTTTTTTATGCAGAATCCAGTTACATTAAGGCATCCGGCTACTACAGGAAAGTAGACTTTCCTGCACTTACCCTGGAACAACAAAGTGAAGGGCACTTCAAGTGGGGTTATTGTTATTTCAATCAGAAGAAATTGGATGATGCGCTTGAACAATTCAATTTTGTCAAACGGCAAAGCAATGCGTATTCACCTGCTTCAAACTATTATGCAGGGTTTATCGAATATTCAAAGGGTAAATTTGATGAGGCATTGTTTGATCTGAAAAAAGCGGAGACAAGCCCCGTATATGCAAAGATTGTTCCGTTTTTAATTGCCAACATCTATTACAAGCAAGCGCGTTATGATACTGTCATTGAATATGCAGGCACGCTGAAAGGCCGAACCGATATTTCCAATGCGAATGAAATTGCTATGCTGGTTGCCGAAGCCCAATTTTATAAAGGTGACTATAAGAAAGCCCTCGATTCATATCAAGGGTACCTGGACAATACGGCGAAACCGGAATCTGGTTTACTGTTCCGGGCTGGGTATGCAAACTATGCAGCCGGCAATACAACAAAAGGAATTGAGTACCTGGATAAGGCCGCAGCCGCCAAAGACACCGTTAGCTACTACGCCTCTTATTATCTGGGCATTTTGTACCTGAAGCAAGGCAATAAGCCTTATGCCATGAATGCGTTTAATTATGCCAAGAAAAATCCTACTGACAAAAACCTCGCACAAGAGAGTTCATTTCAATTTGCAAAAGTATCTTATGATGCAGGAAAACCTGACCTGGCTATCGATGAATTTGAAAAGTTCCTTGAAGAGAATCCCACCAGTACCCATGCTACAGAGGTAAAGGAGCTTCTTGCACAAGCCTATGTAAACGGAAACAATTTCAATAAGGCCATTGAGTATATTGAGGCGCTGCCATCAAGAAATCAATACATTAATCAGGCCTACCAAAAGGCAGCATACCTGAAAGGCTCAGAGCTTTTCAACAAGACTGCGTACGCCGAGGCCGTAGCATACTTTTCAAAATCGCTTGAGTATCCCATCGATAAGGCATATGTCTCGCTGGGGAATTTTTGGAGTGGGGAAGCCTATTCAATCGGAAAGAAGTATGAAGATGCAGCTGCCTGTTACCTCCGCATTGTAACGGCAGGCAGTTCAGCGGAGCCGGAGATTTTATTGAAAGCCAGGTATGGCCTTGGTTATGCCTACTTCAACCTTAAGCAGTATGATAAAGCATTGTTTAGCTTCAAAGAATTTGTCAACAGGGGCAACAAAGATACGCCCAATTATGCTGATGGGGTGATTCGGTTGGCTGATTGTTATTATGTTAGCAAACAATATGCTGAGGCGTTATCATACTATAATCGTGCGAGGACAATCGGTTCACCCGACAACGATTATGTGTTATTCCAATCGGGTGTGATTTATGGTATTGAGCGCAAGTATGCTGAATCACGCAGTCAGTTCGTTGACTTAATTCGCGCCTATCCTAAATCACAATATCGCGATGAAGCGATGTTTCAGCAGGCGCAATTTGAAATCGAACAGGGAAACTACCAGGCGGCAATTGATGGACTTACGCAACTAATTCGGGGAGGAGCGAATTCCCGTTTCTTACCATATGCTTTTATGCGGAGAGGCGCTTCCTTCTTTAACCTTAAGCAGTATGAGAAAACCATTGGAGACTACATTGCAGTAATACAACAATTCCCCGGGCATCCGGCGGCACAGGAAGCATTGCTTCCGTTGCAAGAGGCATTGACTATTACCGGAAGGTCCGGTGAGTTTGATAAGTATCTTGCCACATTCAAGAACGCCAACCCTGAAAACAAAGGTCTTGAAGGTTTGGAATATGAGACAGCCAAAAATCTTTACTTCGACCAACAGTATCAAAAAGCTATCGCTGCACTGACTGCCTTTCTTTCCGAATACACGCAAACAACAAAAGCACAAGAGGCGAAATACTACATGGCGGAGTCACATTACCGGCTTCGCGATTTTGAAAAAGCATTGCCTTTATACAAAGCCCTCAGCACCGACAAGACTTTCAGCCTTGCAAGTAAATCAGTGGCACGCGTTGCTGAAATTGAATTTAAACAAGGAAATTATCGCGACGCCGTTGCTGCCTTTCACGCTGTAGAACGACTGGCGGCAAACAAGAAAGATCAGTACACCGCATGGTCCGGTTTAATGGAATCATTTTATCTCCTGGCAGCCTATGATTCGGCCGATGCATATGCCCGAATCATTCTGGAACAAGGCAATGTCAGTGCAGGGGCACAGAATAAGGCCTCTTTGTATTTAGGTAAAACGGCCATGGCCCGCGGGGATTTTGAAACAGCCAAAGATGAATTCTTAAACACACTTAATGCCGCGCGAGACGAATATGGAGCTGAAGCTAAATATTCGCTGGCACAGATTTTTCACAACCAGAAAAGTTATAAGCAATGTTATGAAACCCTGATTAGCCTGAATAATGATTTCAGCGCATATGAAGAATGGGTGGGAAAATCCTATCTGTTGTTGGCCGACAATTTCGTGGCCATGGAGGATGTATTTCAGGCTAAGGGAACATTGCAGTCTCTAATTGATCATTTTCCTTTACAATCCGTTAAGGATGAAGCGAGGCGGAAATTGAGTCAACTGGAGCTAGGGCAACGCGTAGATCAGAAAAAGGCTGAAGCAGATACACTTGAAAACAATCGGTAATATTTATTACGATGCGTAGACGAAAGGAAATAGTAATCCAGGTCACAAGGCAAATGCAACGGAGCCGTAGTCACAAGATTTCGTTGGTGATTGCAGTCGCTATGCTTTCTGCTTTCTGCTCGTTTGCACAGGAAAAGAAAGACTGGGAGGGTGATGGTGAAATTGAGGATGTTGAAATTGAAATCATAAAAGAGCGCCAGATAACATTGCCTGCAGCAAATCGAAATTTTGAGAAAATACCCCCACGGTCATCCGAGCCAATCAAACCACCAATTACGTATGACTTTCAGGCATTTAATTTCCGCGCGCCTCAGATAAATGCGCAGATCAGACCCTTGAAGTTAAAAAAGGAGGAGCAGTCCAACGTTTATGGTGGATACCTTCGCGTTGGCTATGGAAATTACGTATCGCCATTACTGGAAGGTTACATCAACAGCACGCGCGATAAGGACAAGTTAATCGGCGCGCATGCCTACCACAACAGTTCTGATAAAGGGCCTGTAGATGGCCGTAACTCTGGCAGCGGAACATCCGGTATATCACTCTTCGCAAAATCCTTCAGCGACGCCATAGCCCTTTCCGGTAACGCAGGTTTTGAAAACAGGACTACACATTTTTACGGTTATCCAGAGGGGCAGGAAGTGAAGGCAGCTGATATTAAGCAGTCATTTAACCTCATAAAACTTTCCGGTGAGCTATCAAATACAAAGAATACAGATTTTTCATACAAGCTTGGTGCAGGCTTCAGCTATTTGGCCGATAAATACGACGCAAGGGAAACTGAAGTTGGCTTTAATTTTAAGTCTGCCTATGAACTGGGTGAGGATTCCAAAATTCACCTCAAAGCAGATTATTATGTCATCAGCCGGAAGGATGCGTTGGTAGAAGCAAAGCCGCGCAGTTTGTTTATCGTAGCGCCATCGTACGAAGTTATTCCCATTGATCAGTTCAAGGTGAGTGTTGGCATAATTGCCGCATTTGAAAACGACACGATAGATTCAAAAAACCTGCATCTCTATCCGGATATTCGGGCGACTTATCCCCTCAGCCCCTCTGTTGATGTAGTTGGAACGTTAAATGGTGGTATTGAAAAAGTTTCCCTGCTTTCACTTTCGTATGAAAACTTGTGGCTGGCACCGAATGTACCTGTATTTCATACGAACAAGGCACTCGATTTTGGTGTTGGCCTAAATGCCAAACTGGGCAACAAGGTATCAGCACACACGGGCTTGTCCTTCGCCAGTCTGAAAAACATGTATTACTTCGTAAATTCAACTGCAGACCAGGCTAAGTTCACCACGGTTTATGATGGAGGCGCCGGGACGAAGCGCACAAATTTTTACGTAGCATTAAGCTATGCCCAATCTCAAACCGCCAAGTTTCTGTTGCGTGGAGATTACTTTGGCTACAGTACCAGTTCAATTGCAGAAGCATGGCATCGTCCAACGTATAAGCTAATGGCGAATGCATCATATAATTTGTATGAAAAAATATTATTTCAAGCAGACCTCATTACGCAAGGTGGCATGAGAGCATTAAATCCTGTAACGGATAATACGGTAAAGCTAAAGGCTGCGTTCGATCTGAATTTTAAAGCGGAGTATTTATTCTCCGAGAGTTTTTCTGTGTTTCTGCAATTCAACAATATTACGTCCAATAAATATCCTGTTTTCTTACATTATCCGGTACGTGGTTTCCAACTTATGGGTGGCATTACCTGGAGTTTTTAATGACCTATGAATCATGACATAAACAAAACTAATCATATGAATGCTTTCGGTGCACCGTTTGTATCGGTGAGATTTTAGCTTAATTTTGTATAATAACCTGATAGTAAATTAATAACGCCTAATAATATGGCCAGAAAAAAGAAACAAGACGAAGATTTGACTCAAGAAAATCTTGACAATTCTGACGATACATTTGGTCTACCGGAAATAGAGTATGAACCACTCAGACGAGAGGAGCCAAGAGAAGAGATCTCGCCCGTCGAAATACCAGAGCCGCTAGCTGAGCATGCTTTCGCTCAGGAGGAAGAACAAGTTGTTTCTGAATCACCGCAGGAAGAGGAACAACCCAAGGAGGAGGAGTTTGTTGGAGAAAATCAGTTTTATGAACCTTACACGTATCAGGATGAAAGTCCAGCCGTGTGGCCAAAAGTCCTTGGTATTTTGCTTATCGTCATCATTGCTGCGGGCGCTATCTGGTACTTCGTAAGCTATAGGCCTAAACAGTTGGCGACGGAGGCAAAACAAAGAAGAGAACTTCTGGCCATTCAGGAAGAAGCCAGAAAGAAACAGGCAGAGCAACAGGCAGCACAGCAGAAATTGGCTGAAGAACAACGACTAGCGGCGGCAGAAGAAGCTGAGGCGGCGGCGAAACTAGCAGCAGGCACAATTGAAACACTTAGCGGACGTACCGGCGCATATTACGTGGTTGTGGCCAGTTCTATTGATGGTGACTTGATTATGGACTATGCTAAACGATTAAGTGCTAAGGGAGTGACCGCAAAGATTATTCCTCCTTTTGGCAAAAGTAAGTTTCACCGCTTGGCTGTTGCGCAAGGCGATACATACGCGAACGCCCAGGCTACCGCAGATGGAATGAAGGGTGGAGAATATGGAGATAAAGTGTGGGTGGTAAAATATTAATATGGTTTATCGACTCAACGATTTTTTAAACTAACGATTGTACATGATTTTACTTCAAATTGTGACAGATTCTGTCGCAACGTCCGAGTCAGCTGTAGGTCAATCTCTTTCTGTCATTGATCTCGCAATAAAGGGCGGTTTCATGATGGTACCGATTGCTGTGCTCTGGGTACTCGCTATTTACCTTTTTATTGAACGCATTTTGACGATTAACAAGGCAAATCAGAATCCGGATGCGTTAATGGGCAGGGTTAAGGAGTTGGTTCTTCGCGGCGATATCAACGGCGCGAAAATGCTTTGCTCGCAAAATGATACGCCGGTTGCGCGAATGGTTGAAAAAGGTATTTCCCGAATCGGCAGCCCGCTAAAGAACATTGAGGCATCAATTGAAAATGTAGGGAAGATTGAAGTCTTTAAGCTTGAAAAAAACCTGCCTACCTTAGCGACAATTGCAGGATCGGCACCCATGATGGGCTTTTTGGGAACAGTTATTGGCATGGTCGAAGCGTTTATTTCCATTTCTCAGGAAGAGGGTTCTGTCAGCCCCAAATTGTTATCCTCCGGAATTTACACCGCAATGATTACTACCGTAGCTGGTCTTATCGTAGGTATTATCGCTTACCTGGCGTATAATTACCTGGTATCGAGAGTACAAAAGGTTATCCATAAAATGGAATATACTTCAATCGATTTTATTGATCTGCTCCAGGAACCGAGATAAAGAAGACATTGTTACACGCGTATGAATCTTAATTCAAAGCATAAGATTGACCCCAGTTTCAATATGTCGTCGATGACAGATTTGATTTTCTTACTGTTGGTTTTCTTTATGCTTACTTCTTCCTTTGTTACGCCTTCAGGGTTACCGGTAAATTTACCGAGTAGCAAGGCAAGCTCCATTGAAGTCCAAAAGGTTTCCGTTACCGTCACCAAAAATTTACAGTACTATATAAACGAAAAGAAAATTACCAAAGCAACGCTTGAAGGTGAGCTTAAGAGCAGACTGGGTGGCGCTGGTGGTTCTGTAGTTTTGCATATTGACAAGGATGTTCCTTCCGAACACCTGGTGTATGTAGCCGGTTTGGCTACTTCCCTGGAAGCGAAAGTTGTTGTTGCAACAAAGCCAAAGTAATATGAGTGAGGAGCAGCAGGAAAAAAAGAACAAGCGAATAGCGTTTTTCACAACCGCTGGCATTCAAGTGGTTGTGCTGCTTTTGCTATTCCTTATCGTTGCCTGGAGTCCACCCGACCCGCCGCTTCCGGAATATGGTATTGAACTGAATTTTGGAATGGACGAAGAAGGGAGCGGGGCAGTTCAACCTGAAACCCCAGTGGGAAACGAGGGAACTCAGCCGGAACAGGCAGCGCAGTCGGTACCTGAAGAAGTTCAACCCGAACCGACAAAGGAAGTCATTAAAGAGGAATCGAAACCATCGGATGCAAAGCCTGTAGAACAACAGGTTGTATCCAAACAGGAAAGCCCTGTTTCTGTGAAGGAGCAAAAAGAGGAGGCTAAACCCATTGAAAAACCCAGAGAAAAAGTTCCGGAGAAGAAGGTAGAGGAAATACCGGAAGTTAAACCAGAGACGAAACCGGCGCCAAAACCGAAGGAGGAATTGAAAGCCGTCTACAAACCTGGAGATACGCCCGCCGGAGCAGATACAGAGGGAAATAAGGAAGGTAAGCCGGGAAATCAGGGTGATGACATTGGAAAAGCCGGCGACAAAGGGAGTCCTGCTGGCAAACTAGATGCTGAAGCGCTGTATGGAGAACCTGGTCAGGGCCGCAGTGGCATTGCCATGTCTGGCTTCAACGGATTTGATTGGCCCAAAGTGCAAACGCCTACGTTGCCGGATGAAGCCTACGGTGTATATGAATTTCTGGTTATAGTAGACGATCAGGGCGATGTTATTTCGGTCCGTCCTATGCAGCGCGGCCTGAGTCTTGAAGCAGAACGAAAGTTAAAAGAAGTGATTCAGCGATTGGTCTTTGTGCCAAAAGGCTCGAATCTGCCCCCCCAATCAGAAGGACGCATCACATTTAAGGTTGTTTCCAAGTAAATTCTGCCATGCACTTTGCTGTGTTGCCTTTCCGCTTTTTGCGGATTCCCATACCAATTTCCTGCGCTAAGGCTCCCAAGCCACTTTTTAACACTTTGCTAATCAGCATAGGACGATAAAGAAGTTCACTTTGATGTAACAAATCATTGTAATTTTGTAGCATGTTTCTTTCGTACGAAGACACACTTCAATTTCTATACGATGCCTTACCAATGTTTCAGCGAATTGGTGCTGCAGCCCTCAAGAATGATCTTAGCAATACCCTGAGACTTTGTGCCGCCCTGGGCAACCCCCAGGAGAAATTTAAAGCGATCCACATCGCAGGAACAAATGGTAAAGGCAGTACTGCCCACATGCTGGCTTCAATACTGCAGTCAGCTGGCTATAAAACAGGACTCTATACTTCACCTCACCTGAAACATTTTACGGAGAGAATCCGCATCAATGGGAGCGAGGTACGTACAGATTTTGTTGTGGATTTTGTTAACCGTATCCATCCTTTGATAGCTGCTATACAGCCCTCTTTTTTTGAGATTACAGTGGCAATGGCTTTTGATTACTTTGCCCATAATGCAGTGGATGTAGCAGTGATCGAGGTCGGATTAGGAGGGAGACTGGACTCAACCAATGTCATTCGTCCGGAACTTTCCCTGATAACCAACATTGGCTGGGATCACAAGGATCTGTTGGGTGACAGTTTAGAAAAAATAGCTGCTGAAAAAGCAGGAATCATCAAAGCGGGTGTGCCGGCAGTAATTAGCGAACGGCAACCTGAAGTTGATGCAATTTTTATTGCGAAATGCAGCGCGCTATCCGCGGCTATCTACTTTGCTACAGATCACTACCAGGCTATACAGCATGACGACCTTGGTATGCCAAGGCTGAATATATATCGAAATACAGATTTGGTATACAAAGATATAGCGTTAGAAGTGCAGGGATTTTACCAACGCAAAAATGTTCTTGGCGTCATCCAGGCCATCGATGTCCTGCGTTCTATGGGATGGACCATTTCCGACGAGCATGTCGCCCACGGCCTCCGAAACGTTGCTAGCCAAACCGGACTAAAAGGCAGGTGGCAGGTCCTGGGTAAGAATCCATTGAAAATATGTGATACTGCGCACAACATAGAGGGAATACTGGAAGTGGTAAACCAAATTAAAGTACAACCGTACAAAAACCTATACATGGTTATCGGTATGGTTAGTGATAAGGACGTTGTTCCTATGCTTCAACTGTTACCCAAAGAAGCGACGTATTACTTTTGTGAGGCTAAAATTCCAAGGGCACTGGCTGCATCGAAACTTGCAGCTAGGGCGCGTGAAGCTGGACTCAGGGGGACTGTAATTCCGGATGTCACTGAAGCGATATCAACGGCTGCGCAAAGCGCCTCCTCCGAGGATATGATCTTCATAGGAGGAAGTACATTTGTCGTGGCCGAAATTGAAGGATTATGAAGCGAAAGCAAGAACGATTCAGGATTATTGAGGCACGGGAAAATGTTATCGAGCGAAGCAAGGAAATCTACGATACAATCAAAGGAAAATGGAGATCATCATACTTCAAGAACGAGAATCCAATAACCGTTGAGTTAGCATGCGGCAGGGGAGAGTATAGCGTGAACCTGGCGAAGCTGTTTCCGGACAGGAATTTCATTGGTGTGGATATAAAAGGTGAGCGAATCTGGAAGGGAAGTACCCTTGCCCTGGAGGATAATATCCTTAATGTGGCCTTTCTGCGTACGCCAATTCTCTTGCTCGAGAATTTTTTTGAACCGGGAGAGATCGATGAAGTATGGATTACGTTCCCCGACCCACGTCCACGGAAGCGGGATATCAAACGAAGGCTCACAAGTCCACGATACCTGGATATCTATAAAAAGCTAATCAAACCGGGCAGCTATGTCCGAATCAAAACGGATAATACGGCGCTGTATTTGTATAGTCTTGAGGAGGTTCGGGCGCGGAACGATATTGGCGACCTCGGTTTTACGGATAATTTGTACGAATCTGCCCTTCGTCCGGAATGCTTTGATATCAAGACGCGCTATGAGGAAAAATTCACGGCTGAAGGTGAGAAGATCAAATACCTTCGCTTCAGATTTTGACTTCCGATAACAATTTCATAACAATGCATTTGGTGGTATTCTCCAGGAAGAATTCTACCTTTATAAGATACACCTTGACAAGGTTTTAGATTCCCATGTAGGGATTGATTTTTCGGGAATCACTTTTAAACCCATGGGCAAAAAACGAAAACGAGATGTAGAACTCGTTATATTGTCTGACATCCATCTTGGCACCTATGGCTGTCATGCGGAGGATCTTCTTCGCTACCTAAAGACTATAAATCCTAAAAGAATTGTTCTAAACGGTGATATTATTGACATGTGGCAGTTCACCAAACGATATTGGCCCAAGTCACACATGCAGGTTATCAAACATATTACAGGTCTGTTGGCGAAGAATACCAAGATCGCCTACCTCACGGGTAACCACGACGAAATGCTTCGTAAATTTTCGGGATTCAGAATTGGATCATTTGCGATCGACAACAAGCTCGTGCTCAAGTTAAATGGCAAGCGTGCGTGGATTTTTCATGGCGACGTTTTTGATGTTACAATGAAGTATTCCAAATGGCTGGCGAAACTAGGTGCTATTGGCTATGATGTACTCATTGTAATAAACAGCATCGTAAATTGGGTGCTGAACAGGTTCGGGAAAGAAAAGATTTCACTTTCAAAGCGCGTCAAAGATAGTGTTAAAAAGGCCGTGAAGTTCATCAATGATTTTGAAAAGATAGCGGCAGACATCGCAATAGAAAATGGCTACGACTATGTGGTTTGCGGACACATTCATCATCCTGAAATAAAAAAAATATCAACCGAAAAAGGTCACGTTATGTATCTGAATTCAGGTGATTGGGTAGAGAATCTCACATCGCTTGAATACAGCGACGGGAAGTGGCGGATTTACCGGTATCATGAAGATTCAAAAGCCCAGGCGGTTAAACTGCCAAAACGTTTAATTACAAAACTGGACAACGATCAGATTTTCAATGACCTTGTTAATGAATTCATTAAAATAAAAAAGTGAAGATACTTTACGCCATCCAGGGTACAGGTAACGGTCATCTTGCTCGCGCGGAGGATATTATTCCAGCATTGCAGGAATATGGAGAACTCGACTTATTTGTAAGCGGTGCACAGGCGGACATCAAGCTTGCCTACCCCGTAAAATATAAATCAAAAGGTTTAAGTTTTTATTTCGGAACCCGTGGCGGGGTTGACTTCATTAAAACATTTAAACATAACAGTGCTAAAGAAGTCTATAAAGAAATCAAGAAATTCCCTGTAGAAAAATACGATTTGGTTATCAATGATTTTGAACCAATATCAGCGTGGGCGAGCAAGCAGCGAGGTGTTCCCTGTGTAGGGCTGAGTCACCAATCCGCATTGTTATCGCCAAAGGTCCCCAAGCCAAAAAAAATTGACCCTGTTGGTGAGTGGGTACTGCATAATTATGCCCCGGTTGAAAAGTACGTCTCTTTTCACTTTGAGCGATACGACAAGAATATTTTTACGCCTGTCATTCGCGCGGCCATTCGCAATTGCAGGGACAAGGCAAAAGATCATTATACCGTATACCTGCCTGCTTTTGATGACAAAAAACTTGTGCCCTTACTGGCAAAAATTCCCCATGTAAGGTGGCACATCTTTTCAAAGCACACCAGGAAAGCATATCATATTGGAAAATTATCAGTCTTCCCGGTAGATAAGAATGAATTTGCCAGCAGTATGACATCATCAAAAGGGGTTTTGTGTGGAGCTGGTTTTGAGACACCCGCGGAAGCCTTATTTCTGCAAAAGAAGCTGTTGGTGATACCCATGAAATCTCAACTTGAGCAATACTACAATGCTGCGTCATTGAAGCAACTTGGTGTACCTGTTTTGAAAAAACTGAAAAAGAACAGCCTCGAGAAGATTGTTAAATGGATTGATACAGATGCGAGGATAGCCGTGGAATACAATGACATTACAGCCGAGGCCGTAAAACTTGCAGTTAAACTCGGCAAGAAATAAGTAATGTGAAGGGATCTTTGCATACTTCGTTACCCGCTAAAGGAGAAAGAGAAGCTGGAACCACACCTATGTCGCAGAACCCATGATAACAACCATCGACTTAATTCATCAGGGCTTCCAGAAATTATCTGTTTGCAGAATTTAATGTAAAATGCAGGAGTCTATATGGCATTGGTCGTTTGTTATATACCTTAAGCATACTTTTTGTAGTGGCCATTTCGTTATTATGACAGATTGTGAGCATGAAAGGTTTAGCAGTGCATTTCCTTAACCGTATATATTCCATTGCAACTAATTTGCATAGCCGTTTAGCGGTTCTTCCACGCCCCATTCGGACCGCTTTGTTTGCTGCGGGAGGATTTTTTCTATTCGGTGCAATGTTTCTGCTGCTCATTTGGGCAGGTGCATTTGGTAACATCCCTTCCCGGCACGATCTGTCAAAGATTAATCATCCGGTTGCCACCGAAGTCTATAGCGCAGACAGCGTACTCCTTGGAAAATACTATTTGGTAGAGCGCTCCATGGTCCCCTCAGTCCAAATCCCTACAACCTTGAAGCAGGCGCTTGTAGCGACGGAAGACGTGCGGTTTTACACACATCACGGCGTCGATACACGCAGTATGCTGCGGGTACTGGTTAAAGGAATTTTTCTTCAACAAGAATCTGCAGGCGGCGGCAGTACCTTAACTCAACAGCTGGCAAAAAACCTTTACCCAAGGCGATCTTACCTTATGCTTTCGCTGCTGATAAACAAGATCAGGGAAATCATTATCGCGAAACGGCTGGAGAAGGTCTATTCCAAAGATGAAATCCTGGTGCTTTACCTCAACACCGTACCCTTCGGGGATAATGTCTATGGCATCAAGACAGCCGCTGATCGCTTTTTTTCTATTCCGGTTGATCGGTTGACCCTGGACCAGTCGGCCGTATTAATTGGCATGCTTAAGGCTACATACCGGTACAATCCAAGGTTATTTCCCGAGCGTGCCTTAGAGCGAAGGAATGTGGTGCTGTCGCAACTGGAGAAGTATCACTTTATCAATGCGACAGAAAGGGATACTTATATGGCAAAACCATTGCAGCTCAACTATCACCGGATGTCGCACAACGCTGGTCTGGCACCCTATTTCAGGGCTTTTATTAAGACCGAATTGTTATCGTGGTGCCGGACACATGAGAAACCGGATGGGTCTCCATACAACCTTTATACTGATGGCTTGAAAGTCTACACGACAATTGATTCCAGGTTACAGCAATATGCGGAGTCTGCCATTCGGTCGCAATTGACACAGTTGCAGGAAAAATTCTTAAAACAGCTGGATAAAAAAGTAGTGCAGGAAATCGCGAAAGGAAAAATACAGCTGCTGCCGGCATATAAGCGGATGAAAAAGGAAGGTTTTAGTGAAAAGGATATCCTCTCAGTATTGAAAACGCCTGCGAAGAAACACATATTTGCCTGGAAAGGAAGTCGCGACGTTGAAATCAGCACGTATGACTCGCTGCTATATCATCTTCAGTTTCTGCAAGCAGGATTGCTGGCTATGGACCCGGCAACAGGAGATGTAAAAGCCTGGGTAGGGGGGATCAACCATGAATTTTTTCAGTATGATCATGTACGGGAGAGTACCAAAAGGCAGGTAGGCTCTACATTCAAGCCTATTGTTTATGCTGCTGCAATGGAGCAGGGTGTGAGTCCATGTGACTACACCTCTGCGCGAAAAACGGCATATAGCAACATGGACGATTGGACACCTCAAAACACAGAGGCAGATTCATATGACCAGCGCTATTCCATGGAGGGCAGCCTTGCAAAGTCTGTCAATACAGTTTCTGTTAAGCTTTTGGAGAAAACAGGGATTTCCAATGCCATTACCGTTGCGAATAAGATGGGAATAAAAAGTAAACTGCCACCAGTACCCTCTCTGGCGTTGGGAACAGCTTCAATATCGGTGATCGAAATGGTAGGTGCATACAGCGTCTTTGCCAACAAAGGGAACTATGTACCACCCGGCTTTATCACATCCATCACCACGAACCGTGGCGTCATGCTGGAGAATTTCCGGATAGAACCAACAGTGGACCAGGCCATCTCCGAGGAGACAGCCGCAATGATGCTTTATATGCTTAAGCGTGTTGTAAACGAGGGAACAGGCGCGGGTATCAGAACCAAGTACGGCTTAAAAAATGACATCGCTGGAAAAACGGGCACTACGCAGGCCAACGCCGACGGATGGTTTATGGCCATTACACCAAAATTGGTCATCGGGTGTTGGGTAGGAGCAGATGATCCAGGCATCCATTTCAAAACTACTGCTGACGGCCAGGGGGCAGCTACTGCATTACCCATTGTTGCGCAACTGCTGCAAAAGGTTAACAAGGATCATGACTTAGGAATTATCGCAACAGCAAGGTTTGAACCGCTTGAAGACCGGCTGGTTGAGAGGCTAGATTGTGATATGTCCCGATCTGACCGCAATCTATTCCAGCGGATTTTCAACCTGAAGAAAGGAACTAAAGAAACTACCTTTAAAGTGGAGAAGAACAGGAACGCGCCCTGACAGTGTTTCTTTTTTTGGACGGCAGACACTTCAATGGATTCATAAACCTTCGGTGATCAATCAGAAATTGTTGGTTTCTTTTTACATTAAGAAATGGAAACGAGATCGGTTACTATTCCTATATCAGACAGCATTGGTGCGGTTTCAGGCTTATTGGTGCAGCCAACGGCAATGAAGGCGATACTGACTTTAGCCCATGGCGCTGGCGCCGGAATGCTTCACCCATTTATGGCGTCACTGGCTGGCCACCTGGCTACACATGATATCGGCAGTCTGCGATTCAATTTTCCATTCACAGAAAATGGTAAGGGAAGACCTGACACTCCGGCTGTAGCCGAAAAAACTATAGCCGTTATGCTGCAAAAAGCTGCCGAATTGTATCCCGGTTTACCGGTTTTTGCAGCTGGAAAATCCTTTGGTGGAAGAATGTCATCTCAATATTTATCCAAAAATAGCCCATCGTTTATTAGGGGAATTGTATTCTATGGTTTCCCCCTGCATCCGCCAGGAAAGCAGGATGTGGTTCGGGCTGCACACCTGGGCTCCGTCAAAGTTCCCATGTTGTTCCTCCAGGGAACGCGTGACGCACTGGCGGAAATTTCATTGGTAAAAAAAGTCTGCAGTGCCTTGCCGCTGGCGACCCTGGTTGAAGTTGAGGGCGCCGATCATTCATTCAAGGCTGGAAAAAAAGAAATCATGCCCGCGCTAGCGGAAGAAACAGGTAAGTGGATGAATGTGCTGTTGTAACGTCGATCTTGCGGATCATCGGATAGTCTACATATCAAACGGATTCGTTAGGCGTGTACGATTCGGTGAGTTGTTCGTTATGCTTTGATTCAATAAACTCCTCAACATTTGTGAAGAACTTCAGCCGGTACTTAAACACCGTTTTGCTTCCGATTGCTTTCTTGAAAGCACGCAGATTTTCAGGTTTATCTATCCAATAAAGCCAAAACCCTTTTTCTGTTGAAGATCCCCTCATATACCTGAACTTTGCCTGATCCAGGTTCTTTTCTACATCTGCATCCGCCCCTGATCTACCCCGCACATACACTGTTATCCAACTCATACTATTATCTTGTAATTACGAAAATGACTAAATATTATTCTGCTTCTGCCGCAACATGAAACATTGCCTTCTGTATTACCAGGGCTTTAAAAAATTATCTTTCCCGGGAAAATGCTGAACAACATAGTTTAAAAAATTTGTACCCTGCTAAAGAACGTAAGGCACTTCACAAAGTTACAGACACATCACGATTTTAAACGTAAACAATTGACTTAAAGTGCGTTCTTTTTGCAAATTTATCCTTTATTGGCCGGCGCAAATACATACTGGTAAACTTGAAATTATCTATTATCTTTGGGCTATATCTTATACCAATTGAATAATGAAAGAAGGAACAGTAAAATTCTTTAATGAGTCCAAAGGATTCGGATTCATCAAAGAAACATCAACAGGACAGGAGTATTTTGTACACATTTCAGGTCTCCTTGTCGACCAGATTCACGAAAATGATGAAGTCACTTTTGAACTCAAAGAAGGAAAAAAAGGATTAAATGCGGTTAACGTTCGATTAGCCAACCAATAAGATCATCATTATTTCATGGAAGCCGGGCGATTCGTCCGGCTTTTTCAGTTCCAGAAAAACCTCCATAGACAGTTTGTATTTTCAGTACGCACCATCTGCATAGCATGATTTGCATAGGGCAGATTCACCAATAATAGAATTTTGCCACTCGCTGGATCAACCTTAGTCCTGTTGTTGCGTAATTCTAACACACCCAGAAGGTTTAGCGGCAGGTAAGGTTTTCTTGCTGCACCTGTTGGATTTCAACGGTTTACGGTTTCCTTTACCCTTCCAACTTCGCCAGTTTCAAGCCACACTTTAATACCATGAGGGTGCGTTGGTGATTTGGTAAGGATGTCTCTGATTATCCCCTCTGTTAAAGCCCCTGATCGCTGATCCTTTTTTAGTACAATACGCACACGCATTCCAGGTTTCAAGCTTGCGCGATGATTGTCTTCCATAGGTTACAATATATGGTATTTCTGGTGAGACAAATAGGGCAAAGCAAAGGTAGATAGAGTTTAAAAATGTCTATATCATACATTTAATTAAATCGATATTACTGATTGATTATTAACATTTTAAGCATATCTATTTATTATTCTGCTTCATATAGGTTTAGATTCAAATCAGCTCGAAACATGAGCATGGTTGCGTTACCGATCCGTTATTGGGTCAGGAGCAATGCAGTAGCACCTTGACGCACTTATCTTTTTTCTCAGAGAACATCGCATATCCAGTCACACCATCCCTGAGCTCCATCCTATGCGAAATGATGGACGTATAATCATACTTTCCTGATGCCACCATGGGTAATAACTTTTGCATAAAAAAACGTGCCGGGCAACGGCCGACTTTCAGCGTAAGGTTTTTGTCATAAGCATCAGCAGGAGAGAAGGGCAATGTTGATGCGGTATTCACACCCACCATGGAGATAATCCCTCCCGGTCTTACCAGGTTGTAGGCAAGCTGAAGGCTTTCGTTATTGCCCACAGCTTCCATGACGGCATCTGCCCCCTGACTGTGGATTGCTTTCACAACTTGCAGCGGATCTCGCACTGACGCATCTATCGGGATGGCACCAAATGCCTCGGCAAAGATCAGCCGTTCAGGCAGTGTATCGATTGCATAAACCGTAGTTGCACCTTGCTCAAAGGCACCAAGAATGGTCATCAATCCTACGGCACCACAGCCAACGACCACGTAAACCTTGCCTGGGTTTATATCAGCCTGATGGGCGCAGAAGTATCCTGTAGGGATAACATCGCCCAATAGCAGGGCCTGTTCCAAAGAAATTGTCGACGGGATTGGCAGGAGGGTATGTTCTGCCTGGGGAACACGAACGTACTCCGCTTGCCCGCCATGAAGTCCTTTACCGTGTTGTCTCCAGCCAAATAGCTGACTGTGAATACAACGTGATGTCAATCCACTCAGGCAGTATTCACACTGACCACAACTCGTGCTGAACGGGCTCATGACCAGATCGCCGACCTTTAGTCGATCTACATCCTTTCCAACCTCAACAACTTTCCCGACAAACTCATGCCCCATAGCCGTTGCGTGATCACATCCTTGTTCACGGCCATGGTATACATGCAGATCGGAACCGCAAATGGCGCAGAGTTTTACTTTAACCAGTGCATCCGCCGGATCCTGAAGGGTTGGATCGGCAATGGATTCATAGCGGACTGTTCGATCGCCGTGGAAGGTCAGGGCTTTCATCCTTTTTTTCTAAGAAATTTACGGTTTTGGGAAATATGACTTACGAAAATCAGGTAGATTATGTAATAATAGCCAGTGGCCGCGTGCTATTCTTGATTAGTCACTACCTGGCAACCAACCACGTCAGCTACATTATGCTAGGCTCGCACAAGCGTCCGCTTGCCTACCGTTTCCATGCGAAAACATGCCCACACCAAACCGCGGAGGTATCCTAAACTGGTCCCGCACCCAACTTCCAGCATGTTCCAATCGGACCTCGGCCAGTCTTTGGCCTGGCATGGGCATTGCGCGGGCTGGGCGCAGTCAGAGTGGTACATGCGGGGCCATAGCGGCCCTGGAGCGTTCTTATTAGATGGTTGAGCTTCAAAGGTAT
>Ga0224505_10000429_pt1 | contig 29127 bp, 30 predicted proteins | sample SF_Jan12_sed_USG_FD_169102 | JGI IMG/M metagenome (GOLD analysis project Ga0224505, IMG submission 169102) | Sediment microbial communities from San Francisco Bay, California, United States - SF_Jan12_sed_USGS_4_1 | ecosystem: Environmental > Aquatic > Marine > Sediment | place: USA: California... | reverse complement strand
CGTCGTAGCCTATCTTCACCTCAACAATCCCGGTGACGCCGTTACTCGCGCAAGTGCTGATTTCGGATTCCTTGATGGCACGAGATGAGTTCGCAATGTCCGGGTAATCAACGCCGACGCCGTCACAAAACAACTTGAGGCCACCACCCGATCCGGTCGACTCGATTTTCGGCGTCTTGAATTCACTGCCCCGACCAAATCGCTCGGCGACGACAGTGGCAAATGGATAAACTGTCGACGAGCCGACGACGTAAACGTAGTCGCGTCCGGATTGTGCGAACGTGCTGGCGGAAAGCGTCAAACCAACGATGCTGACTGAAAGAATGCTTGAAAACCTGCGCTTGTTAATCACTGATTGTTACTCCGGATTGATTCTAGGACCGGGCAAAGGATAGCCACGAATTGTTACCGATTTGTTGCAATCCGCAGTCACTTATATGGCGCCGGATTTTCAGCATATTTTATTATATTTTTCATACACCTATGCTAAGGTCCCCGACCTATGACTGAGCTCAGGAATGACCCCGAAATAGATCTGCTTTGCGAACTGGTGCGATGCGCATCGGTCACGCCGCATGATGCCGGCTGCCAGGCTATCCTGGCCCGGCGCCTTGAAGCGATGGGCTTCGAATGTGAAACCCTGGTTTTTGGCGAGGTCACCAATCTTTGGGCACGTCGCGGCAAATCGTCCCCCGTACTGTGTTTTGCCGGACACACGGATGTGGTACCACCGGGCGATACCGATGCCTGGAGCACCGATCCGTTTGAGCCAACTTTCAAAGGCGATACTGTCTACGGTCGAGGCACGGCCGACATGAAGAGTGGCCTGGCCGCGATCGTCGTAGCTATCGAGCAGTTTCTCAAGGACCGGCCGGAGCACAAGGGCAGCATTGCCCTGCTCATCACCAGCGACGAAGAAGGCCGTGCGCGCGATGGCACGCTCAAGGTCATGGAGACACTGACAGCCCGTGGGGAAAAGATAGACTGGTGCGTCATCGGAGAACCGTCGAGCGAAAAGGTTCTTGGCGACCTTGTTCGCATCGGGCGGCGCGGCTCCCTGAGCGGCATGTTGACGGTAAAAGGCATCCAGGGGCACGTGGCTTACCCGCAGCTGGCCGTGAATCCTATTCGACGGTTTGCGCCCGTGCTCGCGGAGCTGCATACCATTGAATGGGATCGCGGAAACGACTACTTCCCACCCACCAGTTTTCAGGTGGTCGAAATCCAGAGCGGAATCGGCGCCCCCAACGTGACGCCGGCGATACTTACGGCACGCTTCAATTTCCGCTACTCGACCGAGTGGACACATGAGTCATTAAAGAAACGCGTTCACGAAGTGTTCGATGCGCACGACATCGATTACGAACTCAGGTGGCATCTGTCGGGGGAACCCTTTCTGACCCAGCCGGGCAAGCTCATCGACGCCGTTGTCGCCTCAGTCGAACAACACACAGGAGCGCCACCGGAACTGTCAACGGGCGGCGGCACCTCGGACGGCCGCTTTATATCGCCCGCTGGCGTCGACGTTGTCGAACTCGGCCCGGTCAATGCCTCGATTCACAAGCTCGACGAGCATGTGCGAGTGGCTGATGTCCTCCGCTTGACCAGCATGTACCGCCGCATCATGGAGCTGATGCTTTAGCGCCTCAGGTTATTCCAGATTCCGGCACTACCCAGTCCCAGCAAACCGATGACCACCCAGGTAGGCATGGACAATCCGAGCAATCGCCACACGACTTCCGCGCACTCGCCAGAGCCCTTGAAGATCATGCCCAGTGCATCCTGCAACGGAAAATTTTCCACCATGTACTCGAAACCCGGACCGCATGACGGTACTTCACTCGGCGGCAAATTTTGCAGTCGCACATGCCAGCCAGCGACACCCGTGCCACTTGCGGCGACCAGGGCAATCAAAGCGCTGTAGATCCGGCCACTTAAAGCGCCACCATTGTGCAAGGCCGCCGTCAGGAAAATGATGCCCAGCAGTATCACGGCAATCCGTTGCAGTATGCACAACGGACAGGGATCCAATAACATGACGTGCTGCGCGTACAACGCAAATCCCATCATGCCGGCGCAAGTCAGCGCTCCAAAAAAATTGAGCACGCGTTTGTTCGGCAAATTCATGGCTTACTCAGTCGCTTGAAATATCAGAAGAATCGGAAATTCCAGTATGGCGCACATCCCGACCCTGCGCCATATAGATGACGTACTCGCAAATATTCTTGGCGTGATCGCCGATCCGTTCCAGCGAGCGCGCCGCCCAGGTTACGTTCATCACACGCTTGATCTCGCGTGGGTCTTCCATCATGAACGTAATGCACTGCCGCTGAATGGCCTCGTATTCCCGGTCGACTTCCTTGTCCTCACGAACAACTTTAAATGCCTCGTCGACATCCAGCCTCGCGAACGCATTCATTGCATCACGAACCATGTGCGCCACATGCGTACCGAGCGTCTTTAATTCGCGATACGAATCTGAAGGACGGTCCATCGCCGCCAGTTTTGATGCGAGGAACCCGATCTTTTCTGCCTCGTCGCCAATACGCTCCAGGTCGGTAATCGTCTTAATGACGGCGACGATCAGCCGAAGGTCGCCGGCAGCCGGTGCTCGCATTGCAAGTATCCGGCCGCATTCTTCATCGATACTGACTTCAAGATCATTAACCTTGTAGTCGTCGTTGGCAACTTTCAGACCCAGCTCGCTATCACCCGTGACCAACGCGGCAATGGCATGCGTCAGCTGCGATTCAACGAGCCCTCCCATAGAGAGAACCATGTTTCTCAGACCCTCTATGTCTTTGTTGAAGCGCCTGGAGATATGGCCAGACAAATCGGAAGCTTCCATCACTACTCCATTCGGTCGAATCAGTCGAACTTGAATTCTATATCAAGTTGGACGCGACTGTAGTCGCGTTCAGTTGCCTGAAACCCACCGACTTTGTTAATAAACAACGTGCCGCCCAAGGCGATCTTCCGGGATACTGCGTACTTCACATTCAGTACGTGGCCATCGGAATCCGTGCCGCCACCGCCAAAGTCCGAATCGTTAAACGTCCCGATTACGGAGTCAGCTTCGATGTCTGCGTATACGTAGTTGAATTCCAGGTCACCGTCATTTTTCGCTGCACCCAGAGTTACGCCAAATGCGTAGCCCGTATCTTCGACACTCACCTCACCGTTCCGGGTCGCGTGTGCGAACACGGTCAACGGCCACTCGCCAATTTTCGTATCGAGCTGCGCGAAGACTTCCGTATTCTTGTATTCGTACAGGTAGGTTCCCAGAGGCAAAGTGGTTCCCAACAACTCTACAGAATTGCCTTTCGGGCGAGCGTTGTAGAACGGCAAATTGCCGATCGTATTGGTGTATGCGAAGTAGCCAACACCAGCGGTAAGGCCGGTCTGGTCACCCATCGGGAACTTCATGCCCGCTTGAGCGGCATACAGCATGGAATCGTCCCCAGCCGCCCGCTCTTCGACGGAGAAACCACCGACGGTGCCGAAGAACATGCCGGACTTGTAAGTCAAAGCCAGGCCTTCCGGATTCAGGTCACTGTCCCATACCAGCGGCACACCACCGGCGCGGAACAACGGGTTCTTCATCTTGCCGCCGAAAAAGTTCAGTCCGTCGTTAATCTTCCAGTCGACGTAGGCCTGATCAATCCCGATATCCTTGGTTGAGAAACCGTCGCCGAATGTCTGGTTGGTCGACACCGGATCACCGCCACCCGACGCCAGCCGGAGGACAAAATTGACATCGTCGCTAACCTTGGCGGAAAAACCGAACCGCGCGCGAAACCGCATGCGTTCGACGTTCGCAACCTCGTCCAGATCAATCGTTTCATAACGGAGGCGCATGTCGCCTTTGAAAGCGATGCGGTCTACCCAGCTTTCTTCCTCGGCAGTTGCGGGTGTTGCGATCAGCAACGTTAAAAAAGACGCGAGTAGTACGAATAGCTTTTTGTTCATTGAAATCATCCCTTAAATCTTCCGCCTTGCGGCATCGTGAGCTGTCATATATCTGAATGTGGCGAAACAGTAGGCGCGCGTTGTTGCCTTTATATGACGGGATTGTTGCAGTTTCATTACAGGTCGGCAGAGCTACCGGTAACGCGATTGGCAGGAAAGACACAGCGGAATTCACTTCCATTGCCGGGCTCGCTGCTGATTTCCAGCGTGGCCTCGTGACGCAACAGCGCATGCTTCACGATTGCGAGACCAAGACCGACACCACCCGCATCGCGACTGCGTCCCCGGTCGACGCGGAAAAATCGCTCTGTCAGGTGCGGTATGTGTTCCGGCTGGATACCGTCGCCCGTGTCCTTAACACTCAAAATAGCGGCACCGTCATCGGACTGCCAGCGCAAAAATATTTGCCCGTCGGGCGGCGTATGCCGCAGCGCATTCGACAGCAAATTGACGACAACAGACTCAATTTCCGCCTGGTTGCCGAGCAGCTTCAGACGCGGCTCCGCCTCGACAATGATGTTTGCTCCATCGGCCTGGCCGTCGAAAGTGTTTTTCGCATCCGACAGCAGCTGCGCAACGTCGATCGCATTGTCGTTCGCAGCGACGCCGGAGCTTTCCAGCCGGGACAGCTCCATCAACTCGCGCAGTATCTGGTTCATGCGCTGTGACTGGCTGCGCATCTGCTGCACTGGCTTAACCCATTGCGACGGTAGCTCATCGTCATCAGCCAACGAATCGACGTAGCCGCTGATCACGGTGAGCGGCGAGCGCAATTCGTGTGAGGCATTGGCGACAAAATCACGGCGCATTTTTGCCAGCCGCAAGCGATCAGTAACGTCCCGAATAATCAGCAGCTTCTGGTCGGCACCGTAGGGCACCACGCGGCAATTCAACCAATGGCCGTCCTGCACAGGTGACGGAATCTCCACTGACCGCTCAAAGTCGCCGCCATTCACCAGTGCGACCAGCTCCGGGTTCCGCAAAATATTATCGATACGCTGACCTTTGTCCTTCTTGCGCTTAAGGCCAGCGAGCTCGCCGACAGCACGGTTGCAGCTGACGATTTCATTGTTGGCATCCAGTATCACGGCACCGTCCGGCATGGCGTCGGTCGATTTTCTGACCTCTCTGAGCAGACGACGATAACCTGCCTTGCGCCGAACCGCGCGCTCATGCTCAAAACGAAATCGGGAAAACAGCTGTGCCCAGAGACTTTCACCGACGCGAAAATTGTCGAAATTGCCGGTGCGTAAAGCGCGATCAAAACTCAGCAACTGCCAGACCTGCCAGCCCAGCGCCACAAGCGCGAAGGTCAATAATCCCCACAGCGTTTGTCCATAAAGCCAACCTACCCCAGCGCCTGCCAGCAGAAAAAGCACGAGGTTGATGACAAATTTTCTGGCTGACTCCGACATCGCTCGCTACTTGTCTTTGATCGAGAATCGATAACCGCTGCCACGCACGGTCTGAATGTATTTGTCGGCATGCGAATCGGACAGTGCCTTTCGCAGCCGCCGAACATGAACATCGACGGTACGTTCCTCGACATACACGTTGGCGCCCCACACTCTGTCGAGTAACTGCGCCCGACTGTAAACGCGGTCCGGGTGCGTCATGAAAAACTCCAGCAGGCGATACTCGGTCGGCCCCAACCTGACTGCATCGCCTGCGCTCTTGACGCGCTGGCCAAGCACGTCCAGTTGCAGGATTCCCATTGCGAGCAGTTCGCCGTCGTTGCCAGCGGAGCGGCGCAATACTGCTTTGATTCGCGCAATCAGCTCGCGCGGTGAGAACGGTTTGGTGATGTAGTCGTCTGCGCCACTATCGAGGCCGGACACCTTGTCGTGTTCTTCGGCGCGGGCAGTCAACATGATGACCGGCAGCTCTTTGAAATCCTTGTCCCGCTTCAACATGCGGGTCAGTTCCAGGCCGCTGATGTCAGGCAACATCCAGTCGATTAATGCGATCTCCGGCCTTTCGTCTGCCAGCAAAGCTCGAGCCGTGCGGCAATCTTCGGCTTGCAGAACACTGTATCCCGCCCGCGTCAGATGGAAGGCGACCATTTCACGGATGGCCTGCTCGTCTTCCACAATGAGTACTTTTGTTTCGGTCATGCGCTATCAGCGACCCAGGTTCTTGGTGCAGCTCTGTATTTGAACAGCGCTATGTTACAGAACTGTTACGGGCCTCGTTGCGCCGGTTTTTCGGCAACCTTGTGACGCAGGTACGCAGGCTTAAGATCGCCTGGGTCGATCGCCGACCCCAGCGCCGACAAACTGAGCAGATAGCGGGCACGTGGATAAAGCACATGGGGCTTCCCCGCCAGCCATTGCTCGTTCGCCGCAAACAAGCCGGGATAGCGCTCCCAACCCTGCCCGGCAGCCAGCATCAAATGCGCCTCACCACGCGACAGTTCGTCTATCGCGCCTGTCGCCTGCAGCCGTTCATCGCTGATCGGCCGCGGTAAGCCATCCGCTCCGCGCTCATACAGCCCGAGATAAACCTCGTGCAAGTGTGCGTCCTGGGCGACGGCAACCGCTTTTGCTTCCAGCCTGTCCATTAGCTCGGCCGCGACCGCCGCCAGCGATGAAACAGGAATTATTTTGAGCCCTGCGCCATACGCGAGGCCTTGCGCGACGGACGCCGCAATCCGCATACCAATAAACGAGCCGGGTCCGTTGCCGAGGACGATAGCGTCCAGGTCAGTGAAAGACACGCGCGCCTCGTCCAGCACACTCCGGATCATCGGCATCAACAGCCGCGTGTGTTCGCGCGCTTGCTCTTCGTGACGCTCAAAAATTTCATCGCCAATGCGGAGCGCGACCGTGCAGGCGAGCGAAGATGTGTCGAGCGCCAAACGCTTCACGCTACCTTGCCTTTGCGTTCGTGTTGCGCGAGAAAGCTGGATACTTCATTGAGTGCAGACGTGGATGGCATCGGCGCAAGACACTGCAGAAAAATCTTGCCGTAGCTTTTTTCGCTGATCCTCGGATCGCACAATACTACGACACCGAAATCCGTTTGATCGCGCAGCAATCGCCCGGCGCCCTGCTTCAGCGACAGCGCGGCCATGGGCAGCTGATGCTCCATGAATCCGTTCGCACCCTGGCGACGCAAATACTCGAGGCGTGCCATCATGAGCGGATCCCCGGGTGACGCAAACGGCAGCTTGTCGATCGCGACGATGCTTAAAGCCGGACCGCGAACATCGACGCCTTCCCAGAAGCTGCCGGTGCCCAGCAACACGGCGTCGCCGATGTGCCTGAAGCGCCGCAACAGATCGTCCCGCGGCGCATCGCCCTGTACGAGCAAGGTGCGGCCGCCCAACGCGGACTTGTGGGACTTGCACCATTTTTTCGCATTATTCAGTGCGCGGTGACTGGTAAAGAGGCAGAACATACCGCCCGAAGTGAAATCGAGGAGTGGCGTAACCGCCTCGAGCATCGCATCGGTATGCCGGGCGTCGGAGGGTTGCGGCAGGCCTTCCGGCAAGTACACGAGTCCGTTCTGCTCCAGCGCAAAAGGACTTGGGAAGCTCAATCCGGTGACGCCCTGCAATCCCATGCGCGACCCGAAATGCGAGAAATCTTCGCCGACCGCGAGCGTCGCTGACGTAAAAATCCAGGACTGAAAACCGTTATCAATCAATCCCTTAAGCTTTTCGGATACATCCAGCGGTGTGAGGTTCAGCCGCAGGCTGCGAGGCGTAATTTCGATCCAGCGCAAACCGTCCCAGGCATCGTCATTGCAAAGGATGGCCAGTCTTTCCGCTGCGCCGAGGAGTTGGTCGTGAATTTTTTCCAGTTCCAGGGACGCGTCCGCGAGGTCGCTCACCGCGGTTGCAAGATCATGAATGGCGTGTGCCAGCGCATCGAAGGGCTCCCGGAGCTCGGCCATGAAATCGCTAAGCTCATGACGGCCTTCGTTTCGGGGCGCTTCCGCTCGCAGATTCCGAATCGCCGTCTGCAGTCCGTCCACACGGCGATTCAGTTCGGGCTGCGAAAATGACAATGTCGCCGCACGCGCATCATCGACGAGCCGCTCGAGCTCCCGGCTGCCCAGCGTCACGCCAAAGAATTGCACGGCCAGGTCCGGTACCTGGTGCGCCTCGTCCAGGATGATCGCTTCGGCGCCCGGCAGAAACTCCACAAAACCCTCCTCCTTCATCGCGAGATCCGCCAGCAGCAGGTGATGATTCACGACGACAAGGTCCGCTTCCTGTGCAGCCTTGCGCGCTTTTGCGACATAGCAACGAGCGTACTCCTGGCATTTCTGTCCGAGGCAGTTGTCCGCAGTCGACGTAACGAGCGGCCAGACTGGCGAATCTTCCGGAACCTCGATCAACTCCGCCCGGTCACCGCTTTGCGTGCGATGGCGCCAGGCACGCACTTCGTTGAGGTCGTCCTGCAAGGCCGATGCGGGCTCCGTAACCTGTTCCAGGCGCTGCAGGCACAAATAATTGGCACGACCTTTAAGCAAGGCCGTGGTGACGGGACGCCCCATGGCTTTGCCGACCAGCGGCAGGTCGCGGTGGTACAGCTGGTCCTGCAACGCCTTCGTGCCCGTGCTGATAATGGTTTTACGACCGCTCATGAGCGCCGGTACCAGGTAGGCGAAGGTCTTGCCAGTACCTGTGCCGGCTTCGACGACCAGCTTGTCGCGATTGGCAATTGCCTCGGCGACGGCTTCGGCCATCCAGCCCTGTCCGGCCCGCGGCGTAAATCCAGGCAGCAGGTCTTTGAGCGGGCTTGAGTCGCCGAAAAAGTCAGTCAGAGTGGGCACGGGGGGCAAGAATACAGGGTTCCTCGGGCACATTGCATACTGCATTTCGGTCTCGGATAGGTATAATGCCCGACCTTATAGTCACATCCGAAACTTTCTGCGCTACGACAGGCCCGGTGCCTGGGATAGAGCAGACCTAATCCTTCAGAGTACTTCCAATGACGACGACGCTGTCGGCACTGCAATCCTGGGTAGACCAGACCGCAAGCATTACCCTTCCAGACTCCATCCACTGGTGCACTGGCACCGATTCCGAGTACCAGGAAATGGTTCGGAACATGCTCGCGGATGGCACGCTCACCCGGTTGAACGAAGAGCATTTCCCGGACTGCTATTTGCACCGTTCCGATCCCAATGACGTCGCCCGGGTTGAACACCTCACATTCGTTTGCACGGAATCGAAAGAAGATGCCGGCCCCAACAACAACTGGGTGACGCCAGCGGAAGGGCACGCCAAAGTCGATGCGCTGTTTGCGGGCTGTATGCGCGGCCGCACGATGTACGTGATTCCGTACTGCATGGGCCCGATCGACTCGCCGTACTCGCGCTGCGGCGTCGAGATTACCGACAGCCCCTACGTCGTGATCAACATGAAGCTAATGACACGGATGGGCAAGAAAGCGCTAGAACGTATTGAAAAATATGGTGATTTCGTACGCGGATTGCACTCCACGGGCGATCTCAGCCTCGAGCGCCGGCTCATCATGCATTTCCCCGAGGAACTGTCGATCAAGAGCATCGGCTCGGGTTACGGCGGTAATGCCCTGCTGGGTAAGAAGTGCCACGCACTCAGAATTGCGAGCTACCAGGCCCGCCAGGAAGGCTGGCTGGCCGAGCATATGCTGATCGTCGGCCTGGAAAGTCCCGAAGGCGAAGTTCATTACATCGCCTGTGCATTCCCGTCGGCCTGTGGCAAGACCAACCTCGCCATGTTGATTCCGCCCGATTCCATGCCCGGATGGCGAGTCTGGACACTGGGCGATGACATCGCCTGGCTGCATCCGGACAAGGACGGGAAATTGCGCGCCATTAACCCGGAGTCAGGCTATTTCGGCGTCGTTCCTGGCACGAACGAGATGACGAACAAGAACGCCTACGACATGATCCGGCACGATACGATTTTCACCAACGTCGCGCTTACCGCGGATAACCAGCCCTGGTGGGAAGGTAAAAAGGATGGCGTGCCAGCGACCGACTGGAAGGGCCGTAAGTACGATGCGACGAACGGGAAAGCGGCACATCCAAATTCGCGATTCACGGTCGCCGCGACCAACAACCCCAGCTATTCGAGTCTCGCGGACGCGCCCGAGGGCGTCCCTATCGCGGCTATCGTATTTGGCGGGCGCCGCAAGGAACTGGCGCCGCTGGTTTACGAGGCGAAAAACTGGGAGCACGGCGTGCTGGTCGGCGCCGGCGTTGCCTCCGAGACCACCGCCGCCAACGTCGGCGAAGTGGGTATTGTGCGCCGCGACCCGATGGCCATGAAACCGTTCTGCGGCTACAACTTCGCGGATTACTGGGCGCACTGGCTGTCTTTCGGCAAATCCCTGTCGTATTTGCCGCGGGTGTTTCATGTCAACTGGTTTCGCCAGGATGCCAAGGGCGAATTCCTCTGGCCCGGTTTCGGCGACAATCTGCGCGTCCTGAACTGGATCATCGATCGCTGCGAGCACCGCGTTGAGGCGCGAGAAACGCCGATCGGCTACCTGCCCTATCCGCAGGACCTCAATACGAAAAACCTCGACATCAGCGCCGCAGCGCTCGAAACCCTGACGACGATCGACCGCGAACAGTGGCGCGAGGAACTGAAGTCCGTCGGTGAATACCTCAATACCTATGGCGAGCGGTTGCCAAAAGCCTTGCGGGAGCAGCAACAGAAGATCGCAGCTGAATTGTCCTGAGTTCAGCGCGCAGAGTGATTGGCGATGGTCGGGACGTCCAATCGCTGCTTCACTTCGAGGCGCAGGATTGGACGTCCCGACCATCACCAATCAGATCGAGCCCGTGACGAACCCGAACATTCAGAACGTTCATGACGCTCATGAAGTTCGTGACGTACCCGGAACGGCAGAAGCCGGAACCCTTGCCACCGCGCCTCGAAGTGAAGCGGTTGCAAGGGTTCCGGCTTCTGCCGTTCGATAAGTACGACTGTTATTTATTCAAGCGTCTTGAAATAAATCGCCAGCGAAGAGCCAGGCTCCTCGGCACGCCCCAGACCAATCGTGCCCTCGTCGCCCAATTCGGTTGAATCGCGACGAACAAGGACTTCCTGTCCCTGCAGGTCCTGAATGAACGTGCCGTTGGTGCTCTGATCGATCAGCACAAACTTGCCGCGCCGCATCTCGATTTTTGCGTGGATGCGTGAAATCAGGTTCCCTTTCACAACGAGATCGTTGTCGTCTGCCCTGCCGAGATTGACGCTCTTTTTACGGTCAGAAACTTCGACGGTCGAATTCTTAAAATTTAACAGCAGCTTGGACGCCTTTCGACTCTTGTTCTCCCATTCAATCGTCGGGAGCATGCTGGTCGCTTCCTCGGGCTGCCAGACAAGCTCGAATAGCGCGACTTCATCGAGTCGGCCGCGCACCGTCGCCACATCGATTTGCCGAGTCTGGTTGCGGAGTTCCGGGCTCATGTTTTCGACCGTAAATCCGGAGATGACTATTTGCCTCGATTTCGCCTGCGAGGTCATGCGGTTTGCTGTATGTACCGCGGCGCCAAAAATATCGTTTTGCTCCTGCACCACCGGTCCGTAGTGACAACCGATACGTATTGTCACCGGTATGCCGTTCTCTTTTTTTCCTTCCGCGGTAATTCGGGTCTGCATCATTACCGCAGCGCCCATGGCGTCGTCCACGGTTTCAAACGTTGCCATTATTTCGTCACCGATCGTCTTGATAACGAGACCGTTGAACTGGTAGGTAGCGTCTTTCATGATATCGAGACAGACTGCAACGGTTTCGCTGGCCTTCGTATCGCCGAACTTGTCGTATAGCTGTGTACTGCCGACAACGTCAGCAAACACAATCGCTACTTCAAGGTCTTTTGCCATAACACGGCCCACAAATTAACGCGCCAAGCGACTAATAATACTACTATTTTTCGGCGATGATGTAAGCGATCCATGCCAGATCCGCGACGCCCTTCTCAGTCGGCGAAAATTCTCCGTTGCCATCGCCATGCTCGTCTTCACCCTCCCAGTAGACGGTGGCTTTGCTAAAGCCCGCCTCCAGCAACAACTCGCGAATTTCCGGCGCGGACCACAATCGCCATTCGTAGGTGAATGCCTTTTTGATTTTCGAGCCATCCTTGAAGTGAAAGTGAATATGGCAACGGATGAAATTCGTGATCGGGTTGAATTTTGCCTGGTGCCAGACATAGGAAAAGCCGTGTTTCTTGTGCTTGGTCTTCTCTTTCGTTTCTTCCTGTGCTTCCGGGCCACCGAAAAGGTCGCAGAAGAAGACACCGTCGTCTTTCAGCGCTTCATGCGCCCGCTCGAAATACGCCCGCAGCTTGTCGCGTGTATCGAAAATGAAGTAGCTGAAGTTGAACGCGACCAGCATATCGACTTTGGGCGTTTCGACGGTCAGTACATCGGACTCGATGAGCCTCACACGTGCCTGATCTTCGATGGGCAGCTTGCTGACGCGATTCTTGCGGCCCCATTCCAGCACGGACGGGTCGATATCGACGCCAATCGCCTGGTATTCGATGCCCTGTCGCACCCACTCGCACGAAGCGCTGGCCGTGCCGCAGAAATCCTCGCGAAACAGGTACGCCGTTCGCCCGGTGAGGGTTTTGAACGTCGCCTGGATAAACTCGATTTCATGCTCGACGTTCTGTACTGACAACTCGTATAGCTCATGGATGTCAGCCGTATCGGCTGCCGTCTGCTGTTTGTTCGCGGGTTTGATGCTCATCAGGGATTTGTAGCCTTGTCGATCGTTGGGTTTCGTGCGGCCCTGCATTGTAGCGGCGCAACTCCGAATAGGCCATTTATTCAATGCGCGCGAGGCGCTCTGGGCCGAACGCCAATAAGTAAGAACCACAATAAACAACATTGTATTTCGAGAGCAGTATGGATTCTGCTGCGTAGTCCTGCCCTGGCTATGGAAAGGCGCAGATACAAGGATGTGATCGTCAATACAGCAAGGCAGACAACCAGCTGAATGCATTCAGCCTAAGGGAGTGTTGTTATGCCCGCTCACGAGACCTTTTACGATGTCATGCGACGGCACGGAATTACGCGCCGGAGCTTCCTCAAATTCTGTAGTTTGACGGCGGCTGGCCTGGGTCTCGCACCCGAGTTTGCCGGCCGTATCGCCCATGCACTCGAAACCAAGCCACGCACGCCCGTCATTTGGCTGCACGGCCTGGAGTGCACTTGCTGTTCCGAGTCCTTCATACGATCCGGCAACCCGCTCGCCAGCGATGTCGTGCTATCGATGATATCGCTCGACTACGACGATACGCTGATGGCAGCTGCCGGCCACCAGGCGGAAGAATTACTGCAACAGACCATCGAAAAGTACGACGGCCAGTACATTCTCGCCTGTGAAGGAAATCCACCGCTCAATGAAGACGGCATGTATTGCATTCAGGCCGGCAAACCGTATGTCGAGAAGCTGCGTTACATGGCCGACCACTGCAAGGCCATTATCGCCTGGGGCTCCTGCGCTTCGTGGGGTTGCGTACAAGCCGCCCATCCCAATCCGACTCGCGCCACACCAATACACAAGGTGATCCTGGACAAACCCATCGTCAAGGTACCGGGTTGCCCGCCAATAGCCGAAGTCATGACCGGTGTCATCACCTACATGATCGCGTTCGACCAACTGCCGCCGCTGGATCGTCAGGGGCGGCCAAAGATGTTTTACGGTCAGCGCCTGCACGACAAGTGCTATCGGCGACCGCACTTCGACGCGGGTCAGTTCGTGGAGAAATTTGACGACGAAGGCGCGCGCAAAGGCTACTGCCTGTACAAGGTGGGCTGCAAAGGGCCGACCACCTACAACGCCTGCTCGACGATCGAATGGAATGGCGGCCTGTCCTGGCCCGTGAAATCCGGCCACGGCTGTCTCGGCTGCGCTGAAGACAACTTCTGGGACAAAGGTAGTTTCTACAGTCCGGTCACCAGCCTCAATGTGATGGGCAACGTAGAGGCAACCGCAAACCAGATTGGCGGCACGCTCGCCGGCGCAGCGGCTATCGGTGTCGCGGCCCATGCAGCGGCAACCGTTATTCAAAAAGCCACGGCCAAGAAACCGCGTGCGACCGAGGAGATGAGCAATGGCTAGTGTAATGACACCTAACGGTTTTGATTTGGACACCAGCGGTCAACGCATTGTCGTCGACCCGGTTTGCCGCATCGAGGGACACTTGCGCATAGAAGTAAACCTCGATGAAAACAACGTGATTCGAAATGCCGTGTCCACGGGAAATATGTGGCGCGGTCTCGAAGTGATACTGCAGGGCCGGGACCCGCGTGACGCCTGGGCATTCACCGAACGAATTTGCGGTGTATGCACTGGCGTTCACGCACTTCAGTCGGTACGTGCCGTCGAGGATGCGCTGCAGATCCAGATACCTGCGAACGCCAATCACATTCGCAACCTGATGATGCTTGCTCAGTACGTGCAGGATCACATCGTGCACTTTTATCACCTGCATGCACTCGACTGGGTCGACGTTGTCAGCGCACTGAGCGCGGACCCGAAAGCAACATCGGACCTGCAGCAGTCGATAAGCCCCTGGCCAAATTCGTCACCGGGTTATTTCAGCAATGTGCAGAACAAACTGAAACGATTTGTCGAATCCGGCCAGCTCGGCATATTCGCCAATGCGTATTGGGGCAGCCCGGCGTACAAGTTGCCGCCGGAAGCCAACCTGATGGCAACGACGCACTACCTGGAGGCACTCGACTTCCAGAAAGAGATCGTCAAGATCCACACGATATTCGGCGGACGTAACCCGCATCCGAACTGGCTGGTCGGCGGCATGCCCTGCTCCATCAATGTGGACGAAGCCGGTTCAGTCGGAACCGTCAACATGGTCTGGCTCAACATGGTGAAGGACATTATTGAGCAATCAATCGCGTTCACAGACCAGGTCTACCTGCCCGACCTCAAGGCGATCGCCAGTTTCTACACGGACTGGGGCGCGATTGGCGGCGGACTCTCGGGCAAGAATGTCATGGCCTACGGCGAGTTTCCTGCCATCGCCAATAACCACACCAACGACAGCCTGATGCTGCCGCAAGGCGCAATCCTTAACGGCGACCTGAGTAATGTGTATGACGTCGACGTTCGCGACCCGAGTCAGATACAGGAGTTTGTGGCGCACTCCTGGTATCAGTACTCCGACGAGAATATCGGGCTGCATCCTTTTGACGGTGTCACCGAGCCGAAGTTTGAACTCGGCCCCAATACCAAGGGGTCCAAGACCAACATCGAAAATATTGATGAAGGTGGCAAGTACTCCTGGCTCAAGGCACCGCGCTGGAAGGGCAATGCCATGGAGGTCGGACCGTTGGCCCGATACCTGGTGGCCTACGCACGCGGTCGGGAAGACATCCAGAACCAGGTCAACGGACTGCTCGAAGAACTCAACCTGCCGATCACTGCATTGTTTTCGACGCTGGGCCGGACTGCGGCTCGCGGCCTCGAGAGTTCCTGGGCAGCGCACAAGATGCGCGATGTTTACGGCGAACTCATGGCCAATCTGAAAGCCGGCGATACGGCGACGGCAAATATGGAGAAGTTCGATCCTTCGACCTGGGAAGCGGATGTCAAAGGCGTCGGCTACGGCGAAGCCCCGCGCGGGGCCCTCGGACACTGGGTGCATATCAAGGATACAAAGATAAAGAACTACCAGTGCGTTGTGCCGACAACCTGGAACGCGTCGCCGCGTGACCCGGCGGGCAACATCGGTGCCTACGAAGCGGCACTGTTAGGTACGCCGATGGCTAACGCCGAACAACCGCTGGAAATTCTGCGCACCATACACAGCTTTGATCCCTGCATCGCCTGTTCGACGCACGTCATGTCCGACGACGGCAGGGAATTAAGCACGGTCAAGGTGCGCTAAGGAGACTGCTATGGCAACCGTCAGCGACGGCCAGAAACTTACAGGCCCGATCTATGTGTTTTCCCTGCCGGTCCGAATCTGGCACTGGCTGCATGCCCTTTCGATTGCAACGCTCATTGTGACGGGCTATCTGATCGCCGTTCCACTGGCATCTCGAGGCGGCGAAGCAAGTGACCATTTCCTGATGGGCACCCTGCGACTGGTGCACTTCACGGCGGCATTTGTATTTGCGATCGGACTGTTTGTGCGTGCCTACCTCGCGATCGTCGGCAATAGTTATGCTCGAGAACTGTTCATCGTGCCCGTCTGGAGTGGCACGTACTGGAAAGAGTTCTGGCATGAGGTGAAATTCTACTCTTTTGTCACGAGAAAAACGGGCAAGAACATCGGGCATAACCCGCTGGCGCAGGCTGCCATGTGGCTCTTCAATGTCGTCGTCGCCCTGTTCATGGTGTGCACCGGATTCGCGTTATACAGCCAGGGTACGGGTGCCGGCAGCTGGGCCGACACAATGTTTGGCTGGGTCTTCGTGCTCGTACCGAGTTCACAGACCGTGCGCATGTGGCACCTGATGGGCATGTGGCTGATGTTGTTCTTCATCATCCTGCACATCTACATGGCGATACGCGCTGATTTTGCATCTCGCCAGAACGGCGTCAGCTCTATGATCGACGGCTGGCGGACCTTCAAGGACGACGGACCGCGCGATCCGCGGTAGCGGCGCACAAACAGGAGCCTTCGCAATGAGCAGCGCGACAATCAGCATCGCAGACGGTAATCCAGGCGCGTACGAAACGCTGATCCTTGGCATCGGCAATATCCTCTGGGCCGACGAAGGCTTCGGCATACGTGCATTGGAAGAGCTGCACAGGAAATACATTTTTCCGGACAATGTTCGCGTCATGGACGGCGGTACCCAGGGCATTTTTCTCTTACCCTGGGTGCGCAACGCAAGACGACTGCTGATATTCGATGCCGTCGATTTCAACCTCGAACCCGCCACACTGAAACTGATACGCGGCAATGACGTACCGCGATTCATGGGCGCGAAGAAGATGAGCATGCACCAGACCGGCTTCCAGGAGGTTCTCGCGTCGGCCGATCTCGCGGGCGAACTGCCCGAGGAACTTGCACTCGTCGGTGTGCAGCCCGAACTGCTCAACGATTACGGCGGCAGCCTCCGCGATAGCGTGCGGCACGTCGTGCCGGAAGCGGTCGACCTTGCACTCAAGGTACTCGGAGAATGGGGCGTATATGCTGAGCCGCGCGCCAATGCCCTGACTGGCACTGACCTCGTCAGCCCCGGCGAACTGGACATCCGGGAATATGAACAGGGACGCCCTAACCGCAGCGGAGACTCACTATGACCCACGCGCTCATCGACCGACTCATGACGGAACTCGGTTACCCCGAGATCTCGCTTGAAAATCACGACGCCTTTATTCAGCAGCCGGGGCTGAACGTACTGTTCTTCCCTGGCGACCCGGATACGGTCAAGGACGCAACTGATGTTGCCGTCGTTCTGCCCGAACTGGTCGCGGCTTTTGAGAACAGGCTCAATCCCGGCATCGTGGCCGATACCTTCGGTGCCGGAATGAAATTAAAACGCCAGTACGGATTCACGCATTATCCGTCGCTCGTTTTCGTTCGCGATGGTGAGTACGTGGGGACGATCACGCGTATCCAGGACTGGGGCGACTATCTCGCGAAGATCAGCGCCATGTTCACAGCACCTGTGCGACGTGCACCGGGCTTCAGCGTACCCGTAGTCGCAGGATAAGATCATGAATATCAACGATATACCTGTACGTGTCATGGGCCCGGGCAGTCAACAGAGCAAGCTCGGAGAGCCGCCGAGCTACATCGACATGCCCAGTGACATGGCCCGCTACGATCCACCGTTGATGCCCGGCCCGGACGAAGTGCGGCATCTCGCCGGTGCCAGGGAGGCAATGCAGTGGTTGCAGGCGGCGCTGACGCAATGCGATGCAACCCGGCAACGTCAGCTGGCCGACCTGACGCAGATCGATGAAGACAGTCGCAAGCTTGTCAACCAGATACTCGGCGAAGGTGAAGTCAGCATTAGTTATGACGGCACGCCGCGCGCGCAGGTACAGGAGTCCGTACTCGCCGGCATTTGGCGCACTTTCTATTTCGATGACGAGGACCAGATCGCGATCGACCTGCTGGAGGTTGCGGATGTACCGCACATCGTAAGCGCGCGACTCGAGCGAGCGCAGCCAATTGATACGACGGAACCGACATCGGCAGCGGATGTACCGAACGCAATGCCCATACTCGTGGAGCTCGAAGATCGTCGCCTCGATTATGAGCAAAATGGCAAAACGCATTCGATCAACCTTACGCTGCTGCCATTGAGTCAATCGGAACTGGAATTCATTGATATGCGATTGGGGCGCGGTCCTGTTGATGTTTTGTCGCGGGCTTACGGGAAATGCGAAGTTATCAGCACAAAAAGTGCCAATGTCTGGTGGGTGCGCTACTTCAATTCCATGGGGACGCTGATTCTCAACACGCTTGAAGTCACCGACGTTCCGCAAGTCGTGGTCGCCGCGAGCGAAGATATCCGGGATTCCTCCTCGCGTTTGAATGAGATCCTGCAGCCTTACTGGCCGGATAGCGCATGAATCGCCTTGCCGACGACGCAAAGTTAGAGTGTCGGATTTGCTGGTACGTGTACGACCCCGCAGTCGGCGACGACAAAGAACAGATTCCACCAGGAACACCTTTCCTCGAGCTCCCGGACTACTGGCGTTGTCCACAATGCGATTCGGAAGCCGACGCATTCCTGCCAGTGAGCCGCTGAAATGAGCGGGCAAACACCCATCTCCAGCGACACACTCGTCGCACGATTTGACACCATTCAACGCACACGAATGCAAGGCCTGCCATTCCTGAACCCGGCGCTTGCTGTCGAGGCAGTTGGATTTCGTCCTCTCAACAAACACCAGCTGGGCGTATTGATTACTCCATGGTTCATGAATCTCGTCCTGCTTCCTGCAATTGCTTCCGGCTCTGCGTTTTCCGAAGGCAGCAAGATCACGGTCCGCCTGCCGTCAGGGCCTGTTGAATTCACAGTAGCCTGCGATGAAGAACTCGGAACCTACCTGACCGCCGCGCTATTCAGTTCGGTAAGCGAACTGCCCGATCAGGAGACGGCTCGCGAAGTCGGGTGTGAAGTCATGCAGCAAGTATTTAACAAAGCGCACAGCGAGCGCACCATCAGTCGCCGCGCCTTGTTCAGGCGCTCCGAGGCCGCAGATGCATGAGCTCTCGGTTTGTCTGTCACTCCTGCAGCAAATGGAAAGCATTGCCAGGCAACACAATGCGGCTACTATTGACCAGGTTTTCCTGAAAGTCGGTCCGCTGTCCGGCGTAGAGCCTGAACTTTTGCGCAAGGCCTACCCGCTTGCGGTGGCGGGTACGGTGGCTGAAAATGCCGAGTTGTTTATTGAATACGGCGAAGTCATTGTCACTTGCACCGAGTGCGGAGCTGAGTCACCGGCAAAACCGAATCGCCTGCTGTGCGCCGCTTGCGGCGACTTTCGAACACGCCTGATCAGCGGCGACGAGATGATTCTCGAGCGCATCGAACTGACGCCTCGCCAACCGGTAGCTGGTGATGTGGTGACGCCAGTCAGCTGATACTACGCCTGGCGTGACGCCAACCAGCGCAGCATGATCGGTGTTGCGATGGTGGTGACCAATGCCATCACGACAATCGCCGAAAACAGGCTCGCTACAATCGGCGGAATCGGTACCGGCTGCAGAAATAGCCCAGCTTCGAGCGCGACGCCGGCAACGATCAGTTCCACTGCGCCCCGACCGCTCATACCAAAACCAACCATCAATGACTCGTTTCGCGACAGACCCAACCAGTACGCAGGCAATCCCGACCCGATAAGCTTGCTGACAAAAGCAATCAGGGTTAGCACAACGACAAAGCCCGGCGCCTGGCCGATGCCTTCGAAGTCAAGATGCAGTCCTATGGAAACAAAAAAGATCGGCCCGAGAAACCCCGAAGTGATGCCCGACATCTGCTGCTCGACCCTTTCGTACACAGGTGCAGCAACAACCTTTGGATGAAAAAACATGCCGGCAATGAAGGCGCCCAGAATAAAGTGCAGGTCCATCATTTCTGCGAATACCGCGTACGCGAGTGCAGCAATCAGCAACATGCTGAAATCCACTTCGGGAAAGTGCAGGTGTTGCAGATATTTACCGACCAAGGGAAATACGAAAAGTCCGACAGGAACGGTAACGGCAAAAAATAGCGCCGCTTTACCCAACAGCCAAAACACATGGGACGGCTGGAAAGACCCGGAGATGCCCTCTTCGAGCGCGGCCAGCATCAATGCGAGGAGAAAAAGACTCAGCAAATCGTCCCAGAGTGCTGCGGCGATAACGGTTTTGCCAACCGTGGAGTGAAGTTGGCCGAGATCCATGAAGATACGCACAGCAACCGGCACCGCGGTAATGGCGAGAGCCGTGCCGAGAAAAAGGCTCTGCACCAGTTTGATCGGCGAGTCCGGCAGTACCGCCAGCCCAAGTGCAAAACCAGCCGCGAGTGGCACAAGCATTCCGCCAAGCGCGATGACAATCGCCGACTTCGACGTGCGGGCAAATTCCAGCGGTTCCATACGAATGCCGGCCAGTAACATCAGAAAGAACATTCCGAGGCTGGCCAGCGAGATATAGGTTTCGCTTTCGCAGGCTGAGGACAGAAACGCCAGCGGATCATAGGAGCGTCGCAGCAGCACACCGAGGGCCACGCCAGCGACCAGCTCCCCGACGATGGCCGGCAGCCTGACCCGTTCCGCGAGTTCGGCAAACACTCGAGTCACAACAAGCAGGACGAGAATGAGATACAGAATTTCCACGCCTAGCAGATTCGCGGCAGCGGATCGTCCTCCAGTTCTTCGAGGAAACGCTCCCCACCGAGAGCTGTTTCGAGAATGACGCGATTACTGATCGCAGTGATACGACCGATGCGGGCGGCGTCTCGACCTTCCGGTATCTCACGCCAAAGCTGCAATGCCCGATCGCACTGCTCTTCGGCTATGACGGCAAGGACCCGTCCTTCACAGGCCAGGTAGTAAGGATCGTAGCCCAACATGTCGCACACCGCCTGCACCTGCTCCTTGACGGGTATGGTCGCTTCGAATCGCACGCCGAGGCCCGTGGAGCGATTGATTTCGTGTGCGATGGACGCAATTCCTCCGCGCGTTGGATCGCGCATAAAGCGCAATCCGTCCAGCGCAAGCAGGGGCTCTGTCAGGGACATCACCGGGCCCGCGTCAGACACCAGGTCCCCGCGCAAGCCGAATGCCTCGCGGGCCAGCATGACCGCCGTGCCGTGGTCGCCAACCGAACCGCTGATGATAATGACATCCCCTTGTCGAATTTTGTCCATCGTCGGTATGACGCCCGGCAGGCGAACGCCCACTCCCGTGGTCGCGAGATACAGGCCGCCACCTTCACCGCGCCGCACGACCTTCGTGTCTCCGGCGCAAATCTTTACGCCGCAATCTTTTGCCGCCAACGCCAGGCTCGCAATAATCCGGTCCAGCGTGGCGATCTCGAATCCTTCTTCAATAAACGCGTTCAAAGTGAGGAACTTGGGTCTTGCGCCAGCGACGGCGAGATCGTTGGTCGTGCCGTGCACGGCAAGAGAGCCGATGTCGCCACCCGGAAATTCCAGCGGCTGAACCGTGAATCCGTCCGTCGTGATCAACACGTCACCGTCGCCGAGCGCAATCGGCACAGCATCGGCCTCGACATTAATTTCCGACGCGCCGAAGTGCTTCGCGAAAACCTCGACGATGAGCTCGCGCATGTAGCGCCCGCCATTGCCGTGCGCCAGCGAAATCCGGGTGTCATCCATCGATCTTTGCCTCCGCGCCCCGTGCAGCGTATTCCGCAACCTGGCCAAAGCTGAGTGCCGCATCATTGCAGGGCAGCTTGAGCGGCAGATGCACGTCGAAACCATTGTTCTTCAGGAGATCAACGGCGAGGGTGGCAAGAAAATTGTTCTGGAACACACCGCCGGTCAGGCCGACACGCTCAACCGAATGCAGGGACCTCGCGGCCATCGCCTGATCGAGAATGACGGTCGCGAGGCTGGAATGAAAAACCTCGGCACGGCGCTCAGGCGCAATGGTGTCATCGCCCAACATTGGCAGCAGCGGTTCCCAGTCCGATCGATATATGCCGGAACCGTCCCGGACCAGCGGCAACACAATCGGGGTTTGCCGCGACGTGCACAGCGATTCGAGTTGCATCGGGCCCTGCGCTTCGTGACTGACATTCGGGAGCTTGCAGACGATTGCCGCCGCCGCATCAAACAACCGACCCGCCGCGGAAGTGGGTGGGCTGTTCAGCCCGATAGTCCACGCCGACCGGGCCAGTCCGTCGGCATCGGGAACCTGGTCCCAGGTCTTGCCGCACTCCCAGTAAAGCGCCGCAGCACTTCGCCAGGGCGCGCGCCCGGACAGATTGCCGCCCGGCAGCCGAAACGGCCGAAAGCTTGCAAAGTGTCGCCAGTCGCCGGCGCAGCCGAGCAAGGCTTCACCGCCCCACAAGGACCCATCCTCGCCGAGTCCGACGCCGTCCCAGGTGAATACGAGCCACTGCCCGTCCTCGCCCAGTTCGGCGGTCAGCGCCGACGCATGAGCCTGATGGTGAAATACCGTGTCGTAGGGCAAATCGTGTCGCCGCGCCCAGCGGTGTGTCGTATACCCCGGATGCGCGTCGCACAGAATGCGCCGTGCACGAACGCCGTAAAGCGCCTGCAAGTCCTCAATCACTTGCTCAAATACCTGGAAACTCCGCGGGTTGTCCATCTCACCGATGTGCGGCGAGACGACCGCGCGATTGTCCCATCCCAGCGCGACCGTACCTTTCATGTGTCCGCCGACAGCAAGGACAGGCTCGGATAATCGCCAGGGCAGCTCCATCTCGCAGGGCGCGGAGCCACGTCCCATGCGTAGCGGACGAACCTGGCCGGCGATGGTCCGGCACACCGGGTCATCGGCGGGCCTGACGATTGGCCGGTCGTGGTGCAGGAAAGCGTCAGCAATGTCGCCGAGCCGCAGCAGCGTTTCGTCGTTTTCGGTCAGCACCGGTTCGCCGCTGATATTGCCGGAGGTCGCAACGAGGGGCCCACCGAAATCGTTGAGCAACAAATCGTGCAGGGGACTGTAAGGGAGAAAAACGCCTATCTCGCCCAGGCCTGGCGCGACATTGTCCGCCAGGTCGATACCCACGCGTTTGCGCAACAGCAGTATGGGACGCGCTGGACTGCGCAGGTACTCAGCCTCCTGTGCCGTCAAAGTGACGGCTTTGCGAACCGCGCCCAGTCCGTCCTTGCCTTGCATGGGAAACATCACAGCCAACGGTTTGTCGGGGCGGTGTTTTCGTTGCCGGAGTTTCTCAACAGCCGCCTTGTTACGAGCGTCGCACAGCAGGTGATAACCACCGATGCCCTTTACAGCAACGATATCGCCGGATCGCAGGCCTGCCAGTGCCAGCCCGATCTCGGAGTTTGCATCGCTGTACTCCATGTAGCCGCCTTTCTCGAAATTCAGTCCGGGGCCACAGGTCGGACAGGCGATAGGCTCGGCGTGAAAACGACGATCCAGCGGATTCTCGTATTCGGCACGACAATCCGGGCACAGCTCGAAGCTAGCCATGCTCGTGTTGCCGCGGTCGTAGGGCAGCGAGCGGATCAGCGTGTAGCGTGGTCCGCATTGCGTACAGTTGATAAACGGGTAGCGGTAACGTCGGTCGCCTGGATCGTTCAATTCCCGACGGCAGTCGTCGCACATAAAGTTGTCGGCGGGTACGAATATTCGCGCATCCGCGCCGGCCGCACTCGCCATGATGCTGAAGCCCTCGAAGAACACCTTATCGATAGGTGTCGATTTCGCGATACTCGGCCGGGACAGTGGCGGGGCCTGCTTGATGAGGTCGCAATGAAATGCGCGCAGCGACTTCGGCGAACCACAGGCAACGATCTCGACCTCACCGAGGCGATTCTGCACATAGCCCGTAAGTTTGTACTGGTGCGCAAGGCGGTAGACGAAAGGGCGAAATCCGACACCCTGGACGTGGCCCGTCAAAGTGATTTGCGTGCCACTAGACATTTGTTTTCTCTTGACGGCGTCCTTCCCAACGATTTTCGCGATAACCCGACGACCACCAGATCCTGCAGGCACCTTCGTCCGAAACCATGCAGGGACCGATGGGTTTGCGGGGCGTGCAGGCGAGACCGTAGAGCCGGCATTCATTCGGGTACACCTTGCCCAACACCACGCGTGCGCAGTCGCAGCCCGGGGGCATTTCGCCAACGCGCTTGCGGGACTCGTCGGCGTAAGACCGGAACACGCGACGCGAATCGTGCGCTGCGTATTTCTCGCGCAGGCGATACCCGGATCTCGGGATAACACCAACACCGCGCCAATTGGCGTCATACACCTGCATCACTTCATCGAGTTGCCGACGCGCGAGCGTGTTGCCTCCGGGTCGCACTACTTCGGGATAGCAGTTATCAAGAGCCCTGCGGCCGCTCTGCAACTGCTCCACGACTGAATACATGGCGGCCAGCAAGGTGTCGGCCCTGAATCCCGCGATCGCGGCCGGCAGTCCGTGCTTGTCGACCACGAACTGCCATTCTTCGGGACCCATGACCGTCGACACATGACCCGGTGCAATGAGCGCATCAAAACCGGGCGCTTCGGACTCCAGCAACATTGCGACCGCCGGCCAGGTCAGTCGGCCGGACAGCAGCACGAGTAAATTTTTGGGTGCGCCCTCGGACAGCATGGCCGCTACGGGAGCCGTGGTTGTTTCAAAACCGGCCGCAAAAAATACGACTGTACGGGCTGGATCGCTATTTGCGATTCTGACAGCCTCGGTTGGCGACGCGATGGGCCGAATGTCGGCTCCTGCGGCTTTTGCCTGCTCGAGTGATCGCGGCTCCCGTTTCGGGGCATTAACCGGCACGCGTAACATATCGCCGAATGCGACCAGTGTGATGTCTTCGTGCAGCGCCAGCTGTATAGCCTCGTACACGTCCTCCTCGGGACAAATGCAAACGGGGCAACCGGGACCCGGGATAAGCTCGATTTTTTCGGGCAAGGCAGTACGCAAACCCGCGACCGAAATGGATCGCTCATGACCACCGCAAACATTCATGATGCGAATTGGCGTCGCGATATCGAGATCGCGCAGCGCATCGAGCCAGTGCGCCGCGTCTTTCATCAAGCTCTCCCCTGCTCCAGCCAGTCCAGCCAGTGGTGCATTCCGTCGCCGGTCCTGGCAGACAACTCAAACACGGGAGCGAGACTCGCAAGCTGTCGCAAATATCGCTCGGCTTCGGCTGGATCGAAATCGCCAAGGACGGGGAGCAAATCAGACTTCGTTACCAGCACCAGGTCCGCCGCACGAAACATGACCGGGTATTTTGCCGGCTTGTCATGCCCCTCCGGACTGGACAGCAGCGCGACATTAAGATGCTGACCAAGATCAAAGCTCGCAGGGCAAACGAGATTGCCAACATTTTCAATGAACAGGATATCGATGCCCTGCAGGTCCATGTCATGCAGGGCTCCGTGCACCATATGCGCGTCAAGATGGCAGGCGCTGCCGGTCGTGATCTGTATAGCGGGAACGCCTTTTGCGCGGATGCGTTCGGCATCGTTTTCGGTCTCGAGATCCCCTTCGATCACGGCAATATTGAAGCGCCCGGACAGGGCCTCGATGGTTGCCTCAAGCAGGGCTGTTTTGCCAGCGCCGGGCGAGGACATCAGGTTGATGGCCAACACGCCGTGCCGGTCGAAATGCTCACGATTGTGCGCGGCCTGATGATCGTTCTCGTCGAGCAGTCCTTTCAGCACGACAACCGACTCGTGCACCTGGCTGTCGGCATGGGTCACATTGCAACCGCAGGTTCCGCACATCGTATTGCTCCTAGGCCGTGTTCTCGGTGGCCAGCATTTCGTCAAATAACTGCCAGGACTCCGCGGCTTCCTGATCCGACACCTTTTGAATGGCATAGCCGACGTGGACGAGTACGTGATCCCCGACCTTGAGGCTGTCGTCCTGCAACATGAAAAGGCTTACCTCGCGTTTGATTCCGCGCGCCTCGCAAACGCACAGAAAGCCGTCGATCGAGGATATTTTCATCGGTACAGCAAGACACATAAAGGCCACCTCTGCATCGATAATAGGCCCCGAAAACTGGCAGTAACCTACGTAATTACGCCTATTTAACTGGGGTCTATGCAGGGCTACCTTAGGCTGGCAGGGAGTTGTGCCTGAACGCTTCCGGTGGGAGGAGATTTTACGATGCGAATGACGATTGGATTGATTCTTTGGGCTGGCGTCGCAAACACGGCGTTCGCACATCCGGTGGACGGCAGCTTCACTGCAGCACTCAGTCACCAGGTGTTTGGCGCTCACCATTTGCTGTTTACATTAGCGCTGATTGCCTTTGTGCTGTACCTAGGCCGCCGCTGGCATCGCCGCGATCGCGTTTAGCAGTACTTCCGGCCCGGCGCCGGCCAAGTGCGCATGCTGGCTAATGTAGCGGCGCCAGGCGCGTGCGCCAGGCTGTCCTGAATACAATCCGAGCATATGCCGGGTTACACGTCCCAATGGCTCTCCCTTTCTCACCACTGATTCGATATACGGCAGCATACGCAGAACAATTTCGCTGCGAGTCGGAGGCTCCCAGGCGGGATTGAAATGCTGTTCAAGTTCAGCGAGGAAATACGGGTGGTGATAGGCCTGCCGACCGATCATTGCCCCATCAACGTGCTCCAGAACTTCGTCGACCCTTGCAAGGTCGTCGAGACCGCCGTTGAGCACAATCTCCAACTCCGGAAAGTCGCGCTTCAGTCGATAAACGCGTTCGTAATTCAGCGGTGGAATGGATCGGTTCTCTTTCGGACTCAGGCCATCAAGCACGGCCTTGCGTGCGTGCACAATGAATTTCCGGCAACCGGCTGCAACCAGGCTTAGGACAAAGTCCTTGAGAAAGTCGTAGCTATCCTGATCATCTATACCGATGCGTGTCTTTACCGTTACCGGCCGGTCTGTTTCGGCCAACATCGCCCGGTAACAGTCCGCGACGATAGCCGGCTTCGCCATCAGGCAGGCGCCGAATTGACCGCTCTGCACCTTGTCGCTCGGGCAACCGACATTGATATTGATTTCGTCATAACCGTAGGTGTGTGCCTGTGCCGTCGCACTGGCCATTAGTGACGGATCACTGCCGCCCAGTTGCAGCGCGACAAGGTGTTCTTCTTCATTGAACCTTAAAAAACGGTCAGCATCGCCGTGATGAATGGCGGCAGCCGTCACCATCTCCGTGTACAACAAGGCGGACGGACTCAAGAGCCGCATGAAGTAACGGCAATGGCGATCGGTCCAGTCCATCATCGGGGCGACGGCTATTTGTGGGGAGTTTGTTGAATTTCTCATCTTTGTTTTCGAACCGTGAACAGTGAATCGATTCTGCTCTGAATTCTGCTACGAAAAGATGCCTGCAGGTCGGTTTCCTCGAGACGGCTTAGCATAGTCTCCTTCTGAATCATGTTGTACAGGACAAGCCCCTGGACAAATTCAATATCTTTGAGCCGTTGCGCGATTAGTTTCGATATCGCAAGATCATGAACTTCCAGGCAGAGTCCGGTTACGCCATTCGTATTCTCATTGTTAACAACGACCAAACGACTTCGCCAACCGTTTGGTAATACAGCGGTCTTCTCTCCCACACCTTGCGCGTAGTAGCCATGCAACTCGTGAAAAGATGAGCCCTCGCCAATTGCGCCGTCGACCATGTCCGCTCTTTCCGGTTTGTTCTTCGGATAAATGTCCGCTTCCATCGATATCAGGAGCCGCACAGGTGCCTTCGGAAATTGGCCCAGAATGGACTGGCTTCCAATAACGATGATCTCATTGTCACCAGCGATTTCTCCGCTAGCGCGGATTAGATGCTCAAGTTCTGAACGCTGCATAGATCTGATCTCGTTCCTCAGTCGTGAGGACACCGGCAAACGGAGACGACGAGCGAAGCCGGGTAGCATCTTCGCTCATACTGGTGATCAACTCTGCGACATCCGGCCAGGGGCGTACTAATATTTCCTCCCATTCGCGGAAGTATTGCGGTTGCGGTCCGTCTGACTTTGCCATCCAACGCTGAAGATTTGCTCTGGCCTTGTCGAGCAATTCTGGCTTGCGCGTAATTTTTTGCGCAATCTTGCAATGCATTGCCAAACTGCGGGCATCCAAAATTCGATGATCAGAATACTGGCCTAAGCCCGCATCTTCCACCGGCTCCCAACGCCGTACATTTTTCAACCCGGCGTCGCGTTTACGTTTCCGGTAGGCACGCATTCGCTCGGCCGCCGTCGTTGGGCTGGTCTTTCGAGGTCGGCCTCGCTCTTGAGCTGTCTTTTTCATTTATTTATCGTAACGCGTTACGATAAATATGACAAGCACTGCCTTCGGAGAACTAAACCTGTCTAGTGTGTTGATCGGTTTCGATCGGGCTGAATCGGTATCTTACTGAAATATATTTGGACCGGATTTGAACTATTCCTGATCCTGTATTCTCTCGCAAAAACCGATCGGACAGGTATTGATGTTCCTTAGCTTGTTTACTTGTTGGCATCCCTAACGAGGTCGGCCGCCTTCTCCCCAATCAAGATCGAAGGCGCATTGGTATTTGTCGAGACCATGGTTGGCATGATCGAAGCATCGGCGACCCGTAGACCGTCGACTCCGCGGACACGAAGCTGCGGGTCGACAACCGCACCCGTATCATTGCCCATGCGACAAGTTCCAATCGGATGCCACGATGTCTGACCGGTTTCAGCCGCATACTCAAGAAGCGCCGCGTCGCTCGATATTTCCGAGCCTGGCAAAATCTCGCGCTTAATGAACTTCTTTAGATCCGGTTGCTCCGCAACTTTCCGAATAAGTCTAAGCCCTGCAACGGTCAACTTCCTGTCAACAGCCTCGCGGAGATAATTCGGCTCAATTAGCGGGGCTGTCGACGGGTCTCCGGATTTCACGTGAACACAGCCACGCGACTCTGGGCGAACCTGAAATGTGCCTAATGTGATACCCGAGCATTTATCGAGACCGGTGCCATCCCCGCTGTAGCGGTCCTTGCCGCTTATCAGTGCCAGCTGAATCTTCGTGTCCGCATGATTACTTTCATCATGTGATTTCATGATGGAGTGTGCGGTCACGCTTGACGTG
>Ga0224505_10000427_pt1 | contig 29240 bp, 27 predicted proteins | sample SF_Jan12_sed_USG_FD_169102 | JGI IMG/M metagenome (GOLD analysis project Ga0224505, IMG submission 169102) | Sediment microbial communities from San Francisco Bay, California, United States - SF_Jan12_sed_USGS_4_1 | ecosystem: Environmental > Aquatic > Marine > Sediment | place: USA: California... | reverse complement strand
CTTGAGTTGATCGACAAAAGATTGGGTCGAAATGAGCGTGCTGGTCAGAGTCGATTCCGCGCGCTTGAGCTGACCCAATTCCTCATCTTTTGCAGACAGCCTCTCTTTTAACACCATATTTTCTTTGGTGAGTTCTTCAACCGATTCGGCGATTTCTTCCAGAAATTGATCCACCTGCGGCTTGTTATAGCCCCGCCATTGCGTATCGAAGACTTTATGCTGAATATCCAGCGGTGTAATTTTCATCACGACTCCTTTCCTCGCACCGGCTAGTGCATTCTGATAGCTAAGTCCTTCAAGGATCCCACCACGGCAATTTGCAGAAACACAATAATTAGGATAGCAATGATCGGGGAAAAATCAAATCCCATCCCGCCAATGCCTACCCGGCGCCGTATCTGATAGAGGACCGGTTCCGTCACTCTTTCTAAAAATTGGACAATGGGATTCCAGGGGTCCGGGTTCACCCAGGAGATCAAGGCCCGAATAATAATAACCCACATATAAATCCATAAAATCGTATCCAGGATGGTCGCAATGGCTTGTAAAACATTTCCCGCAATAAACATGGTCCTCCTTATCTATCTCCCTCCGCAGGTTCTTCAGGCTATTTTGAGTCTGTCGGTCTACCCTCGTTCTCCAAAAATCGCGGTCCCGATCCGGACCATGGTCGCTCCCTCTTCAATCGCCATCTCGTAGTCATGGGACATGCCCATCGATAATTCAGCCATCCGTATATGAGTCCATGATTGCCGAGCAAGCCGATTTCGTAACTGACACAGCTGCGTAAAATACGGGCGGACCTCTTCAGGATTCTCCTTCCAAGGCGGGAGCGTCATCAACCCTTGGACAGATACATAAGGGAGCCGGTCTAATGCCTCTATCCCGGCTTCCAACTCCTGTGAGGTGAAGCCTCCCTTGCTGGCTTCCCCGGCAATATTGACCTCCAGTAACACCTCTTGATGGATACCAAGCTTTTCAGCCGCGGCATTGATGCCTTCGGCCTGCTCCACGCTTTCCACGGAATGCAGCAACGCAAAATTTCCGACAATATCTTTGATCTTCCGGCGTTGCATCCGCCCGATGAAGTGCCAGGCCAATCCTTCGCGTGGCCCAAGCGTACGTCTTTTCTCCTGAGCCTCCTGGAGCCGATTCTCCCCAAAAATTCGCACGCCGGCCGCATAGGCTTCTTCTAAATTGTCAGAGGAGACGGTTTTGGTCGCCGCCACCAAACGAACGCTGGAAGGATCTCGTCCTACACGGAGAGCAGCCTGCCGAATTTTCTCTCGAATTGTCTGAATCGTCTGAGCAATGGAGTTGGAAACGGTTGCATCCTTCCACGAAACCATCTCTGATTTCTCATACAGGGTTTATTGTAAACGGGATTCCCACTTGAGTCACGGACGGGGTATTCACCCTGTAACAGGATTGAGAACACATTCTTCCCCGACTCTGCACCCGGCCACAATTGAAGGCCTGGCAGCGGGTCAACTCTTTGTGGAATCAGGGGTTTTCCCCCTCATTCATGTTATCCGGCTTGATCTACTTAAACCCGAGCCCATACTTATTTGGCAGGCAATATAATCCCACTGAACATCGTCCCAATCACCTGTCCCTCCCTCCTGTAAGAATAAAAGAGATCGGCCCGACAATGGGTACAATGATCCAACCGTCCTATCTGAGATTCAGGAATTCCACTGGCACGAATCTGGTAATAGATCAGTTGCTTGAGGTCCAACACCCCTTTTCCTTCGTTGGTTTCCCGGAGCACGCCAGGCCATGCAGGATACCGGGTTCGCAAAGGTTCGATCACCGGTTCATCAACTTCATAACAGCACGGACCGATGGACGGACCGATGGCCATTTGCATCTGCTCCGCTTTCGCCCCGAATTCCTCCACGCAGGCTCGAATAGTTTCCGAGACGATTCCAGCCACCGCCCCACGCCATCCGGCGTGAATAGCCCCAACTACTCCCGTGCCTTTCTCGACTAGCAGCACCGGCACGCAATCCGCGGTTCGCACGACGATCAGCGTCTGAGGTTGATTGGTGACCAGGGCATCCCCTTCGGTCTGCTTTAATGCCCCAGGACCCATGGAGGTTTTTAAGACCACCACCCGGGTACTATGGATTTGCTTGAGCGCCGCGATAAAGGGAAATTCCGGGTGTCCCCCGGTAACCTGTCCAAGTTGAATATGCGCATTCAACCCTCCAGGCGCGTTCCGTGTCCCGAAGAAATGGCGCACGGGAATCGCGTCACTCGTCAATCCTGCATCAGACAACCTGCTCCCCGGAGGCCCGGTGCTTTCCTCTGCGTTCATCCCATTAGCCGTCGGCCTTCTTCCGTAAAAAGGTCGGCACGTCCCAATCGTCATCTACCAACAAACTACTCTTTTCAGGAGCCGGCCGGGCCGCGGTCTGCCGGCGCATATACGTGGGCCGGTCCAGATCATCCGAAGAAGAACCATAGTCCCCGCCATTCTCCACAGAGACCGAAACCAAGGCCGGTTTTTTGACAGGCTCCACCACGAGGGTGGGTTGCTGGGCACTGGGAAACCGCAAGACCGACTCCCCTTGTTCGAATCCTGTCGCAATGACCGTCACGGTCAATTCATCTCCCAGTTCAGGATTGATGACTTGGCCGACGATGATGTTGGCCTGCGGGTCGGCGGCTTCTCGTGCAATGTTGGATGCCTCATTCACTTCATGCAACGTGAGACCTGGGCCGCCCGTAATATTCAAGAGCAACCCTCGAGCCCCTTCCACGCTTCCATCTTCCAGCAAGGGGCTGGCAATGGCTTGTCTGGCGGCATCCCCGGCTCGTGTCGGACCCCGGCCGGTTCCCATCCCCATCACTGCACGCCCGGAATAGCCCATGACGGTTCGCACATCGGCAAAGTCCACGTTGACCAACCCCGGAGTGGTAATGACATCCGAAATACCCTGGATGGCCTGACGCAATACATCATCCGCAATCTTGAACGCCTCCACAAGCGGTGTACTCTTATCCACCATGCCCAGAAGTTTTTGATTGGGGATGATTAACAGGGAATCCACGTGTTTTTTCAATTCACGGATCCCTTCTTCTGCAAAACTGGCCCGCCGGTTCCCTTCATATTGGAAGGGTTTGGTCACCACGCCCACGGTAAGAATTCCTAACTCTTTGGCAATTTTCGCCGCGATGGGTGCGCCGCCGGTGCCGGTTCCGCCACCCATGCCTGCGGTCACAAACACCATATCCGCCCCTTCCAGGGCCTCGCGGATTTGGTGTTCACTTTCAAGCGCGGATTCTTTCCCCACATCCGGCTTGGCTCCTGCCCCCAAGCCTCGCGTGCGCTCAGGCCCCAATTGAATTTTGTACGGCGCCTGCGAACGGGCCAATGCTTGCAAGTCCGTATTCGCTACCACAAATTCCACACGACTCAGGCCGGCTTCAATCATCGTATTGACTGCGTTGCAACCAGCCCCTCCGACGCCCACCACCTTGATGTTAATGACAGACTGCTCCTCATCAGACATTGAGAACATACGACTCCTCCTTTCCACCACTTGACTGGTAGCACTTGGTGACACTCAGTTGATAACTCATCTTGGCTCGTGAAGTACGCACGGATACATGATCCTCCTTTCCTTCCATGGATTAAAAAAAGTTCATGATCCATCCCTTCATCTTAAAAACCATCGAAGAACCCAGCCACCCCGAGGATTTTTTACCTTTGCCTCCCCCGGGTCCCACGAGTTCGAATTCATTTTCCCGACTCACGGAATGCACAATGAGCCCCACAGCCGTGGAATAACTGGGGTTGCTGACAATTTCCCGCAACCCTCCCACCCCGATCGGTTTCCCCAATCGGACCGAAAGATTGAGGACTTGTTCCGCCACCTCGGCCATCCCCGGAAGCAGGGAGGTCCCTCCCGTCAATACGCCCCCGGCCACCAACATACCGTCATACCCAGCGCGACGGATTTCCCGAAGGACCAGCTCAAACATTTCTTCCACGCGGGGGGAGAGGATTTGAGCGACCAATGTTCGGGGCATAACCCTGGGTTGCCGTCCACCGACACTCGGCACTTCGATGCCTTCGTCTTCATTCAACAACTGGCTGCTCGCGACCCCGTATTTCAGTTTAATTTTTTCCGCTTCCTCAGGTGCGGTTTTCAAACCCATCGCCAGATCGCCGGTTAAATGATTTCCCCCGATGGGAATGACCGCGGAGTGCCGGATACACCCCTCGACAAAAATTGCGACGTCGGTCGTCCCCCCTCCGATATCCACCATCACGACACCTAATTCTTTTTCTTCAGGGGAAAGCACGGCCGCACTGGAGGCCAACGGCTGCAAGACAATATCGACGACATCCAAACCCGCCCGGCTGACACACCGCACAAGGTTTTGTGCCGAAGTCACCGCCCCGGTCACAATATGGACATCGACTTCCAATCGTGACCCCGCAATGCCCAGCGGATCGCGAATCCCTTCCTGATCATCCACAATAAATTCCCGGGGGAGTACATGGAGAATTTGCCGGTCAGGGGCAGGCACCGCGCAGCCACGGGCGGTATCGACGGCACGCCGGACATCCGCCTTGGTAACTTCCCGTTTTTTCAGGGCCACCACGCCTTGCGCACTTTCGCTCCCGATATGACTGCCGGCAATCCCTGTATACACCGAATTGATTTGGACCGCCGCCATCAACTCCGCCTCCTCCACCGCTCGTTTGATGGATTCCACCGTACTGTCCATGTTCACCACCATGCCTTTCCTCAGGCCGGTCGAGCGATGCGATCCCACTCCGATGACATTGATTGAGCGATCATCCAGGATTTCACCCACCACGGCACAAATCTTTGTCGTCCCGATGTCCAGCCCAACCACAATGTGTTCTTTTTTGGTCATGTCCTACAGTGTCCTCTTGCGAAAAATGACTTTTTGAGCAAATCGCAAATCCACTTCTTGCGACCGACCTTCAATTTCTTTCTTCACGGTGGGGTACAACACCAAAAAACGTTGCCACTGGTCCTCTACCTCCCGCCCGAATTGAAACCGGATAGCGGGAAGATCCACGATCGTCGTATAGGGATTGGACACATCAATCCGTGGTCTACCCGAAAACTGTTGAGACAACAATTCGGCAATGTGAATGCCCAGCTTCGCGCGTCGATGGCCCTCGTCCTCATTCTGGGTCAGGAATTTCGAGGTCACTCCCTCAACAATGGGCAATGTCCCTCCCTCTTGCGCCTTTTCTCCCGGCAACAGATATCCTTCAGCATCCAGAAAATAACGCTCTTTTGACGATCCTAAAACCGCTGCAGGCTGACGTTCAGAAACCTGCACGACCAGCGAATGTGGAAACACCCGATCAAATGCCACCGACCCAATCCAGGGATGGGACTCCAGGCGTGTCGACAAGAGGTCTGGATCGACAGAGAGCAAACTGATGTGCGGCGGCAAGGCCAGCCTCGTGATAATTTCATCCCGCGACACCCGGTCCAAACCAACCACCGTGATCTGCTGAATTTCTGTCCATTCGCCCGCCCACCGGATCACCTGTCGTCCTCCCACCACGATCACCACAATGAGACATGCCAGAACACTCCCTATGACAACACGTCGGACCCGTGAATTTTTTGGGTTTTTCCCCGTACCCCCAAATGCCTCTCCCTTCTTGAGCGGACGGTTTTTTCGAGGCCGGTTTGTTGAAAGGCTTTTTCCGGAAATCATGTTCCCTTGCCCCCTTTGGCCCTGGCTTTTTTCCCTGACGACGCCACCTTCTTCGGCAGTGCATCCTGTAAAATCTGTTCTACCAGATCATCGTAGGTCAGCCCGGCTTTCGCCGCAGCCATGGGCAGCAAACTCCGTTCGGTCATGCCGGGTATGGTATTCAACTCTAAAATATAGGGACGTCCGTTGGTATGGATGCGAAAATCCACTCGAGCCGCACCCCGGCACCCTAACGCCTGATACGCACGAAGACTTTGTTCACGCAGAGCGCGCTTCAGCTTGGAAGAAAGGGGAGCCGGGCACACATAACGTGTTGAGGCTGTTCCATACTTGGCCGTAAAATCATAAAATCCTCCTGGCGCAATGACTTCCACGCCTGGGAAGACCTGCTTGCCAAAGACGCCAACCGCCACTTCACGTCCGGGAATGTATTTTTCAATCACCGCCTGCTCTCCATATCGATAGGCCTCTTGCAAGGCCCCCTTCCATTGAGACAACTTTCGAACGATAGAGACACCGATCGTGGATCCCTGAGCACAAGGCTTCACCACGACAGGCAACCCCAAGTTGGCTGGTGGACGAGCGGGGATCATCTTGTCACATAACGTCATTCCCGGCGGAACGGGCACGCCAGCGGCCTGAAGCACCACGCGGCTCAATCCTTTATCCATACCCACCGCACTGGCACTCACACCCGATCCGGTATAGGGCATATTCATGACTTCCAACATCCCTTGAACCGTACCATCTTCCCCCCCAGGCCCATGCAACGCGAGAAATGCGACCGTAATTTTTTTTACCCGGATCTGATGCGGCAATGAGACATCCACTTCAATGGGAACCACTGTGTATCCGCGCCTTCGCAAGGCATCGCATATGGAACGACCCGTCTTCAGGGAAACTTCCCTCTCGGCTGACGATCCACCCATGAGCACACCGACTCGCAAAGACTTCGGCTTCATAGTTCCCCGTTCATCAAGATTGAGTTAGACCTTCCACGTTGCTCCACCTAAACCACCCTCACCCCCCTCATCAAGCCTGCTCGTCGCTAGGTTTCTCCGATGATTTTCCATTCAAGTTGCAGGCGCACACCAAATTTTCTGGCGACCGTTTGCCGGACCTTTCGAATTAATGACAGGACTTGAGCAGCGGTCGCTGTCCCCCTATTCACAATAAAATTGGCATGCTTGGTTGAAACCTCGGCATCGCCCACTCGCGCCCCCTTTAATCCGGCTGCTTCAATCAACCGTCCAGCAGAATCTCCAGGCGGATTTTTAAACACCGATCCGGCATTCGGAAGGGTCAGGGGTTGAGTGGCCCGTCGGTATTGGAGATACGTCTTGGTTTTCGCCTCAACTTCCTCTCCGGTCGAGAGGGTCAACTGGACCCACGCCCCGACCACAATGCCCTTGGGAAGCATTGTTTTCCGATAGGTAAAAGACAGATCCTTGGCATTCAGCCGTACGCGCTGCCCCCGAAGATTCACGAAATCCACGGCGCTCAAGACATCTTTCATTTCCCCCAATCGCGTCCCCGCATTCATGACGACGCCCCCGCCAACGGTTCCGGGAATCCCCGCCGCCCACTCCATTCCGGAAAGATTGCGGCCGGACGCAAATTGCATCAGCCGCGGCAACCGCACTCCCGCTTGGGCATACACCACCTGGTTGTCTTCCTCCTGTATCCGGGTCAATTGTTTCAGTTGCATCACAATGCCTCGAATGCCTTTATCGCGAACGACCACATTGGTCCCACCCAACACGACAAAGGGAATCTGCTCTGATCGAGCCCCTTGAATGACACGAATGACGTCTTCCACATCGGAGGGAACCACCAGGACATCCGCAGGACCTCCCACTTGCAAAGAGAGGATACGTGACAACGGTTCGCCCCACCGAATCTCTCCTTGAACATGTTGCACCGCTCGCTGGAGCCGTTCGACTGTTGGTGTCGGTCGCCCGGTCTTCACCTGTACGTCCCTCGTCGTCCATGCCTCACCACACTTGCTTACAAGGTCTCCAACAATTCTTTGCCTATCTTCCAGACATCCCCTGCTCCCAGAGTCAATAGAATATCGCCTTCCCGAAGTTCTTCCCTCAGTCGGGATGTGAGTCCGGGATCACTATTCACCCAGTGGACAGCGGGATGTCCTGAAGCCTGAATTTTTTCCACAATGGTTTGCCCGGTGATCCCGGGGATCGGCACCTCCCCGGCAGGATAAATATCCATGACATACACCACATCCGCCTGTTCGAACGCCTTGGAAAACTCATCGAGGAGATCCCGTGTCCTCGAGAAGCGATGCGGCTGAAACATCACAACCAACCGCCTCTGCCAAGCCGCGCGCGCGGCCGCCAGGGTGGCACGGATTTCCGTTGGATGGTGCCCGTAATCATCCACCACCACAATGCCCTTTTTTTCTCCTCGAATTTGGAAACGGCGTTCTACCCCGGCAAATGCCGCCAACCCCGCCCGGATCAAATCCACTGGCACATCCAATTCCAAGGCGACCCCAATGGCGGCTAAGGCATTGGACACGTTATGCACGCCGGGGATTCGAATGCGGAAAGGGCCAAGCTTTTGATCCCGAAAATGCGCTCGAAATTCCACACCAAGAGCTTTGGGCTCAATCTCAGTGGCAAAAAGATCAGGCGTGAGCACACCGGAAAAATCACTCATGCCATAGGTTTGATACCGCTTGACCACGCGTGGCAACAGACCGCGAATCCATGGATCATCGGCACACACAATCGCCACACCGTAGAAGGGAACCTTATTGATAAATTGCAGAAACGCTTCTTGAAGACCTTCCATGTTTCCATAGTGGTCTAAATGCTCCCGGTCCATATTCGTAACCACGACAATGGAGGGCGACAATCGCAAAAACGACCCATCACTTTCATCGGCCTCCGCAATCAGGAGATCACTGCGACCTAGACGCGCATGAGTCCCCATGGCATTCACCTTTCCTCCAACCACGAATGTGGGATCCAGCCCGGCCTGCGCCAGAATCGAAGCCACCATCGACGTCGTCGTGGTCTTGCCATGTGCGCCGGCAATGGCAATCCCGAATTTCAACCGCATCAACTCTGCCAACATCTCAGCCCGTGGAATGACAGGAATCACCCTAGCCCGTGCCGCGCGAATTTCCGGGTTGGAGCTGGCAATGGCCGATGACACCACCACAACTTGTGCGCCTTCCACGTTCGACTCCTGATGCCCGATATACACTGTCCCCCCCAGTTCCTCTAACCGACGGATACTGTCGGAATACCCCATATCGGAACCCGTGACTTTATACCCTAGCGTGAGAAGCACCTCTGCGATGCCGCTCATCCCGCTTCCCCCAATACCAACCAAATGTATGTGCTGAATTTTTCGAAACATAATGTGTTAGACTTCCAGAGTCGAAAGGAGGATCGTTGGGGGCGATCGCCTGTAGCCTCCCCCTATGAGCGCGCAAGGCGTGTGGGTCTGGGCTGATGGTCTCAAGACCGGCAATGCCGGCCCGGCATACCAAGCTCTGTCCTCCAAAGCTCTTCTTTTTCATGACACTGCCACGACCTTCAATTCCCCAGACTCTGACCTGACAGGACACTCCCCTCATTCCCTGCAAGAGTCCCTCCTCATTAAAGGTTGAACATCCTCTCGTCAATTTTTCTCGCTTTTCTCTCCGAACCGCTGCTGTGTGCTGCAAAACTTTCCAAAAGACGATTCCCCCTATCTTCCGTTACCCACTCTGTCCCACAAGGGAGAGACATTCATGAACCATCTGTTCAGTGGCATGAACTTTCCTCAAGGCCCAACTTCGTCCAGCCATTTCCTGTAAGTGATGGATATCAGTCATGCATTGTTCAATTTCTTCTGCCAGACGCTGCCCCGTGAGTTCTGATTGCAGCAGAACCCGTGCGGCGCCAGCCCCTTCCATGGCCCTGGCATTCATTTCCTGATGGTTGTGTGTCGCTTGAGGAAACGGGATCAGAATTCCAACTTTTCCATATGCCGATAACTCAGCCAGAGTACTGGCTCCGGCCCGGCACACAATAAGATCCGCTTTGGCAAGTTCGCAGGGCATATCGAAGAGAAAAGGACGGACATCCACCATCATGCCAAGTTGTTCATAGGCGGCTTTGACGCGTTCATAATCATCGGCTCCCGTCTGGTGCGTCATGGTCACCTGTTCGCGCAGCCTCGCTGAAGATTCCACGGCTTTCAACACTGCGGAATTGATGGCCCGAGCTCCCTGGCTCCCGCCAAAGATCAACAGGTGCGAGACCTTCTTCGGCGGAGGGGGAGCGTTCTCCAACACAAACGCTTTGCGGATGGGAGTGCCAATCACCTTCACCTTAGAAGGCGAGAAGAAGGGAACGGCACTGTCAAAGGCCAAAAAAACCCTATCGGCCAATGGGCCTAACACCCGATTGGCAAGACCCGGCATAGCATTTGGTTCCAGCAATACTCTGGGAATGTTCAGCAACCATGCGGCAAAGACCACGGGTGGACTGAAATATCCTCCTGTGCCAATGACCAGATCCGTGTGATGGCTTCGGAGAATCTGAACAGCCCGCCCTACCGACTTAAGGAGCAGAACGAAGGAACGAATCATGCGAAACACCCCTCGACCCACAAATCCTTCGACCTGAATCGGTTCAAAGCCAAACCCTTCTTTTCCGAGGATTTCTCCCTCCAAGGACTTACCCGTCCCCACAAACACGATGCTCCCACCAGGATCATGCTGTTGAAATTCTTTCGCATACGCGATAGCCGGATATACATGTCCTCCCGTTCCACCCGCAGCAATCACGACCCTCATTCATACATCCTCTCTCAATCAGGGGCCGGCTCGCCCTTGTCGAGCGATACTCAACAGGATTCCGATGGCTAACATGGTGACAAGCAGCGAGGACCCGCCGTAACTCACCAGGGGAAGCGTTAACCCTTTCGTCGGTAACATTCCGCTCACAACTCCCGCATTGATAAGGGCCTGAATGCCCAGGAGCAAGGTAATGCCCAAGGCGAGGTATCGTCCGAATAAATCCGGTGCCAAGGCCGCGACACGAAATCCTTTGAACACTAAAATGGCAAACAACGCCAATAGACCTGAGGTCCCGATAAGTCCAAGCTCTTCTCCCACCAACGCCAACACAAAGTCGGTGTGTCCCTCAGGGAGATACAACAGTTTTTGTTTTCCCTGCCCAAGACCGACACCAAACACTCCGCCGTTTTCCAGCGCCAGGATGGACTGGACAAGCTGGTAGCCTGCACCTTCCCGGTCCTCGAAGGGATTCATAAAGGTGGTCATCCGCTCCCATCGTTCTGGACTCATCCAGATGAGCGAAATCAACCCCACGACCATCGGAAGACCTAAGTACGCCAGATGACGCACGCGGGCTCCAGCCAGATACATCATGCCCACCAACACCAGACTGATGACGACGGTACTCCCTAAATCAGGTTCCACCACAATAAGTCCGCAGATCAAGCCCACAATCGCCACGGGGGGAAGAAACCCTCGCTGCCAATCGGTGACCCGTCGTTGAGGATTGGAGAGAAACGCTGCCAGATACAACACGACGGCCAATTTGGCCATTTCCGTGGGTTGAATGGAAAAAAATCCGAATGCGAGCCACCGATGAGCCCCATTAATTTGAGGGCCTATTCCCAACACCAGAAGCAATCCAGCGACACATCCCACCACAATCAAGGGAACCCAGCGTTTCCACTGGCCATAATCGATCAATGACCCAACCAGCAGGAGGCCGAATCCCAGCACCATCCAGACAATTTGTCGTTGGAGATAATAGGTGGAGTTGGTAAATTTATTTTCCGCCATGACGCCACTTGCGCTGAAGACCATGACCAATCCCCCAAGTGACAGGGCCAGGGTAATCCCCACAATCAGCGGATCGATCCGCTTGGAACTGATGCCGAGATTCCGCGGGAATAAATCCGCCCACGCGCGGGAATCGACGTGAGAATTTTTTCGTCGGAGTATGGCTGGAATTCCCATTTATTGAAGCTCCCCGACAACCCGTTTAAATTCAAGTCCTCGATGATGATAATTCCGAAACATATCGAAACTGGCGCAAGCCGGAGAAAACAACACGACATCTCCTTTTGACGCGAACGCCGCGGCCTGCGACACCGCATCCTCCAGGCTGGCCGCAAGAGCGACCGGCTTGATCTGATCCAAGGCCTGGATGATTTTCTGAGTGGCTTCTCCAATCACCACCACTCCCTTGACCTGCCGCTTAATGGTGTCAGCCAACTGCGAAAAATCTCCGCCTTTATCTTTTCCCCCAAGAATCAAGACCAATGGCTCCTCAAAGCTGTGCAAGGCTTTGAGTGTGGCGTCCACATTTGTCCCCTTTGAATCATTGACGAATGTGATGCCTTGCCATTCCCGAACCACCTCCAAGGCATGCTCAAAGGTTGGAGTAGACTGAAGGGCCAGAACCATATCTTCTACTGAGCACCCGCACAGCAGGCTGACACTCATCGCCGCCATCGCATTCGCGACGTTATGATCTCCACGCATCGGAAGTGCATCCCGTCGAACAATTGAAAACTCCTTCCCGTGCATCCGTGCCCGAATATCGGCTCCCTCAAGATACACACCCTGTTTTACCTTTTGAATAAGGCTAAATTCACAGAGGCCTGACCGTGCGGACAAGGCCATGGTTTTCACCACAGGATCATCCACATTGATGAGCGCCCAATCCTGACTCGTCTGGTTTTCAAAAATACGCTGTTTGGCAGCCCGATATTCTTCCTGGGTGGGATGTCGATCCAGATGATCGGGCGTCACATTCAACAACGCGGCAATCCAGGGTTTGAACCGGTGGATAGTCTCCAATTGGAAACTCGATACCTCTGCGACAATATATTCATAGTCAGGCGCTGGAGAGGGGTGAGTTGGCCTCGGCACGGCTTCGCACAAGGGAATACCCAGATTTCCGCCCACAAATGCCCTTTTTCCGCTTTGTTGCAGTATCGATCCGATGAGGCGAACCGTGGTGCTTTTCCCATTGGTGCCGGTCACCGCAATGATGGGAGCCTGTAGAAACCATCCGGCTAATTCAATTTCTCCGATAATCGGGATGCCCCGTTGGCCAATCTCTTGGACAAGAAGATGGTCCTTGGAGACCCCTGGGCTCACCACAAGGAGATCGAGATCCCTCAAGCCCTCTGCGACTTGATCTCCCCGGAACACCTGAGCACCTCGAAGTCCATACGACTTCGACGTAGACTCAAAATCCTGGCTGGGTTGCTCTTCGACAATGGTGACCAACGCGCCCAAGTCCAGGAGGAGATCGGCAGCCGCCCTCCCGCTTCGTCCGAGACCAAATACCGTGACCCGTTTCCCTTGCCAACTTGTGATGGGAAACACCGGAGTGACTTTCACAGCTTCCATGACTCCACAGGGTTCCACTAAGATCCTATGATTATCGTAATTTCAAGGTGCTGATGCTCAAAAGGCCCAAAATGATCGCAATGATCCACAGACGAACGACCACTTTGGGTTCTTCCCATCCCTTCAATTCAAAATGATGGTGCAACGGCGCCATGAGGAAAATTCGCTTTCCCCTGGACTTAAAGGATGCCACCTGGAAAATCACGGACACCGCTTCCATCACAAACACTCCCCCGACTAAGACCAATAACAATTCATGCTTGCAGACTACGGCTACCGTCCCTAACGCCGCCCCGAGCGGCAAAGATCCCACATCACCCATGAAAACCGATGCAGGATAGGTGTTAAACCAGAGAAACCCCAAGCCCGCGCCAATAATAGAGGCCGTCAGAATAGCGAGCTCCCCGGCTCCGTTAATATGAGGAATGAGTAAATACTCTGAAACCACTTTATTCCCGACTGCCCAGGCCACTACCGTGTAGGCCATCGCCGAAATAATGACCGGCCCGACGGCCAAACCATCCAATCCATCAGTTAAGTTCACCGCATTGGAACACCCCACAATGACCAAAATAGCAAAGGGGATATACAAGGCTCCTAGATCAGGGGTGAAATTTTTAAAGAACGGCACACTGAGCTGCGTGGAATAGGCAGGCGATAGGTAAAAAAACAACCCAATTCCCAAGGCTACACCTAACTGTCCCACAAATTTTTGCGTTGCCGACAATCCCTTGGAACGACCCCGTAATATTTTAATGTAATCATCGACAAACCCGATCAGCCCGAAACCCACAATCGACAACAAGACCAACCACACATAGAGATTGGAAATATCCGCCCATAACAACGTTGCTAACAAGACAGAAAAAATAATGAGCACACCCCCCATCGTGGGAGTGCCGGATTTTCCAAGATGAGTTTGGGGACCATCGTTCCGAATTTTTTGTCCCAGTTTCAACGTCTGTAATTTTTTGATCATGGAAGGGGCAAGAAAAAAGACAATGAGAAAGGCAGTAATCGCCGCATAAATGATGCGAAAACTGAGATAACGGAAGACATTGAATAAGGCAAATTCGGTATGAAGGGGATAGAGCCACAGATACAGCATAGAAAATTACTTTCTCAAGGCACGAGGAATGAGGGTCCATTCCTGACAAAGTGCGTCATGTATGTGCACAGTTAATTCGTTACCATCGCCGATCCCTTGTGCCAGGGAAATTCAACACAAAACCAAATCCTTCATGACGCTGGACGGACCGCGTCTAAAACACGTTCCATTTTTGCGCCTCTGGAAGCTTTAATTAACACCACATCTCCACGCTTGACGATCGTTTTCAACAACTCACCTGCTTCTACAGCGTCCTTCGCCACTGACACCAGCGTGGTCCCACGCGCCTTCTGGACGCCTTCCTGCATCTTATGGCCATATACCCCACAGGCAATCAAATGGGTGACCTGATGTTTCGCCGCCTCGCGTCCAACTTCCTGATGAAATTGCGCCTCTTTGGGCCCCAACTCAAGCATGTCCCCTAAGACGGCTATCGTTCTTCGAGCAGGATCCAGCCCAACCAGCAATTCCAAGGCTGCCTTGACCGACGCGGGATTGGCGTTATAACAATCGTACAGATACATCACCCCATCCCACCGACGGATTTCCGACCGCATGGGCGCCGGCCTAAACTTCTCCAATCCCGAAATGATCTCCTCGCCAGAAAATCCCATGGCACATCCGACTGCAGCCCCGGCCAGGGCATTGGCAATATTGTGCGAGCCCATGGTTCGCACACTCACTCGCTTGGCCTTTCGTCGGTTGGGTAATAAGAGACGAAATTCTGTTCGCCACCCATTCCACGTCTGGTCTGCTGCCCGAACATCCGCCTGAGCCGACAACCCGAATGAGATCACAGGACATTTGGCTTTCCGGGAAAATTTTTCAAAATATCGGTCGTCCGCATTCAAAATAGCTGCCCCACCATCCCCGGGAAGCCAATCCAATAATTCACCCTTGGATGTCGCCGACCTGGCTAGCGTGCCATAAAACTCCAAATGGTCCGGACCGACATTGGTGATCACGCCGGAGGTGGGCCTGGCCATATCACACAGTTGCGTGGTCTGCCCCACTTGATCCACTCCCATTTCAATGACCGCGGCCTGGTGGCCTGCGTGAAGACCCAAGAGCGTCCTGGGGACTCCAATGGCATTATTAAAATTTCCTTGTGTTTTATGGACGCGCCAGCGAGTCGCCAGCACCCGATAGACCATTTCCTTCGTCGTGGTTTTTCCATTGCTACCCGTAATCGCCACCACAGGAATCGAAAACCGTAATCGGTGGAACCTGGCCAAGTCCTGGTAGGCCCGAAGAGTATCTTTCACGCCAACCACCATGACGGGATCCGAGCCAACCTGACGCGTCTGCCTCAACATTTCCCAGGCCCGTGCCTCTTCAACAACGACGCCCCTCGCTCCCAGTTGGCAGGCCTTTCTCACAAATTCGTGGCCATCGAATTTCTCGCCTTTCAATGCCAGAAAAAGATCGCCGGCTTTGATCTCACGCGAATCCGTTTGCACCCGAAGCAGCCTGCCTTTGCGCCGTCCCCTGACAATCAACGTACCCTTGGTCGCATCAAGAACTTCTTCCACCTCAAAAGCCGCCATGCCGAATCTTCCGACTACGCGCGACCCATCTGCTGATGGATCGCTTTCCTGGCTTCTTCACGATCATCAAAATGAATTTTCTGGGTACCGAGAATCTGGTAGTCTTCGTGTCCCTTCCCGGCTATCAACACCAGATCTCCCGGCTTGGCTTCTGCCACAGCGGCATGAATCGCCTCAGCACGATCTGAAATGATCCGATAAGGACACCGTTCTTCGGGACGCAGCGACTGAATTCCCTGTTCGATCTGAGACAGAATTGTATGAGGATTCTCCGTTCGAGGATTATCGGAGGTGACGATCACCAAATCGCTGTGTCGTGACGCCACTTGGCCCATCTTGGGCCGCTTTCCAGAATCCCGATCTCCTCCACAGCCAAACAGCGTAATGATTCGTCCTTGTTTAATCGCCTGCGCCGCTCGGAGCAACCGATACAGCGCATCTTCGGTATGGGCATAATCCACCACGACCGTAAAGGCTTGTCCTTCATCGATGCGTTCAAATCGACCGGGAACATTGGCGACTGATTGCAGCGCCCTCTCAATCATCGGAACCGTCATGCCCATTTCCAAACCGATGCCAATGGCTGCCAACATATTTGACACATTGTGCTCACCCACTAATTGGCTACTGATGGTCAATCGACCAAGAGGACTGTTTACCAAAAACTCCGTTCCGCCCATGGAAAGACGAATGTCTTCCGCCTGAATGTCCGCTGGTGCATGAAGGCCAAACGTCCACGTGGGAATTGAACAGCGTTGAAGGAGCATGGGGGCCCGTTCATCATCCGCATTGACAAGAGCTCGTTTGGGACCTGTCTTCTGCTTACCCTCGACGCATTCGGTAAATAAACGGACCTTCGCCTGAAAATATTCATCCAACGTTCGATGAAAATCTAAATGGTCTTGCGTCAAGTTGGTAAACACCACAATGTCGAATTCACAGCCAGCCACCCGGTCTAATGCCAAGGCATGGGAAGAGACCTCCATCACCGCGACATCCATCCCGGCTTTCACCATGGCATTCAACATACCCTGCAATTCGACGGAGGCAGGAGTGGTATGCGATGCCGCCCGGTGTTCTGTCCCGAAAACATATCCCACGGTCCCCAACAATCCAACATGATGTCCTTGGGCTTCCAGCAAGGATTTCGCTAGATACGTCACCGTGGTTTTCCCATTCGTCCCTGTGACCCCCACCATTTGCAGATGGGCGGAAGGCATGTCGTACAGTCTGGATGCCAACAATCCCAAAGCCTTTCGAGAGTTTTTCACTCGAATGAGGACGGATGATCTTCCTCCCTGGGGTGGCTCAAACCTCTCAAAACCTTCTTCCACCACAACACCAACCGCCCCTTGTGATTGGGCCTGTCTCACAAATTGATGCCCATCTTGGTGTTCTCCCTTGATTGCCACAAACACCGAACCAGGTTTTACCTGCCGAGAATCCTCGGTGATGGACATAACCTCACACTGAAGATCCCCTTGAACCATTACACTATCCAGTGAGGCAACAAGCTCTCGTAACGTCACAGTTTATTGCACAAGGGGCTGCGGCGAAGAAATTGGCTGTGTGGCGGCAGCCGTCCGAATGATTGGTGACCCACCGGGTAAGACCCCCAAATGCGGCAGGACCCGTTCTGCCACCTTTCGAAATACCGGCGCAGCAATTTCCCCTCCCCAATTACCAATTTTCGGTTCATCTATAACCACCAACATGGTGAGCCGAGGTTGATCGATCGGCGCAAACCCTACAAACGAGGCAATCACCCTTGATGAAGAGTATGATCCGGTTTCCACATCAATTTTCTGAGCGGTCCCAGTCTTTCCCGCCGCTCGATATTCCGCAAGCTTGGCACGCTTGCCTGTTCCCGTTTCTACTGCAGTTTCGAGAATCCTGGTTAACACACCGGCTGTCTCCGTGGAGATTGGTCGCCGCTTGGGCTGTGGATCTTTGGTCAGCATGGCTTGCCCTTGGGAATCCAAGACTGAAGAAACCACATACGGCGTCATCAGCCAACCCCCATTGGCCACCGCTGACATCGCCGCAACCATTTGAATGGGAGTGACTCCGATTTCCTGTCCCATCGCAATCGAAGACAGGCTTCGCCCACTCCATTTGTTGAGCTCCCGTAATATCCCTGAAGATTCTCCCGGGAGATCGATTTCGGTTTTTTCTCCAAATCCAAACGCCTTCAAATACGCAAAGACGCGGTCCTGTCCTAATTCCATCGCGACTTTGATCGCGCCCACATTGCTCGATTGAGCTACCGCTTCCGAAAACGTCATCCAACTGGTTTTTGCGGGATCATGAACAATCGTACCTGCGACCGCCATCTGTCCCTCACCGCCATAGATCAACGTATCCGGGGCCATGACATGCTCTTCCAGCGCAGCCGCCGCCACCACAATTTTCAAGGTTGAGCCCGGTTCATAGGGATCCGTCACCGCTCGATTCCGCCAATCCTGGGCGGAAAATTGCCCCAGATGGTTCGGGTCAAATGTGGGATGAAGGGCCCACGCTAGAATTGCTCCGGTTAAAGGGTCCATGATGACAATACTTCCGGATTTGGCGCCGCTTCGCTTCATTGCCTGCGCCAATTCCTCCTCCGCAATGAATTGGATCACTTCATCAACGGTCAACGTCAGATGGTAGCCGGTCGGGAGATTGGCCGAATCCTGGTTTTGGGGAGAGGCAATTTTTCGTCCCAGGGCGTCGCGTTGGTATTTTATCAGGTTCTTTTCACCCCGCAGATAGGATTCATATTGAAGCTCCACCCCTTCCAAACCCTGGCTATCAATCCCGGCAAACCCCACAATATGAGAGACCAATTCGCCCTTGGGATAAAAACGATGCGGCTCTCTCGTCAGTCCCAACCCGGGAATATTCATCGCCTCCAATTTCTTGGCTATGCTTTCCGGAACATTCCGTTTGACCCACACGAATGGCTGATTCCGTGTGAACAGGTCACCTAACTGAGTGGCCGGCATTTCTAAGACCGGAGCTAACGACCGTGCGGTTCGGTGCGGATCCTTCAGGGATGGCGGCCTGACATACAGTGACGCCACCTCCACATTGAGAGCCAGTGGATGACCATGCCTGTCAACAATCACACCTCGGTCAGGCTGCACTACCACGGTCTTCTGATGTTGCTGTTGCGCCTGATGGGCCCCGACTTCAGCTTGTATGACCTGCAGGTAAAACAGCCGGCAACCAATAACCACGAACCCCAATAAGAGGCCTAAGCAGACTATGCCACTTCGCATTCTGCAGACAGGATGGATGTCCGGGGAGGGCGTTTTCATGGAATGCTCAATACGGTCTCTGAAAATTCACGGACCAACCGAACAGGAGAATTTCCACCAGATTCAGAATGAGGCAATGTATCCAGGGAGACCATGACAATCTGCCCTTCTTGAGGCACGATGAATCCCAATTGACTTTGCGCCCGTTGAGCGACTCGTTGCGGGTCGGTTAACTCCGATAGCCGAACCTGCAATCCTTCTTGCTGTTTTTTTAATGCCGCTCGCTGAGTTTCTAAATCTTCAATGGCATACCCCAGCCGCCACATATCAATCTTGACTCCCACATACACTAGACACCACACCCCCAACATAATCATGACTCCAAGAAACACGTTTTTCTTCATGGATTTTCTCCTTCCGGGATGCGCTCGGCCACGCGCAACTTTGCGCTTCTGGCACGAGGATTGTGTCGAATTTCTGTTTCACTCGGGATGACGGGTTTTTTCGTCAGCAAGGAAATTTGCGGGCGCTCTCCCCGTGCCATTGAACGGAAGGCGTGCTTCACAATACGATCTTCCAATGAATGGAATGCCACCACGCAAACTCGTCCTCCTTCCTTCAATAGTTCGACAGCATCCCGCAAAGCTGGCTCCAGCAAATCCAATTCCCGATTCACCCGAATGCGAAGCGCCTGAAAAGTCCTGGTGGCAAAATGCAATCGCCCCTTTTTGTAGGCAAGTGGAAGAGCGTGTTGAAGAACGTTCACCAAGGCTTGGGTTGTCTGAATAAAACCGGTTTGTCTGGCCTGCACGATGGCACGAGCAATCCGACGGGAATAGCGCTCTTCACCATACGAAAAAATAATATCAGCCAACTCTTTTTCCGGGAGATAATTAACCAAATCAGCTGCCGTCGCTCCCTGGGTTTGATCCATGCGCATATCCAAGGGACCACTAAGAGAAAAACTAAATCCGCGCTCTGGTTGGTCCAGCTGCAATGAAGACACCCCTAAGTCAAAAACAACCCCGTCGACCTTCTCGTAGCCTGCTTCATGAACAAAATCTTTAATGTGGGAGAAATTCCCATTGAATATCTTTACGGATTTTCCAAATTTGCTTAATGTTTTTTTCGCGTAAACAATGGCCTGATGATCACGATCCAAACCAATAATATGAGCATTATTTCCAGCTTTTTCGAGTATTTTCAGCGACGTTCCACCGACCCCCAATGTACAATCCACATAGATTCCACCTGGCAGTGGATTAAGCCAAAAACATATTTCCTCAACAAGAACAGGTATATGAGCATCATTCATTCATGAAATTTCTTATTATTAATCCAGTCTCTCCCACTTTTTCCCACTCATCCAGTATACATTTAGGGCCAATGATGTCAAGCACTTACAAAATGAAGTAATACCAGGGGAAACTACGGAATGCTCGAAATGAGACTTAATGAAAAAAATTGGGGTAATCCGACCTGATGGCTTTACACCCTCAAGCCTGTCACTTCTCCATTTTTTCAAGGGTACAGAGTGTAGAGCATCCTCGGGAATGGAATGGTTTCTCGAACATGGTCCAACCCACAAATCCAGGCAACAACCCGTTCAATACCCATTCCAAAGCCGGCATGGGGAACCGTTCCATACCGCCGAAGATCCACGTACCACTTAAAGGCCTCTTCAGGAAGATGGTGGGCTTGAATTTGGGCAAGCAAGACATTTAAATCATGGATACGCTGCCCTCCGCCAATGATTTCTCCATACCCCTCAGGAGCTAACATATCCATACACAACGCCAAATCTGGCCTCTCGGGGTCTTTTGCCATATAAAAAGCTTTTGCTGCTGCCGGATACCGGTGAACAATCACGGGACGATCAAATTCTTGTGCCAATTGAGTTTCTTCATCCCCTCCGAAATCATCACCGAATTGAATGGGCACTCCTTTTTTTTGAAGCCGTGCAATGGCTTCTTCATAGGTTATTCTTGGAAACGGCGCAACCATCGCTTCTAATCTAGGAATATCCCGCTCTAAAATTTCCAATTCAGTTCGACGGGCTTCTAAGACCCGCTGAATAACCGAAGAAACCAATTCCTCTGCCAATTGCATCGCATCCGGCAATTCGGCAAATGCTATTTCCGGCTCAACCATCCAAAATTCCATGAGGTGCCGCCGGGTTTTTGATTTTTCGGCACGAAAGGTTGGGCCAAAACAGTAAATTTTTCCGAATGCCGCCGCAGCCGCTTCCCCATACAATTGGCCGCTTTGCGCTAAATAGGCCACCTGATCAAAATATTGGGTTTGAAACAATGTCGTCGTGCCTTCACAGGCATTGGGAGTAAAAATTGGCGTATCGATTAGGGTAAACCCCCGCTCATCAAAAAAATTCCGGCAGGTCCGAATAATTTCATGGCGGATTCGTAAAATGGCGTGCTGGCGTCGGGAACGCAACCAAAGATGCCGATACTCCATCAGAAATCCAACCCCATGCTCCTTTGGTTGGATTGGAAAAGGTTCGGCAATTTGAATAACGTGAATTCTCGAGACATCGAGTTCGAAACCGCCAGGCGCGCGAGCATCATTCCGAGGCTTTCCGGTAAGCACCACGGAAGACTCCTGGGTTAACTGGCTGCACAAAGAAAATTGCTCTTCTCCCACTTCTCCTTTGCTTAAAACGGCCTGTAAATCTCCCGTGCCGTCACGCACCGTCAAAAAGCTTAATTTCCCACTTGATCGACGGTTGCGGAGCCATCCCTTGATGATTATATCCTGGCCTTCAAACTTTGAAATCTGTTCAATCGACACAACCGGCTTTTCCAACATGATCCTGCTCCCTCTCGCTCGCACAAAGAATGAATTGACACTCTGAAAATTCAGCCGCTATGATAATTTGTCTACAAGGAGTTACTTAGGAACGTAAGGAGGCTTTCAAGATGAGTTACACCATTACCGTCCGCGAATTAAAAGCGCGCATGGATAAAGGCGATCAGATTTTTTTATTGGATGTGCGGGAACCGCATGAATACTCTCTGGCGAAAATAGACGGATCAGTCCTGATTCCCTTGGGTCAGGTTCCTCATTCCCTGAAACAATTGGACCCCAATGCTGAGATTGTCGCCTACTGTCATAAAGGGATGCGGAGTGCCGACGCCGTAGGATTTCTTCTCCAACAAGGATTCTCGAATGTTAAAAACCTGATTGGGGGCATCGAGGCATGGTCTCTTGAAATCGATCAGTCCGTCCCTAGATATTAAGGGCCATGGTCTAAGGAAATATCTCCCCTTCACAAACATCTTAGGCTCTAAACTCAGCCACGGAAAAATTCAACGGTCCTGTTAAGCCCTTCTTGCAAGGGAACTTGAGGGTCCCAGCCGAATTTCTCCCTGATTTTCGTCACATCCAACACGCTTCGAAATTGCTCACCCTTCTTTGCCGCTCCATATAAGTCTTTACATTGACTCTTCGTCAAATCCTTGATAATTCCATAACATTCATTGACAGTGGTCTCCTGACCAGTCCCCACATTGAAAGTCCCCTGAATATCTTCTCCCAAAGTCACCATGATGGCTTCCACCACATCATCCACATAGACAAAATCCCTTGTCTGCTTGCCGGTTCCATTGATAATGGGTTGGCCTCCATGCAGCATTTGCTTTGAAAAAATGGCCACGACGCCTGCTTCACCTTCAGAATCTTGCCTGGGCCCATAGACATTCGCAAAACGAAGCGCCACATACCGGAGGCCGGTGGCATTCGCGTAATAGGTCAGATACTTCTCGCCGGCTAACTTACTAATTCCATAGGGGGAAAGAGGATCTGTCCGATGCGCCTCCGAAGCCGGGAAGACTTCCTGCTCTCCGTAAATTGCGCCCCCAGAAGACGCAAAGGTCACCTTTCGCACACCGTTCTTCACCGCATGCTCTAAAATATTAATGGTCCCTAAAATGTTCACCTCCGCATCAAACCCAGGATCCTCTGTTGAATGACGAACGTTCATTTGTGCGGCAAGATGCACCACGATCAGAGGACGCTCATTTCGGAAAATCCGTTCAATGCGCTTGCTCTGGATATCCATTTTATAAAATTGGGCCTTTTTGTTGACATTTTTTCTTTTTCCTGTTGAAAGATTATCAACAACAACAACCTGGTTCCCTTCTTGAATCAAACGATCCACCAGATGAGATCCAATGAATCCGGCTCCCCCAGTCACCAGAACTTTTGTAGACATGTACGTCATTCTCCTTTTTCATTTTTAGGTTAAGGGGAAACACGAGCAGTCGGCTCGTTTCCATTAGAGCACTTCCTAGCGTCCTTTTTTAAACCCACCAACATCTCCTTGTTTCCTTTTTTACCCAACAGGGTCGAATCCATGACTCCGATGACCTCCAGCCGAAGGGAACGGGCATATTCCACAAAACGGTCCCTCACCTGCTCACGCAAGCTTTCATCACGCACAATGCCTCCTTTTCCCACTTGTCCTTTCCCTACTTCAAACTGCGGTTTGACCAATGCCACAAGGTGGGCCTGCTCGCGTAAGACAGGCAAAATCACAGGCAAAACCAATCGAAGTGAAATAAAGGAAACATCAATCACCGCCAAATCAACCGGCTCGGGAATATCCTGTGGGCAAAGATTGCGGATATTGAAGCGGTCCATCACCACCACTCGAGGATCCGATCTCAATCGCCAATCCAGCTGCCCGTACCCCACGTCAATGGCATAAACCCTATTGGCGCCGCGTTGTAGCACACAATCTGTAAATCCTCCGGTTGAGGCCCCAACATCCATGACCACACAGCCTGAGCAGGAAACCGCAAAAGCATCTAAGGCTGGAGCTAATTTTTCACCAGCCCGGCTGGCATATTCCCATTCCGGCTTGGTCAGTTCCAGCGAAACAGTTTTCGCTACAAGTTTTCCCGGTTTATCAATAAGAACCCCGTCTACTTTCACACGCCCTGCAAGAATGAGGCGACAGGCCTGTTCCCTGCTTGCTACAAGCGCATGCGTTACAACAAGGGAATCCAGCCGTTCTTTTAAAGATTTCCGGGACGTGGCGGATGATTGTACAGCCTTCATCATCTTCATATTCATGAAGCAGGAAAATGCAATTTCTACTGGGTAGCAGAGATAATGCGGAAGAGAGATCTAAGATTCCGTTGAATTGGAATCCTCCACTGAAAAAGCCTGTATACGTTTCCTTCCATCCTTATCTTGGACAAGAATTTCCACTTTCCGTTCTGCGTCATCCAGCATTTTCAGACAGGTTTTGGAGAGCTTGACCCCTTCCTCAAAAATCTTCAAGGATTCATCCAAGGAAAGCTCTCCACCCTCCAACTCAGACACAATGGTTTCTAAGCGGGACAGAGCTTTTTCAAATTTTAATACAGCCATGGATACCGTCCAAATATGATTTATTATTCAACTCGGGAAGGATGATTTCTCTTTCTCCTATTATCCCTCCCACACATTATAGCCATGCCGGAGTATGAAGCAAAAGGGCATTCCTCAGCTCGGAGGATGGGTACGTTGTACCAGGCAAATCAGCTCTCCTTCATGGAGTCTGGCGCGTACCGACTCTCCCGCAGATACATCTGTTGATTTTTTCACTACTTTTCCATCTCGCAGGGAATGAACAATACTATATCCTCTAGCTAAGACTGCTAGAGGACTTAATTGATTCAACTGAGACACCCACAACTCTGTTTGGTGGCGTTTCGCAAGAATACACCCCGATATCCCTCGAACGAGTCGTGTTCCTCGCTCAATTAAAGCACGTTGCTGCCGATGTATTTCATACAGGGGATTCCTTTCCCAAATCGCAGACTGGTGACTCAGCAACCGCATTTGTAGATTTCGGCACCAGTGCTTCATTCTTACATAGAGTTGGCGTTCCAAATCATCCACTTGTTGCACAAATTTTCCAAGCATCAGTCTGGGCTCAGGCAACCGCCCGGTTTGAACCTGAACTCGGACTGTCCTCGCGGCAATCATACTCCTCATAGACCGCTCCAACCTTACTTGATGATGGCCCAGATGATGCCTGACCGTGAAGCAATCCGGAACTACCAACTCAGCGGCAGCAGAGGGAGTGGGAGCCCGACAATCAGCGGCTAAATCTGAAAGTGTCACATCGGTTTCATGGCCCACAGCGGACACCACCGGTATCCGAGAAGAGGCAATGGCCCTAACCACACATTCTTCATTGAAAGCCCATAGATCTTCCAACGATCCTCCACCTCGTCCGACAATCAGCACATCCAATTCACCTAATTCGTTGAGTGCCTGAATCGCACCGACGATTTGCCCGACAGCCTCATCACCCTGCACGGCCACCGGAGCAATCAGAACCTGAGCAAAAGGCCAACGTCGATGCATAATGGTCAGCAGATCATGGATCGCAGCACCAACGGGTGAAGTCACCAGTCCAATTCGCTGCGGGTACTGAGGAAGCGATTTTTTCCTTGCAGGCTCGAATAATCCTTCAGCTTCCAATTTGGCCTTCAGTTGGAGAAAAGCCAATTGCAACGCTCCAATGCCCTTGGGCTCCAAGGCTTCTAATAGTAATTGATAGTCCCCCCGTGGTTCATACACCGACACACGTCCCAACACAAAGACCTCCAGGCCATCCTGAAGCACAAACTTCAATCGTTCGACCTGACTCCGAAAGAGCACAGCCCGGATCTGACTCGACTGATCTTTCAGCGTGAAATACCGGTGCCCAGAAGACGGGCAACGAAGATTAGAAATTTCCCCTTCAACCCAGAGCGAGGGGAAATTCTGTTCGAGAGTTGAACGAATCTGTCTCGTGAGAGCCGAGACGGTGAGCAAAGAAGGGAAAAGCCCTGGCACGTGAGATGAATTACTCAAACACACGAAGACGCGTGATTTGAGTGGTTTTTCCGGTTGTGTGATTAAGGTCCAAAACCGCCGCGCTCAGGACAGCAGGGCCGGTCGCCACTTCGAATCTTCTCGGAAGCTGGGTCAAAAATTTCTGAATGACCAAATTTGGCTTCATGCCAATGACGGATTGAACCGGGCCGGTCATCCCCACATCGGTTAAATACCCTGTCCCCTGCGGTAATATTTGTTCGTCAACCGTTTGGACATGGGTATGTGTTCCCACAACCGCAGAAACTTTGCCGTCCAAAAAATAGCCCATGGCCATTTTTTCCGATGTCGTTTCGGCATGCATATCCACAAGAATTTGATTCGTATGCGTTGCTAATTCAGCCAGCTCGCGTTCGGCAACGCGAAAGGGACAATCCACCATGGGCATAAACACTCGCCCCATGAGTTGCAAAATCCCCAGGCGCTCTCCATGAACAGTTTCGACAATACACGTCCCTTTCCCAGGCACGCCATCGGGATAATTCGCTGGACGGATCACTCGATGTTCTTTCTGCAGGTACTCCAGCGCTTCACGTTTATCCCAGGCATGATTGCCTAACGTAATCGCGGAAAGACCTAAATCGAAGAGTTCTTCAGCAATATCTGGAGTGATGCCAAATCCACCTGCCGCGTTTTCCCCATTCCCTACGACCAAGTCTATATGATGATCCTGAATAACTTTCGACAGGTGCTTTAACAGCACTCGCCGCCCGGGATCTCCCATAATATCTCCGATAAACAATACCTTCATAAGTATCTTTCAAAAACAATGCTATTTGGCAAATTCAATAAACCGATTTTCCCGAATGACAGTAACTTTGATCTGCCCGGGGTATGTCAGTTCTTGTTCAATCTTTTTGGCTAAATCCCGGGATAAGGCAAAACTTTCGCTATCGTTTAATTCCCCTTGACGGATAATGACCCGAATTTCACGACCAGCTTGAATCGCGTAAGCCTTTTCCACCCCCGTAAAACCAGTGGCTAACGATTCCAGCTTTTCCAATCGCTTTACATAGGCCTCTAATGTTTCGCGTCTGGCACCAGGACGGGCAGCTGACAAAGCTTCAGCTGCGGCCACTAAAACCGATTCAGGGCAAAGCGGTTCTACCTGTTCATGATGAGCGGCAATGGCATTCACAATGAACTCCGACTCTCCAAACTTCTTGGCCAATTCCGCCCCTAGCATTGCATGCGTGCCTTCTTCTTCATGGCTGACAACTTTTCCAATATCATGTAATAGGGCCCCCCGCTTAGCCAACTTCACATCCAAACCCAACTCGGCAGCCATAATCCCGCAGATATAGGAGGCTTCCCTGGCATGATATAAATTATTTTGGCCATAACTGGTTCGGTATTTCAGGCGACCCAACAGCTTCACAATCTCAGGGTGGAAATCTGAGAGACCTACTTCAAAAATGACTTTTTCGGCTTCATCACGCATTAATTTGTCCAGGTCACCTTTAACCTTCTCCACGACTTCCTCAATCCGAGTGGGGTGAATTCTCCCGTCTTGCATAAGACGTTCCAGCGCAATTTTCGCAACCTCTCTCCGAAGAGGATCAAATCCGGACACGATAACCGCCTCCGGGGTTTCATCAATAATGAGATCTACGCCAGTGGCTGCCTCCAAGGCCCGGATATTTCTCCCCTCACGCCCAATAATCCTTCCTTTCATGCTGTCATTCGCGAGAGGCACCACTGAAATCGTGGCCTCATTGACGTAATCTCTCGTGATCCGCTGTATAGACCGTGTCACAATTTCTCGGGCTTCCCGCTCAGCCGTTTCCTTCGCCTCATCCAAAATTCGCTTTGTTAACAAAGCCGCATCCATGCGGGCTTCACTTTCAATTTCACTCAATAACTGGCGCTTGGCTTCTTCAGCCGTAATTCCTGCTACCTGCTCTAGAGCAAGCCGATGTTCTTTAATAGCTTGGTCACAAACCGCTGTCTTATTAACTAGAGCCTCTTCTTTGTCTTTGAGGGAACGCTCTTTTCGCCGCATCTCCTCATCGCGCTTCTCAAATTGGCTTATTTTTCGCTCAAGCGCCTCTTCTCGTTGTTGGATTTTTCGGTCAGCGGCCTGAATCTCATTCCTCTTTTCCTTCTCTTTTGCTTCAAGTTCCGACTTGGCTTGAAACAGCAGATCTTTGGCTTCAATTTTGGCTTCCTTAACTAGATTTTCAGCCTCTCGTTGAGCATTTTGGGTGAGCTGTTGAACCTGCTCTTCTGCTTCAGACCTTCGCTTCGAGTCCCTTTGCTGCTGATAAACCTTCGACAACACAAATCCAACAACGAGTCCGATCACCGCTGCAAGTATGGGAATTACCGTTTCCATAGGTTGGCTCCTATTTGTTTCCTTACGTACACATCAAGAAAAATGCTCATTATTCCTTCGCCTAATGGGAAAATACCAACCCCAATAAATAAGTAAAAACCCGAAAGAAAAGGAAAAATGAAACTGGAGAAAGGCCTACTATCTGTTAGGACAGAAGGCCCAGAATTGTAGGGACCGAGGAAGGGAAAAGGCGGAAAAATCCTCTATCCTAGTAGAGGTCATAACTCTATTTGAACGGCTCACCCAATGAACCCATCCATCAAGGTTGCAATCCAACCGAGAAGGCAATTGATCCCCCACAGACCGATCGTCTGAAATTTTCAGGTCAAAAGGCGAGCCCTTCCGATAGAAAGGGGCCCATTGCTTCTTCATCATCGATTTCCAAGAATTCAACCTGCCCTCAAATGAACGTTTCCTACCTCGTACGATCCCATAATAAAAAAAACCTACCATGACCATAAATATCCTTGTCATGACAGGTATCCAGTTCAATTCCCTCTAAGAAGAGGGATATTCCTTTCTTTCTTTGAAATTCAATAACTTACGAATTTTAAAATATCAGAATAGGGTAACATATTTCAATAATGAGATAATTTTGGAAAAAGAATAAACGTGTTCAAAGTCCGCCATCAAACGGGCTGAACCACTTCAACCAATTGATTTAAAAGGTAATACTTAGATACTACTGGAGGTATGGATAAAAACGAGAGGAATTCAATTCGGATTGGTTTCTAAATGTTTTTCTATGGTTTCAAGTAAGACTTGAGCCCGTCGTTCTATCTCGGCTTCCCCAAACTGACGGTGTCTCTCTTGCCGAAAGAGCTGATCGGTAATGTTAATCGCGGCTAAAATAGCCAATTTGGTAGGAGTACTGGTTCGCGTTTTTTGCGCCAGGGTGCGCATTTGGGCATCAACATATCCGGCCAACTCATGAAAGTAGGCCTCATCTCCCTCTCCCTGGAGGGAAATGCGATGACCAAAGATT
>Ga0224505_10000425_pt1 | contig 29324 bp, 26 predicted proteins | sample SF_Jan12_sed_USG_FD_169102 | JGI IMG/M metagenome (GOLD analysis project Ga0224505, IMG submission 169102) | Sediment microbial communities from San Francisco Bay, California, United States - SF_Jan12_sed_USGS_4_1 | ecosystem: Environmental > Aquatic > Marine > Sediment | place: USA: California... | reverse complement strand
TGCACGGCACGACAGAAGCGCTGGCTCGCGAAGTGTGCAGGGGCGTCGACTCGGTCAAGGAAATGGCCGCGCGATTGCGAACCGTTCCGAACGTCTCGCCGCGGACCGAGGCATGCGAAGATCCGGTACCGGCATCCGGCCCGCCGTACGTGACGGTGGACGACCTCGCCGAATGCACCGGACTCGTCTTGGGCAGCCCGACGCGCTTCGGCAACATGACCTCTGCACTGAAGCACTTCATAGACTCGACCGGCGCAGGATGGATTAAGGGCACGTTAATCGGAAAACCCGCCGGAGTCTTCACGTCGACGTCAACGCTGCATGGCGGGTCCGAGACCACGCTCCTGACGATGGCTATCCCGTTGCTGCACCACGGCATGCTGATTGTCGGCATTCCGTATGCGGAAAAAGAACTGTCCACGACGACGACAGGCGGGTCAGTTTACGGCGCCACCCACGTGACCTGGGGGCGTAATCCCGATGCGCTGTCGGAGGACGAAAAGCGTCTTGCTTTTGCACTCGGCAAACGTGTTGCGACGATCGCCAGGAAACTGGCGAGCTAGCAACGCCAGGGACTAATTCGCTTCGTCGAGAACCGTGCGCGCAAACGGAATAGTCAGGCGGCGCTTTGTACGCAGTGCCTCCTTATCCAGTCGATCGAGCACCTCGTAAAGGCTTGCCATATCACGGCGGCTGCGTGTCAGCAGATAGCGCGCTGTATCGTCAGGCAACTCCAGCCCGCGATGACGCGAGCGTAACTGCAACGCCATTGCACGCTCGGCTTCACCGAGTGATTGAACCTGAAAAACCGGCAGTCTCGCAAAGCGGCTCTTAAGATCGGCGAGCACGAACGGACACTCTCGCGGCGCCGCATTCGCTGCCACTAGCAGTTGTGCGTTCGTATCGTAGACCTGATTGCACAGATTGAAGAGTGCTGCCTCCCATTCGGGCCGACCGACGACATTCTGTATGTCATCGATACAAATCAGCTCGCGACTCTCCAAACCCTCAAGAACCTGGGGTCCTGCATCGGCCAGCATCGACAAGGGCACATAAGCCGACCGATCGCCGGCCGTTTCGCAGACGGCCTGCAACAGGTGGGTTTTGCCCGTTGCCGCGGAGCCCCACAACCAGCAACCGTGTCTGTCGGCGCCGTTCGCAATGTCGAGCAGCGTGGCAACGAGGGTTTCGTTACCAGTGTCGAGGTAACTCGCAAAGACGGCATGGTCGGCGAGCTGGAGCGGAAGCGCCAACTGGCTCATTCAAGCTCCTGGTCCGGATCCACGTCCAGCTCGGGATGCTCTTTGAGGTAGCGGTTATACGCATAGCGAATCAAAACCGACAACACAGCGGCTGCCGGTAGTGCGAGCAGGATACCGAAGAACCCGAACAATTGACCGCCGGCAGCGATTGCGAAAATCACGAGGACCGGGTGCAAGCCGATGCGATCGCCAACCAGCTTGGGGGTCAGGACCGAACCTTCGATGACCTGCGCAATAGTGAAAGTGGCAACGACACCGGCCAGGTTCCACAGCGGATTGGGCTCCAGCGCCACGGTCAGGCCCGCGAGACCAATGCCGAAAACGAATCCCAGGTACGGTACAAAACTGACCAGCCCGGCGACGACACCGATCGCGATCGCAAACTTCAATCCAACGAGCGCCAATCCAACGGAGTAGATTACGGCGAGTGCCATCATGACGAGTATCTGGCCGCGCAGAAATGCACCAAGAACCTCGTCAGTCTCCCGCGCCAGCATTGACACGGTTTCTCGCTGCCGTTCTGGCAACAAAGCGGCCATGTGTTTTGTGAAGGCATCCCAGTCACGAAGCATGTAAAACGTAATGATGGGAACCAGGAACAGGCTGAGTACCGCTGCTACGACGGCGCCACCCGACTTGCCTACTCCGACCAAAAACTTGCCGCTCCAGCTACTGAACATATCGCTGTAACTGGCGAGGAACGCACCAAATCCTACGTTCTCGCCAGCATCGATGTTCAGCCATTCGAGCACTTTAGGTAACCACACCTGTTCCACCTGACGTGCGATTTCGGGTAAGGCCTGAAACAGCGCACTAATCTGGGTTTTGATCAGCGGCCCCATCAGCAGTATCAGCATTGCGAGCGAAAGGAACGTAAGGAGGAACACAAGAACGACAGCAACTGTGCGCGACATTCTCAGTTTCTGCAGTCGATCTGCCAGCGGATCACCAATGTACGCGAGCAATCCTGCCGCGATGAACGGCGTCAGTACCGGTGCGAGCAGGTACATCAGCCAGCCGGTCAGTACGATCGCGATCATCCAGTTGAGGCGCAGGCTCGACGGCATCTTCACTCTCCCCTTCGCGCGCGGCGCGACCAGGACCAAACGTAGTCCAGGCCACTGATGACGACCGTAATCAACACTGAAGCACCCAGCACCGTGATCGTTATTTGATCGGGCCAGCCAAATCCCGCGCGGCTAAGGACAAACAACAGGAACAGCAGCTGCAGCGCAGTATTCAGTTTGCTGACGCGGGAAGGTTCGCCCTCGACCGGACGAACCAGGAAATTGTAGGCCATAGCGCCAACCACGATTACGACGTCGCGCGAAATAACCACCACGGCCAGCCACACGGGAATATCCCCCGTGTAAGCCAGGGTGATGAACATTCCCGCGACCAGCAATTTATCGGCGACGGGATCGAGCAAAGCGCCGAGACGGGTATGCCAGCCGAAGGTTTTTGCAAGATAACCGTCAAGTCCGTCGGAAAAGCCGGCCAGCACAAACAGGGCAAGGCCAAGGCCGAATTTTCCCTGCAGTATCAGCACGAGAATGGGCGCAACCAACGCTATGCGCATTAGTGAGATTGCGTTCGGTAACCATTTCAGAGACATGCGGAGAGTTTATGACCTTTGCGACATTCAGGGGCTGTAGAAAAATTCTAGCGCAGATGGGGATGTCGGATCAGCGATTCGCGGGTCGCCCTCCTGCTCCAGCAGCCCGGCAAAGCGCAATGCGCGCCGTAACCGGGTCGCGCCGCCACGGACGTCAACCTGGTAGGTCACGATATCGCCGGCGACCTTTTCTATTCGAAAGGCTTCAATCAGGTTCACGCCAGCCAACAGCTTCTGCACGGCCCCATATGCATCGACAGTCCGAATTCCAGCAACACTCAGTGCAACCCTTTCCAGAGGCGCATCACCGCCAACGGCGAATTCTGCCGCGAGCAAATCGGCCACCTGGCCAATTACGGCCTCTGCCGAGCCCGTCCAGGTGCGGGTTTCACCACCGAAAACATAGGTCCAGCGGTCCTGCTGGCTCGACGATGGCCGGATACGGCCGATGAGGACTGAGTTCGCGTCATACCGTTTTGACGCATCCACGATGCGTTCATCAAAACCGCCCCAGATATCGCTGAACGTGACGCCTTGAATATCGATCGTATCGAGCAAGGGAAAGGCCAGCGGCAACCCTCGCTCTGCAGCGATGTCGAGCACCCGTTGCCGCAACAATAAATTGCGATCTATGGATCGCGATGGCTGCGCAAGCCGATCCGAGTCACTCGCTGCGACTATTTCACGTTCGCCCTGTCCCCAATCCACCGCCAGCCAGACCAGGGTAAGCGGCCGATCGCTCCCCCAAACCGTTTGCCCGGCTCCCCGCAAAACTCTTTCGACCGCTTCACCGTCAAAGGTGACCCACAGCGTGTCTTCAGTACCCGGTCGAAACTGCGTCACGTAGGCTGCCGGTACCGGGAACATCTCGTCTATCGCGGCCTCATTTGCAGACAGCGCGGATCCCGATACCCGCACAAGAACCTCAATGAGTGCGGCTTTGTAGGCATCTTCACGCGGACTGTCGGAGTCCTCGTCCAAAGGAACTTCCGCTGAATAAAGCGCAGGGACCTCAACCGCATGGGCAGGCAGTAGCAACCACACTGACAATAGCAGCGCCATCGATGCGTAAACGAAAGATTGCCGCGAAATGCGCGGGCCGCTAATTTTTCGAGATTTGAACAACGGTGTTTCCCCGTTCGACATGAGGCACTATTATATCGCCCTCACAGAGTATGCCACTCCCTAATGACCAATAAACCACTTACGTACAAAGACGCCGGGGTCGACATCGATGCCGGCGATGCACTCGTCGAACGAATCAAGCCTTTTGTCCGGCGCACGCAACGTCCTGAAGTGCTGGCCGGCCTGGGCGGCTTTGGCGGCATGTTCGCCTTGCAACCGGGCCGCTACCGCGAGCCGGTGCTGGTGTCGGGAACCGACGGCGTCGGCACCAAGCTGATGCTGGCCCAGCACCTGAATCAACACGACACGATCGGCATCGACCTCGTCGCCATGTGTGTCAACGATGTTCTTGTGCAGGGTGCCGAGCCACTGTTTTTCCTCGACTATTTCGCCTGCGGCAAGCTGGATAACGATGTCGCAAGTCGTGTTATTGCGGGGATTGCCGACGGCTGTCTTCTGGCCGGTGCTGCGCTGATCGGCGGCGAAACGGCAGAAATGCCCGACATGTACGCGGTCGGAGAATACGATCTGGCAGGATTTACGGTCGGTGTTGTTGAACGCGACCAGCTGATCGATGGCAGCCGCATCGGGGTTGGCGACTCAATTATCGGAATCGCTTCCAGCGGACCGCATTCGAACGGGTATTCATTAATCCGGAAGATACTCGAGCGCGCACCCGACGCCGAGATCGAAGGGCGTCCCGCCAGCGAAGTCCTGCTGACGCCAACACGCATTTACGTCAAATCGATCCTGTCGCTTATACAGTCTGTGCCCGTGAAAGGCCTTGCTCACATTACAGGCGGCGGTATCACCGAGAATGTTCCGCGCGTACTTGACGGGCCGCTGGACGCTGAGATCGACACCGGCAGCTGGTCGCGAGGACCCGTCTTTGACTGGCTGGCTGAGACCGGCCAGGTCGAAGTCGCGGAAATGCGGCGCACTTTCAATTGTGGCGTCGGCATGGTCGTGATTGTCGACGAAGCGCGTACGGCGGAAACCATCCGGCATCTTGATGACCAGGGAGAGCGCGCCTGGCAAATCGGCCGCATCGTTCCCGCTGATCCGTCCGCACCCCGAGCCGTTCGATACGTCTGATGGCAAAACCCTGCAAAACAGCCATCCTGATTTCCGGATCGGGCACCAATCTGCAGGCGTTTATCGACGCCGTCGCCAGCGGCGGTCTCTCGCTAGAACTCGCGGTTGTATTCAGCAATAACCCGCAGGCCTTCGGGCTCGAACGCGCTGAAAAGGCAGGCATCCCGACGGCCTGCATTCCGCACACCGATTACCCGGACCGCGCGACATTTGATCGTGCACTCATTGGCGAACTCGAACCATTTGCACCCGAGCTGCTGATTCTGGCGGGTTATATGCGCATTCTGAGCCCGGATTTCGTCGCCCATTATTCGGGCCGGATCCTGAATATCCATCCCGCCCTGCTGCCTTTGTATCCGGGTCTCAACACCCACCAGAGAGTACTGGACGCAGGTGATAAGTGGCATGGCAGTACCGTGCACTTCGTGACCGAGGAACTGGATGGTGGCCCACGCATATTGCAGGGCAGGCTGGAAGTGCAGCCCGGCGAAACTGCCGAAGAACTCGCGCGACGCGTGCAGGCGGTTGAGCACCGTATTTACCCGGAAGCCGCCGCTTGGGTCGGTTCGGGGCGCGCCAAGTTCTTAAACGGGCAATGCTGGATAGACGGCAAACTCGCGGAAGAACCTGTCATCTTTGACTACTAGTCCGATTGACTGCGTGCCAGTCCCCGAGTCATCACGCCGGATACCTTCCCGCAGGCGTGGCCGGGTACTGGCACAGCAATAATCAGACGGAAAAGTCACGCTTTCGGCAGCGTAACGCCCGTTTGTCCCTGGTACTTGCCACCACGATCCCGGTAGGACGTTTCGCAGGCTTCGTCCGACTCCAGGAACAGCATTTGCGCGACACCCTCGTTCGCGTAAATTTTCGCTGGCAGTGGCGTTGTGTTCGAGAACTCAAGCGTCACGTGCCCTTCCCATTCGGGTTCGAGCGGCGTCACGTTGACGATAATCCCGCAGCGCGCATAGGTCGACTTACCGAGGCAGATCGTGAGCACCGTTCTCGGGATGCGGAAGAACTCGACGGTTCGCGCAAGAACGAAAGAATTCGGCGGAATAACGCAGATGTCGCTCTTCAGATCGACAAAGCTGGACTCGTCAAACGCCTTCGGATCGACGATGACCGAGTTGATGTTCGTAAATATCTTGAACTCGTTTGAGCAACGAACATCGTAGCCATAACTTGACGTCCCGTAGGACACGATGCGCCCGCTGCTGTTTTCGCGAACCTGGCCGGGCTCAAACGGCTCGATCATGCCGTGCTCCGTCGCCATGCGCCGTATCCATCGATCCGACTTGATACTCATTGGCTTCCCTCTACGACGATGCTGCCAAATTTTGACGTGTAGTCGGTACGTTGCGCCGCCTGCGCGATGGCGATGCGCATGGCTGTTCTGCGATAGGCTTCTGCAATATCCGAATCCGGCTCGGCAATCACGGTAGGCAAACCACTGTCTGTCTGCTGCTGAATGCGCGCGTCCAGCGGCAGGCGTCCCAACAGCGGGACCTCAAAATCCGCGACGATCTTGTCCGCGCCACCGCTGCCGAAAATTGCTTCTTCATGGCCACAGGAGCTGCAAATATGGGTACTCATGTTCTCGACAACACCCAGCACCGGGATGGCGACTTTCCTGAACATGGCCAGGCCCTTGCGAGCATCCAGCGTCGCAATGTTCTGCGGCGTTGTCACGATTACGGCGCCGGATACCGGTACCTTTTGCGACAGCGTCAGTTGAATGTCACCCGTGCCCGGCGGCATGTCGACAATCAGGTAGTCGAGGTCCTGCCACTCGGTCTGGTGCATCAGCTGATTCAATGCCGTCGTGACCATGGGACCACGCCAGACCATCGGTTGGTCGGCATCGACAAGAAACCCGATCGACATGACCTGCAATCCGTGTCCTCTCAATGGCAACATCGTCTTGCCATCCTCGCTGACCGGCTGCTGGCCCGCCAACCCAAGCATATGTGGCTGGCTGGGGCCGTAAATATCGGCATCCAGGAGGCCAACGGCAGCACCTTCGGCTGCCAGTGCGAGTGCCACATTCACAGCAACGGTCGACTTGCCGACGCCGCCTTTGCCTGACGCGATTGCGATGATGTTCCTGATGCCGGGAATCGGCTTCAAAGCACCCTGCACCGCATGCGCTGAAATTTTTATTTTAAGGTCAACAGAAACTGAAGCCACGCCCGTCATCCGGCGCAGTTCAGATGCAATTTGCGCACGAATGGAATCGGCAGCGCTTTTGACCGGCACGCCGAGCTCGACTGTAACCTTGACCTGGTCGTCGGCCACAGCGAGGTCGAGGACCCGACCGACCTTGGCCAAAGGTTGACCAATCGCCTCTAACTCAATGGAATTGAGGGATTTATTCACATCGGATTCTGTTGACACCGTCACACTTCGCTGGCTGGCATTAGGTAAAATTTGGAAACGAATATCCGGGAAACTGGAAATTCGTGGGCACATTGTAACGGAGCCGGGTGGCAGCTGAAAGCCAGTATTGGCGGGCGATGTGCAGGGTCCGATGTGGCATAATGCCGCGTCGGGGATTAGTGGGAGCGGCTTTTGGGTGGACCTATCGCCATCAGTCGAGCCGTTTTGCTTGGGCAAGAGCGAATTTGCGATTGGCGTTACATAACACAAAGACGGTAGTGGCCTGATGCGATGAGTATCTTTGCATCATTCCTCTCAGATCAATTACTTGGAAAGCTCATAGCCGAGCAGGATCCGTCGTCGCCTGCTGCCCAGAAACTTATCGAGAAACTAAAGACGGCGGGCAATAAGGCGATACCGAAAATCATCGATGCGCTTGCCCTCTCGGATAAATCTCACACCATGGTGCTCGTCGATATCCTCGGCAGCATGGTTAATGACAAGAACCTGGATGTGTACCGGGAAGGCCTGGCGGACGGCAACGAGCGCGTAGTGTCGGGCACCTCGTGGGCCCTATCGAGCAGTACCGCCTACAACGCCAACGGATTGCTGGATTTCTTCTCCGACCCGGAAGTATCGAAAGCGGCCCTGATCGATATCCTCCGCGTGCACAAGCAGGATCTGAGCGTCCACGAATTGTTGCGGCATGCCTACGAATGCGAACCCAAGGAAAAAGCTGCCATATTCAAGATCATCCAGGAAACGATCAAACCGGAAATGGTCCCGGATCTGGTCGCGCGAATGGGCGGCAGAGACCCCGTAATCAAGATTCACCTCATGCAACTGCTCGCCAAGTTCGACAAAGAGGAAATTACCCATGCGTTCGAGATGCAACTCAGTGACCCGAACAAAATGGTTCGCGGCGCTGCCCTCGCCGCATTGGCGACGCGTAAGAATTCCAGTATCAGCATCGAAAAAGTTGCCAAGGTGCTGCTGGATCCTGATCTCGACGTTCAGGGGAAAGCCGTCGACGTACTGATCAAACTGAATCACCCGGATACCGTCCGATACCTGCTACCCGCCCTCAAGGACGAATCCGAATATACGCGCCGCGCCGCGGTTGAAGTTCTCAACGAAGTCGGCAATGAAAGCTCAATCAAGGAATTATTGACCGCTATCAAGGACGACGACTGGTGGGTGCGCTCGCGTGCCGGCGATGCGCTGGCCGAAATCGGCGGACCCAGGGTCGTGGATGCTGTTGTTAGCCTGATTTCGTCTCCTGACGAAGAAATACGGCGTACGGCGATCGAGATTCTCAATTCAACGAAAGATGAGCGAGCTATTGATGGCCTGCTGCGCGCAACCGACGATACGGACTGGTGGGTTCGTGAACGCGCTGTCGATGCACTGTCCAAGATTGGCAGCCCGAAAGCACTCCCCAAACTGGAGTCGATGCTTGGCGCCAATCCAAAAACCGATACAGTCGTCGTTCGGGCGTTAGGCAAACTCGGCAACGCCAAACACCTCGCAATGATCGTGCCCCTGTTGCAGCGGCCTGAGCGCGAAATCCAGGTTGAGGCCATCAAGGCACTATCGCTGCTTGCCGACGAAACACATGCAGAATCGATACGCGGTGTGCTCAGAAAAATCCAGCAGTCCGAGGAACACACGATCATCAATGCTGCGGATACGGCGTTGAAGAGCCTGGACGATCGCTATTCCCGAACCGTAGTTGAAGAAAACATTCGTGCGGAAAAAATCGCCGACAATACCAAGACCTTGCTGGTCGATAACGAAGATCTCGAAAAACTGCTCAAGCAGGCCAAAGAAGCAAGTGCAGTTGCCCATGCCGATGGAGATGGCGATATTGTGCCGGCGGCTACCACGGCCCCCGTTGCGCAGATGTCGATGCCTGTCCTCGACATTTCACAACTCAACCCCGGCGACATCATCGACGGACGCTACAAATATATTGAGAAAATCGGCAAAGGCGCTTTCGGTACGGTACTGCTGATGCACGACGAAGTCGTCGACGAACAGTTAATTCTGAAATTCCTGAACCCGAATGTTTCTTCCGATGAGGAAATGATGAAACGCTTCGTTCATGAGTTGCGTTACTCGCGAAAAATTACTCATCGAAACGTTATTCGAATTTACGACTTCCTGCACCTGCAGGGTGCCTATGCAATTTCGATGGAATACTTCCCGTCGCACACACTGTCAGGCGAAATCCCGGACAGCAAACCGATGGACCTCGCAAAGGCTCTACGCTTCTCTAAGGACATGGCGACGGGCATGAACATTGCCCACCAGGCTGGCGTTATTCATCGCGATCTCAAACCGGCTAATATCCTCGTCAATAATGAAGGCCTGCTGAAGATTGTGGACTTTGGTGTTGCGGCCGCCGCCAGCAGTGGCGATACGCAGCTGACAAAGACCGGCTATGTCATCGGCTCGCCGAAGTACATGGCTCCCGAGCAGATTCTTGGCAAGAAAGTAGATGAAACAGCCGATATTTACAGTATCGGTGTCATCATGTATGAAATGGTTACCGGTGTGCCTCCGTATAGCCGCGGCGATCACATGTCCGTTATGTACCAGCACGTACAAGGCAAGGCTAAACATTGCCAGGAAATCAATCCGCTGTTGCCGGACGACTACGCGAATCTCATCGTCAAAGCCATGTCCGTCGACAAAACCAAGCGCTATCAGTCAATGGATGAACTGACTGAAGCACTTAACAAACTGGACATCTGAGAGCGCCATGGCACGCATAGACGCGTTTCTGAAACTGGGACTGGCGCAAGGTTGCTCCGACATCCACCTGGCTGTTGGTGTGCCGCCGATGTTGCGCATGAATGGCGACCTCATGCCTATCAAGTTCCGCGATCTGTCCGACACCGAGCTTGAGGCTTACATCCTCGAAATTCTGACCGTCAAACAGAAAGACATACTGATGGGTGGTCACGACCTCGACTTTTCTTACGTCGCCGGAGAGGGTGGCCGGTTTCGCGTAAACGTTTTTCGCAAGGCAACCGGTTATGGCGCAGTCTTTCGTTACATTCCCGGCAACGTGCCCACGCTCGACCAGCTCAAGGTACCGGCCATACTGAAAAAGTTTTGTGACTACCACCAGGGAATGGTGCTGGTGACTGGTTCCACCGGCACCGGTAAATCGACGACGCTGGCGGCGATGATTGATCATCTCAATGCGACTCGACCACTTAATATCATCAGCCTTGAGGACCCGATCGAGTTTGTGCACCCGAGCAAACAAAGCCAGGTCATTCAACGTGAAGTCGGCACCCACGTGCTCAGTTTCGCGGACGGCGTGCGTTCGGCGATGCGCGAGGATCCCGACGTAATCCTGGTAGGCGAGCTCCGTGACGCGGAAACGATTTCAATGGCCATGACGGCGGCTGAAACCGGACACCTCGTGCTCGGCACTTTGCACACTACCGGCGCGGTGAAGACCATAGATCGTATTATCGACGCCCTGCCCGGCGAATTGCGAGAACAGACGAAAGGCTTCCTGGCCATGAGCCTTAAGGCCGTGGTTACACAGGTCCTGGTAAAAACACCGGACGGGCGTGGCCGCAAGGCCATTTGCGAAATCCTGGTGAACAATCGGGCCATCGCGAAATTGATATCAACGGACCAGACGCACCAGATTCCCTCGCAATTACAAACTGGCCGCGACCTCGGTATGCAAATGATGGATCACGCCTTGCTGGATGCTATTAATGCTAAAGAAATTGATCCCGACGACGCCATCCGGTTTGCAAACGAGAAAAAGAATTTTCAGCGGTTCGTAACCGATACGGATCTCGTACCGATGCTCGATATCGGCGACGAGTCCAAGCTGTAACACTATGAAAAAAATTGACAAATACCTGCAAGCAGCACTCGGCAAGAATGCGTCGGATCTGCATTTTGTTTCCGGCGATCCTGTCCGGGCGCGGGTCCACGGCGGCCTGCGTGCCATTATGGACGAGAGGCTGACGACTGAAGTGGTCCATGAAGCTATGTCGGAAATCATGGACGGGACAACAAAAAAGACTTTCTCCGAAAAAGATGCAGCGGACTTCGCCTATGAGATCGTGGGTGTTTCGCGGTTCCGCGTGAATGTATTTCGACACCTCAATGGCATCGGTGCAATTTTTCGTGCCATTCCATCGAAAGCCATGTCTCTCGACGATCTCAATATGCCGGACGTCATTCGGACCCTGTGCCGCCATACACAGGGCATGATCCTGGTCACGGGCAAGACGGGGTCGGGAAAATCGACAACATTGGCAGCAATGGTCGATGAAATGAATCGTCGCCTTAAAGGGCATATCGTGACGATCGAGGATCCGATCGAATTTGTGCACACCGCAAAAGGATGTTTGATCAGCCAGCGCGAGATCGGTGTGCACACCAGCAAGTTCGCCGATGCCCTGCATTCAGCGTTGCGTGAAGATCCGGACGTCATCCTCGTCGGCGAAATGCGCGACCTGGAGACGATCAGCATCGCCGTAACGGCGGCCGAGATGGGCATACTTGTAATGGGCACCCTGCACACCAACGGTGCCGCCCAGACTGTGGATCGAATAATCAACTCATTCCCGGCGGACAAGCAGAACCACATTCGTACAATGATTTCGACCTCGTTGCGGGGCGTGGTCTCACAGCAGTTGTTGCCAACCTGTCATCGACCAGGCCGAGCTGCGGCACTCGAGATAATGATCAATACACCAGCCGTCGCAAACCTGATACGGCAGGGCAAAATCGACCAGCTTGAAACTGCCATTCAAAGTGGCGGCCGTATCGGCATGAAGACGATGGATAGTGCCCTGATGGAGCTCGTCAAAAGTGGCCAGGTATCGGCGTCGGAAGCGTACCAGCAGGCCAATAACAAGCATCTCTTCGAGAAACTCAAAGACTCCGAATAATTTTCGCCCACCGTGGCATAATCGCGCCCATTGAAACTTTAGCCAGGCGCGCTATCTAAAGAAAATGTCCGCAAAACAAAGAACCATGCTCGTCACGAGCGCCCTGCCCTATGTCAATGGGCCCATGCACATGGGGCATCTTGTCGAATATCTGCAGTCGGACATCTGGGTTCGCTTCCAGAAGCTGCGTGGGCACAAGTGCACCTATGTGTGTGCATCGGACTCGCACGGCACGCCGATAATGCTGAAGGCCCGTGAGCTCGGCATCACCGCCGAGCAATTGACCGGGGAAATTTCGGCGCAGTTCGTTCGCGACTTCCTGGATTTCAGCATCCATTTTGACAATTACCATACGACCCACTCGGTCGAGAATGAAGAACTGGTCACCGGAATCTACAATCGATTACGGGATGCCGGCGACATCTACACGAAGACCATTGAACAGTCCTATGACGTCAAGGAGGGCATGTTTCTTCCGGACCGATTCGTGCGTGGCACCTGCCCACGGTGCAAGAGCGAGGATCAACCGGGTGACGCATGCGAAGTCTGTGGCACGACGAATACGCCCGAGAGCCTCATCAATCCTTTGTCAGTACTGTCAGGCACAACGCCCGTCAAGCGAGAGTCCGAGCACTATTTTTTCAGGCTGAGCGCGTATGAAGAGCGCCTGCGGCAATGGATGAGCGCAGCCACGCTCGACAAGCATGTCATCGCGAAACTCGACGAGTGGTTCGAAGCAGGCTTGCAGGATTGGGACATATCGCGAGACGCACCGTATTTTGGGTTCCGGATTCCGGATACAGACGATAAGTACTTCTACGTCTGGCTGGATGCACCCGTCGGCTATCTTGCCAGCTTCAAGCACCTCTGCGATCGCCGCGATGATCTCAATTTCGATGAGTACTGGAAGGCCGACAGCAATGCCGAGGTCTACCACTTCATTGGCAAGGACATCATGTACTTCCATACCCTGTTCTGGCCGGCTGTATTGCAGGGTGCAGGGTTCCGTACGCCGACAAGCGTGTATGCGCACGGGTTCCTGACCGTGAACGGCCAGAAGATGTCCAAATCGCGAGGCACCTTTATCAAAGCCCGCACCTATCTCGATAATCTCAATCCGGAGTTCCTGCGCTATTACTACGCCGCAAAACTCGGCCATACCATTGAAGACATCGACCTCAACCTGGAGGACTTTGTCGCACGCGTAAATTCGGATCTGGTCGGCAAGCTGATCAATATTGCGAGTCGGTGTGCGGGATTCATCACCAAGCAATTCGACGGGCAACTGGCGGCGTCTTTGCCGGACCCGGCCCTGTTTGCTGAATTTACCGATGCTTCCGAGATCATTGCAGACCATTACGAGCGCCGCGAGTTTTCCAAGGCGATGCGGCTCGTGATGTCGCTCGCCGACAAAGCCAATCGCTACATCGATGACCAGAAACCATGGATCATGGCGAAGAACGCGGACTCGGCTGGCGACGTCCAGGCCGTCTGTACGCAGGGCCTCAACATGTTCCGCACCCTGATGATCTATCTTGCGCCGGTCCTGCCAGTGGTCGCAGAAGGAGCGCGGGCATTCCTCAACGAGAAGGTGTGGCAATGGCAGGATGCGTCGCAGCCCTTATTGAGTGCCGGTGTTGAGCCATTCAAACCATTACTGACTCGCGTCGAACCGGAACAGGTTCAACGCCTTATCGCGCAATCCGAGGAGAGCACCCCTGTGGCTGCAACAGAATCTGAAGACGACATCATCAGCATTGACGACTTTATGAAAATTGACCTTCGCATCGCTCGTATCGAAACAGCGGAAGCCGTCGAAGGCGCTGACAAGCTGCTTGCCCTGACCCTGGATGTCGGGGACTCCTCGCGCAAGGTTTTCGCCGGTATCAAGGCCGCATACGACCCGGATAGTCTCGTTGGACGCCATGTCATTGTCGTAGCCAATCTCGCGCCGCGAAGAATGAAGTTCGGCGTCTCGGAGGGCATGGTTCTCGCCGCGGGACCGGGTGGATCGGATATATTCCTGCTATCCGCCGATCAGGGCGCAAAACCGGGCATGCGCGTCAAGTAATCCTTACAATACCGGAATGACCGAAATCATCGTCATTCTCATCAGCACAGTGCTGGTCAACAATTTCGTGTTGGTCCGGTTCCTGGGCCTCTGCCCGTTCCTCGGGGTATCCCGCAGCCTCGAAGCCGCCATCGGCATGTCGCTCGCGACCGGTTTCGTCCTGACGCTGTCGTCCGCAAGCGCTTATCTGTTGCATCAATATCTGCTCGTACCACTTGAACTCGAATATTTGCGTACGATCAGCTTCATTCTTGTGATCGCGGCCAGTGTGCAGTTCACTGAAATCATGGTCCGTCGCATGAGTCCAGTCCTCGACAAGGTATTGGGTATCTATATTCCACTCATTGCGACCAATTGCGCCGTTCTGGGTGTAGCACTTTTGAACGTGCAGGAATCCAAAGGATTTGTGCAGTCCGTATTCTTCGGATTCGGCGCCTCGCTGGGATTCGCGCTGGTCCTGATTCTATTTTCCGCCATACGGGAACGTATCGTCGCTACGGATATCCCGGCCCCTTTTCGTGGTACCGCCATCGCCCTGATCACTGCGGGCATCATGTCGCTCGCGTTCATGGGGTTCTCGGGTATGGCCCGGCCTTGAGCGCCCGCTATGTTGACCGCCGTGATCACATTAGCTTCCATCGCGCTGATTGCCGGCATCGGCCTCAGCGTAGCTGCGCGCCGCCTGCCTGCCAGCGACGGGGATCTCGTTGAGCGGATCAATGCACTTCTGCCGCAGACGCAATGCGCGCAATGCGGGTATCCCGGCTGTCGGCCCTATGCGTCCGCGATCGTCGACAACACCGCCGCAATCAACCTTTGTCCGCCCGGCGGCGAAGAAACCGTGCGCCGGCTGGCCGAACTGCTCGGTCGCGATATCGTGCCGCTGGTCGAGTCCACTGTTCCGTCGGTCGCCGTTATTGACGAGGCGCTTTGCATCGGCTGCACGCATTGCAGAAGCGCCTGCCCCGTGGACGCCATTGTCGGCGCTCATCACCTGATGCACAGCGTCATAGAAAGCGAGTGCACCGGCTGTGAGCTTTGCGTCGCGCCCTGCCCGGTGGATTGCATCAGTATGAGGCCGATTACATGAGCGCGCCGACATACGATCTGGGCACCCTGCACGGCGGCTTGCGCCTGCCTGGGAACAAGGAGCAATCGACCCGCAACCCGATATTCGAAATGCCCATTCCGGCGCAACTGGTTTTGCCCATCACCCAGCATGTTGGCGACCCGGCGCAGCCTTTGGTTGGCATAGGGGAGCGGGTACTGAAGGGTCAGTTGATTGCCAGGCCGGACGAAACCCTGGGGGCACCGATACACGCTTCCTCGTCCGGCACGGTCGTGGCGATAGAACCCTGGCCGGCGTCACGCCGGTTTGGGGATACGGCGCCCTGCATCGTTATCGACTGTGACGGCAAAGATGAAGCCATTGTGCCTGCCGACAAGCCGGCAGATTTTACAACTTTGGCACCCGACGACCTGATGCACAGGATACTCGACGGCGGCATCGTCGGACTGGGTGGTGCGGTATTCCCCACCGCGCAAAAGCTCATGCAGGCCCGCACCTGCAAAATCGATCACTTGCTGCTCAACGGGGTCGAGTGCGAGCCCTATATCAGTTGCGACGATATGCTGATGCGCGAGAACGCAGCCGATGTCGTCAGCGGTGCACAGATACTTATGCACGCTCTGCAGGTTAATGTGTGTTTCATTGCTGTCGAAAGTGACAAACCGAATGCGCTGCGCGCTCTGGGCGAAGTCCTCGGTGCGGCAAAGGACAGCCGGATAGTCCTGAAGCAGGTGCCAACAATCTACCCCTCCGGCGGCGAAGACCAGCTTGTGCAACTGGTCACGAATCGCGAGGTTCCGAGCGGCGGACTACCCACTGACGTCGGGTGCCTGGTGCAAAATGTCGGCACGGCTGCCGCCATTCACGACTGGATCATCGGCAATACACCACTGATTTCCCGCGTAACAACCGTCACGGGTGACGGTGTGGCAAAGCCTGTTAACGTCAGGGCACGAATTGGCACGACGATCGGTGACATCATCGAAACCACCGGCGGATACACGGACCGGGCCGAGATGCTGATCATCGGTGGCCCCATGACAGGCAAGTCCGTGAGCACGGACCGGGTGCCGCTCGTCAAGGCGACCAACTGCATACTCGTTTTATCTCATACACCATCGCCGGGTCCGGAGATGCCTTGCATCCGCTGCGGAGACTGCGCCGCGGTCTGCCCCGTGCAGTTGCTGCCACAACAATTGTTCTGGTACGCCTGTGCGGACGATGAAGTAAAACTGCGCGAATTCGGGCTCATGGATTGTATCGAGTGTGGATGCTGCGACCTGGTATGCCCGAGCCACATTCCGTTGACCGCCGACTTTCGTGTTGCCAAGAGCCGGATCCGGGAACTCGCGGACGAGAAGGCGCGAGCTGCACGTGCCAGGCTGCGTTTCGAAGCCCGTAGTCAACGGCTGGAACGCGAAAAGGACGAGAGGGAAGCAGAGCTTGCGATGCAGAAGGAATCAGCGAAAGCCGCAGGACCTTCTGCGATCGCCGAAATCCTGAAACGCAAGCAGAAAAAGAGCGAGGACGAGAAGTAATGGAATTCCAACGCCGTCCAGCCCCCTTCCTCGCGCCTGAGGCCAGTGTTTCGGCACTGATGCTGCATGTGCTTGCCGCGTTGATCCCGGCTGCGATCGCACACGTCTGGTACTTCGGTCCCGGTCTCATATTCAACCTGCTGGTTGCAACTGTGTTTGCTGCGGCAGGTGAGGCGCTTATGATCAGCCTGCGGAGCCGCCAACCGGAAACCGGGCTGACAGACTACAGCGCGCTCGTGACGGCCGCTTTACTCGCGTTCGCCCTGCCCTCGCTGACTCCGTGGTGGGTAACCGCGACGGGCGCACTGTTCGCCATCGTCGTGGCCAAGCATCTCTACGGCGGACTGGGCTTCAATATTTTCAATCCCGCGATGGCAGGCTACGTCGTCATCCTCGTTGCATTCCCGATGCACCTCAATCTCTGGGTCGCACCGAGCATGGGTGACCTTGACTACCAGAAACTGACCGTCTTGCAGACCCTTACTTTTACGCTGACCGGATCGCTGCCGGATGCGATCAGCTTCGACGCGATCAGTCGAGCGACACCCCTGGATGTCATGAAATCAGGGCTGAACAATGCACGCACGATCACCGAGATCCGGGCAGTGCCGATCATGGGCGACTTTGGCGGCCGTGGCTGGGAATGGATCGGTAACTTCCTCGCTTTCGGCGGATTCTGGTTATTGATCAAGAAAATCATTCGCTGGCAGATCCCTGTCGGCGTTGGCCTTGGACTGCTGGTCCCGGCAACAATCATGTACATGATCGATCCGGGATCCAACGCAAGCCCGGGATTTCACCTGTTTGGCGGCGCAACCATTCTGTGCGCATTTTTTATCGCAACGGATCCGGTGTCTTCGGCGACCAGTCCGAAGGGCCGCATGATTTACGGTATCGGTATCGGTCTTCTCATCTACTGCATTCGTCGCTGGGGCAGTTACTCTGATGGCGTTGCTTTCGCAGTCCTGATGATGAATATGGCTGTACCTGCTATCGATTACTTCACTCGACCGCACATCATTGGCCATGACGACAGCGGTGAGCGCAATGGCTGAGCGTTCGATATGGAGCAGCGGCGTTACGCTGGCGGTCATCGCGGCAATCTGCGCGTCGCTCGTGGCGCTAACCTGGCAACTCACGGCCGAACGTATTGAAGCCAATGAGAAAGAGTGGCTGGCGCGTAGCCTGCAGCCGGCACTCGCCGGTCTGTTTTTCGACAGCCCGGTCACAGAATCGATGATCACGATAACGGCGCCCCACGACCTGCCGGGAACGGAGGATGCGATTATCTATCGCGTCTACTCAGGCGAGGATCCGGTCGCTGCGCTTTTTATAGTGTCAGCGCGAGACGGGTACGCCGGCCCGATCCGTTTCCTGGTCGGTATTGCAATGGATGGCACCGTCACAGGCGTCCGCGTGCTGCAGCACCGTGAAACCCCCGGAATGGGCGACCGCATAGAGACGCACAAATCGGACTGGGTATTGCAGTTTGATGGCCTCTCACTGCGCGATCCGGAACCCCGCTACTGGGCCATCAAGGGCGACGGCGGGCAATTCGACCAGTTGACCGGTGCTTCAGTGACACCGCGCGCCATCATCAAGGCAATTCGCGTAACGCTGGCCTACTTCGAGGTCAACCGGGACGCGATATTCGCAGCCCCTGCCGAGGTACAGGAATAATGGCTGCCGGATTGATCGATCGTTTCAAGACCGGCCTGTGGCGGGAAAACCCGGGGCTGGTCCAGTTGCTGGGTTTGTGCCCGCTGCTGGCGGTGACCGGTTCCTTCGTCAACGGTCTCGGACTCGGACTCGCCACCCTTGCCGTCATGATGGCCTCCAATGCGCTGGTATCCGCGACCCGGCGCTGGATACAGCCCGAAATTCGTGTGCCTATCTACGTGCTGATCATCGCCAGCCTTGTTACCTGCATCGAACTGATCTTCAAAGCCTTCTTTCCGGACCTGGATCGGGCGCTTGGCATATTCATTCCGCTCATCGTAACCAATTGCGCCATCGTCGCCCGGGCGGAGGTCTTCGCGTCCAGGAACTCGGTGGTTACCAGCATCATCGACGGCCTCGTGATGGGCAGCGGCTTCGCACTATTATTGATGGTGATCGGTGCGTTTCGCGAATTGATTGGACAGGGCTCGCTGTTTGCCCGCATGGACATGCTGTTTGGCGGGGAGCCTGTGCGCGGGCTGGTCCTCGTCGAGAATGGCTGGTTGCTGCTCGTATTGCCGCCCGGTGCTTTCTTTAGTCTCGCCCTGGCCATCGCTGCAAAGAACGCGATCGATCGCCGCCGCAAGGATGCGCGGAGGCCGTTGCCCCGGCGCGCCCGCAGCCTGAACCGGTAGGCTCTCGATGAATACTGAGAAACGAATCGCTATCTACAGCACATTGCAGGAACGCATGCCGGCACCGACTACAGAGCTACGCTACCAGTCGCCATTTGAACTCCTGGTCGCCGTCGTTCTTTCCGCGCAGGCGACTGACGTCAGCGTCAATAAAGCAACCGACAAACTCTTCCCTGTCGCGCGCACGCCGGAAGCGATAGCGGCTCTTGGTGTCACAGGACTGAAGCCTTACATCCGCACGATCGGCCTGTACAACAGTAAAGCAGAAAACATCATCAAGACCTGCAAGTTGCTGATCAGGAATCACAACAGCGAGGTACCGCGATCGCGAGAGGAGCTAGAGGCACTCCCGGGTGTCGGCCGTAAAACCGCTAATGTAATTTTGAACACAGCTTTTGGCGAACCGACAATCGCCGTCGATACGCACATTTTTCGAGTTGCAAACCGCACTGGCCTGGCCAAGGGAAAAACGCCACTTGAAGTCGAAAGAAAATTGACGAAGATGACGCCGGATGAATTCAAGAAGGACGCACATCATTGGCTAATTCTGCACGGCCGCTATGTGTGCAAGGCGCGAACGCCATTATGCGGCGAGTGCCCGATCATCGAATGGTGTGAATACAGGAACAAGGCAGTCGCATGATTTTCGGCCAGGACAGAAACGAACTTCGCAAGATGTATGCCGACGCCTGGCGCAAGCGCTGCGACAAGGAGCCCCTTACGCCGCTCGAAACGCAAATCGCGGATGTCGTAGAATCTCACCCGGAATACCATGCAGACGTCATGAGCGTTGATCTGGAAAGGGACTACACACCGGACGGCGGCGAAACAAACCCGTTCCTGCATATGGGTCTGCACCTGGGTATCCGCGAGCAAATCGCCACGAATCGCCCGCCGGGAATCAGCCGCGTTTACTCAACCCTGGCCAGCAAGACCGGCGATGCACACATGGCGGAACACCGTATGATTGACTGTCTTGCTGAAACCCTTTGGGAGGCGCAGAGTCAAAACGCGGCACCTGATGAAAAAGCTTACCTTGATCGGCTGCATCGCCTGACACGCTAAGTGTGTAATAAATCGAGCTGCAGAATGGTCTGATCTCGTACCTGGAGCAAAGGACGTTCATGAGCGACCGACAATCACAATACCCGGTGCAAGGCGCAGGCCTCGGCTTGCGACGACCACTGGCGGATAAGCTGATGGCGGATCCGCCGGAGGATGTCGACTTCATGGAAATCGCGCCGGAGAACTGGATACACGTCGGCGGAGCCCTGGGGAAGAAGCTGCGGTTCTTCACGGAGCGTTATCCGTTCCTGATACACGGCCTGTCGCTCTCGATCGGATCGCCTGCGCCGCTGGACGAGCGACTGGTCCGCGATATCAAGGCATTCATGGCCGAGCACAAGATTCGCATGTACTCCGAACACCTGAGTTACTGTGGCGACGACGGGCAATTGTACGACCTGATGCCTATTCCGTTCACCGACGACGCCGTTCACTATGTTGCCGGCAGAGTGCAACGAGTGCAGGACATCCTTGAACAACGCATAGCGCTCGAAAACGTCTCTTATTATGCACCCAGTGATTCTTCGATGACCGAGAAAGACTTTTTGCTGGCCGTCCTTGAAGAGGCCGATTGCGACCTGATGCTAGACATTAACAACATCGTCGTGAACAGCATCAATCACCGCTACGACGCGAGCGATTTTCTGCGCGATATGCCTGCCGAGCGAATACGCTATTTCCACCTTGCCGGTCATTACGTCGAAGACGAGGACCTGCGTATCGACACGCACGGAAATGCCGTCGACGACCAGGCCTGGCAACTACTCACCGACGCTTACGAGTTGTTTGGCCCGGTACCTACTCTCCTGGAGCGCGACTTCAACTTTCCGCCCCTCGAAGAACTGCTGGATGAAGTCAGGCGTATCAAGCAATTGCAGTTGCGCTATGAATCCTCGGATCGTCGTCATGTCTGAGCGCCCGGACTTTCAAAACAAGCAGTACGAGTTTGCAGCACATATTCGCGACCCCGAAAACAGTCTCGCTCCTCCCGGTATCGAAGATCGGCGCATGGGGATTTATCGAGACCTGTTCTTCAATAATCTGCGCAACCTCCTGGGCACATTCTTCCCGGTCATGCGCAAGATTCATTCGGACGAGCATTGGCGCCACCTGGTTCGCGAGTTCATGAAGATACACCGCGCGAAGACCCCTTACTTCCTGGAGTTGCCCGAGGAGTTCCTGGCATTCCTGCAAAACGAATACACGCCGACTGAGGACGACTACCCGTTTCTCACTGAACTCGCACATTACGAATATGCGGACCTCGCATTGCGGGTTTCGACGGACGAAAACGATGTTCACGACATCGACCCGCACGGCGACCTGTTGCAGCATGTGCCGGTCAAGTCCGTCCTTGCCTGGGCATTCGCCTACCGCTACCCCGTGCACCGGGTTGCAGCGGATTTCCTGCCCACTGAGACGACCGAGCAGCCGAGCTATCTCGCAGTCTATCGGCGCAGTGATGACAAGGTGCGCTTCCTCGAGCTCAACGCCGTGACCGCTGCTCTGCTCGATGCCGTGGAGAATAATGATGCCGGCCTGAACGGCGAGGCCCTGCTCAGGCAACTTGCGGCAACAATCCACTACCCCGATGTCGAGGCGCTGATCAAGCACGGCGTCGATGCACTCGAGGAAATGCGACAACTTGAAATTCTGACCGGCACGCGTCGTGCCGGCTGATGGAGACAGCACCATGCACGGATTGATTACTCTGAAAAATCGCGTTACCGGCCTGTTGGATCCGGCGGGCGACTGGGTCGCGCTGCTACCGATACGGCTGTTGATGGCCTACGAATTCGGCAACGCCGGCATGATGAAATTCAACGGCAAGAACTGGTTTGCAAACTACCAGGAAAACTTTCTGTTTCCGTTCAATCACGTACCCGTCGAAATCAGCTGGTTCCTGGCGACCTGGACCGAGATCCTGGGCGGCCTTTGCCTGTTCTTCGGCCTGTTCACGCGATTCTGGGCGTTCAGCCTGATTATCCTGTCGGTCGTCGCTATTTCCGGCGTGCACTGGCCGGATGACTGGAACAGTCTCGCGGAATTGTGGAAGGGATATGCGATCACCAACAAAGGATTCGGCAACTATCGCGTACCGCTATTGTTTATTGCGATGCTGATTCCGCTGCTGTTCAGCGGCGCCGGGAAAATGAGCCTCGACAGCTTGCTCGCAAAACGGTTCAACTGAATCGCGCGCAGCCACGGACCGGCGGCGCATGCTAGTATCGCTGGCAATGCGCCGCGCTGCGCGAACAATAATAAACCTGAATGACAGCGAACTCCGGGCGACTGCCAGTACACCTGAAACGTGACATCGGAATCTTCGGCGCTTCCTTCCTGGCGCTGAACGCGATGATAGGCTCAGGCATTTTCGCCCTGCCCGGCAAAGTTGCCGTGAACGCCGGCCTGCTCAGCCCGTGGTTGTTTATCGTCGTAGGGGCGCTGTTTATTACGGTCGTGCTGACCTTCGCGGAATTGTCCAGCTATTACGACAGAACCGGCGGACCTGTTCTTTATGCAACCGATGCGTTTGGTCCGCTCGCAGGTTTTAGCACAGGATGGGCCTTCTACCTGAGCCGAATGACAGCATTCGCGGCCAACGCCAATGTAATGGCGATTTACCTCGCGTCATTGCACGATGTGTTTGCCGGCGACACTGCCAAGGTTGTCATCATCACTGTTGCAACAGTCGGAATGACCTGGGCAAATATCCTGGGCGTCCGCGATGGCGTTCGCACCATGGCCGTTTTTACCTTTCTCAAAATCACGCCGCTGGTCTTGATGATCTTGCTGGGTTTTCAGTACGTCACGGGAGCAACGTTGATTCCTGGCGGCCCGCTGGTCGTTGAAGAGCTGGGTGGCACAACCTTACTGCTCATCTATGCCTACATTGGTTTCGAAACGGTCGGCGTGACGGCCGGTGAGACGTCGAATCCGAAAAAGACGCTGCCGAAAGCTTATGTCGGTACCATGCTCGCGACCACGCTTTTGTATTTCCTGGTCGTCCTGGTCTTCGTGTCGGTCATCGCGCCTGACAATTACAGCAGCGCAACACTGGTGGATGTTGGCCGAACGCTTGCGGGGCCCTTCGGCGCGATCGCAATTACGCTTGCCGCTGTATTTTCGATTGGCGGAAACCTCGCCAGTTCGATGCTCGCTGCGCCGCGTATCATTTTCTCGATGGCCGAGAACCGCATGCTGCCGGAGTGGTTTGGCCATATACACAGCAAGTACGCGACGCCCGACCGTTCGATCCTCCTGATGGGCGCGATGGCACTATTCATGGCGTTGACGGGCACCTTTGTCAAACTCGCGATCGCGAGCTCCGTGCTCCGCCTGCTTGGCTACATCGTTTGTATCGCGTCGTTACCCGCCGTACGACGCAATGCGGACGACGATGCTCGTGCCCGGGCCTTCCGCTTGAAGGGCGGCTATGCGGTTCCGTTCATAGCTTTGGTGATTTGCTTCTGGCTGCTGGCGCAATCGGAACAACATTCCTGGATCACGGTAGCCGTCCTGCTGGGCGTTGGCTGGCTGTTTTACGCGCTCGAACGCTGGGCGACATCTCGACGCCAAGCATAGTCAGAAACTAGCGCTTCTTCGGAATATACAAATCTGTCAATGTCCCTTCGAACGCTTCGGCTGCGAACGCAACCGTCTCGGACAGGGTCGGATGCGGATGAATGGTCAGGCTGATGTCCGAGGCATCTGCCCCCATCTCGACTGCCAGGCATATTTCCGAAATCAGGTCGCCCGCACTCGGGCCGACAATCGCACCACCCAATACCCGGTGCGTCTTTTTGTCGAACAACAACTTGGTGAATCCTTCCGGGCGGCCGATGGACAGAGCCCTGCCGCTCGCCGCCCAGGGGAACTGCGCTTTCTCGTAGTCTATGCCCTTGGCTTTCGCCTCGATCTCGGTCAGGCCGACCCACGCTATTTCCGGGTCAGTGTAGGCGACTGACGGGATCGAGCGCGCGTCGAAGTAACTCTTCTCGCCTGCGATAACCTCCGCGGCGACTTTGGCTTCGTGCGTCGCTTTATGGGCCAACATCGGTCCGCCGGCGAGATCACCGATCGCGAAAATGTGCGGCACGTTTGTACGCATCTGCTTGTCGACGGCGATGATGCCGCGCTGGTCAACGGCGACGCCGGCTTTTTCCGCATCCAGGGTGCCGCCGTTAGCTCGACGTCCAATGGCGACGAGCACGCGATCGTAAACGCCGATCGACGGCGCTTTGTCGCCTTCGAAGCTGACTTCGATCCCCGGCACCGTCGCCCGCATCTTGGTGACCTTGGTCGACACCATGATCGCTTCGTAGCGATTCTTGATGATTTTCAGGAATGGACGCAGCAGATCCGGGTCTGTGCCGGGCATCAGTGAATCCATCAACTCCACAACACTCACGTCGGCTCCCAGCGCGCTGTAAACACAGGCCATCTCGAGACCAATGATGCCGCCACCGACGACGAGCATCTTCTTCGGAACTGACTTGAGCTCCAGCGCACCGGTCGAGTCGATAATTCGCGGATCATCCGGCAGTCCCGGCAGCATGAAGGGCTCCGATCCGGCCGCGATGATGCAGTTCCTGAATTCGATGGTCTCACCATTGTCGAGGCGCAAGCGATTCGGCGATTCGAATTTCGCAGTGCCCTTGATGACGCGAACCTTGCGTTGTTTGGCCATCGTCGCCAGGCCGCCGGTCAGCTTACCGATGACCTCATCTTTCCAACCACGCAGCTTGCTGGTGTCAATCTTCGGCTTGTTGAACGTGATGCCATGATCAGCCATCGCAGCCGCTTCGTCGATGACTTTAGCGGCATGCAGCAACGCCTTCGACGGTATGCATCCAACATTCAGGCAGACACCACCGAGCACCGGTGAACGTTCCACCAGGATGACGTCAAGACCGAGATCCGCTGCCCTGAAAGCCGCCGTGTAACCGCCCGGGCCAGCACCAATCACGACCAGTTGCGCCGTGTGCGTGGCTTCACCTTTCGCCACACCGGCAACGGCGGCCGCGATTTCGGCTGGCGACATCACCGTGGTGGCGACGTGACTCGACTCGTCCTTGCTCGTATCGTCCTTGCTCTCATCGTCCGTGTTCGAAGCCGACGGCTCGACGACGGCAATGACACTACCTGTCGACACCTTGCTGCCGACTTCTACATTCAGTGAAATGATCTTGCCAGCGGTTTCGGCAGGCACGTCCATCGAGGCCTTGTCGGTCTCAATAGTGACCAGGGGATCCTCGACAGCTACCGTGTCGCCAACAGCGACCAGGACTTCGATGACTTCAACATCGGCGAAGTCGCCCAGGTCCGGTACTCGCAGTTCCGCCACTAGATTTCAGCCTTCAACAATGCGTCGACGTCGCTCAGCACCTGGCCGAGAAAAGTCGTGAAACGCGCCGCCTGTGCACCATCGATCACACGATGATCGTAGGAAAAGGACAGGGGCAGCATCAGGCGTGGCGCGAATTCCGAGCCATTCCACACAGGCTGCATGGATGAGCGTGAAACTCCCAATATCGCGACTTCGGGTGCATTAACAATTGGCGTAAACGCGGTTCCGCCGATGCCGCCGAGGCTCGAAATTGTGAAGCTTGCGCCTTGCAGTTGCGGGGTCTTGAGCTTTCCATCCCTCGCCAGCGCCGACAATTCGCCGAGCTCGGCAGCGATTTCATACACATCTTTCCTGTCAGCATCGCGAATCACCGGGACAACCAGTCCCTGGGGCGTGTCCGCCGCGAACCCGATGTGCCAGTAGTTTTTGTAGACGAGGCTTTCGCCGTCATCGGACAAGGACGAATTGACCTTGGGGAACTCTTTAAGCGCCGCGACGCAGGCTTTCATAATGAAGGCGAGCGGCGTCAGGGAAATGCCGCGCGCTTTCGCCGGGCCTTTGAGTTCCTGGCGCTTCGCTTCCAGATCAGTGATGTCCGAGAGATCGTGCTGCGTGACGTGCGGCAGGTTGATCCAGCTGGCCTGCAGCCTGGGCCCGGAAATTTTCTGTATGCGCGTGAGCGGCTGGACATCGATCTCGCCAAATTTCGAGAAATCGATGCTGGGCACTTTTGGTAGGCCGCCACCACCACCGGACAAGCTAACCTGGCCGGTCAATATGGCTTTGACGAAGGCCTTGACGTCGTCGTGGAGGATCCTGTTTTTTGCGCCCTTGCCCGTTACCTGCGCCAGGTTGACACCCAACTCACGAGCGAGTTTTCGTACGGAAGGACTTGCGTGAGCCTTTGAGAAACCGGCCTCATTGATTGCCGGCAGCGATCTCGGTGCCGCTGCAGGCGTAACCGGCGGTGACGCCGTCGATTTTTGCTCTGCTGCGGGCTTGCCCTTCACATCGGCCTTATCGGCCACATCGGGCTTTTCAGCGGCCTTGGGCTCTGCCGCCGCTACCGCCTCGATTATCGTTAGTGACGAGCCTTTCGAAACCTTGTCCCCGACCTTGACGAGCACAGACTCGACCGTGCCAGCAACGACAGCGGGCACGTCCATTGCCGCTTTGTCCGTTTCCAGTGTAACGAGGGAATCCTCAAGCTCAAGCTTGTCGCCAGGCTTGATATGAACCTCGATAACTTCGACGTCCGCGAAGTCACCGAGATCCGGCACGACCAGTGTTTGCTTTCCGGCGGGCTTGCGTGGCACGTCCTCTGCGTCCGCAAGAACTGTAGTTTCACCACTGATCGGCATGCGAATTGCCGGCGTGATGACGACCGTGTCGCCGACCTGCATTGACAGAGTACCGATAACATCGCCCGTCGATACCGTGTCCCCAACCTTGACAGTCAGCGTTTCGATGACGCCGTTTTCCGCCGCGGGAATATCCATTGATGCTTTGTCGGTCTCGACAGTAATCAGGCCTTCTTCTCGCTCGACCGTATCGCCGACTTTGACCAGCACCTCGATGACTTCGACATTCTCGAAGTCGCCAAGATCGGGAATTACTATGTCGATGGTTCTCGCCACTTGGATCCCCAAACCGCTACAGCGTCACCGGATCGGGACGATCCGGATCGATGTCGTATTTCTTGATTGCCGCCGCGACGGTCTTATTGTCCAGAACCCCGTCATCGGCCAAAGCCTTGAGTGCAGTAACCGCGATATAGCGCTTATCGACCTCGAAGTGCTGTCGCAAGGCCTTGCGCCCGTCACTACGTCCATAGCCGTCAGTGCCGAGCGAGACAAATCGTCCCGGGACCCAGCGCTGGATCTGATCCGCAACAATCTTCATATAATCCGTCGCCGCGACGTACGGTCCCGGTCGCTTGGCAAAACATCGGGCGATATAGCACTGGCGCGGCTTCTCGGCCGGGTGCAACTGGTTCCATCGTTCAACCTCAAGCGCGTCACGGCGCAGTTCGTTGAAACTCGTAACCGACCAGATGTCCGTCGGAATACCGAAATCATTCTTCAGCAATTCAGCGGCGCCGATAACTTCGCGCAGTATCGTGCCAGAGCCTAGCAACTGTGCCCGAACCTTGCCCTGGCCACCGACATTCAGGAGATACATACCGCGCAGGATGCCGTCTTCAACACCCGCAGGCATCGGCGGGTGAGCGTAGTTTTCATTCATGCAGGCAATGTAATAGAAGATATTTTCCTGCTCGCCCATCATGCGACGAAGGCCATCCTGGATAATGACCGCCAGTTCGTATGCGTAGGTCGGATCATATGCACGGCAGTTCGGAATCGTCGACGCGCTCACCAGGCTATGACCGTCCTGGTGCTGCAAGCCCTCGCCCGCGAGGGTCGTGCGGCCAGCCGTACCACCAATCAGGAAGCCGCGCGACTGCTGATCGCCGCCTGCCCAGATGAAGTCGCCGATACGCTGGAAGCCGAACATGGAGTAGTAGATGTAGAACGGCACCATCGGCACGTTGTGATTCGAATACGAGGTACCGGCTGCAGCCCAGGAACAGAATGCACCGCCTTCATTAATGCCCTCCTCAAGAATCTGGCCTTTCGTATCCTCGCGGTAATACATCAACTCGCCGGAGTCCTGCGGTTCGTAAAGCTGTCCTTTGCTTGAATAGATACCAATCTGGCGAAACATACCTTCCATACCGAAAGTGCGCGCTTCGTCCGGCACGATCGGCACGATGTGTTTGCCAATTTGCTTGTCACGTGTCAGCGCCGTCAGGATACGGACGAACGCCATCGTTGTTGACGCTTCGCGCTCGCCCGTGCCTTCGAGTTGTGTCTTGAAGGTCTCAAGCGCTGGCACAGGCAAGGCTGTGGATTTTGCGCGGCGTGCCGGGAGGAACCCGCCCAGCGAGCGTCGCATTTCGAGCATGTATTCGAGCTCGACACTGTCTGCTGCAGGCTTGCAGTACGGCACTTCCTCAAGGTCCTTGTCCGCAACCGGTATGTTGAAGCGGTCACGAAATTTCCTGATCTCCTCGATACCGAGTTTCTTCTGTTGATGGGCCGTGTTCTGGCCTTCGCCAGCCGATCCCATACCAAAACCCTTCACGGTTTTCGCGAGGATAATCGTCGGCGTGCCCTTGTGCTTAATCGCTGCGTCGTAGGCCGCGTAGACTTTTCGCGTGTCATGGCCGCCGCGTTTCAGATACCAGATTTCGGTATCCGACATGTTTGCCACCATGGCGGCCGTTTCCGGATGTTTGCCGAAAAACGAATCGCGCACATATTTGCCGTCCATCGACTTGATCTTCTGGTATTCGCCATCGACCGTTTCTTCCATGATCTGGCGCAATTTCCCGGAATGATCGTTGGCGAGCAACGGATCCCAATTGGATCCCCAGACGACCTTGATGACATTCCAGCCGGCGCCAC
>Ga0224505_10000424_pt1 | contig 29337 bp, 21 predicted proteins | sample SF_Jan12_sed_USG_FD_169102 | JGI IMG/M metagenome (GOLD analysis project Ga0224505, IMG submission 169102) | Sediment microbial communities from San Francisco Bay, California, United States - SF_Jan12_sed_USGS_4_1 | ecosystem: Environmental > Aquatic > Marine > Sediment | place: USA: California... | reverse complement strand
CATGCCGGTAAGGAATTCTCCGTCGGCCGTGACAAGTCGAGCTCCTGTCAAGTAAAACGGGATATTCTTCCCGCTCTTCGTAAACAGGTCTGCCTCGGCAAAAGATTCCCCCGTTCTGAAAACCTCTTCAATCCGTGCCGCGATATAGCTCTTGGTTGCTCCTTCAAAAAAGTCGAGAGGGTGCATCCGGGCTATTTCATCGGCAGAGTATTCCGTCACCTCTTCCAGTTTTCTGTTCCAGCGAACGAACCTGCCGTCCTTGTCTATCAGGTAAAAGATACCCGACAGAGTATTGATGATAGTCTCCGAAAACTCTTTCTCCTTTTTCAACTCATCGGTCCGCTCATCAACCAACTGTCTGACCTCTGCTTCCCTGTTTCTCATGGTCAAAATAACCAGCTGAACCAGTGTCGCGACAATTACCCCGGCAATCAGTACCAACAGAGGGGCTAAAGAGCCTTCGGAAACCAGAAAATGGTCCGTCGGTTGCAGTGTAAGCCGCCAGGAACGGTCGGCAATCTGAATGATTCCTTCCCAATGCAACTCCGCGCTCTGACGGCTGGCTGTCGAATTGGCAGAGCCGGTGTTTACGTAGAGCAGGCGCTGATCATCAGGAGCATCCATATCCTCCAATCGAACCACAAGGTCGTTTTTGGCAAAACCTTTTTCAGCGTATCGAACCATATCATCAACCCGCAGCACACATGCAACAAACCCCATGAGTCGCGTCTGACGATCCTCTGGAGTGCGAATTTCGGTACCCTTGGTATAGACAGGGCTAAACAACAACACTCCCGCGCTGCCTCCATTCTCCTGCACCAACCGGACAGGTTCTGTTGCCGTGGTTTCTCCGTTGTCGCGTGCTCGCTCCATTGCCTGGCGTCGATGAGGCTCCGATGCATTGTCAAACCCCAACGCCGCCTCACTGCCTGAAAGCGGCTCTATGAAATAGGCCGGGAAATATTCAGGTCGAGATTCGACGGCAACGAACTGCCCGGTCGACTTTCTTTCAGTAAACTCAAAGGAGGTATGTCCTGCCGCCCTTGCACTCGACTCATACCGTGCCCTGTCTTTCGCCAAGACATGCGGCGCCCACGAAAAATTCAGTATCCCGTCATCCGGTTCTTTTATCCGTCTCACGAAATCCTGGAACTCTTGCTGGGTCACCTCCTTGGAACCGTCATAAAATCCGACGAGCGCTGCCGTTAAATCAGTGACATGGTCCAGCGCAAGGGTGACGCGTGCCGTATAGTCGCTGCAGAGCGACTGAAATTTCCCTGAAATATTTTTACGTTCGTGGTGTGACAGATAAGCGTAGGCTGCAATGGTCAGAAGGATGACCACCACGGCAGGCAGAAAAGTAAACAGCGAATATTTTTGTTTCACCGACATACTCCGCCAATCAGAAGCATTACAGACAGGATTTATCCGTTTCGGGAGAGACTATAGAGGTATCGGCAACCTACTAAGTAACTTGAAATATCAGGGATAGATGCGTTTCGGGAAAAGTTATTCGCCGCCGATATCAAGACCGTGCAGCTTTACACAGGCAGGGCCGCTGTATGACTCGCGCTGAACAGTCTCCCGGGAGAAGTGTGCCCGCCGGAAGGCGTCCTGCATGGCGCCGGTCACTGCGCCGCCCTTGATGGGCGTTATCCGGCCGTTTTCGATGAGGTAGCCGTTGCGAATCTCGCCGGAGAAGGATCCGCTCACGCCGTTTGGTTCGAAGGTAGAGAAGCGGAAGAGGTGCAGCAGCGGACCTCCTTTCAGCAGGTCGGCCTTTGGTGTCGAGCCCGGCGCTACTTCAACATTGGCGAAGTCGCCCGTGGCGGGAATACCCAGATAATCGGCGTAACGCTTCGACGCCGTGCGTGCCGCGAAGACACCGTCCTTGATTACCTCCACCCGGCCCAGTGACAAACCCTGCTCGTCGAAGGCCCTCGTCCGCATGCCGCCGGGCAGCAGCGGGTTGCTGGCAAGGGTGAGCCGCTCCCCTTCCGGGTTCTCGATAACCGGCCACCCCTCTTCAAAAACAGACCAGCGCTGGTACTTCGACCCGCCGCCCGCCTGGGAGATGAACCAGTTAAAAAGGGTGTCCAGTGCCTCGCCCGAGAAAACCACGTCGAACTTGCCGGTAGGCGGGAGCTGGGCCTTGAGGTTATCGGAGGCGTAACCCGCGTATTCGCTGACCAGCTCACCTATCTTGAGGGTCTCGTAAAAACGGGACTGAGTTGAGGTGCCAACCTCCACTTCATCGCAGTCCTTTCCGGCAAAGAGGACAAACTCGGCATAAAGCTCCGTCTCTTCCCTCTCCACGCCAAGCCCCAGCGAGTTGGCCACGGCGATCTCCCGGTGGGTGGCGTAGATCTCCGCCGCGCTGAGGCATAACCCATCTCTGTCCGAAACAGCGGAAAGGATGTCGTCGCGGACCCTGTCGATCACTACGTTCGGCCGCCCGACAATCTCTTTGTCCACCGTGTCGGGGACCTCATATTTCTGTCCCGCTATGGGAAGGGTAAACGGCTCGTTGGCCACCAACGCTGCCATGGCTGCCGCGCTCTCGACCCTGGGCCTCAGATCCTCGCCGGGGACGAAGAGAAACTCCGATTCCCCGAGCACCTTCTTCCCCTCTACCTCCCGCTCGACAAAGACCGTGATGGCGTAGCGCTCCGTCTCCACCGTACGCCGCGACTCCGTCTCCTCGGCAATAAGGAAGAGCTGGCTGCTCCGGCTCTTCACCCGTCGTATCTGCCAGGCGGAGAGACCGGGATGGTTGCTCAGTTTTTCGGCTATCTCATTCAGCATCGCTCAACCCAATCTCGCCTTGAGCCTCAAATACGGCCCGCCGTCCGTCACCTTCACCCACTCCTTGTGCCCCTTGCCGCACATCCCCAGCCCTGCGATCTTCACCTCGTCGCCCACCATGGTGATCGACATCAGGAGGTCGGGTACGTAACCGGTCACGATCACCGGAGAGTAATATCTGTCGGTGAGTTTACCGTCCTTGATCTCCCGCGCCAGGTATCCCTCCAGCTGGATACCCCACCCTTTCGGGTCTTCCATCCCGTTGCTGGGCCGCTCGAGGAAGTAGCCGGATTTGATATCTTTCACCATGTCTTCGAATTTGTCTTTCCCGCCGCCGAAGTAGGTGTTGGTCATGCGGGCGTAGGCCTTGTGGTCGAAGCTCTCCCGCCTGCCGTTGGCCGTACGTTTGAGCCCAAGCCGCGTGGCAGAGTTAAGCTCCGTAAGGCCCGAGACAAGGATGCCGTCCTTTATGATCTGCGTCTCCGATGCGGGCTGCCCCTCATGGTCGAAAAAGAACGATGCCCCCTGCCCCGGCAGGGCCGGCGAGTCGTACATGTTCACCATGGTCGATGCCACCTGCTTGCCAAGGAACTCCTGCCCCTTGGCCCGGCGCTTGAGGAACATGTCGGTCTCGGTACCGTGGCCAAAGGCCTCGTGGGCGAATATGCCGGAGAACTCCGGCGAGAAGACGCAGTCGTAGGTGCCGGGCGCAAGACGCCCCGCGTGAATCATCCGGCCACAGTCGGCGATCATCCCCTGAGACATCTCCTCGGGGAGGTCGGCGTGTTCGTAGCCCCCCTGGAAGCATTGGCCGTCGTGGAGACGCGCCGTATTCCCGTCTTCTGCCATGATCACCTGTACCACCGCCTGCGAGCGGGTCACATCCTGGAAGAGCTGCTTGGTCCGATTGACAAAGACCTCCCTCACCCGCACCCATGAGTAGTGGCCCACCGCGTTGACCACCCGCTTGTCCAAGGCGTGAAGACCATCCCGGAGCGAAGTGCAGCGACTTACCTTTTCCGCCAGCGATACTTTTTCGTTATCGACACGACACTCGACCGCGAAGTCCTTTGCCAGCGGATCGCCGGGGCTGATGACCACTCCCGTATCCCCCGCCGTCGCAAAGGCGTCTCCGGCCAGGCGGGCTGCTACCCGCCTAAGATTGTCCGCCGACAGGTCATTGGTCGCCGCTTCCATGAAATGGCGGCCGTTGAAGACGGTAAAGACCACTCCCCGCGACGGGTCCACCGCCTCGGCCCGCTGCTCGCGGGTCGAAACCGTAATCCGCTCGCCACGGTTCTCCGTCGCCAGCGCCGCGGCGTACTGGACGCGCCGCTCCATCTCTTCCACAATCTCCGCCAGAAGCGGTTTCAGTTCGTAGATATCCACCGTTACCCTCCGTGTACCCGAAAGAATAACATTGCAGCATCATTTGTCAAACGATAGCAACGCCTGAAGGGTTCCGCCCCGTCCCTTTCAGGAACTTTACGGAGCGTGTTTCTTGAGGGAGAGCCGGGTATTCGGACTGCAAAGTAAACGTGCTTTTCGGTTCAATGATCTTTCGCTGCGCTATGGTTACGTCATAAAGCTCCTGAAAGGGACGGGGCGGAACCCTTCTTACTCCACTAGCCCGCAATGAGATATTCGATAACCGCCACCGCCAGGATCAGCGCACAGCCCGGAATCAGCCGCCGGTACATCTGCACGATGTCGGCGCGGAAATAGTCCTTCGTCAGGATCAGGCAGACATGCACCGGCGACAGCAGCACACCCAGATAGGCCGCCGCGAAGGCGAAAGAGACCGCAGCCGGGGGAGCCCCGTGCAGAATGCTCAGAAGCAGCGGAAAGGTGCTGCTCACCGAGCCTACCGTTATGCCGGTGAGAAATCCGCTCAGAAACGGCAACACAAAGAGCAGCGGCATCACCGGAATACCGTGGTCCAGAAAGAAGGCGCTCAGGTTTTTCACCGCCCCGCTGCCGTCCATCAGCTCCTTGAACATCATTACCCCCAGCACCAGCAGGATCACCTCAAGGGCAAAACCGTACTTCAGGGCTGCCCATATCTTCGAAACTCCGTAGCGGTAGTAGATAAAGAGCCCCGCCACCAGCGCCAGAAGCGCGTAATGCAGCGGGACGCCAAGGGCCATTACCAGCAGGATGATCAAACCGATGGGGATAAAACTCATAAGCCCCTGCCGGGAGAGTGGCGGCACATCCACGCTTCCTTCAACCTTCCGCATGCTCAGCAGAAATCCCCCGGCAATCATGGCCAGCGCATAGGGCAGATTGATGAGGATCAGCGTCTGAAGCTCCATCCCTGAAAGAGCCGCGGCCAGCAGCACCCCGGGGTAAAGCGGCAGGATATATTCCCACGGGTGCCGAAACCAGAAATTGATGAAGCCCTTTTCCTCCTGCGGCATATTGAGCTTCTTCGTCGCTTCGTCCACCATCGGCGCCGAGAAGTAGGCGCCTCCCAGCGAAGGCAGCATCCCGATCAGCATCGGCATCGAGATAATCACCAGCTTCTGGTGGCGAAAGAGCGACTTCGACGCCTCGGTCATCGCCGCAAGGACCCCGTTCTCGCGCATCACCATCTCGAGTACGCGGATAAGGGTCAGGGCAAGGGTAAGCGTGATGGTGATCTCGCTGGTAAGCGCCGCCTGTACCGACGCCGCAATCCGCACCGGGGGCATGAGGTAGAGCAGGGCCAGAAACGCCGAGGCACAGAGAAGCACAATGCCGATGCGGTGCTTCTTTCTCAGCAGAAAAACAATAAGGGCAAGGACTGCGAAAAGTTTGACAAGGTCCAGCATGGCGGGGGATTGTAGCCTAAAATTGCGGCGGGAAGAAGGGATTTTAAGGGCACGGCTTATGTTGACTTTCCCCCTCCCTTCCCCTACCATTTCCCCATGAAATCAACGAAATCCGACAAAAAGATCCCCCGCTCCGCCCTCACCACCCTCCGGAAGGTCGAACGGTTCATCGATGAGCACAGCATGCTGTCGCCCGGCGACCGGGTGTTGGTGGCGCTCTCTGGCGGGGCAGACTCGACGACGCTACTGCATATCCTGTATGCCCTACGAAAAAAACTCAACATTGAGCTGCATGTGGCCCACCTCAACCACAACCTCAGGGGCGACGAATCAGCAGGCGACGCTCGCTTTGCAGGGGAATTGGCGAAACAGCTCGACCTGCCGGTTACGGTACACACGCTGGCCGAAGGGGAGTTAAAAAAGAGAGGGCGCGCTAAGCAGGATATGGCCCGGGAGGTACGCTACGACTTTCTCCGGCGCGTTGCCAAGAAAGCAGGCTGCTCAAAAATCGCCACGGGGCACACCGCCGACGACGTAGCCGAAAACGTGCTGATGGCCCTCATCCGCGGCGGCGGGACGAAGAGCCTGGGCGGTGTTCCGCCGGTGCGGGAGAATATCATCCGCCCACTGCTCGGGCTGGAGCGCCGGGAAATCATGAAATTTCTGGAGGCAACGGACACCCCGTTCCGCGAGGACTCTTCCAACCTGAAGGCCGATTATCTGCGCAATCAGGTGAGGCTTGAACTTCTCCCGTTTCTGAAGGAGCGGTTCAACCCGGCGATCACTGAAACCATCGCACGGACAGCGGAGGTGGTACGGGATGACGCGGCCCTGCTGGAGGAAGAGGTCGAAAACCGTCTTGACTCCGTAATCGAGGAAGATGACAGCGAAACGGCTCTCCCGCTGGATGCAATTGAACCCCTGCATCAGGCGGCCCGGCGGAGGCTGGTCCGTCTCGCATGGCAGCGGGTTATGGCCGGCGCGGATGAATATTCTCTGCTGTCGTCAGGGCATGTAACGGCGATCCTCACCCTGTGCAACGACGGCCAAAGCGGCGACTCCCTCTGCATGCCGGGTGGGGTAACGGTAGAAAAGGGGTACCGGGCGCTTCACTTCAGGCAAAAGGTAAAAGCTTATCAACCTCCGTCGGACATCGGGCCATGGTTCCCGGAGGAGGGCGTTATGGCCATTCCAGCCCTCGACATTCAGGTGCATATTGGGGCAACCGATCAAAAAGATGCCTCAAATAATGCATTATCGGTATGGACAGCGGCCTTCGACTCAGGTAAAATTTCCGACCGGATTTGCATTCGCACGCGGCGGCCCGGCGATACCTTTTATCCTGTGGGCATGGGGGGGAGCCGGAAGAAGCTTCAGGATTTCATGGTGGATGAGAAAATCCCGCGGGCAATGCGGGACAGAGTCCCCCTGGTCTGCTGCGGGCCGGATATAATGTGGGTAGTGGGATACCGTCGGGACGAGAGGTTCGTCCCTTCGTCCGATACGTCATCGTTTGTTACCGTCACTATTGCCTCGGAGAGGAGTCGGGAAAATGCTGTATGGTAAGCCCTTGTTTACCGCTGTCCAGATCAGGAAACGGGTCGAAGAACTTGGCAACCAGATAACGGCCGACTATAACGGCGAGGAACTTCTGATCGTGGGCGTGCTCAAGGGGACATATATGCTGCTGGCCGACCTTTCCCGCGCCATCAAGCTGCCCATCACCGTCGACTTTCTGGCGCTCACAAACCCCACTAACGATGAGGACTACCTCCCGCGCATCATCACCGACCTGCGTGAAGAGATCCGCAACAAGAACGTGCTGCTGGTGAAGGATATTGTCCATAAGGGCGAAACCGTCGAGTACCTGCGGAAATCCCTCCTTCTGAGACAACCCAAGAGCCTGAAGGTATGCACTCTTCTCAACAAGGTCGAAGGGCGAAAAAAGGCGCAGCAGCTCGATTACATCGGCTTTCATGCGCCGGACAAGTTTCTGGTCGGATATGGCCTGGACTATCAGGATAAGTACCGCAACCTGCCGTATCTTGCTACACTTGAAAAGAAATAGCTGGCTGAAGACTGAAGGTAAGGCAAAAATTTCAAGGTTCTACTTCAACCTTCGGCCTTCAGTCTTCAGTCTGATGTACTCAGCCTGATTTACTATTGTACTCGCATCACCGGCATGTTATTATTTGATCGTTTTTTCTGTATTTTTCCGGAGGTATAGCCTTGAACGCCTTTTATAAAAACCTCGCCCTCTGGCTCGTTATCGGGCTCATGATGGTCATGCTTTTCAACATCTTCTCGGTGCCGCGCACTACCGACAACGAGATCGTCTTTTCAGAGTTCATCAGCAAGGTAGAGACCGGTGAAGTGTCCGAAGTGGTCATGAAGGAGAACAACATCAAGGGCAGCTTCAAGGACGGGAAAAAGTTCGTCACCTACGCGGCCCACTACCCCGACATGGTGAAGATGCTCCACGACAAGGGGGTCAAGATCACCGCCCGTCCGCCGGACGAGCCGGCCTGGTATGTAACCTTCCTCCTCTCCTGGGGCCCCATGCTCTTCCTGGTGGCCATCTGGATATTCTTCATGCGGCAGATGCAGGCGGGCGGCAACAAGGCCCTCTCCTTCGGCAAGAGCAAGGCGAAGCTGATCTCCGAGAAGAAGAACAAGATCACCTTCAACGACGTGGCAGGTATTGACGAGGCCAAGGTCGAGCTCGAAGAGATCATCGACTTCCTGAAGGACCCGCAGAAGTTCCAGAAACTGGGCGGCAAGATCCCCAAGGGCGTACTGCTGGTCGGCTCTCCGGGAACCGGCAAGACCCTGCTGGCCAAGGCCATCGCGGGCGAGGCCGACGTGCCGTTCTTTTCCATAAGCGGCTCCGACTTCGTCGAGATGTTCGTCGGCGTCGGTGCATCGCGCGTGAGGGACCTCTTCGAACAGGGGAAGAAGAACGCCCCCTGCCTCATCTTCATCGACGAAATCGACGCCGTGGGACGCCACAGGGGCGCCGGCCTCGGCGGCGGCCACGACGAGAGGGAACAGACCCTCAACCAGCTCCTGGTGGAGATGGACGGTTTTGACACCAACGAGGGCGTTATCCTCATCGCCGCAACCAACCGGCCCGATGTCCTTGACCCCGCGCTGCTCAGGCCCGGCCGTTTCGACCGGCAGGTGGTGGTGCCGCGCCCCGACGTCAAGGGCCGCATGGGGATACTCAAGGTGCACACCTCCAAGATCCCCATGGGTACCGACGTAAACCTGGAGATCCTGGCCAAGGGCACCCCCGGCTTCTCCGGCGCCGACCTGGCCAACCTTGTCAACGAGGCCGCGCTGCTGGCTGCCCGGCAGAACAAGACAAGCGTCGGCATGATCGACTTCGAGTCCGCCAAGGATAAGGTGCTGATGGGCGTTGAGCGCCGCAGCATGATCATCAGCGAGGACGAGAAGAAAAATACCGCCTACCACGAGGCAGGCCATACGCTGGTGGCCAAGCTGCTCCCCGGCACCGACCCGGTGCACAAGGTTTCTATCATCCCCAGGGGCAGGGCGTTGGGCATCACCCAGCAGCTCCCGACCGACGACAAGTACACCTATACCCGGACCCAGCTCTTCAACAACCTGGCCATCCTCATGGGCGGCCGTGTCGCGGAAGAGGTTGCCCTTGGGCACATGACCACCGGCGCGGGCAACGACATCGAGCGCGCCACCGACCTGGCTCGCAAGATGGTCTGCGAATGGGGTATGAGCGACGCCATGGGGCCGCTGGCCTTCGGCAAGCGCGAGGAGCAGATATTCCTTGGCAGGGAGTTTGCCCAGCACAAGGATTACAGCGAAGAGACCGCCGCCGCCATCGACACGGAAGTCAGGCGGCTCGTCCAGGAGAGCTACAACAGGGCCCGCTCCATTGTCACTGACAATTTCGATATCCTCGATGACCTTGCCAAGAGCCTCCTGGAGAAGGAAACCCTCGATGCCGGGGATGTCGACCGCATCATCAGCAAGCAGCAGGTTGTCGTTGCGCCGGAAGTGGCCGACGTAGAGCACAAGGCGGTCGGCGCCTCCGGTGACCCCGCGCCAGGGGCCAATGCGTAAGGGACCGGAGCCTTTCTCCTCCCCTCCGCACGCCGCTGCAGCCTTCCAGAATTCCCCATCCATGATAATCGGCGGGAAGAGTTATCTAATCTCTTCCCGCACGCTTGTCATGGGGATCCTCAATACAACCCCCGATTCCTTTTCCGACGGCGGCCTTTTTCAGGTGCACGAAGCGGCAGTTGCGCGCGGCCTTGCCATGATCGAGGAAGGCGCCGACATCATCGACATCGGCGGAGAATCAACCAGGCCCGGGTCCGATCCGGTGTCTGTTGAAGAGGAGCTGGAGCGGGTCATCCCCGTCATCGAAGAGCTCCATCGCACAACCGATACGCCGATTTCCATAGACACCAGCAAGGCCCGCGTCGCCGATGAGGCGTGCAAGGCCGGGGCCGCCATGATCAACGACATTACCGGCCTGCGCGGCGATGCCGATATGGCGGCGGTAGCGGCACGGCACGGCGTCCCTGTCGTCATCATGCATATCAAGGGAACTCCGCGCGACATGCAGCGGGAACCTTATTATGAATCGCTGATCGAAGAGATATGTGCCTTCCTGAGGGAAGGGGCCGAGCTGGCCATGGCGGCCGGGGTAAAAAGAGAAAACATCATCCTCGACCCCGGCATCGGCTTCGGCAAGACGCTGGCGCATAACCTGGAGATACTGGCGCGTCTTGGAGAGATCAGGGCCATGGAGTACCCTCTCCTCGTCGGCCCTTCGCGTAAAAGCTTCATCGGCACCCTCACCGGCGGTCTCCCTCCCGAGCAGAGGGTCGAGGGGACCGCTGCCGCCATCACCGCCTGCATACTGAACGGGGCCGATATCGTGCGGGTGCACGACGTACGGGAGATGGCGCGGGTTGCACAGGTGGCCGACGCCATAAAAAGGGCAGGGAGATAAGAAACGCTTATGGCCGGAAACGCCATTCACCTTAAAGATATCCTCGACATTACCCTCCTCCTTTATCTGGTCTACCGGCTGTTCCTTGCCGTCAAAGGGACGCAGGCCGTGCAGATGCTCATCGGCGCCGGCATTCTCGGGACGCTGGCGGCGATCGTCTACTGGCTCGACCTCAGGTTCGCCAAGGCGACCTTCAATACCCTGTGGCCCTATGGCATCCTCCTCGTCCTTTTCCTTTTTCAGCAGGAGATACGAAGGCTTCTGGCCCAGATCGGCACCAACCCTCTCTGGCTCCCCCTCCCCTTTTCCGGCGGCTCGGTAGTGGTAGAAGAGCTTGTGCGGGCGGCTACATCCCTGGCCAACAAGCGGATCGGCGGCCTGCTGGTAATCGAGCGGGATACCGACCTCAAGTCGATTGCCGATATGGGAGTTCGGATCGAGGCCCGGATATCACGCGAATTATTATTGTCAATCTACCATCCCACATCCCCCATCCATGACGGTGCGGTGATGATCCGGCGGGGAAAGATCGCCGCAGCGGGATGTTTTCTGCCCCTCACCCAGGACCCGGCCCTGAGCCCCACCCTCGGCACTCGACACCGGGCGGCCATTGGCCTTACCGAGGAGAGCGACGCGGTGGTAATTGTTATTTCTGAAGAAACCGGCAAGCTTTCCGTGGTGATCGGCGGAAAGATCACGTCGGATGTAGACCAGGCATCACTGCGGGATATGCTGACGCGTCTGTTTGCAAAAAAATTCTAGGAGGAATTATGCGAAAACTTTTCGGTACCGACGGCGTGCGCGGCGTCGCCAACATAGAGCCGATGACGGTGGAGATTGCAATGAAGCTGGGCCGGGCTGCTGCCCATATCTTCAGGAACAACGCGGGCCGTCACCGGATCGTCATCGGCAAGGACACCCGTCTTTCGGGCTACATGCTCGAAAGCGCGCTCATGGCGGGCATCTGCTCCATGGGGGTCGATGTGCTCCTCGTCGGCCCGCTTCCCACGCCCGCCATCGCCTTCGTGACGCGCAGCCTTCGGGCCGATGCCGGGGTCGTCATTTCCGCATCGCACAACTCCTTCGAGGATAACGGCATCAAGTTCTTTTCAAAAGAGGGACTCAAGCTCCCCGACGAACTGGAGAAGCGGATGGAAGACCTCATCTTCTCCGGCGAGATCGACCAGGTCCGCCCCACTGCCACCGAGGTCGGCAAGGCATTTCGTCTCAATGATGTTGAGGGGCGCTATATCGAGTTCGCGAAGAATACCTTCCCTCGCAGGCTCACTCTCGAAGGGCTGAGGATCGTGGTCGATGTGGCCCACGGCGCCGCCTACAAGGTGACCCCCGCCGTGCTCCGCGAACTGGGGGCCGAGGTCGTCGTCATGAACGACAAACCCAACGGCACCAACATCAACCTCAACTGCGGTTCCACCCACCCCGAAGGGATGATGGCGAAGGTAAGGGAAGTCGGCGCCCATCTGGGCATCGCCCACGACGGCGACGCCGACCGGGTGCTTTTCGCCGATGAACAGGGCAGGCTGGTCGACGGCGACCAGATCATGGCCATGTGCGCCCTCGACATGAAGCAGCAGGGGACGCTGCACAACGACACCCTCGTCACCACCGTCATGAGCAACCTGGGGCTCGACATCGCCATGAGGGAGGCCGGAGTCAACCTCGTAAAGACCGCCGTCGGCGACCGCTACGTAGTGGAAGAGATGCTCAAGAACGGCTACAACCTGGGCGGCGAGCAGTCGGGGCATATCATCTTCCTCGACTACAACACCACCGGCGACGGGCTCATCTCGGCCCTTCAGGTCATGGCCCTGATGCAGAAGACCGACAAGCCGATCTCCGAGCTGGCCCGCTGCATGACCATCCTGCCGCAGGTCCTCGTCAATGTGAAAGTGGCGGAGAAGAAAGACCTCGCAACGCTGCCCCGGGTACAGGAGGCCATCAGCTCCGTGGAGAATACCCTGGGCGATCGGGGGCGGGTGCTGGTGCGCTACTCCGGAACCGAGGCCAAACTGCGGGTGATGCTCGAAGGCGAAGACGAAGGGCAGATCAAGTCCCTGGCCGAAGAGATTGTCAGCTCGGTGCGCGAGAGCATGGAGGTCATCGCCTAGTGGCGCCGGAGATATTCTTCACCGTCCATCCCGGCCCGCGAGGCCCTGTTCGGGAGTTTTACCTCGCGGCCACCGCCAACGGCCTCTGCGCCCTCTCCTTCGACCGGGCCGAGGTTCTCGATACCTTTCTTGCCGACTGCGAGAAGAAATACGGCGTGCTGCCGATCCGCAAGGAAACACCTCTGCTCGCCAAGGCGAAAAAAGAGCTGGACAACTACTTCGCGGGCAAGCTCAAATATTTCACCGTCAATATCGACCTGCAGGAAGGCAGCCCCTTCGACTGCACAGTATGGAAGGCACTGCTCACCATCCCCTACGGTGAAACCCGCAGCTACAAATGGCTCGCCGGGGCCGTCGGCAGACCAAAAGCCGCCCGGGCCGTGGGCTCGGCCAACGGACGAAATCCTATCGCCATCATCATCCCTTGCCACCGGGTCATCGCATCCGGCGGCGGGCTGGGCGGGTATTCGGGAGGGTTGGATATAAAGAGGATGTTGCTGGGGGTGGAGAGGGTCGTGTTTTAGACAACTACTTGTTGCCGGCAAATCTACACTCTGATTTCATTTCTGTTTCATGCACCTCTCTGACACTGAATCACCTTAAAATGATCCCAGCCCAGAATGCGTTGGGAAACGATCTTCCGGTTTGCCGCGTAAGCAGATCAATAATTCTCCCATCCGGGTTTAAGTTTGTAGGGCAAGTAGACGAAGAGTGGAATGTCCTACATTCAAGCAGCGTTCAACGGTCAAAAAGCCTCCATTTCTGGCGAGAAAGAGTTGGTCAATACTGAGAATGGCGCGCCACAAGCATCGTGGCGGATCAGCAACATGTTCGATGTACCGTTGAGCATCCGCATTGCCCACAATGCCAACCTGGTGACAATCTGTTCCTTTCCTCAATTTGAAAATCTCTGACCGGCGTGATGCGGCCACTCAGGGGCAGGCAGGGAATAGTATCGATAATCATGTTTCCTGAGTGCCTTGACCGACAAGATGTAGCCTAGGCAGAGCGAAGCGAAAGCCGGATATGCCCAATCAATTTATGATGGGAAACCTACCCTGAAAAATACCGGTAAGTTAACCCTTCCCCTTCCTCACATTTTTGGCGCTGACCGTCAGCGCCCACGCCTAATCCTCAAGCAAAGAGTTTCAGCAGTCGGTCGAACAGTCGCGGAAGGCGCCAACCGCCAACATCCTGCGCCAGAAGACCGGCATGGCTTCACTAACGCCACTTCTTGCCAACACGGGACTGTGCGCGAGATGACATTGATGGCGTCTGGCAGTTACATCATCCAGCAGGAGTATGTTAATGCAAGAGAGAAGCTCATTAAATAAGAGGAGACTGCCATGCTGAAACAGATTGTTTTGGGAATACTTTTATTTGCGGGTTTGCAGGGTGGGGCGGCCTGGGCGGATGGCTCGCTACTTGATGCCGCCAAGGCGGGAGATACGGCAAAAGTCGAAGCGCTTATTGTCAAGGGAGCGAATGTCAATGAGAAGGACAAGTATGGCTGGACGCCGCTCCTGGAGGCGGCATCGGCAGGAAAGAAAGACGTTGTTGAGTTGCTCATTGCCAAGGGTTCAGATGTAAACCATAAGAGCAAAGAAGACTATACGCCCTTGCATGCCGCGGCAGCGAATGGCCACAAAGATGTGGTGAACTTGCTGATTGCCAAAGGCGCTGATATTAATGCCCGGGAAAGAAGTAACAGCTGGACCCCGCTTCACAAGGCGCTTTACTACAATAAAAAAGATGTGGTGGAAACGCTTATCACTCATGGCGCTGGCGTGGAATCCCTTGTTCCCAAGGGCGGCGACGTCAACGCGAAAGATACGAATAATATGACAGCTTTGTTTTATGCCGCACAAAGCGGGAACAAGGCCCTTGTAGAGACAGTGCTTGACCTCGGTGCAGACATAAAGGCGATGACCGGGGATAAAAAGACAGCCTTGCACTTCGCGGCACAAAGCGGCAACAAGCCGCTGGTCGAATGGTTGGCGGCACGCGGCCTCGACATCAATGCCGATGCAGAATATCGTGGTTTCCCCGTGCATTACGCCGCACTGAGCGGCAATAAAGAACTTGTCGAATGGTTCGCAAGCAAAGGGGCCGACCTCAAGGTAAAAGACAAGTATGAACAAACCGTTTTGCACTATGCCGCACAGAGCGGGAATAAGCCGCTTGTTGAATGGCTTCTTGTAAAAGGTGCGGATGTTAACGCTAAATCTTATCATGGCGCCCCTCTGCATCTGGCTGCTGAGAAGGGACATAAGGATATCGTTGAACTTTTAGCCTCTCGCGGCGCTGACCTCAAGGCAAAGGGGAAATACGAAATGTCAGTCCTGCACTATGCCGCACAGAGCGGGAACAGGGCGCTCGCGGAGTGGCTGGTGAGCAAGGGAGCCGATATCAAGGCAAAGGACACCTATGACAATACTGCTTTGCATCTGGCAATGCATAAAGACAGGGAACTTATCGAGTGGCTTGTCAAGCAGGGGGCGGATGTCAATGCCAGGGAGAAAATTTCTTCCGACATTCCGTTGTCGATAGCTGCATCGCTTGGCAACAAGACACTCATGGAATTTCTCATGGCTAATGGAGCGAACCTCAAGGCAAACGAAGGACTGGTGCTGTATAACGCGGCCAAGAGCGGCAAAAAGGAACTTGTCGAATGGCTGGCGGGGCAGGGCATAAGCATCACGGCCAGGGACGACAAGGGGAATACGGCCCTGCACGGTGCGGCCGAGCGCAGGAACAAGGAAGTGGCCGAATGGCTCGTGGGTCGCGGCGCTGTAGTAAACGCGAAAGACAACTCCGGGTATACGCCACTATTTTCCTCGGCACGGGGCAGTAATACGGATGTGGCTGAGCTTCTTATCGCGAACGGCGCGGAGGTCAATGTAGCCTGTGGGAGTGACGGAAATACTCCATTGCATAACGCGGCGTATGATGACGGCAAGGAGATGATTTTGCTGTTGACCGCCAAGGGCGCGGAGGTGAACGTCAAAGACAAGAAAGGCAAGACACCCCTGTTCAGGGCTGCCTATTACGGAAACATGAAGACGATTGAAGCCTTGATCTCCAAGAAGGCGGACGTCAACGCTAAGGACAATGACGGTGAAACGCCGCTCGTTGTGGCGCTGAATCAAGGTAAGATGGATGCCGCGCAGGCTCTGGTCGCGGCAGGGGCCAGCGTCAAAACAGCGGACAAAGAAGGACGCACCCCTCTGCATATCGCGGCGCGTAACGGCGACAACAAAGCCGCAGGAATATTCCTCAAAAGCGGCGCGGACATAAATGCAAAGGAAAAAGACGGCGTCACCCCTCTCCATAGAGCCGTATCAGAGGGCAAAAAGGAGACAGTTGAATTCCTGATTGCCAAGGGTGCGGACATACATGCAAAGGGCGGATACTACGGCGACACGCCGTTGCATCAGGCAGCAGGCAGAGGGGAAAAGGATATCGTTGAAATACTCATCGCCAAGGGTGCGGATGTCAATGCCAGAGACAAGGACAAGCACACGCCGCTCTATGTCGCCGCCAGTAAAGGAAAGGCGGATATCGTAGATCTGCTCCTTTCAAAGAATCCCGGTAATGATGATAAGGATGCGGCAATTCTAGAGGCTCTCAGGTATGGGCGCAAAGAAGTTATCGCCGTATTTCTGGCGCAGGGTATGGCGGTGAATGCAAAAAATAAAGATGGCGAGACGCCTCTTTGTGTGGCGGCTTATCCTTATGGTGAAGGGAAAGATGCCGCTGGGTTGATAGAGCTGCTGATTACAAAAGGAGCGGACGTCAATGCGAAGGATAATAACGGCTATTCACCTCTCCATAAAGCGGCCGGTAACTATAGCGCAAAAAAAGAAATGGTTGAGATACTTTTGGCGCATGGCGCGGATGCCAATGCAAGAACAAATGAAAACAAAACCCCGCTGCAAAATACAGAAGGCATTAGCGACCCCAAAGCAAGGCAGGAGATCGCATCTTTACTTCAATCCGCGATGCTGAAAAAGGCGGGTAATCCGAGCGAGTTGTTCAAGCAATTGCTGGCCGAACTCAAAGGACACGGGAATAGCGAAACCTTGCGCAAGTCGGTCATTGAAACCGCTCGACAGCTTCAACCGCGGCCTGTCGTACCTCCCGAGGCCGAGCAGTTTGAAGGCCGCGCGCACTATGCGTTCAAGAACGCCAAAACCGAGGCGGAAATGCTCGATGCCGCCCGCGAATACCTCAAAGCCGTCGACGCCGCGCCATGGATCGCCGGCTATTACTATGATCTTTGCACGATTCTTGAAAAAGCGAACCGGCCGGCCGAGGCCATACGCGCCTGCAAGCTCTATCTGGTTGCCGCCCCGGAAGCTCCCGACGCCTCTGACACGCGCAAGCGGGTTGCCGGGCTGGAGTATGTGGTAGAGCGTCAACGCAACAATGTAACCAGGCGGCACGACTGCACTAACATGTCCGATATTTATGAAACCGGCGCTAAAGTTGCCCAGATCGGCGCAAGAAGGATATCTCTCAAGATGATATCATCGTTGTACGGGGGCGTGTGGCGGAATCAACTGTGGATCGCCGACATCACGACCTTGCCGCAAAACATCCTTGGCCAAAGACACGAGCTTGATCAGACGGACAAGACCTTTCAGCTTAACGACCTGGCACAAGGCACACCCTTTTACCGTTTAACCATTGCCAGAGACGGCCGTATTACATTCGGAGGCAATGGGAGTACACAGGCGGAGATTGTCACCAGCATTACGGAACTTCATCAGCTCCGCAATACGCAGATGGACAATTGTCTCATAGCGACGAAATACGACGGCAAGTTCTTTGTGCATCTGGCCCAGGGAGGTCCGCTCCGTGCCAATGACGGCGCATTAGTAGCCGGCGGGCTGTTCTTTGAATCCGATTGCAGGGGCAATCTACTCGGCGAAAAACCGGGCTGGTTCCCTGCGGGGTTGGACCCACACCCTGAAACACCGGGGGTGAGCGGGCAGCATTCGAACTGGCAGTCGCAAAGTTTCGTTGCGGCATCGGCCGATGCGTGCCGGCAATCATCCAGCGATCGACTGGGATGGCTCGCGCCGTGATCACACTTCAAGGTGGAAAAATGACAACCACATACATCATCAAGATACCCGTGCTGTTCTGGGTAATGCTGGGTATTGCCGGCCTTGCTTCGGCGCCTGCGACGGCGGGCGAGCCGGCCTGGTGGACGCAGCAGAAAAGAGACTGTGGCTTACCCTCCAGCCTTGCCTATAACAGCTGGGACGGGAGATGCAATAGCTCACCTGGCGCTTCTACGCCTGCTCCCAGCTACGATTACGAAGCCGAACGCCGTGCTCGTGAGGCCGAAGCCGAACGCCAACGCCAGCAAGAGGAAGCGGAGCGCGCCGAGCGCGAACGCCAGGCAGAAATTAAACGCCAGAAAGATGCCGCGTTCATCCGTGACCGCGACGCAGCGGCGAACTCTTTCAAGGGATCGACCGGCTCGGCGATGGATCAACTCAAAGGATTATCCGGCGTGGACAATTCCGGCCTCAAGGGAAGCAGCTTCGACACGGGCGGCACCGGCCAGAAAGGGCTGCGGGGCAGTGCGCCGGTGGAAGACAACCGCAACGAGCCGGTGCCAAGCAAGCCCGCTCCTCACACCGACACCTCGGTGGTAGACGCGCGAGTTCCCCGTGACGGCGCTTATCTTGTCGATCAAGTACCTGAACTCAAGAATTCTCCGGCTGCGGACCGGATCACCAAGGGCTTTCAGGCGGTGGTCAACCACGACTGGCCGGTGGCGCTCGCCTGGTGGCAGGACGCGCTGAATCGCGATCCCGACAATGTCGTACTGAAACGTTCGGTCGCCCTGGCGCAGTGGATGGTGGATAAACGCAAGACAAAGGCAGCAGGACCGGTCTCGCCGCTCACCGCCGCAATCCATAGTGCATCGAGCGGCGACAACGCCGAGGCCATACGCCAATTCGAGCTTGTCAAAAAGGAGAACCCAGCCACTGCGGCTCAAGTAGACGACATGATTGCCGCACTCCGAAAGCGGCAGGAGAAGGATTCGAAGACGGCGTACTGGAACCAGGTAATAGAGAACGACATGCGGGAATTGCGCGATGCGGCTAATGAAAGGGGCTTGAATCTGTTGACAATCGGAGATGAAAAGGGCGCACAAAAGGCCTTTGACGAAGCGTCCTGGTATTCAGCTGGTTTACCAGCCGACAAATGAGGGAACTCCACAAGCGAGACATTACCTGTTAAGCAATCCGAGCAAAGCGGAAAGGCGAATGGGCAGCACGCTTTCGAGTGTGAAGTAATGACTAGCAACCACATTGAACAGATACACAGAAAAGACAAATCGGAGTTCTGGAAACCATGATGATCTCTCCGCGCCGTAAACGCATCGGTATAGTCCTTGGGCTGTTGCTCCTGGCAGGCCTTGGATGGCTCGTATGGCCGTTTATAACAGGATCCGGCCAAATGCAAGGCTTTTGCAGTTCGCTCGCTGCGGGGACTTCATTCGCGCAGGTTCAAACACAAGCGGATCAACACGGCTACCGGGTTTCTTCGCTCATCGACGGGCGCACGTTCGTTCACGATCCGAGCTCGTTCGGACGGTTCACCTGCGATGTACAGTTCGGGCCTGACGGGCTGGTGTCGGCGGCATATTCCTTTAATGACTAGAGAAGGCCGTCTCATTCAATCGAACAGGAGATATTCATTGTGAAACCCGAGTCTGCTCGTGCCCTCTGGATATTCGCCATGATACTTGCCGTGGCCGGCTCGGCTGTATCGAGCCCGAGCGGAAGATTCTTCTTGAGTATGGTTGCCGCGCTGGTTGCTCTGCCACCAACAATCTTTGGGACGGGTCGTGCCCGTCTCGGCGGTGCGATTGCCTGTATTTTATCCGTGTCACTGGCTATAGCAAGCTTTCCGGCGATGCAAAAGGATCAAGCGACATATGCAGATAGCGTGAAAAGAAAGCACCGGTCCACGGACGCTCCCGCTCCTGTCTTGCCCGGTGGAGTGATGCCCGGCAGATCGGATACCGTGAAATGAGGGGACATGCCCATCCGACAAGCACAAAGTGGCCAGGTTGAATTGGTGGTTCCTCTTGCATGAACACTCTCAAGGAGACACAGGGTTGTGAACGACGCTGAGCGGCTAGGGCGTAAAGCCAAACAATTCGATACCGCGGGTAAGGCAGCACTCTTGATTGGCATCGTGACTCTACCATTTACAGGTGGAAAAGGCGATTCGCTGTTGTACGGGCTCTTTCTGTTCCTCATCCTCAAGGCAATCAGCGTACAGTATCGAAAAAAAGGATTGGCACGGGCTGGGCAGGTATTCGGGGGGGCTGGGTACAAAAAGGATTCTTGAGATTAAGTTTCTAGGCTTTTTTATTTCGAAAGTGAGTTCATCTGACCCAGCCAAGCGCCGCTGGAAAGGCCTGCATCCCACCAACCTCCGGTATTCTCCCAACTGGCCAGAACTCCCTTTTCAAATGTAAGACGCATTGTTTTCTTTGGTGAGAATGTACTCGCCTCTTTTATCCACCAGCACCTTGTAGTGCTTTCTGCGTCATCACATTTTGTTGGTGGGCCAAACCGTTGAACTGACTCTTCATACGTCATCATTCCTCTTCTATTCTTTAATACTGTTGCCGCTTGAGATGCACAGCTGCTTGTAAATAAAAGAAAAATAAGAAGCGCACTTATCTGATATTTATATAGATATTTCATTTTTCATCTCGCTGACATCAGCTCAACAAATAGACAAAATTTACGTTCTCATATACATTATCAATTAGCCTCTTTTCAGTAAAAATTTATTTTCAGGGACCATCGGATGCCCCATCCCCCCTACGCCCCCCTTCTCGCCTCAGCGCTTGCCGTCGCAGCTGGCATCGCCCTTGGTGAAGCAATCAGCTATTTCCCGTTTTCGACGACGGCTTTCCTTGTGTCGATCTGTATCGCTACCTTCTTCCTCCGTCACCGCATCATTAATCTCCGTCAAGCAATGATACTCGCTGGTTGCCTCTTTCTTGGCATCGCACTGCACCTCAACTCTCTCCTGCTGCCGCATAACCACGTAGCCCACCTGCCCGAGGGCGAGTTCATGCTGGAAGGAACCATTACCTCATTCCCCGAGGGGAAGCTTGACCGGCAGTCGTTTATCCTCGATGCAGATCGGGCCGTTCTCGATACCGGCAGCCGTCCTGTCTCGGGCAAGGTGCGCATTTCCATGGAGGCAACACCGACGCCGCTCCACTACGGCGACCGCATCAGACTGACCGGTCGGTTTCACCAGCCTTCAGGGCTTAAAAATTTCGGCGGCTTTGACTATGAGAATTATCTGAAGCGGGAGGGGATACACCTTGTCGGTTCGGTGCGGAAGTCCGATCGGGTCTGGTTTCTGGGCAACAGCGGCAATGCCGTGATGCGCTCAATAAGCGAGTGGCGCGACCGGATTCGATCCGATGCCGGGCGCTCGCTGAGCGGCCCCGGGCGGGCGGTTTTTATCGCCATGACCATCGGCGACGAACGGTTTGTTAACGACCCGATCCGCGACGCCTTCATGGTGTCGGGCACTACCCATATTCTCTCCATCTCCGGCTCCCACGTGGGGCTCATCGCCTTCTTACTTTACAACATGGTCCGCCTCTCATTTCGCCTGCTCCCCGCACCGTGGCTGCTGCGCGCAACCCTGTACGTGAACCCGTCCCGCGTTGCAGCGCTCGCGACCATCCCCATCGTCATCTTCTACACCCTGCTGGCGGGGGCGGAAACACCGACGGTGCGGTCAGCCATCATGGTCGTCATTTATCTCACTGCGATTCTCATCGGGCGCGGCAGCCAGCCCCTCAACTCCCTGGCCCTGGCAGCGCTGTTGACATTCCTCTTTGATCCGCAGGCCCTCTTCTCCATCTCGTTCCAGCTCTCTTTCCTCACCGTCCTCCTTATCTGCCTTGCCGTCGAAGAGAAGCGCGAAAAAAGTCTCGCCGAACTTCTGGAAAAGGAGACATGGAAGACTCACCTCAGACAGAGGTTATCTTCCTGGCTGAGGATGTCGGTCGCCGCCTCGCTGGGAACGCTGCCGCTGGTGGCCTGCTACTTCAACTCGCTCCCCTGGGTTGGCATTATCGCCAACTCGGTAATTGTGCCCCTGGCCGGTTTCGTCGTGGTGCCGGTCGGACTTTTTTCTGCGATTATCGGCATGGCGCAACCCCAAGCAGCGCTCCCTTTTGCGACGTTCAACCAGCATATTCTGGACACCTTTTACAGAGCAGTTAACTTGTTCGCCGCCATCCCCGGCGCGGAGGTGTACTGCCCCTCCCCTTCACCAGTTATCGTCATGGCTTTCTTTAGCCTGCTGGCCGCGTGGTACTTTACGCGAAGCCGCCTCATGCTCGCAGGCACTACCGCCTCATGCCTCCTTTTTCTTGTCCCCTTCTTCACCTCGACGGAGACAGACAGGACGGTGGTGGACTTTATCGATGTTGGCCAGGGCGACTGTGCGCTGGTCCGTCTCTCCGATGGAAAGACCATCATGGTCGACACCGGCGGTGCGTCACGGGACCGCTTCGACATGGGACGCAGCGCAGTGGCGCCTTTTCTCCGGGATCAGGGCATTCGTCGGCTGGACCTGGTCATCCTCTCCCACTACAACGCCGATCACGCCGGAGGGATGCCCTACCTCATGCGGCACTTTGAAATCGGCGAGATATGGGAAGGGATTGGACCGACTGATAACCCGCTGAGGCAGGAGATACTCCGAAGGGCATGGGAGCGACGCATCCCGGTGCGCCGGGTAAAACAGGGCGACCGTTTTGACATCGGCGGATCAATCTTCGAAGTACTGAATCCACCAGCTCATAATCACAATCGAGAAAATGAAAACAGCAGCTCTATCGTCGTGCGGATTACCGCGCCGGATATGAGTATCCTGTTTGCCGGTGACGCGGACGAGACAGCGGAGTCGGCAATGCATCGCCTCTTGTCGCGGACCGACGTCATAAAAGTCGCCCACCACGGCAGCAGGACTTCCAGCTCAGAGGCCTTTCTGGCGCTGGTACGCCCGGTCGTCGCCGTCGTCTCAGTGGGACGAAACAACAACTTCGGCCATCCAGTGCCGGAGGTAATGATGCGCTACTCGGCGAGGGGTTCACGAATCTATCGGACTGACCGGCACGGCATCATCCGCCTAACCGCAGAAAGCACGGGGAATAGCCGCTCGATGAACGTTATTACATACAACGACCGCATATTGAGGGAAACGCCTTGGGCTGACGGTGTATCAGCCCTCTGGCGGGCTGAAGCAGAAAATATCGGGAAGATGTGGCGCAGGCCGTGGCTGTGGGAAGGGAAGGAGGTGTTGACTCGCTCAGGCTGAGCGAACCGTGCCCTCATCCGCCACGCCCTCGACGAAATCGCGGGATGCTTCGTTCCAACGGTAGAAGGTGATGCGCCGGCTGCCGTTACTCTTGAAGGAGACGACGACGTGAATGGCATCGGGGTAGAGCGGTTCATCGAACATCATGGCTTTTGCCTTGTCCTCTGCGGAGAAGTAGGCATCGTGCTCGGGATGGGAATGGTAGAAGGCGACGATCTGAAGCGTCCCCTTGTCGACCTGCTTGAGAATGGCCACCTGCTCGGCGGGGTCGATGAGGTAGGCGGTGCGGGAATCACGAGGAAAATTCTCCGGCTCTTCCGCTGCCATTTGGTCGTAGACGTTGGTGCAACGACGCACCTTTACGTCGCCCGTCGCGGTTTCGCGCAGGACCATGCCGCAGCACTCGAAAGGGAAGGTCTCTCCCGCGTGGGCGTAGAGTTCGGCGATCTGGGATTGGGTAAGAAAAAAATGAGTCTTCATTGCAGTTTACTTTATCAACGTCATTCCTGCGAAGGCAGGAATCCAGCACACTGGATGCCCGATAAAATCATTCGGGCATGACATACAGGTTAAATAGACCAAGTCCCGTGGAAGCCGAAAAGTTGCGTCGTAAGGTAGCGGTTCCCGCTATCCGGAAACACCGTCACGATCGTCCCTTTCCCTATCTTTTTGCCCACCTGCAGAACACCTGCCAGCGCCGCCCCCGAAGACTGACCGACGAGCAGCCCTTCTTTACAGGCAAGGAGCTTTGCGAAATCGTAGGCCTGTTCGGTATCGGCATAGACGGTATCGTCGGGCAACGTCGCGTCGTATATCTCCGGTACAAGAGACGATGCGTAATGCTTCATCCCCTCCAGGCCGTGCATGGCCTCGGAAGGCTGCACAGCGACCACCTGGATGTTCGGGTTAAACTCCTTGAGCCTGCGGCCGTTGCCCATGAGGGTGCCGCTGGTGCCCACGCAGGCAACAAAGTGGGTGAGGTCGCCGCCGGTCTGGCGGATGATCTCCACGCCGGTGGTGTCGTAATGCGCCATCCAGTTGGAGCGGTTCTTGTACTGGCTGCGATAGAAGTAGCGCCAGGGGGCCTCGCGACTCAGCTGCTCGGCCAGCATGATGGCGCCGTCGGAGCCTTCGAAGGGGCTGGAAAAGGTAAGTTTCGCACCATAGGACTCTATGATCCGCTTGCGCTCGCTGCTGACGTTCTCGGGCATGACCAGTTCCACCCGGAACCCCTTTGCCGCGCCGATCATGGCATAGGCAATGCCGGTGTTGCCGGAGGTAGAGTCCATGATGACTTTTTCGTGCGTCAGCTCACCCGACCGCTCGCCGTCCTCGATAATACGCAGGGCTGCGCGATCCTTCACCGATCCACCGGGATTGAAGTACTCCACTTTGGCCAGTATCCGCACATCGGGGATCTGGTCCTTCAGCAGGCTAATTTCAACAAGAGGGGTGTTGCCGATGAGACTGACTATGTCGGGAGCGAGACGGGGCCGGTCGAGCCTGAGATTTTCCTGTATTGTCATCGTCTTGAGGAGGTGGGGGTTTCGCCGCGCAGTTCCTTTTTCTGTATCCAGCGGAAACCGTCGGGTGTAATGATCGCCACGTCAATGGGTCCGCCGACCCCCTGCACCGCGCCGGGTTCACCCACGGTACCGTCGGCAAACCGCTGCATGTCGATGGAGGTACGTATCATGAAGATGGCGAAATCGATGCCGTCCTGCAGAGTCAGGTATTTGAACGGAATGTTATAGGCCAGCTTTTCCGCCTCGGCCCGTGATTTGTCACTTAACTTGGGGAGCAGCTTGTTGTCCACCCCCTTGATCATGCGGGTCACCACGTCGGTCTGGCCGCGCCAGCGGGCCCCGAAATCCCTGAACTCCTTGATCTCTTCCTTGAGCGCACCCAAAGGACTTACGATAATGGTGTACGCCCTCTTCTCCCTGTTTTCGTCATATCCGGAAACCGTCAGCTCGAGAGGTTCTACCTGGGTCCCCATGAACGCCCGCAGATACTTTTCCCTGACAAAATCATAAAGTCTCTGCGCGATAACGGTCACATCGGTGTTTGAAGTATCGCCGATGTTGTTGTCTCCCCTGAACTCCTGGATGATGCTGTTGATATTCCTGTCGCCGATTGAGGCCTTGCCCGAATAGGTGGCCCCTACAAAGTCGCCGAGCCGGAAGACCTTTTGCGCGTCGTCGGTGGCGGTGCGGGTGATATACCCCTTCCCCTTGTCTTCGGTGAAATAGGTGACGCGGCTGTCCGCCGCGATGACAATCCCCTCGCTGGTGGAAACGGTAATGTTCACCGTAGCCAAAGCGGGCGCGGCGGTCGAGAGCAGTACTGACAGGACGGTTAAAAGAAGTCGTTTTGACATGAAATTCTCTCGATACGAAAACGCATGATTTAACTCTGAAACCCCGGGGTCTGTCAAGAAAAAACCCTGAATTTACAGGCTTTGCCGCTAATCCTTGTCGATCTGCGCCTTTTGCAGGGCGCCGCTGAAATCGCGATAAATGACCTTCCACTTGCTGTAGAGGTCCAGCGCCCCGCCCCGGCCGCCGGCCTCACGGGAGCCGATGCCTGACCCGCGGGTGCCGCCAAAGGGGAGCTGTATCTCTGCCCCGATGGTGGGGGCGTTGATGTAGACGATACCGGTGTCGATGTCGCGCTCGGCCACGGCACTCTTGTTGACATCGCGGGTATAGATCGACGCGGACAGGCCGTATTTGACGCCGTTGACGACGCGGATCGCCTCCTCCAGTCCACTCACCTTTATGACCGACACCACCGGCCCGAAGACCTCCTCCTGCGCAAGCCGCATCTGCGGCGTCACGCCGGTAAAGATGGTCGGCTCCACAAAATAGCCGTTGGCCCGGTCGCCGCTATCGAGCTCCTTGCCGCCCAGCGCGAGGGTTGCCCCCTCTTCGCAACCGATCTCGATATACTGGAGGACCTTCCCCTTTGCGGCGGCGTTGATCAGCGGCCCCATCTGGGTCTTTGCGAGAAGGCCGTCACCGACCACCAGCTTTGACGCCCGATCGCGGAACATCTCCACAAAGCGGTCGTGGATTTTTTCGTGGACAATGAGTCTGCTGGTCGCCGTGCAACGCTGCCCCGTGGTGCCGAAACCGCCCCACAGCGCTCCCTCCACCGCCAGGTCGAGGTCGGCGTCGTCCATGACGATGATGGCGTTCTTGCCCCCCATCTCCGCCGCAAACTCCTTGCCAAGACCGCCGCACAAGGCATGCAGCCGCTCACCCACCCGGCACGAGCCGGTAAACGACACGCCGTGCACGCCGGGATGGGTCACCAGCGCCTCCCCCACCTCTCCGCCGGAGCCCTGCACCAGGTTCACCACGCCCTTCGGAATGCCCGCCTCCTCGAAGGCCTTTACGAACTCGGAGGCGCAGATCGGGGTATCGCTTGATGGCTTGATAACCACTGTGTTTCCGCAGATCAGCGCCGGAAGCATCTTCCATGAAGGGATCGCCACCGGGAAGTTCCAGGGCGTCACCAGCCCGAAGACCCCGACGGGAACGCGCACCGACTTGCAGTCCTTGTTGGGCAGCTCCGACGGCACCGTCTCGCCCGACAGCCGCCTCCCCTCGCCCGCCATGTAGTAGGCCATGTCGATGGCCTCCTGCACGTCGCCAAGCCCCTCGGGCAGTACTTTTCCCATCTCGCGGGTCACCAGCCGCCCCAGCTCGTCCTTGCGGCGGGCCAGGATTTCGGCGACCTTGTAGATCATCTCGCCCCGGCGCGGGGCCGGCACCAGCCGCCATTTTTCGGCGGCAGCCGTAGCAGCGGTAACAGCTCTGTCCACATCATCCTTCGTGGACATCACCACTTCGCCTACCACATCACCGTTGGCGGGGTTTCTGCTCTTGAAGGTCTTCCCCGACGAGCTGTCCAGCCACTCGCCGTTAATGAAATTCCTGTGCACCTCTCCCATGCCGTCCTCCTTTATGGTAGCCCGCATATCGATGTATTTCTCCACTTATCGAAGATTTCGCGCAAAAAGTTGAGGAGAGCACCAGACGGCACGCCTTTCACTGCTAATCCTTGAACGCCTCTACTGTAATCAGCAGCTTGACTGCGTCACTCACCGCAGGGACGGCGTAGGTCATTCCGAATTCTGAACGGTTTACCGTCGCCGTGGCGTCGGCGCCGCATACGTACTTTTTGTTCATCGGGTGCACCCGGCAGTTGAATGCCGTAATCGCCAGTGTCACCGGCTTGGTGACGCCGAGAATCGTCAGGTTGCCGTGCACACTGGTGGGGTAGTCGTTCTTGAATTCGACATTCGTGGACTTGAAGGTAATCGTCGGGAATTTCTCCACATTAAAAAAGTCCTCGCCCAGCAAATGCTTCTCCAGCTGCTCGCCGCCGGTATTCACCGATTTGGCATCGATCTCGATATCCACCGTCGCCTTTTTCGCCGCCAGATCGAGGGTAATCTTGCCGCTGGTCTTGTCGAACCGGCCGCGCTGGGTCGTAAGGCCCAGATGATTCACCTCGAAATTCGCAAAGGTATGCTTCGGGTCCACCGTATAGCTCTCGGCCGCAAAAGCAGTAGTAGTAAATGCCAGCAGAGCAATCAACAACAAGATCACTTTTTTCATGGGACTTTCCTCCTGTTCTCCTGTGTTATCCGCCCGGCGGTTGCCAGGGGTTTTCAGAAACTGAATATCGCGCCACCTTAAACTCACAGAAATCACACCCCAGCCAAACTTTCCGATGCCTCAAAAACTGCCGCCAGGCATAAACCAAACGCGCCCCATATTCAGCTTCTGAAAACCCCTGGCAGCCGACGGGCGGCTCAATATTATTATTTGACTCCGGACGCAGGAACCGTAACCCTGAAATTCACTTCCACCGCATTGGCCACCGTGCTCACATCGGCCCACGCACCCTCGCCGATATTGAAATCAAGCCGGTTGATCGTGAACCTGCCCTCCAGCAGCCACCCGCCCTTTTCCTTCTTCGCCGCAACAGGCACCGTCACATCACGGGTAATCCCCTTTATGGTAAGTTTGCCCGCAACCCGGTACTGATTGTTCCCCGCGGAAGTCACCGAGGTGGAGACAAACTCCGCCTTTGGATAGACCTTTACATTAAACCACGGCTTGCGCCGCACCTCCATATTGGCGTCGTCGGAGCCCGCGTCAATGCCGTCGATGTCGACCGTTACCGTAGCGCGGCTGTTGGCCGGGTTTTTCTCGTCGATGACAATATCGCCGTCGAACCGGGTAAAGCTCCCCTTTACCGGCACCCCCATCTGCTTCGACACAAACTCGAGCTTGCCTCCCTCGCGCGCCAGCGGCGCTGCATCGGCGCATAACGGTATGACGAGGAGCAGCACAAGCGCGCCGATCTCCGACCGATTAACAAGGGAGCACGGAATCCGGAAGACGACCTTCTCGTCATTCCGGCGAAAGCCGGAATCCAGCCTCGTCAAATAACCCGCAAACCACTGGACACCGGTTTTCACCGGTGTGACGACTTTGTTTAATTTCGTCATGACTTTTTGATCCTCAGCATCCTCATCAGCACATCATCCTTGTCGATAAAATGGTGCTTCAGCGCCGCCCCGGCATGCCCCAGCACGAGCAGCAACAGGCCGTTGTTCAGCAGTTCATGCACTTCATCAAGAATTTCAGCGGTCTCCTTGTTTTTCTCAACAAGGTCCGGCAGCGGCAACACCCCAAAGTATACCGTCTGAAAGCCGTGGGCCGAGCTGGTCAGCCAGCCCGATACCGGAATAATGAACATAAGACAATACAGCAGAAAATGGCTCGACTTCGCCGCCAGCCGCTCCCACGCCGGCATCTTTTCCGGCAGGGGCGGCGCGGGGTGAAATGCGCGCCACGAAAGACGGCTGATCGCCAGCAGAAAGACCGTTACGCCGATCCATTTGTGATACGAAAAAAGCCGAAGCTTGGTGGGAGAAAGGGGCAGATCTTCCATGTAGCTGCCAAGGCCAAAGGCAGACACGATAAGCGCGGCGGTCATCCAGTGCAGGACAATCGACGTTCGGGTATAGCTGTCAGTGACTGTGCCGCCCATATCGTTTATAACCAACCCTTGTCATTGCCTGACCTTAGGTGGCACCAACAACCGCTGCTTGTCGTAGATGAAGTCCTTCCGCTTGTAGTCCGCCAGCTCGAAATCTTCCCGCAGCACAATGGCCTCG
>Ga0224505_10000423_pt1 | contig 29380 bp, 25 predicted proteins | sample SF_Jan12_sed_USG_FD_169102 | JGI IMG/M metagenome (GOLD analysis project Ga0224505, IMG submission 169102) | Sediment microbial communities from San Francisco Bay, California, United States - SF_Jan12_sed_USGS_4_1 | ecosystem: Environmental > Aquatic > Marine > Sediment | place: USA: California... | reverse complement strand
AAAACGGAAGGTTGTCTTTTCGTCATCAGCAAGGTCACGCCACCAGGCGCGCACCTCTTCCAGCAGATGAAAGGTACCGACCACATTGGTCTGGATAAAGTCCGTCGGCCCGTGGATGGAGCGGTCCACATGGCTCTCGGCGGCAAAGTTAAGTACAGCCCTCGGCCTGTACTCATTCAGCAACCGCCCGACCAGAGTCCGGTCACCGATATCGCCATGCACAAAGATATACCGACCATTGCCCGAAATGCTGGCAAGGTTCCGTAGATTACCGGCATAGGTAAGTTTGTCCAGGTTGAGGACTGGCTCATCATGTTCCAGCAGCCAGTCCAGTATAAAATTGGAACCGATAAAACCGGCACCGCCTGTGACAAGGATCATGCCCCTTCCTTCCTAGCAAATAGCCGGGTTAATAGGTTAAACCGATGGGGTAACATCACCGACTCAATCGGCTTCCAGTCTACCATAACAGCGGCTAAAAGAAAAAACAAGGGCGGGCACCAAGGCCCGCCCTTCGATAGCAGAAGACTGATCTTAGACAAGCAGCGGAGCAATAACCAGTGCCACAATAGACATCAGCTTGACCAGGATGTTCATGGACGGCCCCGAGGTATCCTTGAGCGGATCGCCTATCGTGTCTCCCGTCACCGCAGCCTTGTGAGTCTCCGACCCCTTGCCGCCGAAGTTCCCTTTTTCGACGAACTTCTTGGCGTTGTCCCATGCACCGCCGCTGTTTGACATCATGAGGGCAAGCAGGACACCGGAAAGCGTGGCCCCTGCCAGCATCCCTCCCAATCCGGCAGGCCCGAGAAGGAACCCGATCACTACGGGCGCGGATACGGCTATGAGGCCGGGGACGACCATCTCCCGGAGGGCCGCCTGGGTACAGATGTCCACGCAGCGGTTGGAGTCAGGCTTGACCCCCTCTTTCCCTTCCAGCAGACCGGGTATTTCTTTGAACTGACGACGAATCTCCTGCACCATAGTAAATGCAGCCTTCCCGACGGAGGTCATGGTGAGCGCCCCCAGGTAGTAGGGAATGATCCCGCCCAGAAGCAGCCCTATGACCACGGTGGGGTTGTCGAGAGCCATGACCAGCAACGGTTGTCCGGCGGCAACCAGCTTTGAGTTGATTGCCTGGGTATATGCGGCGAAGAGGGCCAGGGCAGTCAGCGCTGCGGAACCGATGGCAAAGCCCTTGCCGATGGCCGCCGTGGTGTTCCCCAGGGCGTCGAGGCTGTCGGTGATCTTCCTCGTGTCAGGCCCGAGACCGGCCATCTCCGAAATGCCGCCGGCGTTGTCGGCGATGGGGCCGTATGCGTCGACGCTCATGGTGACGCCCACGGTGGCCAGCATGCCTACAGCCGCCAGGCTGATGCCGTAGAGCCCGGCCACCGAATAGGCGACAAAAATGGACGCCGCGATGATGATGATGGGGATGGCAGTGCTCTCCAGCCCCACCGCAAGGCCTGCGATGGCGTTAGTGGCAGGCCCGGTCTGGCTGGCTTCGGCGATGCGCCTTACCGGGCCGGCCGAGGTGTAGTACTCGGTAATGAGGCCGATGAAGATGCCCGACAGGCATCCGACCAGCACGGCCCAGAAGGTACCGTTGCTGACGTCGAGGTTGTGGATTACTATCCAGGCAAACACGAGGAATATACCGGCGGCGATGAAGGCTGCATAGCGCAGAGCCGCGGCGGGGTCCATCTTCTCCAGAATCTTCATGGCAGCGATGCCGAGGAACGAAGCAAGGAGGCCGGCCATGATGAGCAGGAGCGGAAGGGCCATAAGGTGCTCCCTGGCCCCCAGCGATGCAGTGACTGTTCCCGCCACGGCGGTGGCGCCGAGGGCGATGGTAGCGATGACCGAGCCGACGTACGACTCGAAAATATCGGCGCCCATGCCGGCCACGTCACCCACGTTGTCGCCTACGTTGTCGGCGATAACGCCGGGGTTGCGGGGATCATCTTCGGGAATACCCGCCTCGACCTTGCCCACCAGGTCCGCACCGACGTCGGCGGTCTTGGTGTAGATACCACCGCCGACACGGGCAAAAAGGGCAATGGACGATGCACCCATGGCAAAACCGTTGATGAGGGATGCCTGTTCCGGGGTACCGTAGAGGTAGAAGAAGACGCCCAGACCAAGAAGCCCCAGGCTGGCAACGGCAAGGCCCATTACCGATCCGCCGAGGAAGGCAATAGAAAGAGCCCTGGCAGTATCAGGTTTGTACAGATTAGCAGCCTGGGCCGTTCTTACATTGGCGCGGGTAGCTGACTTCATGCCGCAGAAACCGGCCAGGACCGAGCAGATAGCTCCTCCCAGAAAGGCAAAGGCAGTCTCCTTGTTAAGGAAGACAGCAATCAGGATGAATACGACAACTGCAAAAATTGCCAGTATCTTGTATTCCCTCTTGAGGAACACCATGGCACCGTCATGGATGGTATCCGAAAGTTCCTGCATGAGGTTGCTTCCAACCGGCTGCTTCTTGATAAACTGGTAAATCCCTACGGCCAGAATCAGGCCGAGAAGCCCGAGAACCGGTGCAAACGTCGTCAACTGCTCCATCTACTCTCCCTCCTCATCCCGTTCGAAATATTCGGTAAAACGTAGTCACAAAGCATGAAAGCGGTTCATGGCACCGACAAGCTCTCCAGCCAGAACCATCCTGACAGCATCTTCAGCCCTTTGCAGGGCCTCCTCCACAACCTGTTTCTCTTCTTTCGCAAAAGGCCTCAGTACGTATCCTGCCGTATCACCTCCTTTATCCGGACGCCCTACACCAATCTTTATCCTTATAAACTCATCCGTCCCGAGGACTGCCATGATGGACCGTATGCCGTTGTGTCCTCCATGGCCCCCCTTCTCCTTGATCCTTATGCTCCCCGGCGCCAGGTCGATGTCGTCGTGGATTACGATAAGGTCAGAAGCCTTCGCGCCATTGGCTACCAGAGCGGATTTTACCGAGTCGCCGCTGAGGTTCATATAGGTCTGGGGCTTCAGAAGCATTATCCGGCACCCTTCCCAGGAACCGGTGCCGACCTCGGCCAGGTATTTGTTCTGCCGTATCTTTATGCCGGCGGCCTCTGCCAGCCTGTCTACCGCCAGAAACCCTATGTTATGCCGGGTATCGGCATAGCGGGAACCGGGGTTTCCCAATCCAGCGATTATCTTCACGCCGCTGTTTCCGTCCGTTCAGGAAAACCTAAAAAAAAAGGGCACCAGAGGTGCCCTTTGATTTACTTGGCCTTGTTCTCTTCTTCGGCCTTGCCCTTGCCTACTACCTCGGGTTCAGCCGCAGCAGCCGGGGCAGACGTCAACATCTCCTCCAGCTTGGCCGCCGATATCGGCGGTATCACCGATGCGAGGACGGCATCTTCGTCCGTATGCACCTTTACGCCGTCCGCCAGTTTGAGATCACGGACATGAATGACGTCGCCAATCTCCAGTTCGGTGACATCGAGGTCGATATGCTCCGGCATAAGCGAGGGGACGCACTCGATGGCAACTTCGCGGATTCCGTGCTGAAGAATGCCGCCGGCCTTTACGCCCTTGGCGGCGCCGGTAATTACCACTTCGATATTGACCTTCACCTTCTCGTCCATGCTGACTTCCTGGAAATCCGCATGAACAAGGGTCCCGCGTACGGGATGAACCTGGTAATCCTTGATAATGGCCGTCTTTTCCTTGCCGCCGCCGAAGGCGAGGGTAACAAGGGCATGCTCGCCGCCCTCGGAGTTGAGCAGCTGCACCAGACCTTTTGCATCAAGGCTGATGGCCGCCGAACCACCATGTCCGTAAACTACAGCGGGAACTCTCCCGCTTCTTCTCATACTTTTAGCCGCTCCCTTTCCGGTTGCATTCCTGAGTTCGGCCGCCAATGTCACGTTCTGCATTTCCACTACCTCCGTTATTGAAATCCGTTTCTACCGTTCCAGCCGTTTGCGGCGCTGGAACCGCAGAAACCGTTATTATTCGAACAAGGTGCTTACCGACGCCTCGTCGTGAATACGCTGTATGGCCTCTCCCAGAAGGGGAGCCACTGACAGTACCGTCAGCTTGTTGCACGCCTCTTTCTTATGATCCAGAGCAATCGTATTGGTCACGATCACTTCCTCCAGCTCCGAGTTGCTGATCCTTTCGATAGCCGGGCCTGAGAATACGCCGTGGGTACAGGCGGCAAATATCCTTTTCGCCCCGTGATCATGCAGGGCCTTTACTCCCTGGGTAAGGGTACCGGCCGTATCGATCATATCGTCCAGCAGAATCACATCGCGGCCGCTGACATCACCGATTACATGCATGACTTCCGCCACGTTGGGCTGGCTTCTCCGCTTGTCGATGATGGCAAGCGACGCCTGGAGCTTCTTGGCAAAGGCTCTGGCCCTTTCAACACCGCCGGCATCCGGCGATACCACCACCAGGTCCTCCATCTTCCGGTTCCTGATATATTCAAGGATGACCGGCGACGCATACAAATGGTCGACGGGGATATTGAAGAATCCCTGTATCTGCCCCGCATGGAGGTCGACCGAAAGGACCCTGTCGGCCCCCGCTGCGACAACCAGGTCCGCGACCAGCTTGGCAGTGATTGGTACGCGCGGATGGGCCTTCCTGTCCTGACGGGCATACCCGTAATAGGGCAGGACTGCTGTTATCCGATATGCCGATGCCCGCCTGAGGGCATCCATCATGATCAGCAGCTCCATCAGGTGCCGGTTTACCGGCATGGAGGTGGGCTGGACCACAAAAACATCGGCGCCACGCACATTCTCATCGATATGGACCGATATTTCACCGTCGCTGAACCTGCTGACCTTCGCCTTTCCAAGGGGCAGCTTCAGAAAATCGCATATCTCCTGCGTCAGCGGGATGTTGGCATTCCCCGAAAATATCTTGAGCTCTTTCTTCACTTACCCTTCCTCTACTACCAATGCAGCTTGGCTGGGGCGCCAGGATTCGAACCTGGGAATGGCAGATCCAAAATCTGCTGACTTACCGCTTGTCGACGCCCCATTAAGCTTTTACTCTCCGGGATAGTCGCGGCGGCCTGCGTTGCCCTTGGCCAGTTCCCGTTCGTATTCAGCCAGGATGGCGTTTTCAATCTTCTGCCGGGTCTCGTTGTTCAAAGGATGGGCTACATCCTTGTAGGTCCCGTCTTTTCGCTTCCTGCTGGGCATGGAGACAAAAAATCCCTCCTGTCCCTTTATGATCTTTATATCCCTGACAACAAAACAGTTGTCGAGGGTAATGGTGACGTACGCCTTGAGCTTTTCTTCGTCCACCGGGTATACCCGCACTTCCGTGATCTCCATACCTCGTTACCTCCTGCCTGATGGCGGGGCCAATACCGGCCCTGCGTGACTGGCGAACCGTTACAGTGTTAGCGGGGAACGTGTTAAGGCTGGTGCTACGAAAATCCTCCGGTCGTTCCGCTGAAGGGCAGCCGCCGCTTTACGGGCGTCCTCCTCCAGGTGAAACAGGCCGAAGACAGTGGGGCCGCTCCCTGACATAAGTGCGGCTGACGCACCGTTGTCAAGAAGGCGGTTCTTGATTTCTTTCACCTCAGGATAGTTAAGCTCTGTCACCTCTTCCAGGCTGTTATGGAGATATCCGCGCACCTCTTCAATGCACAGATTTCCGGCCGTAAGGCCCTTTTTGAGAAACGACGGGAGTTTAGTATTATCCGGCAAGCTTGTCAACTTCTTTATGTTTCCGTATACCCAGGCGGTAGAGACGGCAAACCCGGGATTTACCAGAAGAACCCATCCCTCAAGGGGCGGGAAAGGCTCCAGAATTTCACCCCTCCCCTTCCCCAGGGCCGCCGGGCCGCCAAAGAAAAACGGCACGTCCGACCCAAGCCGTATACCAAGGGCCGCCAGCTCATCCCGGTCCAGACCGAGACCCCACAGACGGTTGAGGGCCACCATGGCCGCTGCGGCATCACTGCTGCCACCCCCAAGCCCTGCGGCCATAGGAATCGATTTCCGGAGAGTTATGACCGCCCCATCCCCCACGTTACAGGCCTCTCGAAGGAGCTTCGCCGCCCGATAGACGATATTTTCAGTTTCAGGAACGCCCGGCAGATCGCAGTGGAGGCGGATATCGCCTGCTGTCTTCGCGACAGCGACCTCGTCATAGACGCCGACCATCTGAAAGAAGGTAAAGAGCTCGTGATAACCGTCTTCCCGCTTGCCGGTTACATGAAGGAAGAGGTTGATTTTGGCAGGAGCCTGCACGGAAAGCTGCATGGTCTTCAGCGGGTATCCCAGGTCGGAGTCAGGAAGAAGGCATCCCCCCCCACAGCGTCGTTAACGATCACATCGTTATATTTAACACTGACCTTGGCGAAGGCATTGGCGAAAAGGATGGACTTGGGCAGGGCATAGTTATTGATCCGTGCATAATTGTCGAAGCGAAGCAGGGTGAGGTCAACGCCGGATTCGTCGCTTTCGATATGTTCAAGGGGGAGATTGCTTTCCAGGCTATAGACGTTCCGCGTCTCGTAACCCGGTTTTGCCTCAGCCAGGGCATGCAATACCTTGCCGTCTATCTCGACCTTCCTGAAATTTGCCAGAGGGAAAGGTATCTGTCCTGCCATGGCCTGCCAGAGGAGGTCGTACTCAAGCACAAGGCCCAGTCGGTCTTTCAGCGTATCGCTGGTGAGCTTCCCTTCCATGAACTGCTGCTTGTCGAGGTCGATGTACTGGTACGTCTTGCCGTCAGAGACAAATGATGCCGTCGAGAAACCGGCCGGACTTATGAATTCGAGCCGCATGTACCGAGGGGACTGGAGGATCACGGTAACACTGGTCGACTGTCGACCTGCCATGGAATCAATCGTCACGTAGGCAATCGCACGAAGGGCTACCAGAAAAGATTCCCGCTCCTTAAGGGCCTTGAAAAGAGGCTGTGCTTCCGCCGGTACCTTCGAGGCATCCCGTGCCGCATCCATAGACGGGACCAGGGCACACGAGGAGAACAACCCTGCCGCGAAAAGAAGGGGAACGATGTGGGCCGTGATGCGGAATCCTGGGTTCATATCGCTGATTGTGCCGGAAAGGGTTAGTTTGCAGGAACAGCGGCCGGCTTTGCAGGAACGGGAGGCTTTCCGAACCCGGACTTTTCAAACTTTTCCCTCAACTTGTCGTTTGCCGGATCGGCGTTAAGGGATTTGACCCACTCATCGCGAGCCTCAGCCTTCATACCCTTGGCGAAGTATACATCCCCGAGGTGCTCAAGGATAACGGCATCATTGGGGAGGGCTACCAGCGCCTTCTTGATGGCATCCATCGCCTCGTCGTACCGGTTCTTCTTGTAGTAACACCATCCAAGGCTGTCGAGATAGTACCCGCTTTCGGGCTGAACCTCCAGCGCCCGCTTGATAAGGTCATAGGCCTCATCAAGCTTGATCCCCTTTTCCACATAGGAATAGCCCAGATAGTTCAGTGCCTCGGCGTGGCGAGCATTGAGGGCGAGGGTCTTTTCAAGCGCCGCCACCATCTCATCGTACATGCCCTTTTTCTCATAGATCACCGCGGCGTTGAAGTAAAGCTCCTCATTGTCGGGGGCCTCGACCAGGCCGGCCTTGAAGACTTCGAGGGCCTTGTCGTAGTCCTTCTGCTGGAGATGAATCAGGCCGAGGTAGTGATAGAAAGCGCCTTCTTCCTTGTTCCTCCTGATCGCCTCCTCAAAGACCTCTTTGGCCTTGTCGTCCTGCTTGGCCTTGTTATAGAGGAACCCCATCTGAAGGACGGCGTCGACCTCTTTCGGCTCGATCTCCAGTATCCCCCGGTATTCTTCAATGGCCATCTCCAGGTTACCCATCTCGCCGTAGCAGGCGGCCAGATAGTACCGCGCCTTCAGGTCTCCCGCGTTTCTGGCCAGAATGAACCGGAACTGCTCGATCGCCTTGAGATATTCCTTCTGCTCAAAATAGACCAGCCCCATCTTCAGGCGGTTTTCCTGATTGCTGGGGTCGATCTCACCTACCTCCTGAAGTTCGGCCAGGGCCTCGTCAAATGAACGCTTCTGGAGATAAACATTGGCAAGGCGGCTCTGGATATCGGGGTTGATCGGGTTAAGCTCCTTCACCTGCTTGTAGACGGCGACAGCTTCGTCCAGATTTCCCTTCATTTCATACACCAGGCCAAGGGTGATATAGGCCGCCTCAAAATCGGGCTTCAGCTCGATGGCCTTCTTCAAAGACGCCTCCGCCTTCGCATATTCCTTCATCTCGCCATAGATTCTTCCAAGATAAAAATAGGGCATGAGGGCGGTGGGGTCTTTCTCCGTAAGTTTGCCAAAGGTCGCGATCGCCTTGTCATACTCCTTCCTTGCGGCATGCATGGTTGCAAGGTAGACCAGGCCCTCCTTGCTGTCAGGTATGGCACGGACCAGTTCTTCATAGACACCAATGGCCTTGTCCTGCTGCTTGAGGCTTGTGTAGACACTGCCTAAAAGAAGGTAGGGCGTGGCAACAGTAGGGTTTGCGCGAATGGCCTTCTGGAGGTGGATCGCCGCCTCCTCCATGTTCCCTTTCTTGGCATGAATGCCCGCAATCGACGTTATGAGAAAGGCCGACTGGGTATCATAGGCCAGGGCCAGGCTGTAATGCTGAAGCGCCGCATCCCACTTGCCGGCCATTTCATTACTGTAGCCGGCAAGATAGTGGTAATAGGATTTGTAGAGTGCGGCGCCGTTGTTCCCTGCGGCAGCATAGGCAGCGGAGAAGGGCAAGATGAGCATAAGGGCGAGCAGATACGCGGAGAGAACCCGGAACGGGCGGGAAACTGTTGTCTTCATGGGAATCCTGTAGGGCAAGTAGTGAAAAAATATCGTAAATAGTGTAGTCTGCCTCTGTGTGAGGGTCAAGGGTTTTCAGTAAGTATACAGAATTATAAACGACACAAGGGCTGCATATAATTAGACCTGTCATGGACTCTATTCGTTCCTACATCGACTTCCTCACCATAGAAAAGGGGTTGGCCGTCAACTCCCTCAAGGCATATGAGAGGGACCTGCGCCAGTTCGAGGAGTTTCTTAAAGGGCGCGGCCTCTTAGCCGGCGATGCCACGCGAAAGGAGGTCATGGCCTATCTCGAGCACCTCTGTGTACTGGGCCTCAAATCGGCCTCCCGGGCCAGAGTGCTCTCCACGCTTCGCGGATTCTACCTGTTTCTCCTGTCAAACGGGGCCATAACCGCCGACCCGACGCTGAATATCGAGGCGCCCCGGCGGAGCGTCCACCTCCCCCGGAAGCTCACTTACCACGAGATTGAGCTGCTCCTTCGACAGCCTGATACACAGAAGGCGCGGGGGCTTCGGGATTCCGCCATGCTGGAAATACTTTACGCTACCGGGCTCCGTGTCTCGGAGCTGGTGAACCTGAAACTGGTCAATATCAACTGGGAGGCAGGTTTTCTCGTCACCATGGGCAAAGGCGGGAAGGAACGGGTCGTGCCGGTGGGAGAGGTCGCCCTCCAGAGGGTGCGCGAATATGTCGAGAACGCAAGAGGCGCCGCAGTAAAGGGGGGCGCTTCCCCTTTCCTCTTTGTAGGGACACGGGGAAAACCGCTCACCCGGCAGGGGTTTTTCGAAATCATCCGCCGCTATGCCAGGAAGGCCGGAATAGATGTCGTCATATCGCCGCACGTCCTTCGCCACTCCTTTGCCTCCCACCTTCTGGAGAAAGGGGCCGACCTCCGCTCCGTCCAGCTAATGCTGGGCCATGCCGACATCTCCACCACCCAGATATACACCCACGTTGAGGGAGAGCGGCTCAAGGAGATACACCGGAAGAAGCACCCCCGGGGGTAGAAGATATTCGCCCCTGCTTCCTCTTGACCTTCCCTCGGTAGTGGTTTAGGCTAATGAACTGTTTTTAACCCTGCCCCATGGAGGCATTCATGCTGAGAAAACCCGTTACCCTGCTTCTTGTCCTTGGTTGTCTTTATCTTTCCGGCTGCGCTACCGCTGAAAGGTCGTTTCTCCTCGACCTCTCCTACACTCCCAGGACTGACACGGCGGAAAAAGGCATAGATGTTCCCGTGGTCGCCCTTAACCGTCTGAGCGATTCCCGCGCCGTGCAGGACAAGACCCAGATCGGCGACGGGATCAACTCCGCCGCTAAAAAAGACAGCTTCTATCTCCACGGCGAACGGATCGAGATACTTCTCACCGATGCGCTGGAGGACCGCCTGCGCGAGACCGGCTTCGGAGTAAAGAGGATTTTTGGCTGGGACAGGAAGCCTGAGACCGCGGACCCCGCCTGGGGAGACATCACCATGGGTGGAGAAATCCTCGATTTCTGGCTCGATACCGATTCGTCCGCCTTCCGCTATACCGCGAAGGCCCGGGCAAAGCTGCGTATTACCGCGGTCAACGCCTCTACCCGTGAGGTCATCACTTCAACCATTGTGGAAAAGTCGACCGAACAGAGCGGCGGTTTCATGAAAAAGGAACTGCTGGAAAACCTGATGACCGATATCTATACCGGCCTGGTATCACAGATACTAGACGACGAAGGCCTCAGAGGAAAGCTCAAGGACCTCGGGAAGCACTGATGGACCAGAGGGCCTTCGAACGCCTCGTGGGAGAATCGGTGGAGACCCTCCCCGCCCGTTTTCGCACGCTCATCGAGAATGTCGCCTTCATTGTCGAGCAGTGGCCCGACGACGAAACCATGGAAGAGATGGGCCTTGACTCCCCCTATGACCTCCTGGGGCTCTACAGGGGTATCCCGCTGGAAGAGCGGGGATTCTCCTACGGCAACCAGCTGCCCGATACCATCTCCATCTACCAGAAACCGATCGAGGTCTATTGCCGGGACACCGGCGAGGATATCGCCGTCGTCATCAAGGAGACGGTTATCCACGAGGTGGGCCATTACTTCTCGCTCTCCGATGAAGAAATGGAGCGGATAGAGCATGAGGCGGGGCTCTAGCCGATGCATATCGTACTGCACGAGCCCGAAATCCCGGGCAATACCGGCAATATCGCCCGGCTCTGCGTAGGCGCCGATGTCGACCTGCATCTGGTGGGGAAGCTCGGTTTCCGCATCGACGACAAGGCGGTCAAGCGGGCCGGCCTCGACTACTGGCCCAATCTGCGCCTTCATCTCCACAACGACCTCGACCAGTTGTGGGCCTCCGCCGGAGACAGCTCCCGCTTCTTTTACCTCACCACAAAGACCGACCGGCTCTATACCGCCGTCACTTATCAGTCCGGCGACTACCTCGTCCTGGGGAGGGAGACCTCCGGCCTTCCCGAATGGCTGTTGAAGGCAAATGCCGAGCGGTGCATAACCATCCCCATGCCGGGCCCCGTCCGCAGCCTCAACCTCTCCAACGCCGCCAGCATCGTGCTCTACGAGGCGCTGCGGCAGAGCAGCAAATGGTAAGGCTCATCTGTCCCGTCCGCGGGTGCGGCAAACCTCTCGAACCGGCGGAGCGAGCGCTGGCCTGCGAGAACCGGCACACCTTCGACATCGCCAAAAGTGGCTACGTCAACCTGCTGCAACCCCAGGACCGTCGCTCGCCCAATCCCGGCGATTCAAAAGAGATGGTGCAGGCCCGGCGGAGATTTGTCGACCGGGGGCATGCGGCACTGTTGGCGGAATTATTGTGGCAGGCCATTGGGGACCTCGGCCTTCCTGCCGGTTTTTCCCTTCTTGATGCCGGGTGCGGCGAAGGGTACTTCCCCGGCATCATCAGCTCCCATTTTCCCGAAGCCGACATCCGGGGCGTCGACATCTCCGTCCCGGCAATCGACGCCGCAGCACGAAAATATCCGAATGTCCGCTGGCTGGTTGCCAACGCAGACCGTTTTCTCCCCTTTGTCGATGGGTCGTTTGATGTAGTCATGTCGATTACGGCGCGGAAAAATTCAGCGGAGTTCAGGCGAATCATCTCTCCAACCGGAAGACTCCTGGTGGCAGTTCCCGGAGAAGACGACCAGATCGAGCTGCGGGAGGCGGTGCTGGGGAAAGGGGTACAGAAGGACCGGACGGAGAGCACCCTCTCTCATTTTGCCGATCACTTCGCACTGGAAGAGGAGATAGCCCTTCGCTACACCGCACACCTCAATGCAGAAGGCCTTTCCGACCTCTTTGCCCTGAGTTATCGAGGCGCGAGGAGGCAGGCGACGGAGCAGCTGGCCCGAATATCCCGCCTTGATGTAACCCTCAGCTATCGACTCTTCCGTTTCAAAGTACGCACCTGATTCTGCCTGTAAAAAAAACGGGAAGCCGTCATCTGCCCATGAGCCGGTTTGCTCTATCCGCGGAGACGTGCTACCATGCCCGACAACATTTTATTAACCAGGGGACTTTGAAATGCTGTAGCACTTGGCCCCGCAACCCAAGGGAGGGCAACGATGAAGAATCGTACCTTGTGGGTTTATGTAATCGGGCTGGCGGCCGTAGTCGCCGTGATCCTGTACTTTCGTTTCGGGACTGAAGAGAAACCGCCGCCGGCCAAAGAGGCTGCCGCCTCTGCACCCGCTGCCCAACCCTCCCGGCTTCATCCGTTAGCCCCCCCACCCGAAGGCTTCCCTCCTCTGCCGGCCCTCAATGAAAGCGACGGTCTTGTGCAGGAGCTCCTGGGCAAGCTGCTCGACCGGCAAAAAGATTTAAAGCTGTTTATAACCGAGAACTTCATACGCCGCATCGTCGTTACCGTTGATAACCTTCCGAAGCCCCGCCTCCCCCGCAAGTATCTGCCGGTAAGATCTCCCCGAGGGAAGTTTCTCGCGAGAGAAGGCACGTCGCAGACCTTCACCATCGACCAGAAGAATTACCGGCGCTATTCGCCCTACGTCACGCTGGCCGAACACTTTGACACCGAAAAGATCGTGGCGTTTTATACGGGGCTTTACCCCCTGTTTCAGGAGGCCTACAGGGAACTGGGTTATCCGGACGGATATTTTAACGATCGCCTCATCGAGGTGATCGATCACCTGCTGAAGGCGCCGGAGGTGAGCGAACCTGTCGTTCTGACGAAATCGGTGGTGGGTTATACCTTTGAAGACCCGAAACTGGAAGCCCTTTCGTCGGGGCAGAAGATTCTCCTGCGAATAGGCGCCTCAAATGCTTCCGTGGTCAGACAGAAGCTCGGCGATATCCGGAATGCGTTAACGGGACAGGCGCCGGTTGCCGGGGCAACACACTGACCGGCCATACATTACGGATGCCCGTGGTCATGCTCGTGGTCGCTGATGTGCGAATGGCTGTGCACGTGAACCATCTGTCCGTGACGATGGGCATGCTCGTGGATGAGGTTGACCGAGAGCAGCAGTTCGCGGTTGGAAAGGATGTCGTTGGCGGCGCCGTCTGCGGCGAGCCGATGGTCCTCGCTGATGACGATGGCCCTGTCGGCGATGTCTTCGACTATGGAGAGGTCGTGGGTGGCCGTGATAATCGTCTTTCCGGCCTTTCTGAGCTGTACCAACGTCTCGGCCAGCCAGACCTGACTTCGTGGGTCAAGGCCGGTGGTAGGCTCATCCAGAAGCAGCACTGATGGGTTGGTAGAAAGGGCCGCGGCAATGGCCACTTTGCGCTTCTCGCCCCCGCTCAGGGTATGGGGCGACCGCTTCAGCATCTCTTCCAGCCCCAGCATCGACGTCAGTGAGTCGACCCGCTCCCGTATCTCCTTTTCCGGCAGGCCCAGCTGAAGGGGGCCAAAAGCCAGTTCATCCTCCACCGTCGGGTTGAAGAGCTGGGCATCGGCATTCTGAAAGACCAGGGCGACGGACGAACGGAAGAAGCGGCAGAAATCGTCCCCCTCCAACGCTTCCTCCGTGAGGGGGCGGTCAAAGACATGAACGGAACCGGTAGACGGAAAGATGAGGCCATCCATGAGCAGGAGCAGCGTCGACTTCCCTGAGCCGTTGGCCCCGAGGAGGACCACCTGCTCTCCCGCGTCAACCCGGAAGGAGACACGATCCAGCGCGGAGACGCTGCCATAGGAATAGCTTACATCACTCAACTGAAACAAAGGGTCAGCTGACATTTACTCCTCGTGAAACGGGTTGCAATGCCCCTTCAAATGCGGCATCATCTTACCATACATTCAGACGAGGCCGACATGAATATCTATAAGCAGGATTTCGCCCGTATCTACGACGACATTATCGGCGACATGCTCTTTGCGTGGTGGAAAGAGACCTTTGAGGCCCTTGCCCCTCTCCATGATATCCGGTCTGACGTCGTAGCGGATATTGCCTGCGGCACGGGAAGCGTCGTCCATTATTTTGCCGACAAGGGCAGGATGGTGGTCGGGACCGACGCCTCGCCGGAGATGCTGGCAGTGGCCCGCGAAAAGAACCGCGATTTTTCCAACGCGTCGTTTCTGGAGCAGGGGTTTACCGACCTCTCACTTCCCTTCGCCGCCGACCTTGTTACGTGCAACGGCGACTCCCTGAATTACCTTCTCGATGAAGATGACCTGAAAACAACGCTCAATCTCATAAGCCAGTCCCTGAAACCCGGTGGATGGTTCTTCTTCGACATGAATACGGTCCACTATCTTCGCACCGGCTGGGACACCAAGACGTGGCTCATGCGGGGCGAGACGGCGTGGTCGGTCTGGAGCACCGCCTGGGACGAGGACGAGAAGATAAACATCCTCACCATGCATAACTTTATCGAAACCGAAAAGGGCCTGTACCGCCTGCACACCGAAAGCCACGAGGAAAAGGGGTATGAACTGGACGCGATCAAGGGATTTCTGGGAAAGGCCGGTTTCTCTGAAATTCACCTCTATGACGGACTGACCCGGGGGCCGGTTACCGCCGAGTCCACCAGGGCTCAGTTTCTCGCCAAGAAAGCCGAGTGAAATCACCTTTATGAACATAGACCATTTCGACCCCTTCCCCTCATCGTTCTCCATCCCCCCCGTCAGCCAGCTGGAGAACATCTATCACAACATGCTGCGCCTCTTCACCGAAGACGGGCCGGATGCAGGCCTGCTCATCGAAAACCAGGAAGAGATGGAGCAGATGTTACGGGAGGGAAGACCCCTCTTCTCTCGTCTGTCGGAGACCGCCGAGTTTATCGGATTTGACGTAATCTTCGAGACCTTCTCCCAGCTTCTGCTCCATCAGTCGACACCGGCGCCCGACCCTTTCACCCTGGTTTCGGAACTGGTTTCCGGCAGGGAGGACTACTGGGAGGATCTGGCCTCATGGTGGGGCGTCGAACCGGCGATGACCGCTGTGCTGGGGACATTGAGCGCCAAGCCGTACCTGCTGGCGACAGCACGAGAACTGAAAGACAAGCTCGACTTCTCCCTCTGGCAACGCCCCCGGTGCCCCGTCTGCAACGCATTCCCTTCCATGGCGAGTGTGGATGAAAATGGCCGCGCCCTCTTCTGCTCCCTTTGTGAGACCGAATGGCCCTACTCTCATCCGGGATGCGTCTTCTGCGGCTGCCTCGATGCGGCGAGGGTGGTCAGGTCCGAGCACGGCGCGGACGCACTCTGGCTCGACTTATGCGACAGTTGCGACCGCTACCTCAAGACCACCGATCTTGCCCAAAGCGGTCCGCTACTCTCCTCGACAACTGACCTTGAAACCCTCGACCTCGACGTGGCTGCCCAGGAGATGAACTATCAGCGGGAAGCGCTTAATCCCGTCGGAATTCGCGACATCGGCTAATCTTGGCCACAAGCGACCCTATGGATAAAGCTCCGCCCTTTCTCAAGCTGATTTCCCTTGACAGAAATGCGATGTTACGTTAACCAGAAATATGGCATTCACGCTGTCGTTATCTTAACCAAGGGAGGTGGTTAATGTTGCAGAGGAGATTTATGGCGTTTGGCCTGAGCGCGGCGATGTTTTTCATGCCCGCGATTTCCGGCGCCGCGAATATTGAAGAAATCCTCCAGAAGCTCCAGGAACGGGTTGAGGCCCTGGAGAAGAAAAATATAGAGCTCGAGAAGAAGAATGCGGAGCTGGAGAACAGGCTTCAGAAGCAGGTCACTCCGGCAACGACGGGAGACACATCTCTGGCGGAGCGGGTCAAGACCCTCGAAGAGAAGAGCGGCAAGCTGATCGACAAGTTCGCGGGCATAGAATTGGGTGGCAGCCTGAACATGACCCTGCAGGGGACCAAGAACAACGACGACAACAAGGCTCCGGGCACCAACCGGGGAGACAAGGCCGATGTTTCGATGTCGGCGGGTCTTGACGCTACCATTCCCGTCGGCGAGATGGGCGAGCTGTTTCTGCGTACCCTCATTACCCAGGGAGAAGGGGTAACCCGGTGGCTTCCCTCCATGTTCGCCAGCCCCAACGCAGACCTGGAGTATGATGACTCGCAGATACGTCTGGTGGAGGCGTGGTACCAGGGCACCATTAACCTGCCGTGGGGCGCCTCCGGCGATGAATCGAAACACTCCCTCGTTTTCAACATAGGAAAGATGGACCCGACCGGTTTCTTCGATACCAACAATGTCGCCAACAGTGAAGACGAGCAGTTCATGGCCGACATTTTCAAGAACAACATCACCCTTGAGTGGGGCGGCGATGACAACGCCTATGGACCCGGCCTGAGGCTCGCCTACATAAACAAGCAGCGCGATGACCTGGCATGGAACCTCTCATTCGGCTTCTTCGAAGGTAACAGCGACGAAGACGGCACCTTCCAGGATGTCATGGACCGGCCGTTCGTTATTGGCGAGGGCGGGATCACAAAAAAATTCGGTGAGCTGGAGGGTAACTACCGCCTCTACGGCTGGGTTAACAGGGGAAAGCACACCGAATGGAAGGATACCGCCAAGGATAATGCAGAAAACATCGGCTGGGGCATCAGCGTCGACCAGCAGGTGAGCACGAATGTAACCCTGTTTGCGCGTTACGGCATGCAGGATGAGAAGGTCGCCACCTTCGATCACACCTTCTCCATCGGCGGCCAAACCCTGGGCACCCGATGGAACAGGCCTAATGACGTCCTGGCGGCGGCCTACGGCTTCAGCTCACCCAGTCATGACTTCAAGAAAGTCGCGGAGACCCATCCCGACTATGGTTACAGGGTGAGGGAGAGCGAGCATTATATCGAGGCCTACTACAGGATACAGGTCAATGACCAGCTGGCCATTACACCCGATATTCAGTATGTAATGAACCCCGGGGGTGACGACGAGAAGGACGACTTCCTGATCTACGCCCTGAGGATGGTCCTGACGTTCTGACCTGCAGGTACAGTCTGACAAATAAAAAGGGGGTACGGCCAATGCCGTACCCCCTTTTTCATTCTTTTCTCTACCAGCACAGAACGGTCAGTCTTCCGTCCCTTCCCGGTACTTGCATCCTTCGGCAATACAGGCAACGGAAACGCCCGTCTTCTTGCTTACCTTCTCGACCAGGAACGGCGCCTTGCACTGCGGGCAGGGCTTGGGGAGGGGCTTGTCCCAGATGGCAAACTTGCACTTGGGCCAGTTGCTGCAGCTGTAGAAGACCTTCCCCTTCTTGGAGCGCTTTTCGGTGATGTTCCCACCGCACCCCTTTTCCGGGCAGGTAACGCCGGTGGTGGCGGCCTTGGTGGTCTTGCATTCGGGGTAGCGGGAGCAGGCGATGAACTTGCCGAAGCGTCCACTGCGTACGACCATGGGGCTGCCACAGTTCGGGCAGGTCTCGCCGGTCTCCTCGACAGTCTGCTCCTTTACCTTTACTTCGCCGCTCTCGGTCTTTACAAACTCCTTGGTATTTTTGCACTCGGGGTACGCCGAGCAGGCGAGGAACTGACCGTTCCTGCCCCACTTGATCACCATTCCCGCGCCGCACTTTTCGCAGACGATGTCAGTAGGGATCTCCTCGCGCTTGATATTCCGCATGGCGCTGGTGGCATTTTCGAGGGCGCTGCTGAAGGGGCCGTAGAACTCCTTCACTGCCTTTACCCAGGCGAGCTTGCCCTCTTCGATCTCATCGAGCTTCTTCTCCATACCTGCGGTAAATTCCACATCGAGCAGGTCGGGGAACTGCTCCACCAGAAGTGTGTTGACGAGGCAGCCCAACTCGGTGGGCCGGAATTTCCCCTCAGTCTTTTCGACGTATTCCCGGTCCTGAATGGTCGACATGATGGCGGCATAGGTACTGGGACGGCCGATCCCCTTCTCCTCCAGCTCCTTGACCAGCGTGGCTTCGGTGTAGCGCGGCGGCGGCTGGGTAAAGTGCTGCTTCGGCTCGATCTTCTTCAGGGCAACGACATCCCCCTTTTCCAAAGGCGGAAGGGTCGCTTCCTTCTCGTCGGCTTCTTCGGCATTGTCGGCGGTATCATCCCTGCCCTCTTCGTAGACCTTGAGGAAGCCGGGGAACTTGATGACCGAGCCGGTGGCCCGGAAGAGGTACTTGCCGGCCTCAACGTCGACGCTGGTCTGGTCGATGAGGGCGGGAGACATCTGGCTTGCCATGAAGCGGTTCCAGATGAGCTTGTAGAGGTTGTACTGGTCCTTGTCGAGAAACTTCTTGAGGCTCTCGGGATCGCGCTCCGCCGAGGTGGGCCTGATGGCTTCATGAGCATCCTGGGCCGCCTTGCCGGTGGCGTAGAAGACCGGCTTTGCAGGGAGGAATTCCTTGCCGTAGCGCTCCGCAATCACGTCACGCACTTCCTTGATTGCATCGTTGGAGACACGGACCGAGTCGGTACGCATGTAGGTGATGAGACCTACCGGCCCTTCGGAGCCGATCTCGACACCTTCGTAGAGCCCCTGGGCCACGCTCATGGTCTTCTTCGCCGTGAAGCGGAGCTTCCTCGCCGCCTCCTGCTGAAGCTTGCTGGTGATGAAGGCCGGGACAGGGTTCCGTTTGGTTTCCTTCTTCTCAACCCGGGAGACGGTGTACTTTTTCCCCTCCAGATCGGCCAGGATTCCCTTTACCTGCTTTTCATCGCCGGGCCGTATCTTCTTGCCGCCGGCCTGCAGAAGCTTCGCCGCAAAGGGAGGAGGCGTCTTGCCCTCCAGCGTCGCGGTGACCGACCAGTATTCTTCGGGCTTGAACGCGGCAATCTCGGCCTCGCGCTCGCAGACGAGCCGCACCGCCACCGACTGGACCCGGCCGGCGCTGAGTCCTCTTTTCACCTTTTTCCAGAGGAGGGGGCTGATCTGATAGCCAACGAGGCGGTCGAGGACCCTTCGGGCCTGCTGGGCATCGACCATGTCCTGGTCGATGCGGCCGGGCTTCGCCATGGCATCCTTGATGGCCTTCTGGGTTATTTCGTTGAAGAGAACGCGGTAGACCGGCTTTTTCTTGAGGTCGAGCTCCTCGGCGATATGCCAGGCAATGGCCTCTCCCTCACGGTCGGGGTCGGGGGCGAGGTAGACGGCTTCGGCGGTCTTCGCGGCCTTTTTGATCTCGGCGACAACCTTGCCCTTGCCTTTTATCAGTTCGTATTCCGGCGTGAAATCGTTCTCGATGTCGACCCCGAGACGCTTCTCGGGAAGGTCGCGGACATGCCCCACCGATGCCATGACTGTAACGCCCTGCCCAAGATACTTCCCTATGGTCTTCGCCTTGGCGGGAGACTCGACAATTACCAGTGACTTTCCCATATCAGTGCAGGAGCTCCCCCTCTTCCACCCCTTCCATGCCTAAAAGCCTTTCCTCCGCGTGGTTGTGATGCTTCAGGAGCAGGACAATGGCGGTCAGCGTCTTGACCGTCCCCACGGAGATTTCGTCAATGGGAAGCTGGATGGCAAGATCGAGGATCGACTCGTGGATTCGGCCGTCGATAATGCCGTTCTGATCAAGCTTTCTCAGCAGACCGTAGGCCTCGGGCGACATGTAGAGCCGGTCACCGCGATCTCGCTTTGACGCCGCGGAGGATACAAAAGACCGGGAGGAGCCGCTCTCGGAAAATTCAGCGCCGTCGCCCAGATTCATTTTTTTCAGCCAGAGAAAGCTCGCCCTGACCTCTTCATTGTCATACCCGGCTGCCAGAAGGGCCGTTGTTATCCTGTCCTCGTAAAAGACCACATCATCCTCATCCTGCACATGCTGGAAGATATGGTTCATTATTTCACCAACGCTGTTTTTCACGCACCCCCCTGTCAATCCGCAATGAACATTTTGCCGGGCAGCTGGCGGACGGCCCCTTTCAACTCCAGCATCATGAGAATCCCCGATACCTGATGCACCGCCATCCCCGCGTTCGAGGACAGACGATCGATGTGAACGGGCTCCCGTGAAAGGTTCTTATACACCTTTTCTTCTTCCGGCGTCAACAGAGGACGAGGCAACACGACCTCTTTTATCACTCCGTCCGGCTTTTTTCCGGTCGAAGCACCCAGCTCCGCGATGATATCCTCGGCGGTCATGACCAGCCGGGCGCCCTCTTTCAGGAGGGCGTTGGTCCCGTCACTCCTCGACGAGATGATGTTCCCCGGTACCGCGAAGACCGTCCGGCCCTGTTTTTTTGCATATTGGGCCGTTATCAGCGACCCGCTGCCATGGACGGCTTCCACTACGAGCGTCCCCAGGGAAAGGCCGCTGATAATGCGGTTCCTTTTGGGGAAGTTCTCGGGACTGGGGGTCGTACCAAGGGGAAACTCCGCGATCAGGGCGCCGCTGGCGGCAATCTGCCTCGCCATATCGACGGTGTCTCTCGGGAGCGGATAATCCAGCCCGCAGCCAAGAACCGCGATTGTCCTGCCACCCACGTCGAGGGCCCCTCTATGGGCACAGGCATCTACGCCCCGCGCCAAGCCGCTCACAATGGTCATGCCCCGCCCCGCCAGATCGCGGGCGAGACGGACACTCACCTCGCGCCCGTAATGGGTAGCCTCCCTGGAACCAACGATTGCCATGGCAGCAGCATCGTTATCGCTGATCGTCCCTTTGACGTATATATACGGCGGTGGGTCCGGTATGGCCTGCAGGCGGGTCGGGTACGCCGGGTCGGCCAGAGTTATGATCTCCAGCCCCAGGTCCTCGGCCTTCTTGATTTCGTCGTGCAGCTCAGGCCGGGGTCGATAGGCCATCAACCCCTTTACAACCCGGTCTCCCATACCGGCGGCCCTCAAGGCCGCTTCATCGGCAGCGAACACCCCTTCGGGATGACCGAACGCAGTTATCAGCGCCTTGTAAGATACCGGGCCGATTCCGGGAACCGCCGCAAGGGCAAGCCAAGAGAACCGGCTGTCCACAGCCGTCATAGGGCACAAAATATTATAAATACATGACTTGTAAAGAGAATTCCCCCAAACCTGCGTTGAAAGATTATAGGGGCCGACAGGGGATGTCAAGGTTTTTAAATCGACAAAAAACAGGCGTGGACGTTGTGGACAACGACATGGACAAAGCGGACACAAGCCCTTGTCTCCTAGTCCACAAAGTCCATACCGTCCACAACGTCCACGCCTGGTTTTTCAGGCCTACGCAGCCGCCCCGGCAGAAAGGTACTGCTCGAACAGCTTCTTGTCGACCGCGAAGTTGTAGGCTTCCTGCGGCGTAATCTTCTTTATCTTCAGCAGGTCCATGATCGCCTGGTCCATGGTCTGCATCCCCTCCCGCTTTCCGGTCTGAATGATGGAAGGTATCTGGAAGGTCTTCCCCTCGCGGATCAGGTTGGCCAGGGCAGTAGTCCCGACCAGTATTTCCAGGGCGGCGCAGCGTCCCTTTCCATCGGCGGTGCGAAGGAGCTGCTGGGCCACTACTCCCCTGAGCGATTCGGCGAGCATGGTGCGGATCTGCTCCTGCTGGTTTGTCGGGAAGGCGTCGATGATTCGGTCCACCGTCTTTGCCGCGCTGGAGGTGTGAAGGGTCCCGAAGACCAGGTGACCCGTCTCGGCCGCGGTGATGGCGAGAGAGATGGTCTCGAGGTCGCGCATTTCACCGATCAGGATGACGTCGGGGTCTTCACGCAAGGCCGCCTTGAGCGCCCGGGAAAAGGACGCCGTGTGGCCGCCCACCTCGCGCTGGTTGACCAGACAGCTCTTGTTGGGGTGCACGAACTCCAGCGGATCTTCGACGGTAAGGATATGGTCATGCCGGCTGTCGTTCACATGATCGATGATGGCCGCCAGGGTGGTGGACTTGCCGCTGCCGGTGGCGCCGGTGACTAATACGAGCCCTTTCTTGAGGTGGGCGAACTTCTTCACCGCCTCGGGCAACCCCAGGTCTTCGCAGGTCAGAATCTTGGTCGGGATCATTCGGAATACCGCCGTCATCCCCTTGCGCTGGAGCATGACATTGGCCCTGAAACGGGCGACATCCGGGACTTCATAGGCAAAGTCTATATCGTGGGTATCGTCGAACTCCTTTTTCTGGGCGGGGGTCATGATCTCGTAGATAAACCCCTGCATGTCTTCCTGGGAAAGTTCTCTGAAGTTAACCTTGGTCAGCTCGCCCCGCAGCCGCAGCATGGGCTGGGCGCCCACAGCCATATGGAGGTCGGAGGCCCCCTGCTCTTTCATCAACTTGAAAAATGCATCTATCTTGGCCATAACTCTCCCGATTGCCCGAATAATGGATAAAGATAAAACCTATGATATCAGAAGAACTTCTTCCACCGATGTGGCTCCCTCGCGGAGCAGCTCCACTGCCCGCTGCCTGAGCCCCTTGAAGCCGTACCGCTCAAGCTGCGCCCGGACCTCTTCGATCCCCTGGCCTTTACGGAGGATATCCTTGATCCCGTCAGTGGATACAATCATCTCGAAGACACCACGACGGCCGAGGTAACCGCTGGACGAGCACTGTTCACAGCCGCGGCCTCGGTGCAGCACCACCCCCGGCTCCAGCCCCAGCACTTTGAGCTGATCCGCATCCGGCTCGTAAGCTTCGGTGCAGGACGGGCATAAAGTCCTGATCATTCTCTGGCCGATGACGGTAAGTTTTGTCGCCGTAATATCGTGAGGGATATCAAGGGAGATGAGGTGTTCCATAAAATCGACGGCACTTTCAAAAGGCTGGGAAAGAAGCACAAAATGCCCCGCGAGGGCAGCCTCAAGCAACCGGTTGAACACCGGCCTGTCGACCAGCCCATCGACCATCAGGACATCAGGCTCCATCAAAAGGGCCGTTTCAACAGCCTGTGCCAGGTCTTCCCTCTTTTCAGCGATCAGCTGGGTGTACCTCTCCGAGACGCACACCCGCTCCGTCTCGACGGTAACCACTTTCAGGTCGACGGCATCGATCTCTCCAAGCAGCATATGAAGGGTCGCGGCGTTATCTTTTTCCGAGGTCCCCGTCACGACCATAAGGCCAAGCTGATGGGAAAGAATGCTCTTGAGGGCCGTCAACTGGCTGTTTTCAAATCCGATGCTCGCCAGGTTGACCAGCTTACATCTGGCCCGGACCTTAAGGGTGATGGTTTCCCCCAGCTCTGTCGGATTAAACAGTGCCAACAGTTCAACCGTATCCCTCTCCAGGCGAACCTCCAGACCGGTCGACAGCACTTTCCCACCGTCTCCGGAATGGATCCCTGCCATAACCCTCAGGCGAGAGGCAAGAACTTCATGCCAACCGAATGACGTCTTCATTCTCAGGTAAACAAGGCCTCCCACCCGGAAACGAACGCGCATGCCGTCCGCCTGGGGCTCCAGATAGATAAGAGATGCATTCTCCCTGACGGCTTCCTCCAGAATCAGGTGGATCATGGCTTCTCCGCTTATATCCGCGGCAGCCGTCTCAAGTCGGGCACCATCGGCGAAGATGAAACGGAATTCCGGCGGAGCAAGTTCCGCCAGCGCCGACTGTCCGTAGAATTCGTCTATTGTGTCCTCGATTTCTTCGAAGAGCGAGAGGGATATATTGAGTTCAAGACCGGTCATCGCCTTTATGTCGTTGAGGACCGACTCTTTCGTGGGATCGTCGATGGCTATCGCCAGCTCACCCCCCGACCTGATGATGGGGATTACGCCGTAGCGGCGGGCAAAATCCTCCGGAATCAGACGTACTGCGTCAGGATCAAGGTTGGCGACTTTAAGATGTACATACGGGACATCGAACTGGTCAGCCAGGGCCCAGCCGATATCATCGAGAGTAACCGCCCCGGTTTCGGTCAGGGCCTGGCCAAGGCGTATCCCTTTTTGAGACTGGAACTCAAGGGCACGGTCCAGATCCTCCTGGCTTATCAGGCCCTTCTCTACCAGAAGAGCGCCCAGTTTGATGCCCCTGCTCTTGAATTCCATCGGTGACCTCATGAGTGAGAAGAAGGTAAATTGACCTTTTACTATTCGTCCGATGAAAGCAGTTCTTTAGGAAGATACAAAAAACCTGAGATTTTTTCATTTTGGCCAACCTGCCATTCCCCGGCCCGTTTCCGGCCCAACCATGTTGATATTTATCCTGTGGCGTAAAATGGCACGGTGGACCAGTGTCGATGGGGACCTGGAATGAAGGCCGCCATTGCCGGGTCACCGATGGCGGTTATTGCAAAGGCATGTCAGAGAAAAAGACGGAAGACTTCAACAGGCGGTTGATTAGATTTCCCGGGGAATAACCGTCGCGATAATTCCCCTGTGAAAGCGGGCGGATTATTCTCCCAGCTTGATCTCCACAAAGGCGTTGGTGCGCAGTTCCTTGAGCCACTTGTAGTACTGCTCTTCACTCTTCTGATTGAAGAGATGCTTGCCGATCTGAGCCTTGACTTCGTCCAGCGGTTTGACCTTGGCTTCCGACCGGTCAATGATCTTGATGACATGATAACCATCGGCCATCTGGACTGGCTCGCTCACTTCTCCAACCTTAAGAGCAAATGCCGGGGTATCAAGTTCCTGGATCAAATCCCCTCTTTTTACCGTCCCCAGGTCGTTCCCGCTTACGGGCAACCGGCTTCCGGCGTAGTCGCCGATCACGCTTGCAAAATCATCTCCCCGTCGTAACTTGGCCATAACCTCGCCGGCAATCCGTTTAGCCTCGTTCTTTATTTCAGCCGATGCCTCGGGGGCGCAGGAAACCAGGACATGCTTCACGGTAACCGTAGGATCGCTGCTGAAGGATTCCTTGTTCGCCTTGTAGTGTTCGGTGATTTCAGAATCGGTGACGGTAATCCGCGATTTGACCTCGCGGTAGACCAGCTTGTTGACTGTTATCTCTTCTCTGAGAGTCTTACGGTAATCATTCAGGGTCATGCCCTTGGCTTCAAGGGCCTTTGCCAGGGCGTCATCGTCGAATTCGTTCTTTTTCTTTACATCTTCTATGGCACTTGCAACCTCGTCATCCGAAACGCCAACGCCTCTTCTTTTCGCAAGGTCCAGCTGCAGATGTCGCTCGACAAGGAGGTTGAGGATGTCGCGGTTAACCCTCTTTTTGGCGGCCTCGAGTTCTTTCCCCTGGAACGATTCGAGGGTCTCCTGCGCCCGCGCCGCCACTTCTTTCTGCAGGTCGCTCATGGTGACAACATCGTCATTGACCACCGCCACTACGCGGTCAATCATGATCCCCGCCTGTGCAGGTACTGCCGCCACCATACCGAGAACTACCAGAATACCGGATATGCCTTTTAACATACTAGTGTGCCTCACTTGACTTCATAAGCGCCTCGGCCGAATAGAACAGTGCTTCGGCTTTCAGCTTCGAATGGGGATATTTCCTGACGAATACCTCAAATAGCCGGGTAGACTCCGCATAGTCGCCCGCCTCGAAACGCGACTTGGCCTCATCAAACTCACGTTGCTCGGTCGCCACTACCTCGCGCTGTACTTCCCGTTTAACCGCTCCTCTTGTGGCAGGCGCCTTCGCCGGAGCACTGCGCACCGCCGATTTTTTTTCCGGCGCTTTCGCCAGCGACTCTAACGCCAGCCCCGAGAAGCTCACGCTCCATGTGCGGCCTTCCAGGGAATTTCTATCGGCGTAATTACGCACCCGGGACTTGGGCACCAGTAAGGTCTTGCCTTCATAGATACGGGATGGAAATTCAATGTCGTTGTAGGCAAGCAGGTGAGGGTAATAATGCCCTTTGCCAAGATAGGTGCGGGCCAATCCCCACAGGGTGGCCCCCTTTTCTATGACAACCTCCTCTACGATCCAGTCTTCTGCCTGAACCGTAGTAGCACCGGCGCCATTGAGCGGGAGCTTGCGCAAGAGATATTCCGCACCTTCGCCACGGCAGGGGGGCACGAGGAACATACTCAGGAGAAATAGCCCAAGGATTCTCCTACCGATACACATTGCCGTTCAGATCATGATAGGAGGTGGCCGTACTCTTCTTGATGGCCCTCCCCGCGGCCACTCCGGGACGGATCTTGACATTGACGCTTATGGACTTCTTCTGCTGCGATGCCAGCTCGTCAACGTACCAGGTTATGGTACCGTCTTCCACCTTTGCAGGCTGAGGGTCGGCATCCACAAATTCGAGTTCAGCAGGAAGATGGTCGGTAATCTTCACGTTCTTGGCAAGGCCGGTCCCCTTGTTTTCATAGGAGAGCTGGTAGGCCACCAGGCGGCCGGGCGCGACGTCCCTTACCCGTAGCTGCGTCTGCGTCGTTACGATGGGCAGCGCGATGCCTATTTCATTGGCGGCAAGGGCCTCAGCCTTCTTGTCGAAGACGGATTTCGCCTTTATTTCCGTCCCTATCTTCTGCCCGTCCTTCTTGCCCAGCGGAACCTTCAGTTCCACCAGAACACCGTAGCTTTCACCCGGCAGCAGTACTGGCGTCTTCGCGATGACCGACTCATCGGCCTGATGGAACTGGTCCCTGTTCGGGTCATCATAGATTGCCACATTACCGGCATCGAGGCCGGAGGCCGACAGCGTAAACGAATCGGGGCCATTGCCGGTATTGGTGATTACATAGGGCACATAGAGCGTGTCGCCCGGCACGGTGAAACGGTCGATCCAGTGAGACCTGGTCTCCAGTGACGCAACCTGGTCCATCTCGGTGGAAACGGCATTGAAGTTCACGGCGCTGCTCAGCAGCACATCCTCGAACTCGGCCGTTGCATGAAGCACTGTTGACGAGGGGGTATTCTCCCGCGCCCTGAAGACCACCTTGACGCTCTGCTGATCGCCGGGCTTGAGATCGCTTATGTTCCAGATGACACTGTTGGTCGCAAGGTTAACATCAGCCGGAGTCGGCGTGGCCGACATATACATCAGGTGGGGCGCAAAAGATATGGACAGGCGTCCCTTCTGCACCAGGGCGCTTCCCTGGTTCGAGTAGGCAAGGGTATAGCTCAGGTCATCCGTCGGCTTGATCCGGTCTCTCGATGCCGCCAGATTGCCGCGCACCACGGGAGCAGTGGCGACCAGTTTGGCCTTGGCCACATGAGTAGCGGAAGGGTTATACAGGGACATGCTCCTGACCTCAAACTCCTTTGCCTGCCCGTCGGCAAGGCTCTGGGGAGTATGAAGCACCAGCAGCACCTGAATGCTCTTCTGCGACGGGACAGGCGGCGTCACGTTGATCTGCTTTTCAAAGGGCTGCAACTGCCCGTCTTCTATCTTGTCGAGGAAGAACGATGCCTGGTAATCCGCCAGGTGCAAAGCCTCCAGGCGGAATGAATCCTCGGCATTACCGGTATTCACAATCTTCAGCGGCAAAATGGCAACCTCGCCGGGATAGGACGTAAGAAGCTGCACGAGCGGCTTGACCTCGACCGATGCAGCCTGGGTTACCGTCAGGAAGCCCTCTCCGCCTTTCTCGTCCGTCTTGCCGGGGAATACCGTGACTTCGGTCATCGGCTGCATCTCCTTGAGCTTGTCCTTGGCGACAAGGGCCGACGGGAGGTCCGCCTCATCCAGAGCGCCCATCTCCTTCAGTCGCGCCCGGGCCTTTGTTGCCACCTCGCTGTAAGGCGAAGCCTCCCGCAAAACGCGCCTGTAGTTCTCAATGGCCTTCTGTCGTTTCTGCAGAGCAGCCTTTTCTGCGGCTTTTTCGGCAGCAGCCTTGGATGCGGCAGCCTTCTCGGCGGCAATCCTCTCCGCTTCAGCCTTCTCAGCAGCGGCCTTTTCGGCAGCGGCCTTTTGTACCGCTTCTCTCTCGACAGCAGCCTTCTCAGCAGCCAGCTTCTTTTCCAACGCAGCCTTCTCGGCAACAAGTTTCTTGGCAGCGGCCTTCTCTTCAGCCATCTTCTTCTTCAGAGCAGCCCGTTCTTCCGCTGCCTTCTTTTTCGCCTCACGCTTCTGGGCAAGAGTCTGTTCGAGGGCGGCTTTCTCTTCGGCGACCTTTTGAGTAGCTTCACGCTCGACAGCAAGCTTCTGCTCAAGGGCAGCCTTTTCGGCGGCAGCCTTTTCGGCAGCAGCCTTCTCAGCGGCAAGCTTCTGCTCCAAAGCAACCTTCTCGGCGGCAGCCTTCTCAGCCGTTTCCTTCTCAGCGGCAACCTTCCTGGCCAGAGTGGCCTTTTCGGCGGCAGCCTTCCCGGCGGCTTCACGCTCGGCGGCAAGTGTCTTCGCCAAAGCATCCTTTTCAGCCACAACCTTGTCGGCAGCCTCTTTTTCGGCGGCCAGCGACTTCACCAGAGCAGTCTTCTCGACGGCAACCTTCTCGGCGGCTTCACGCTCCACAGCCAGCTTCTTGGCCAATGCATCCTTTTCAGCAGCAGCCTTCTCGGCGGCTTCACGCTCAGAAGCCAGCTTCTTCGCCAGCGCATCCTTTTCGGCGGCAGCTTTCTCGGCAGCGGCCTTCTCAGCGGCAAGCTTCTGAGCAAGAGCCTTCTTCTCGGCAGCAACCTTCTCGTTAGCCTGTTTTTCCTCGGTTACCATCTGCTTCACCGAAGCCTTCTCTTCCGCAGCCTTCTTGGCGGCTTCCCGCTCCAGGGCCAGCTTCTGCTCAAGGGCGGCCTTCTCTTCCGCAGCCTTCTCGGCAACTTCACGCTCCCGTGCCAGCTTCTGCTCAAGGGCCTCCTTCTCAGCCAGAGCCTTTTCAGCAGCCTCTTTCTCGGCAGCCAGCTTCTGGTCGAGTGCGGCTTTGGCAGCGGCAGCCTTCTCGGCAGCGGCCTTCTCGGCGGCAAGCTTCTTGGCCAAAGCCTCTTTTTCAGCAGCGGTCGGAGGCAGCGTAATCTCAGCCATTGGCTTGAGCTCTTTCAGACGATCTTTAGCGGCCTTCTCAGCAGCGACCTTCTCAGCAGCGACCTTCTCGGCAGCGGCCTTCTCGGCAGCGGCCTTCTCGGCAGCGGCCTTCTCGGCAGCGGCCTTCTCGGCAGCCGCCTTCTCAGCAGCGGCCTTCTCGGCAGCGGCCTTCTCAGCAGCGGCCTTCTCGGCAGCGACCTTCTCGGCAGCGGCCTTCTCAGCAGCGGCCTTCTCGGCAGCGGCCTTCTCGGCAGCGGCCTTCTCGGCAGCGGCCTTCTCGGCAGCGGCCTTCTCGGCAGCGGCCTTCTCGGCAGCGACCTTCTCAGCAGCGACCTTCTCAGCAGCGACCTTCTCGGCAGCGGCCTTCTCGGCAGCGGCCTTCTCAGCGGCGGCCTTCTCGGCAGCGACCTTCTCGGCAGCGGCCGTATCCTTAGGTGCT
>Ga0224505_10000422_pt1 | contig 29460 bp, 31 predicted proteins | sample SF_Jan12_sed_USG_FD_169102 | JGI IMG/M metagenome (GOLD analysis project Ga0224505, IMG submission 169102) | Sediment microbial communities from San Francisco Bay, California, United States - SF_Jan12_sed_USGS_4_1 | ecosystem: Environmental > Aquatic > Marine > Sediment | place: USA: California... | reverse complement strand
GGCCTTGCTGCCACCACCTCGAACAAAATCCACCACCCGTTGGCGCAAATCTGATGAGCATCGCATGCCCATATGATCCCACAAATCCACCTCGACCACTATCAGTAAATAAAGGCTTAGCTATAACATTCGGTCTTGCCGTCTATTACCAGTCAAAATATGGTCGGGCATGACCACTGCGGATTTGTCCAAGAGACTAAAAGCGAGACCGAATCCTAGACACTGGAGGGGGGAACTGCTGACGTACAGGGGAGGCCGAAGAACTCAGACTGACTCACCCACTTCGAGATCCGACGGCTTGCCCGCTGGTGCCGATGGAGATTCCGTGACCGGATCTCCTTCCCAGTACAACATTCGCCGGCAATAGGGGCAGACATGCAGATCGTCGGAGCGTTTGACTTGCGCAATGAGCTGAGGTGGGATCTGGAGACGGCACCCGGCGCACATTCCGTCGCGCACAGCCGCCAGCGGTTGATCTTTTCGTGAGGCCTTCACCTGGTTGTACCGGCCAAGCAGACTCTTCTCAATCTTCGAGGACGCTTCCCGATAGGATGCCTCAAGTTGCGCAAGTTCAGCTGCCAGCTCCTTATCCTGTGTCTCTAATCCTTGCTTCTCCTGCGTAAAGGCCTTCTCTAAGGCATCCTTCTTGCCTTGAAGCTCTTTCGTGGCCTTCTGAAGCTGATCAACTTTATCCATCGCAAGCAGAATTTTTTCTTCGAAGTCTCCTCGCTTCTTGTTCGCCAACTCCAATTCGAACAAGTGCGCTTGATATTCCTTGTTGGTCTTGAGATTGGCTGCATGGGATTTCATTTTTTCGGTATGGGCCTCATGCGCTTCGAGTTCTTTTTCGTGCGTACGCCGTTCTTTAACGGCGCTGTCGACGGTAGTCTTCGTGTCGTTTAAGAGTTGGATCGCTTCGCGAAGCGGCGATTCAGCGGCATGGAGCTGCTCAGGAATTTTTCGGCGAGTTTCGTTGATCTCCATGATGCGGAGATCGAGTTTTTGCAACTCAATCAGTGGGGAAAGTTTCTGATTCACCGTACCCTTTCCATCAATGCCGGTGCATTGAAGAGGGAAAAACCCGCCCCGTTGGTGGGCCCACTAGGACTTGAACCTAGGACCAGCTGATTATGAGTCAGCCGCTCTAACCACCTGAGCTATGGGCCCGATCGGAAGGGGCGAGCTCAAGCTGACGACCGGATAAGCGCCACACACCCGACGGCGGATATCCGCCTCAGCTCTGCCGGTCGTCTCCATCAGCGGTCCGATTCTAGGCCGAGGCTTCGCATGGAGTCAAATCACCGCGCTCGACCTCTAACATTTATAAACTTTCGACAAAACTCCGAAGCTTCTTGCTGCGGCTTGGATGCCGGAGTTTTCTGAGCGCTTTGGCTTCGATTTGCCTGATACGCTCACGTGTCACTTCGAAGTCTTGCCCCACTTCTTCCAGCGTATGGTCCGTCGCCTCACCAATGCCGAACCGTTTGCGTAAGACCTTCTCTTCACGTGGCGTCAGTGTTTCTAACGCGCTGTTGATCTGGCGTTGTAAATCGTAGCGAATCGCAGCCTCCAACGGGGACACAGCCTTCTTGTCTTCGATGAAATCTCCTAAGTGGCTGTCTTCTTCCTCGCCGATCGGGGTCTCCAGTGAGATCGGCTCACGGGCGATCTTCAAGATCTTTCGGACTTTGTCCAACGGCAGGTCCATGCGCTCGGCGATCTCCTCCGGAAGTGGTTCTCGCCCAAGCTTCTGCACCAGATGCCTCGACGTCCGAATGAGCTTATTGATGGTCTCAATCATATGCACCGGAATGCGAATGGTGCGCGCCTGATCCGCAATGGCCCGCGTGATCGCCTGCCTGATCCACCAGGTGGCGTACGTACTGAATTTGTACCCGCGCTTGTATTCAAATTTGTCCACCGCCTTCATCAGGCCGATGTTGCCTTCCTGAATCAGATCAAGAAATTGAAGGCCTCGGTTTGTATACTTCTTGGCGATGCTGACGACGAGCCGCAAATTCGCTTCGACCAGCTCCGCCTTCCCGCGCTTCACCTTTTCTTCGGCAATATCGAGATGTTTGACCGCATCCTTGATTTCTTCCGCCGGAACGAGAGCCTCTTCCGCTTCAAGCTGGCGCACCTTCGCCTTGGCGGCTTGATAGACCCTGCGAATCTCGGTCAAGGCTTCTTCGGAGACTCCGGTCTTCCGTTTGACCGCCAAGAAGTCCTGGCGGCTCCGGCACATCCGCCTCAACAGCTCGGCCCCTGACTCTCCAGCCACGCCGATCCGCCGTTGGCAGCTCACCGCTTCCCGCTCAGCCGCTCTGATCTGAAGGGCCAATTCGCGGACACGCTGCACCATGCGGTCTTTCAACACCCCATGGAGATTTACGGATTCAATCTTGTTCACTACTTGCTGACGGATAGCATCGAACTGTTTTTTGAACTTCTTCTGTTTGACCGGGTCACTGCCGAGATTCCGCCCCTTGTCGGCAAGCCCTTTGAGGGCCAGTGAGACCTTACGGACGGAATTCAGCGCGTCCAGCGTTTTGACACGCAGTTCCTCATAATCCCGTTCAACCGGTTGCTGATCCTCTTCGAAATCCTCTTCGGTCTCTTGGATCGGCACGATTTCACGGACATCAATCTTGCCGTTTTTGAGTTGATCCCGGAGCGCCAAGACGAATTCAATGGTCATCGGCATGCCGTAGATCACCGAGGCAATATCGTTCTTGCCTTCTTCAATCCTCTTGGCGATTTCAATCTCGCCTTCGCGGCTCAGGAGCGCCACGCTCCCCATTTCCTTCAGGTACAGCCGCACCGGGTCGTCCGTGCGGCTGAGGGCGCCGGGTGTCAGATCGATTGCCTTATCGTTGTCGTCCTCGGAATCTGACTCGACTTCTTCCGCGTCCTCGCCGACCTCCCCATCCGATCGTTTTTGCACCCGCTCGCCATCGGCGGTCTCAACGATTTCGATATCCATCTCCCCGAACATCGCCATAATGCTGCCGAACTGGTCCGAGGACACGACTTCGGCGGGCAAAGTGTTATTCAGCTCGTCGTAGGTAAGAAAGCCTTTTTCCTTCCCGATTGAAATCAGCTTCTTGACCTCACCGAGCAATTCTTGTTTCGGCATGACTACTCCTTCACCAGTGAAACAATGGCGGCGGTCGGCATCCCGGCTTTCCGCATCCGTATTGCATTGATCTGCATATTGAGCACACCTACTTCGTCCGCGCGGCCCTCCCGTTCAGCGGCTTTCATTCTCGTAATAAGCTCCCGCATTGTCTGGTCCGATCGCTTGTGATCCAGACGATCCAGGCAGGCCTTCGCGTGCGCTGATTCGTCGTCGAAGTGATCATCGCGGAGTGATAGGTCGGTCGCGAGGGCGCCACACTCTGGATCGTCAATCAACCGACCCAGTAGCGGTTGGACCCGAATGCGACCGTCGCGATCCACCTGATCCAGGGCCAATTCGACGAGCCTTCGACATCCTCCAACTGAAAATTGGTCCGGCTTGAGACGTCGCACATCTGCCGCCGAGAGCATGCCCCGCAGTAGAAGAACGGCGAGGTCTCGTTCCTCAGGTGCTCCCTTAAACAGGGTTTCCATTGGAGTCGCACCCGCAACCGCTTGTCGTGGCCCTCCGGAATCCTGCCTGCGCTGCTGGGACAGGATAGGGTACCGTTCGATCAGACGAGCTTGACTAATTCCGAGCCGCTCGGCCACGACCTTAAGACGCTCTTCCCGCTCAATCGGATGTTCGCTCTTCTGTAAGATACGCAGGAGTTCATCGACGCTGCGGATTCGCCCCTCGATTGTCTCGACCTCCGTCGCTTTGAGGCTCTGCTCCAGGGAGAAGTCCAACAAACTTGGCGCCTGCTCCTCTAAGCGAGCGAACGCCTCAGGGCCTTCTTTCCGGACATACGTATCCGGGTCTTCCCCCACCGGTAATGTGACAACCTTGACGCCCAGGCCACTGTTGACAAATAAATCCAAGCCTCTCAGCGCAGCTCGCACTCCGGCAGGATCGGGATCGAACAGCAACACGACGTTTGACGCAAACCGCCGGAGTGCCTGCACATGGTCCGATGTGAGAGCAGTTCCCAAGGTCGCCACCGTGTGCGCCAACCCTGCCTGATGCAGCGCAATGGCATCGAAATAGCCCTCCACGACGATGACCGTCTTTGTCTTGGCAATCGCTTCCCTCGCATGATCAAGCGCAAAGAGTGTGTGGCTCTTTTTAAAGAGCACCGTGTCGGATGAGTTCAGGTACTTGGGTGTATCATCGCCCAACACACGACCACCAAACCCCACTACTCGCTTTCGCAAATCATTGATCGTGAACATCACCCGGGCACGGAACCGGTCGTAGAATCCAGACTTGTTGGTTCGCGCAATCACCAAACCGGCCGACGCAAGATCGCTCTGTGAAAAGCCTTTCTTGGTGAGCGCTCGTAGCAACCCATCCCATTCGGCTGGTGCCACGCCGATTCCAAATCGGTCGGCCATGCCCGATTCGACCCCACGATGAGCGAGGTATTCACGTGCTTGGCGTCCGATTCGCTCGTCGCGCAAGTTCGTTTGAAACCAAGCGGTTGCCGCCTGATTAATGCGCTCTACCGTCTGTGCCATCACCGACTGAGGGCTGGAGTGGGAGGCTCTTTCTTCGATTTCGATCCCGACCGTTTGCCCAAGATCGCGCACCACTTCAGGAAAGCTGGCCCCGGTCAGACGTGAAAGAAATGTAAATACGTTGCCGCCTGCGCCGCAGCCGAAACAGTGAAAAATCTGTTTCGTGGGACTCACCGTAAAGGAGGGGGTTTTTTCGTGATGAAAAGGACACAACCCCTTGAGATTCTGCCCGGCCCTACTTAAAGAGACGTGTTGGCTCACGATGTCGGCAATGTCCACCCGGCCCTTAATACGTTCGATCGTGTCGTCTGAAATTAAACCATGACCCACGAGAGTCTCGGCTCCTGGAGTCTCAACTCGTATCACTGGACGAGTCGGTGCTATGTTGTTGGAAGAGTTGACCGTACAGATTACCAGACGAGATAAAAATCTGTCAATCGACGGACTTTGTCATCCGGGAGGCCAGGCCATGTGTCGGCCACCCATCACATGAAAATGAAGATGGAAGACGGTTTGTCCTGCGTCTCGCCCGGTGTTCGTCACGACCCGATAGCCGGAGCTCTGTAAACCTTTCAAGGCCGCCACCTTCGTGCAGCTCATCAGCAACCTCGCGAGTAACGCCTCATCCTCTTGTCCCAAGTCTTGAACGGCTGCGACATGCCGTTTGGGGATCACCAGCGTATGGACAGGCGCCTGAGGATTGATGTCGTCAAAAGCCACCGTATGCTCATCCTCCTGAACCAGCTTCGCCGGAATTTTCTTCTCCACGATCTTACAAAAAAGACAATCGCTCATGTTGACCTCATGAAGCGGTGTTCAACACCGATGTGTGCCGAGTGAATTCACGATCAGGTCGACCAGCGGTCATCGAAGATGGGTCGGTGTGCTATTTTTCCGACCGCAACCCCGATTTCCCCAATCTTCGTCCCAACTCTCCATAGATATCCTGCAACGAGAGATCGTGATACCCAAGAACCATGAGTGCATGAAAGAACAAATCGGCCACTTCATAGACGATCTCTTCCTTCTTGCCCCCCTTCGACGCCAATAAGACCTCTCCGGCCTCTTCCGCCACTTTCTTCAGAATCTTGTCGTGACCCCCCTCGAACAACTTGGAGGTATAGGAACCAGCCTGGGGAGCCGAACGACGATCGCGAATCGTCCGAAGAACACTTTCAAGAATTCCCCCATGCGCGTCTTCTGAATTCAACGGAACGAGTTGGCCCTGTTCATCCAGCCTGGAGAAGAAGCAGGCTCGTGCTCCGGTATGGCAAGTTGGTCCGGCAGGTTGGACCTTTACGAGGATGGTGTCGCAGTCACAATCAATGAACAGTTGCTTGACCTGAAGCGTATGACCGGAGGTTTCACCCTTTTCCCAGAGTGTATTCCGAGACCGACTCCAAAAATGGACTTTTTTCGTGGCAAAGGTCTTGGTCAGCGCTTCTTGGTTCATATACCCAAGCATCAGGACCGTGCCGTCGAGCCAATCTTGGATGATCGCCGGCAGAAGACCTTGCCCATCGAATTTGAGCGTGCTGATCGCAGCCTGGTTCACCATGTCACGCAACCCCAGAAAGCACATCCATTCGGACTGGAACACCACGGTCCCGCAAGTACGACTTGGCCTGGGCGATCGTATAGGTCCGAAAATGGAAAATGGATGCGGCCAAGACCGCATCGGCTTTCCCCTTCACAAAACCATCGTAGAGATGCTCCAGGGTTCCGACTCCGCCCGAAGCGATCACCGGAATCAACAGGGCTCCTGACACGGTTGCGGTGAGGTCCAAATCGTATCCCGTCTGCCGGCCATCCTGGTCCATGCTGGTCAATAAGATCTCCCCGGCACCGTACTGCTCCATCCGTACAGCCCATTCGATGACGTCGATTCCGGTCGCCGTACGTCCCCCATGCGTGAAGACTTCCCAGCGGTCGGCCATTGTGTGTTTGGCATCGATCGCCACGACGATGCATTGTGTGCCGAATCGTTGTGCGGCCTCTTTGACAAACTCGGGGCGTCGGACGGCTGCCGTATTGATGCTGACTTTATCTGCACCGGCATTCAACAAGGCTCGGATATCATCGAGGGTTCCCACCCCACCGCCGACCGTTACCGGCATGAAGACTCTGGCAGCCGTCCTCTCGACCACATCAATGATGGTCTTTCGATTTTCATGCGAGGCCGTGATATCGAGAAAACACAGTTCATCCGCTCCTTCACGGTCATACCCTACCGCCGCTTCAACCGGGTCACCGGCATCGCGGAGATTGACGAAGCTGACCCCTTTGACCACACGACCTTCTTTGACATCCAGGCATGGAATGATCCGTTTAGTTAGCATGGTGTGCTTCGGTAGAGTGAGCACCTATAGCGGCCATGGCCTCCGGATAATCCAATTTGCCGTCGTACAACGCTTTCCCAACAATCGCTCCCTCGATCTGAGGACCGAGCGATTGCACCGCTCGTAAGTCCTCTAGACTGGTAATCCCTCCGGAAGCAATCACCGGAAATGGCGAACAGTCCACAATGCCCTTTAGGGCCGACAGATTCGGCCCACTGAGCATCCCGTCTCGCGCAATATCGGTGTAAATCACCGCCCCAATAGCACAGCCCGAGAACTCTTTCAGAAGGCCGATCGCTTTGACCTCCGATACCGATGTCCAGCCTTTGACAGCCACTCGCCCATCCCGGGCATCCAGCCCCAGAAGGATTCGATGGGGAAATTCCCGGCATGCTTCTTCGAGAATCATCCGATTCGTGAGGGCGGCAGTGCCAAGCACCACACGCGAGACACCGGCGTTCAGATACTGCCGAACTGTTTCGAGACTCCTGATCCCCCCACCAACCTGAATCGAGGCTTTGACCGATCTCAGGATGGACTGGATCTCCGGTAAATTCTTCGGCTCCCCGTCGACTGCTCCGTTCAGATCCACGACATGGATCAGACTGGCTCCACTCTGTTCCCACTTCCGTGCAACCTCCGTCACATCGTCAGCATAGATCGTCTCGGCAGCCATATCGCCCTGGCGCAGCCTGACGCAGCGCCCATCCTTTACATCGATAGCAGGAATGATTCGCACGTTATTGCTCTCCCCTCCCGAACGGAAACTCCTTCAACACTTCGTCAACACCATATTCTGCCAGTTCCCCCGCTGTCACAAACGCCCATCGTTGCAAAAACCCGATCAGGTCTTCGTTCATGGGGCGCTGTCGTTCATAATATTTCCCGACCCACAACACTTGCCCGTCCGCCGCTACCACGCTAACTTGGAAGCCGACAGAGGCCGGAGGATCGGCTCCTAGTCGACTTCCGACGCGCTCCCGGTACGCTGAGACAAGCCCCAGCAAGGCGGCATCCACATTCAGTCGCTTGGCGGCTTGAGCAGCGGCTTGTTCCGGCGTCTTTTTTAGTCCCTCACTATTTCCCAACGTGACTCGAGCCGATTCACCAGGAGCTAAGACACGAACGCCTTTCCAATCTTGAAGGCGTCCCCAGAACAACTCTGTCACTTTCTCCGCCGCATAGCCCGGGACCGCCAGAGTCTTCTTTGGCAAAGAGTCTGCTTCGGGTGGAACCCCCATGGAGATAGCGGACCGACGGACACTATCGGGAACCGGAAGAAAGAAATCTTCCTGATCTCGAGCTTGAGGTGTCGCAATCGCTGTAAAGGGGAGGAGAGCAATGGAGCGAATCTGATACTGAGAAAGCTCAGGGGTGGACTTCGTGACCACTTTTGCTCCGCTACAGCCCGTCGCAATGCTTACCGTTATCACAGCACTAACCGTGAGGATTGTGCGGAAACGCATACGATGCCCTCTCACTTCCAGGCCCCAAAGTTCTTGATCAATTGCAACCCGACAGTCTGACTCTTCTCCGGATGGAACTGGCAGGCCACCACATTGTCCTTCCAGATGCTGGATGTGAACGGTATGCCGTAGGTTGTCGTCGTCGCCGTGATTTGCTCGTCCTCAGGATCCACAAAAAATGAGTGGACGAAGTACCAATTGGCGTCATCGGCAATATCCTCAAACAACGGACAAGGCTTTTGGAGGCTCGCTTGATTCCACCCCATGTGGGGAACTTTCAGGACATGATCTTTCGAAAACGCTCGAACCTTCCCTGGGAAAATGTTGAGCCCTTCATGCCTCCCGAATTCTTCGCTTTCCGTAAAGAGCAACTGAAAGCCCAGACAGATCCCCAAGAACGGTTTCCCCGATTGAATCGCAGACTTGATCGATTCGACCAATCCATACTGTTTCAAGTTTGCCATGCAATCGCCGAACGCCCCCACCCCAGGCAACACCACATGGCTGGCATTCCGAATCGACGCTGCATCGCGTGTCACGATGGCCTGGTGTCCCACTGCCTCAAAGGCCTTGGAGACACTGCGCAGGTTGCCCATTCCGTAATCAATGATGGCAATCATACCTGTTCCACACTCTCAAGAGGCGTAACAATACCGCAACTGGACGCTTCCTGCCACTGGCAATCTTCACCGCGTTGGTCCTGGCCTTTCGATTGACAGGATCAGACTGAACCAGTAGCCTGAGCTGGCTAAAACAGGGTACTCGATATGAATGACGACGCATTGATCGAATTCATTAGACGAACGATTCCCGGCTTCATTGCTCTGTACCGATTTGGTTCGCAGACAAGGGGAAGCGCGCGCCCGGATAGCGATGTGGATCTTGCCGTGCTAGCTCGCCATCCCATACCGGCATTGCGTCGATTTGAACTTGCCCAAGACCTAGCAATACGACTGCATCGTGATGTGGATCTCGTCGATCTCCGCTCTGCATCCACCGTGATGCGCATGCAGATCATCTCGACCGGAGAATGCCTTGCCTCGCCGGATGACGCAGCCCGCCGAGAATTCGAAATGTATACCTATTCAAGTTATGCCAGGCTCAATGAGGAGCGTCGCGACATTCTGAAAAGAATCCGCGCGAGTGGGTTGGTCTATGGTGGATGATGTCATTCTCAGCAAAGCTTGCACACTGTACATCCGTACCTCACCGGTCTCCATTACCCTCTTTACTCCGGGCACACGGCCTGAAGCCATTCGATAAATTCCGGCGTGGCTCGCACGGCGTCCAGATCTCGGTCGGTTCGGAGGTGTGTACAATCCGGCAAGGTACCATGGGTCTGACACATCTTCAGCCAGTGTACACATCGAGCAACATCCCCACGGCGGCCATAGACACAAGCGAGATTGTACGCCACCACGCCTGGAGCCTGGCCGGCATGGGCCAGCTGGACTTCTTCGGCACGGTTGAGCAACAGAGAAATCTGTTCTCCCTCTTGGGAGGGAAGTGCACCTGCTTCACTCAGCAATGCGTTCCCCAAATTGTTGGCCGCCGCATGCTCGTCCGGCTTCAGCCGCAGCGTCTCGGTATACTTCGCCGCCGCCTGCTGCCACAAGCGCCGCGCCTCCGCCAGATCGTGCCTCGCCACCGCCCGCGCCTCGTTGCTCAACGCGACCCCCCAGTTGTTGGCCGCCTCATGCATGTCCGGCTTCAGCCGCAGTGCCTCGGCATACTGCTTACCTGCCTGCCGTTCCCAGAAAACTGACTCTGGACTCTTCGAATTTTTAGCGAGACCTTGAGCCCAATAACCGGCATTGAACCGCACCAAGGCATCTTCCGGTTGAAGCGTAGCAAGCGCACGCCACAGGCTATTCGCTCGCTCGACGTCACCTGATTGACTGGCAGCAATAGCTTCTGCACGTAGCCCCCTCGATGGATCTGAGGCACGATCATCTTGGACCGCCTTCACAGACTCCTTGATCTTCTTGGCTTCAGAAGCTTCTAGCTTCTTAGCCGTATTGACCTTCTTCAGTATCTCGTCGTGCGTATTCGTGATGACGCCATATTTTGATTGCGACAGACTTGCATATTCTTCTATGCGTTCTTTGTGACGCTCAATTTCTAGTTTGTGTGTTTCGATTTGGCTCTTTGTTTCTCGAATCTGCCTCTTGTCCTCTTCAATAATTTCCTTGTCCTTCCGCCCCATAAGAAATGGAATCAGTACGCCGAAAAACGCCAGTAGAGTTGTGACCACAGCTAGGAAGCTGAACCACCAGTCGATTGTCTTCCGTTCACCTTCAAGAACAAGGAGATAATTGTGGCGCTCTCTGTCTTCCAGCCGCTGGATCTGCTCTTTGAGGTCTTGAATTTCTCCCGGCGCAGCCGGATTGACCTGTGGCTCAGCAGGCGTTCCAAATTGGGATGGTCCACCAGGCGGTTCTCCAATTCTTTGCGGGAAGGCAGGAGCGAAAACCCATGCGATCAGGCCCGCGACCAACAGAGGTATTCCAACCCATCGACTGATATCACCAACAAGGTTCCGCATGGCTTTCCAGTCCTTCATCAGGTCACGCCAATTCCTAAGGAGCCGCACACGAAAAAGGCCGGTTCCTTTCAAGAAACCGGCCTTAATCACATCACCTTCATGTTCAGCACGCCTCTTGGACCTATAGCATCCCCTTCGTCGACAGCACCTTCCCCGCCAGCCGTTCCTCGAACATCGTCGCCTGATCGAGTGCCTTGGCGAGCGCTTTGAAGATGGCTTCCATGATGTGGTGAGGGTTGCGGCCGTACATGAGATTGACGTGCAAGTTTAGGCCTCCGTGGGTCACGAAGGCTTGGAAGAAGTCTTCGAACAGGCCAAGATCGAAGGCTTTGATCTTCCGATCCGGCAAGGCGACGTTGTAGACGAGAAAGGGTCGCCCGCTGAGATCGACGGTGACTTGCGCAAGCGTTTCATCGAGCGGCGCCGAGGCAAACCCAAATCGCTTGATGCCGGCTTTTTCGCCCAAGGCTTGATGCAGCGCCTTGCCCATCACGATCCCGACATCCTCGACCGTGTGATGCTCGTCGATGTCGAGGTCACCTTTCGCCTGCACGGTGAGGTCGAAGAACCCGTGCTTCGCGAGAAGCTCGAGCATATGGTCGAAGAAACGGATGCCGGTGTCGATCTTTCCCTTTCCACTGCCGTCCAAGGCCCATTCGACTCGGATGTTGGTTTCTTTCGTGACTCGATGGATATTCGACTGGCGTGGGGCAGACCCGTTCTTCTTCATGAGAACCTGCTCTGCGCCGACTTGGCGTGCGCATCAAACCCTTCGATCTGCGCGAGGCGACTGAGAGGATCTTTCACCTTGGCCAGCTCTTGTTTCGTGTAGTGCACGATGTTGCTGACCTTCACATAGTCATTCACCGAAAGCGGCGAAAAGAACCGGGCCGTTCCTCCCGTGGGCAAGACGTGATTCGGGCCCGCGACATAATCGGCGACTGACGGAGGCGTATAGCGTCCCAAAAATAGGGCTCCGGCGTGACGAATCTTTTCCAAATAGTCGAAGGGATTGTCCACCGAGAGCGTCAAATGTTCCGCTGCGATTTCATTGGCCACCGTGATGGCTTCATCCAGTGTGGGGACGACGAATGCTATGGCATGACGCGCGATCGATTTCGACGCGATTTTTTCTCTTTGCAGTCCCTTCAACTGACTCTCGATCAGCTTGGAAACATCCTTCGCTAAGCGTTCAGAGGTCGTCACCAAGAACACTTGGGCGTCTTCGTCATGCTCGGCCTCACAGAGGAGGTCCGCCGCCACATGGGCCGGCTTCGCGTCATCGTCCGCAACCACCAGCAATTCGCTGGGTCCGGCCACCATGTCGATTCCGACGGTGCCGTAGAGCAATCGCTTTGCCGTCGCGACATAGATATTGCCCGGTCCCACGATCTTATCGACTCGGTCGATCGTCTTCGTACCATAGGCGAGTGCCGCCACGGCTTGAACGCCGCCGATCCGATAGATCTCCGTAACACCGGCAATATCAGCCGCAACGAGTAGATAGGGGTTGATTCCATCCTTCTGAGGTGGCGTGACCATCACGATTCGAGAAACACCCGCCACCTTGGCAGGAATCGCACACATCAGCACGGATGAGGGGTAGACGGCTTTCCCTCCGGGGACATAGACCCCGACCGCGTCGACAGGTCCCACCACCTGCCCTAACGTAACATCTCCGTCCTGATACATCCAGGTTTTGGTCCGTTGCCGTTCATGAAACGAAGTAATCCGTTGAGCGGCGAGTCGCAGCGCATCGCCTTCGTCTTTTCTGATGTGAAAATAGGCGTTCTTGATCTCTTCGGCCGTCACGCGCAAGGCTTCAGGTTTCAGCGCGATCTTGTCGAACTGCTTGGTGTAGCGCAGAACCGCTTTATCGCCCCCGCGCTCCACGGCCTGCAGGATCGTCCGCACGGTTTTTTCCACCGCAGCCCCGGTCGTGCGCCCTCGAAGCGCGGCTTTTTTCAAGGATGGGAGAAAGCTGCGATCTGCTTGTGTGATAACTTTCATCAACGAGCGACTCTCTTCTTGCGGCTCCCGGCCGTCAGCGGACGGCCATTGCCGGATTCAATACCTTGACTCCTCACCGCACTTCGAAGCTTCCGAATCAAGGCCATCAGCGGTTCCTGCTTCAGGCGAAAGCTCGCCCGGTTGACGATGAGCCGTGCCGAGGACTGAGCAACTACTTCCACTTCGACGAGGTCATGGGCCCTAAGCGTCCCGCCGGTTTCGACCAAGTCCACAATCCGATCTGCCAGTCCCACGACCGGCGCCAACTCGATCGAGCCATACAGCTTGATGATCTCGACCGGGATTCCGCGCTTATTAAAATACCGTTCCGTGATCCGAGGGTATTTTGTCGCGATCCGGACCTTTGAGGACAGACGATCATTCGAGTCCTCGCCCTGGCGCGCGGCGACCGAGATTCTACACGCTCCAAACCCTAAATCCAATGGTTCGTATACATCACTTTCCTGCTCCATCAAGACATCTTTCCCGACGATGCCGGCATCTGCCCCGCCATACTCCACATAGGTCGGGACATCGCTGGGGCGAACGATGAGGAAGGTCATCTCATTCTCGCGACTGACGAAGATCAGCCGTCGGCTCTCCCCCGAGAGTCCGGTAATTCTATAGCCGGCCCTCCGGAACAGTTCGAGTGCGGCGTCGATGAGCTTTCCTTTGGAGAGCGCAATCGTCAACATGGGATGGTCCTAATGAACGGCTCCGGCTGGTTGACGCTGAATAGAGGCCCCTAGCGCCCCGAGTTTTTCTTCAATCCGCTCATAGCCTCGATCAAGATGATAGACACGCTGGACTTGAGTGGCCCCCTCTGCCGCCAACCCTGCGACGATCAGGCCGGCGCTCGCGCGCAGATCGGAGGCCATGACCGGAGCCCCGGTGAGCTTCTTACATCCGGTCACCACGAGCCGATTGCCTTCCACGCGGATATTGGCTCCCATCCGGCGTAATTCTTCCACATGCATGAACCGACTTTCAAAAACTGTTTCAGTGACCACGCTGGTGCCTTCGGCGAGACTCATCAAGGCAGCCATTTGGGCTTGCATGTCGGTTGGAAATCCAGGGAACGGCAAGGTCCGCACGTCCGTCCCTCGCAAGCCATTGGGCATGGTGAGGCGCACCGCGTCTTTCTCCTCCTGAATCTCGGCACCTGCCTCGCGCATTTTCATCAGTACCGCTTCAAGGTGGCTCGGTCGGCAGTGAGTCACCGTCACATCCCCCCGCGTGATCGCAGCCGCCGCCAGATAGGTACCTGCCTCGATGCGATCCGGGATCACTTCGTGGTCTCCGCCATGCAGTTCTCGCACCCCCTCAACCGTAATGACATCCGTTCCTGCCCCATGAATTCTGGCACCACGCTTGACAAGGAAATCGGCCAGGTCCAGGATCTCTGGCTCTTTGGCCGCATTTTCCAGCACCGTGGTCCCTTCGGCAAGTGAGGCGGCCATCATGAGATTTTCTGTCCCGGTGACTGTTGGCGTGTCACAGTAAATGCGTCCACCTCTGAGCCTAGTCGCCTTGGCTGTGATATAGCCATGGTCTATAGCGATTTCGGCTCCCAGCTTGGCCAACCCGGCCAGATGAAGATTGACGGGCCGGGAGCCGATCGCACAACCGCCGGGAAGAGAAACCTTGGCTTCGCCCCAGCGGGCCAGCAATGGCCCCAGCACTAACACGGATGCCCGCATGGTCTTGACCAGATCGTAGGGGGCTTCGGTACATTCAATCGTGCCAGTTTGGATGACCGCGCGATTGCCTTCATGCGACACCTTGGCTCCCAGAATTCCCAGGAGCTTTCCCATCGTTAAGACATCAACGACCCGTGGAACATTCGTGATGACACATTCCCCACTCCCGAGAATGGTCGAGGCTAGGATGGGAAGCGCCGAATTCTTGGCACCGCTGATGCGGACTTCTCCGCACAACCGCTTTCCGCCATTGATAAGGATCTCATCCATGTCTGGATACCGAACCTGCACGCCTGGCGATCATGACACGTTCGATACCGGCCTCGTCTTTAACGGTTTGCAGGCCTGTGTAGCCGCCGACCTGACCTGCTGCCTGTTGTACGAGTGGAAGCTGGCCTTGACCCATTTCCATCACCAGCAGCCCATCAGGCGCCAAGAACTCCTTGCAGTCACGGAACAACCGTTCATGGAACTCAGTCCCCTTCTGCCGGGCAACCAGGGCTAAGCGCGGTTCAAATTTTCGTACCTCGGGCTGGAGTTGATCCCATTCTCCTTCAGCGATATAGGGAGGATTCGAGACAATGACATCAACGGTTCCAATCAAGTTTTGATCACGCAGAGGATCTAAGAGATCTCCCTTGAGCCACTCGATTTTTTCCCGCACTCCATGTTTCATGGCATTGCTTTTTGCGGTCTCCAGCGCGTCGGCAGAACAGTCTACCGCGAGAATTCGAACGCCCTCGAGGATGGTGGCAAGTGTCACGGCGATGCACCCAGACCCAGTTCCTACATCGACCAGCGTCGCACCTGCTGCCGGCCCTCCCTCCTTGAGAACTGCATGGACCAATAGTTCTGTCTCCGGTCGAGGGATTAACACGGAGGCGTTCACACCAAAGTCGAGTCCGCAAAACTCCTGGGTCCCCAAAATGTACTGCAATGGCTCTCGCGCCAACCGCCTCGATACCAAAGTTTTCGCACGTCCCAGCTGCTCAACGCTCACTGGTTGCTCCATTCGGCTGGCCAACACATGATGCTCCACCTCAAGAGCAGCGGCCAACAGCCATAAGGCCTCTTGAGCCACATTTTCCGTTCCAGCCGCATCCAAGGACCGGCGCGCCCAGGCGACGAGTTCACCGACGGTTTTCGGATCTTCCAGGATGACTGTCATCAGTGGCTACACCTTCGCTGTTTCTGCCTGCTGCTGTTGAGCTTTCAAAGCCTGGACGATTTCATCCAGGTCACCTTCCATGACTAATTCTAGCTTGTGGAGGGTCACGCCGACGCGGTGATCCGTCACACGGTTTTGCGGAAAATTATAGGTCCGAATTTTCTCGCTCCGCTCCCCGCTCCCCACCTGGGACTTCCTATTCTGAGCAATCTCTGCCTCTTGCTTTTCCCGTTCTGCCTCCACAATCCTGGCACGCAAGGTCCGCATGGCTTTCGTCCGGTTCTTCAACTGAGACCGCTCATCCTGACAGGTCACCACCACACCGGTCGGAAGATGCGTGATGCGAACGGCCGAATAGGTGGTGTTCACGCTCTGCCCGCCGGCGCCGGACGAGCAAAATGTGTCGATCCGTAAGTCCTTTGAATCGATGTGGACGTCCACTTCGTCGACTTCCGGCATGACCGCCACCGTGACCGTAGAGGTGTGAACGCGACCACTTGCCTCGGTAACAGGAACCCGCTGGACTCGATGCACACCCGCCTCGTACTTAAAATGACCGTAGGCTCCCTTGCCCTCAATTAATGCGACGATGTTTTTATAACCCCCAATGCCCGTTTCGGACGCTTCCACTGTATCGATTTTAAGCCCTTTTTTTTCCGCGTACTTCCCGTACAACCGAAAGAGTTCTCCGGCAAACAGCCCTGCTTCGTCCCCACCGGTCCCGGCTCGGATTTCGAGCACCAAGCTTTTTTCGTCTCGCGGGTCTTTGGGGATCAAAAACTCTCTGACGCGCTCCTCGACTTCCGCTTGTCGCCGCTCCAAGTCGCGCTCTTCTTCTGCCGCCAACTTGTGCAGCTCACTCCCGGCTGAGGGGTCGGCGAGAATTTGCCTTGTCTCCTGCAGCTGTTTCACATAATCGTCATACTGTTCAAACAATTTCGCAGCCGGTTCCAGGTCGATGCGCTCCTTACTCAGCTTGTGCAACAAGTTCGGTTGGCTGATGACGGACGGATCCATGAGCTGATCGGTCAACTCATGAAACCTTGAGGTGAGACTCTCCCACTTTTTCAGCAACACGACTTCCACGCGGTCACCTTTCACCTCGGGAACGGTCATAAAAAAAGAGACCCTGCTTCAAACACGAAGCAGGGTCTCTTCTAGGCCCTTGCGGTGCGCTACTTGCCCTTCTTCGCGTACTTCTTTTTAAACCGTTCGACACGCCCCTCTGTGTCGACGATCTTCTGGGTCCCCGTAAAGAATGGATGACAATTCGAACAGATATCCACGCTGATATTGCCGATGGTCGTCCGAGTCTTGAATGAATTCCCGCACGCGCAATGAACAGTGGCTTCCCGATAGACTGGATGTATACCCTTCTGCATACCTACGACTCCTTGCCGAATAGAATGAGAATCGATTTCGCCCACTCCCTAAGGGGCGACACTTTATCTGATGGGCTCACAAGATACAAGCGCCTCTACCGATTCATCGATTGCAGGAACTCTTGATTATTTTTGGTGCCGCTGATCTTGTCCATAAGGAATTCCATCGCCTCCATGGTGCCCAAGGGGCTGAGGACCTTGCGGAGGATCCACATTTTGTTAAGCCGATCTTTATCCACCAGCAATTCTTCTTTTCTCGTCCCGGACTGGCTGATATCGATGGCCGGGAAGAGACGCTTATCAGCGAGACGACGATCCAGGTGAACCTCCATATTCCCGGTTCCCTTGAATTCTTCGAAAATCACATCGTCCATTCGACTGCCGGTATCTACCAATGCGGTCGCCATAATGGTCAAGCTTCCGCCATTTTCAATATTTCGAGCCGCGCCGAAGAAGCGTTTCGGCCGCTGCAAGGCGTTGGAATCAAGCCCCCCCGAGAGCACCTTCCCGCTTGGTGGTGCAATGGTGTTATAGGCGCGAGCCAAGCGGGTGATGCTGTCTAGCAGGATAACGACGTCCTTTTTGTGTTCGACTAGCCGCTTGGCCTTCTCAAGCACCATTTCAGCGACCTGGGCATGCCGTTGAGCCGGTTCATCAAAGGTGGAACTGATCACCTCCGCCTTCACCTGTCGCTGCCAATCGGTGACTTCTTCCGGACGTTCATCAATGAGCAACACGATCAGCGTCACCTCTTGATGATTTTTCAGGATAGCTCTGGCAATCGCCTGCAACAGCATCGTTTTCCCGGTACGAGGAGCTGCGACGATCAACCCCCGTTGGCCTTTGCCGATTGGCGTGGTCAAGTCCATCACACGGGTGCAATATTCCTCGCGGTCAAACTCCAGATTAAGCCGCTCTTCGGGATACAACGGAGTGAGGTTGTCGAATAGAATCTTGTCCCGAGCCACCTCAGGATCTTCGTAATTAACTTTTTCGACCTTGAGCAGCGCAAAATACCGCTCACTTTCTTTAGGAGGCCGGATTTGGCCAGACACGATGTCGCCCGTGCGAAGATTAAATCGCCGAATCTGTGAGGGAGAGATGTAGATGTCGTCAGGACCCGGCAGATAATTGGAGTCCGGCGCGCGGAGGAAGCCGAATCCATCAGGAAGAGTTTCAAGTACGCCCTCCCCATACACCGATCCGTTTTTCTCGGTCTGGGCTTGGAGGATCGCAAAGATAAGCTCTTGCTTGCGTAAATTGGCGGCTCCTTCTATCTTCAATTCCCGAGCTACATCATTCAGGTCTGCAATGGATTTCTGCTTTAATTCTGCGAGATGCATTACTTCCCCCTTAGCTACTGACATACGACTCCTCTCGAGCCTTGGCTCGGCTTCCGTTTAGAAATAATTCGCTCGGACTGAGTGACCATTGCAAAACGTGATTTTACCGTTGGTGATGAGCTTAGGTCCTGGTCCGTTGGGTTGGAAAAGCTTATGGAAGTTCGCTATTTGTTTTATGTAGAAAAATGATACGGTCTCTAACTCTTGCGATGTCTACGGCCCCAGGAAAGCCTTTGGATGGCTAACTAACTTCAACCTCATTCTCACTGCTACAAGATTTGGGTCGAGAGTAGGTTCCGAAGTTGAATTCTTCAGATGGAGAGAATCAGCTTGCCCTAAGAGCCCCTGTAACGCTGGAGGTGATGATACCCAGGCACTATCTGATTGTCAACTGGCAACTTGATTTTGACGTGATCGCATCAGGCATGTGACGAATTTCAATATCCCCCGTGTTGTTCCGCGAAGCTGAAGTGTGTTAGACAACTGGCAAGTATCAGCGATACCCCAATGGCACGCGACGAAAACGAAACCAGTCCAGACCGCGTCTTCTCCCTGTTCGAAGCTAACCAGCTCATCCCACAGCTGCAGTCCCACTTGTCGACAGTCCAGAGATGTAAGGCCATACTGATAAACACGCGAGAGGAAGTAGGTAAGGCTTCGGCGAATGCCCCCCTAGGAGGTGGGACAGCGGTTGGTGCACGTTATGTGAAAAGCCTCCAAGACATCAGCACCAACCTTCACGCGATCCATGAGCTAGGCGTCGTCGTGAAGGATATTGACCTTGGACTGTGTGATTTTCCTCATGTTCGCAATGGCCGCGTCGTATACCTCTGCTGGAAACTTGGCGAGAGCGAAGTTCGCTGGTGGCACGAAGTCACAACTGGCTATAAAGATCGTTGCCCGATCGAAGAAGAGCCTACCTAGCCACGTCTATTGCTATGGGCGATCTGAACACATAACCACGCAACCTGATTAACACCATCTAAAACATGAAGTTTGTTATCATCGGCTATGACGGCCCCGAGGGGGAGGCCAAGAGGAAGATTCATCGGTCGGCTCATTTAAGTAATCTTGAGCCACTAGATAGGCAGGGACGAGTCGTCCTTGCCGGCCCTCTTACCGACAAAGCTGGAAGTTTGCTGGTGCTGGAGTTCGAAACGCAGGAAGAAGCAGAGGATTTCGCCCGTCATGATCCATATACGGTTCATGGCGTCTTCGAGCGAATTGAAGTCCACCCATTTAAGCAGGTTTTACCAAAAGCTCCGTAACCCCCTGAACGCGTCTCTGCACCCGCGTCAGAAGGCTCCCTCAGCTACCTCCCTCTCCCAACATTGTCCAACCCGCAACCGAGCGGTATAGTTTACCCATGAACCTGAGGCCTGTTTTGCTAGGCACCTTAGTCGGCTTTCCTGCCTTACTCCTTGGATTTGCTTCTCCCATCAACGCCTCTCAAACCACGGTCGTAGCCGAGGGGAGCTACGTGATGGGGGATGGTGACACACTGGCCATCGCCGAAGAACGGGTACTCCAACGAGCGCAACGGAGAGCGGTTGAGGAGGCCGGACTATACATCGAATCAACGTTCCACGATCTAGAACGATCCGAGCTGGGCACAAGCACCCAAACAAGTTCGCTGGAGGTACGAACCATTGCGGCCGCGATCACCAGAACAGAAATCTTGGAAGCACGCCGTTCCTTTTTAGACGATCGACCAAGTTTCTATGTCCGTATTCGTGCAGTTGTCGACCTAGACCATCTCCAGGTTGCCATCCAGAGATGGCAAGCTGAGCAACGACTGGCCGATCACTTTCGCCGTCTCCAAAAGGAAAATGCGGAGCTCAAGAATCAACTTGATGAGCTAAGGTCCCGTCGTCCTGGGGTACCAACACTGTATATTGAGCCGGTCAGTCGCACGCATAGTGCACGCGAACAAGCTCGGCAGTTAGTCCAAAAAGCACTGTCAACCCACCATCTTCCCAAGAAACTTGACTTGGTCTCACAGGCTGCTGTACTCGACCCCCATTCCATCGAACCTCTGATCATACGCGGTCAGACCAACCTCAGACTCGCATCCGCCGCATACGCGAATCGATCCAGACCCATCGAATACTCCGAATACGTCGATAATGCACGAATGGATTTCGACCGCGCCCTACTCATGGATCCCCACAACACATGGGTACTTCTTGGGCAAGGCGACGTTAACACATGGCTCGATCGTTCTGAACAAGCAGCTCGCTTTTTCGAACAAGCCCTAGAAATGAATCCTTTCTTCGACCTCGCCCGCCACCGCCTCATTACCCTATACACCGCTGAGGCCCGCAAGCTCATCGAGCTGAAACAGTGGAACTCCGCCCTTACAACCTTGACAAAGTGTTTGCCGCCCTCGATCTCGGACAGTTGGCTGTCTTACCAAAAGGAAGCCTATTTTTTGAGAAGCGAGATCTACAAGACGTTGAAGCAACCGATGCTGGCCATCGACGACCTCAGCACGATCCTGCGAGCCGACCCGGCGGACAGACCTGCCCTCCTGGCTCGAGCTAAACTGTACCAAGACCAACTCCAAGGACGATTGGCAAAAGACGATTACGAGCATGCTTGCATACTCGGTTCGGCAGAGGCCTGCGAACAACTGCCCTGATCTGTTTCTCACCACGATTCATCGAGACTCGTTTTCAATTTCTTGCCGACCGTTGCGGTAGGCAATCCTTCGTCAGAGATTCAGACAGTGATTTGACAATCCAAAAGTGCGATACCTATAATGCGGAGGGCTTTGTTAACCAGACCTCGCCTGCGTGACAACTGCAGGGCAGGGACAAAGGACCTAAGCTCTCTGCAAATCTTGGCCCGAAAGCTCCTCAAGGTGGGCCTTCTGAGATGTTGCGGAACAACAGGGAAACACCTTAAAGTGCTGAGAACGATTGTGTTTTCATTAACCTCAATTTTCTCGGAGCGTAGGATACTGTGATGAGTGACTATCGCGTGCTGCCAGGACCAGAACACTTTCTCCCACCAGCCGCCGCAAGCATGGGGATTCGGTTGCCGAATCCAGGGGAAGCACACATTAACGGCGTGATTGTGTCAGAGGACAAGGCCTATGAGGAAGCGGCCCGTCAGTTCTTGATGGCCAAGGTTCCGACCATCTTCCCCGGTCCGCTCGTACTCTGGGCTTGGAATGAGAAGGCCGCAAAGAAAGCGACAGCCGTCCGGCATCTTTTCAACACGTTAAAGGAATGTGCTCAGGCTGGTCAGAAGCCGATGCTGATTCCTATGCCTGATTACCGACCCAAATATCCGAAAATCAATCCGGAAGTAGAGATCAACCCAAATCACCCGAATTTGACCATCTGGCATAACAAGATCGACTGCTGCATGTTTATCGGTGTGCATTGTCACCAAGCCAATCTCTCGCTCAAGATTATTCGCGGAGGAACCTCCTGCTATACTATCGCCATGTGTGCACAGGCCGGTCACGAAGATGCCATGCTGTCATTCCGTGACGCATCTGTCGAGAAGATCATGCGATTGGCCGAAACCGTTAAGCGATTGAAGGGGACGGTCCAACTGCGGTCGTCGACGGCTAAGAGTGGGGCTTCGAACTAGTACGTTCGCTTCCCACATGTTTGAAAGGAGGCTGGTCCATGGCTGAAACTAAATCCATCATTGGAACGCAAAATAAAAAAGGTCAAACGTACACTGATGCCTGGAAGTTGCTGAACGAAGCCCCCAGAACCCCGTCCTTTTTCACCGGTTCTGAGGTCATCAAGGAGGCGATCCGCCGGGCCAGTTGCGACGTCATGATCGCGTATCCGATCACGCCCCAGAGCGAAGCGGCCGCACTGATCGGCGAATTGTTTGCCGAAGGCTATATCGGTGACTATTTCCGTGGTGAAAGCGAATTCGCCGTCATGTCGCAATGTGCCGGTGCTGCCTTCGGAGGAGCACGTGTATTCACCACGACGGCCGGGCCGGGCACGATGCGCGCCATGGAAAACTTCCCGATGTGGGCAGGTTCCAGGCTCCCGATTCAGATGATCGTGACCTGCCGAGGTATCAACTCACCCCTCTCGATTCAACCTGACACATTGGAAATTGCCTATTTGCTGAACACCGGGATGTTGGTGTGGCATGCGGAAACGGCACAGGACTTCTTCGATTGGATTCTCAAAGGCTACATGGTATCGGAAGAGCCTGACGTGCACCTACCGCTCGCCCTCTGCTGCGATGGATTCTTCGTCACACACACAAAAGACGTCGTAAACCTGACACCGGCCGACATGTGCTTACCACCCTACGATCCCTATCGTTCGCCCGTTCCCTGCATGGACATGGAATGTCCGCCGGTCCGCATGATGCGCGATCCCTTCGTGATGAAGAGTAACTACATCAGTTATGCCACTCATGCCAGCTGGCAACAGGAAATCTGGGCCGCAGTGGAACGTTCCCGGAAACATTCAATCCATTGGCTGAACGGCCTAATCGATGCCGAGAACACCGACGCGGATATCATGATCGTTGCGTCTGGAACGGCTGTTTCTCAGGGTCGTGAAGCAATCCGCTTGCTGGAGGATGAAGGCGTCCGCTGCGGCCTCGTGAAGGTGAAAACTCTGCGCCCATGGCCGGAAGAAGAAATTCGAGAGGCCACCAAGAACGCAAAGCATATCTTCGTACCAGAGTTTAATGTCACCGGATGGTTGGCCAAAGAAATCAAAGCCACCATTCCCAATCACCACCGCGTTCATGCTGGTCCGCATGTTTGTGGTGGCATGACGATGCCCCCGGAAATCATCGTCAATGAGATTAAGACGGCCTTGGGCATGAAGAAATCTTTCGTCATGGCCGGCCGAGGAAGCTGAGCCGAACTTACTTCCAACCCGTTCGCTCACTGGCTGAGCGAATTTGAGGAGGCAATATATGAGCAAAGAGCGTATTCAAATATCTGAAGATCTGTACGATATCATGCCATCCGACTATCAGGATCTTGTGAAGAGCTCCACGTATGGCAAGGAAGATCGTGGCTGGAAAGACATTGGAACATCGAAAGAGCTCATCGAGCAACACTCGCTTTGCGCTGGCTGCCCGGAGTCTATGGCCTTCCGCTACATTCTCGCTTCACTTCCAAATCCGGAAGACACAGTTATGGTCGGCTCAACTGGTTGTACCAGCCTGGTGTTCCCAATGGTTGCCGTCCATAACATCCATTCGTTATTCGGCAACCAGAACGCAGTCGCTTCAGGTCTTAAGCGTGCCCTTAGCGTCCGATTCCCGGACCGGGTGAAGGACGTCGTCGTGCTCGCTGGAGACGGTGCAACTGTCGATATCGGGCTCGATATGACACTCCAGGCATGGTTCCGACAGGAAAAATTTACCACGATTTGCTTCGATAATGAGCTCTATGCCAACACCGGTGGTCAGGAAAGTGGACTCATGCAGAAGGGGTTTGTGGCGAAGATGGCGCCGGTCGGAAAGTTGTTCGACAAGGTGCGGCTGCCTGAAATCGCCCGCGAGTCCGGCTGCCACTACGTTGTGAACTGCACGGTCAGCAAACCATCCTTGGTCGAAAAGGTCATCCGAAACGCGGTCCATATCGCCCGCGAGATCGGTCCGACCTATTTGCAGTTGTACACGCCCTGCATCTTGGAAATCGGCAAGAACAGCATGGAAGGTCTCCAAGAAATGCGAGATTCGGAAAAGCCGACCGAACGGTTCGCCTATAAGGAATATGTCAGCGAACCAGCCAAGCAATTGCTGGCCGAGTTGTCAGCAAAGGACAAGGAACGGAAAGCCGCCGCCAAGCAACTGGCAGGCCAAGCATCAGCATAGGTAGACCGGAGGCTCGACATGATTAAAAGACGATTGAATATCCGGATGTCAGGCTTGGGCGGACAAGGCGCAGTCACTGCTGCGCACGTCTTGGCCATGGCTGCCAACCGCGACGGCAAGTTTTCTATCTCCAACCCATTCTTCGGGGCGGAGAAGCGTATGGCACCGGCAGAAAGCTATTGTCGCATCGGCATTGAACGAATCTACGACCGAGGCGAGTTAGTGTTTCCCGATGTCATTCAAGTCTTTCATCCCCAAGTCATCACGATGGGGAAGAGTTACACCATGCCTTTTTACTCCGGCGTAAAGGAAGGTGGGGTAGTCATCATCAACTCCGCCCAGCCTCTATTGTCTGATGAGGACGTGGATCGGCTCAAGGACTTGAATGTCGCCGTGTTTTACATCGCGGGAACCGAGTTGGCTATTGAAGTGGCTGGGACTGAGTTATCGACCAATATGGCCATGATCGGCTCCGTGTCAGGCATCACCAAATGCGTTTCGATGGAAGCTCTCGATGGGGCGCTCCAAGAACGCTTTGGGAAAAAGTTCGTGGCTTCCGGCGGAACGGCATCTCTCGACGAGGCCATCAAGAAGAAATTTGCCAAGAAGGAAATGCTGTTGGCCAAGAACTTGGCCACCGTGAAAGCTGCGTACGAAATTGCCAGCGAGTGGGCCGACAAGAACAAGGTTGAACTGCGAGTTGGAAATCCAGCTGTCGCTGCTTAAAGAAGGAATTACGTTGCATGTATAATGTTGCGCAAGTCATCGATGAAAAGTGCACCGCCAAAAAGGGGTGCCGTCTCTGCATCATGTATTGCCCGGAGGCGAACTGCCTGGACTTGAACACCAGCAAGATGGTAGCGGAAGTCACGATCGATCGCTGCAAGGGCTGCGAGCTCTGTGTGATCGTCTGCGACGCAGCTAAACACTTTGCCATCACCATGCAGGCTGTCAGCGCGACGGGACAACTAATGACCAAGAAGGGTGAATCGGCTGCGCTTGGGCAGGCCTATCAGGGCTAGCCAGTCGCACTGCAAGTTCAAAAAGCCCCATAGCGATGGCGCTATGGGGCTTTTTATTGCAACCAAGGGAGCTCCAAGATGGATAGTGAAGATAACACCCTCGAGGAATTATTGGCTGATATTGCCGGCCTGATCAACCAATACCCCATCGCCATCGAACGACAAGCGGGGTTCATCCACGCAACGGGCAAGGACCCCGAGCTTGCAGAAAAGCTCATGAAAGCTGCCGACACAATGCGGGACAGTGGAAACCTGTATTTGACCTGGGCGAAACATTACGCCTCAATGGCAAAAGGCAACACAGACGCTACTTCAGACGAGGATGAAACGGACGACTTCGACATTTAAAAACTTCCCTATTCCACAACCAGTTTTGCTAGAATAACCTCCTCTTTCGGATAAACCTTTGTTCCCCGGTAGCTCAGTTGGTAGAGCAGCCGGCTGTTAACCGGCTGGTCGCAGGTTCGAGTCCTGCCCGGGGAGCCAGCTTATCGAAAATCTCTCGCCTGATGTCCAATTCGGTCTAAGCCAATCCATGTGGGGTTGATCCATAGCAGTGGACTCTCAGTCTCCTCTTCTCGCACCAACCCCGCTTTTCAAAACAATCTCGCAGATATGATCGAGCCGCTCAATGTGCTCGTAGGCTGCCCAGGGATCCATGGCTATGGCACAGACTCCGTGGTTGGCCTGTCCGACGATATCGAACGAGAGGGTCCCATCTTCACGAACTCCCAAACACTCCGCTGTGACGTCCGCCAACTGACGAGACAACGCCGGCAAAGTCGGAACGGTAGGTCCCACTCTCGTATAGCGTGAGATTTCAGGGAATTCTTCGCTGATAGCCTGTAGATCAATCCCGGCATAGATCGCCGCCACGACATGGGTGGCATGCACATGGACAACAGTCCTTGTTTTCTTTGAATCCCGCTGCAGGTTCCAGTGCATCCACAATTCACCTGATGGTTTCTGTTCGGCTCCCACCTTGGGAACCTTCACGCCTGTCGCTGGATTGCTCACAATCTCAAGCCTTATCACATGTTCAGGATGAACGATCGTCTTCCTCCAACCCGACGGGGTGATATAGAGGTGCTTCCCTTCACGCTTCTTCATACTGATGTTGCCGTCTCTTGTCGTAATCCATCCTCGCTCATAACAGCGCCTCATCACATCCCCGATAGCCGTCAGCATGTTTCCTCCTTTAGAATAGTAATATGTCTATGTTTTTGATCTCTTCCCTGTACCAGCTCAATGGAAGGAACGGATATGTCTCCCACAAGACCATTACCGTGATTGACCACACACTAGCATACTGACTCCCTTGATCAATTACACAATGAAAGAACTGGCCGGATCCTTCTGCCCTCCCTTTCCTCTCCGCAACGCGCATCTCATGACCCTTGTACCTCGTTACTGGCCGAGAGATACGTCACTGGCTGGATTGCCAGAGGAAGAACGGTTGTTCACCGTCACCCCGCATACGCAATTGAAAGGGTACTGCCACTGGCAAATGGATCGGCACGAGTCTCCTACGGCGATCTTGGTTCATGGTCTCGAAGGTTGTAGCGAATCGCGCTACATGCGAGGCATCGCCGCAAAGGCATATCGGATCGGATTCAACATTATCCGCATGAATCAACGTACATGCGGTGGAACCGAACACCTTTCCCCGACGCTGTATAACAGTGGCCTGAGCGGAGACTATCGCGCGATCGTCGACGAGCTCATTCACCATGATGGCCTCGACCGTATCTGGCTGATTGGGTATTCCATGGGCGGGAACCTGGTTCTTAAGGCCGCCGGTGAGAGTGGACGGAGCACGCCGGCTCTCGCTGGAGTCGCCGCCGTCTGTCCAAACATTGATCCAACAATCTGCGCCCGTGCGCTGGAAGAGCCTCGTAATTGGATTTATCACCGCCACTTTGTGACCAGATTGAAATCACGGCTCCGCCGCAAAGCGGCTCTGTTCCCAGGTAAATGGGACCTCTCGATACTCGATCAGATCGCGACCATCAGCGAATTTGACGACCGCTATACCGCAAGGGACGGCGGCTATCGAGACGGCGCTGACTACTACAATCGGGCCGGAGCGCGACACGTGCTCGACGCCATTGCCGTTCCTACCCTTATCGTCACCGCACAGGATGACCCGTTCATTCCATACTCAATGTTCATGGAGACGAAGATCCAGCGGCATCCACAGATCGTCCTGGTGGCCCCTCGCTACGGAGGGCACTGTGGATTTTTCCATCGTAGCCGAAACGGGGAAGACTCCTACTGGGCTGAGAACCGGATCGTAGATTTCTTGCGGAGAGGAATTTAGCGAAGTTGCCGTGGAAGGTAGCCCCGTGGGAGAACCATCCTGTCCTGCATTACTTGAGAAGAACCACGCTCCTCTGAACTTAAATGATCTAGGGGGTCACATTCTGAAGGTGGGTGCGAACGTCTTCAATATAGGTTTTGAACGGATCCGGCATGGGAAACGGCGCCCGACCGCGGACTTGGAAGATCGACCAATTGATGACATAGGGAGGAAACAATCGCTCTGCGTCGGCAGACTGCTCGGAATCGATCCCAGACCAGGAACCGAGCAGATGTTTGACGAGTTCACTCCGTCCATAAGCCCTGGTGTTCTTAGGTGCCTGGTCCATGGCGAGTCCGATCAACGTATCTGTTGTCACTCGCGGGACACGTCCCTCTTCCAGAAGTCCAAAGAACAGTCCCTTTGTTTGATTCAGGTTATGATACTCCAGATCCAGACTCTTCAGCATAGGATCGTGCCAGTCCAGACGTTCGGCCTCTCGAAAGCATTCCAACAGCCATAGCTTGGATGCCCAATCCACACGCCCCACAAGCTTCTGATAATCCCCGCGCAAGTCTCCAATCAGGGCTTCCCATTGAGTTAGCACCCAATCTGTTTCCTCGTCCTGCCCTTTACAATACTGCATCGCCGCATCAAGAAGTTGTTCTTGAATGTCAAGAGCCGACATCGTCTTCTGCGAACGGAGTTGAACCAACCACTGTCGCTCTTGGTCCTGCGAAATCTCCTGGAGCGCTTCTACCGGTTCATCGATTTCCAATTCTTGAGGTGCATGTCCCTCCTCAATCAGTTGCAGTACCAGTCCGGTGGTTCCTAACTTCAGGGCGGTCGCATATTCCGTCATGTTTGAATCACCCAGCAGCAGATGAATGCGCCGGTACTGATTGGGATCGGCTAACGGCTCGTCTCTCGTATTCACAATCGCCCGATTGTGTTGTACCCATTCAAAGAAATCGTTCACGATAAAATCAGCCCGTTGAGAGATTTGAAAGGGCAGACTGGCCCCTCCACCGGTGCTTATGGCAGTCCGCGGAATAATTAACCGATCCATCTGAATCCAAGCATCCTGCGGGCCGGCAGAACCGACACGCCCGGAGCCGGTGAAAATCTGTCGAGTCACAAGATGGGCCACGAGTGGAGCCATGCCTCGTCGGGAAAACGGAAACCGACGGGACACAAGGTAATTCTCATGCGAACCGAAGGTCGCATCCGTTTCGTGATCAATATTGTTTTTGATGAGAGAGACGTGATCGGAAAAGCCAAGGTCCTCGATCGCTTGCTGCAACAGACGATCCCCGGCACGGTCTGAAGCAACGATGTCGGTGAGCGAATGACATTCGGGCGAGGCGTACTCCAAATGTCCCATATCAAGATACACTCTGCCGGCATTCGTGAGAAAGCCTCCATTCCCAGGAGGTTCATCATGCCCTCTATGGTGGAGATCTAGCACGCCACGCCGCTGAACATGGAACAGCTGGTCGCGGATCTTCTGGGCAAACCAGGTCGGCGAATGGTCGGGCCGATCTTCGTGAATCAATAGCCCATATTCGGTTTCAAGGCCGAAAATACGATTCAACATCGAACTAGTGCTTAATTGCGTAAGTTCACGATAGTGTTTCTGAGTTGAGAGCCTTTGACTTCTCTCTTGCGCCACACAAAAGGTTTGGCTGTTGGTCCATAGGCGGCCACAAACGCTTCGATGGCCTGACG
>Ga0224505_10000421_pt1 | contig 29505 bp, 27 predicted proteins | sample SF_Jan12_sed_USG_FD_169102 | JGI IMG/M metagenome (GOLD analysis project Ga0224505, IMG submission 169102) | Sediment microbial communities from San Francisco Bay, California, United States - SF_Jan12_sed_USGS_4_1 | ecosystem: Environmental > Aquatic > Marine > Sediment | place: USA: California... | reverse complement strand
CGGTATGTGCAGCGGCAAGGACAACCCCGCGATGATCTCCGGCCGCTCCACATGTTTTAGTTCTGTGATACCCCGCAGCTTGCTGCGGGGAGCTTCATTGCGATCTGGCCCATTCGTAACGAGATGTCTTCATCCCCCAATCAGTCTGAATTTCAACCTGGGACCCAATGGCGTCCGTGCCCGGTTCTTGGAATCGAGTCTTCATGCGATGAAACAGCTGCTGCCGTGCTCAGTTGTGCAGGAGAGGTGCTTTCCAACGTCGTATCTTCACAAGTGACCGTCCATGAAAAGTTCGGTGGGGTCGTTCCAGAATTAGCCGCACGGGCCCACCTTGGGATGATCAATTTGGTTGTCGAAGAAGCCTTGGCGACCGCCCAAGTCTCAAAACATGCTCTCGGTGCCGTGGCCGTCACTCAGGGACCTGGATTGGCTGGGGCGCTTTTGGTGGGAGTGAATTACGCCAAGGCCTTGAGTTACGGCTTGGGGATTCCGATCGTCGGAGTCAATCATCTGCAGGGCCACATCGCCTCCGCATGGCTTGCCGATCCAACATTCCCGTTGTCCTGCATCGTGCTGGTTGTATCGGGCGGCCACACTCATCTCTATCGCCATGAAGTCGGTGGTCGGTGTACCCTGCTGGGACGCACTCGCGACGATGCCGCCGGTGAAGCGTTCGACAAGGGAGCCCAGATGCTTGGCTTGGGGTATCCGGGTGGACCGGCTGTTGATCGAATCGCACGTTCCGGAGATCCACAGGCCATTCGATTTCCCAGATTCCACCGGGCAAAGAACAGTCTTGAGTTCAGTTTCAGTGGTCTGAAGACGGCGTTGTTGTATAAGCTACGAGAAATGGATGGTTCTCTGCGACCTGATCAGACGGCCGACTTAGCGGCCAGTTACCAAGAGGCTATTGTGCAGGTCTTGGCCACGAAGGCTTTTGTAGCCCTCAGGCAGTCAAACCTGACTACGCTTGCAGTTGTAGGAGGGGTCTCAGCTAATTCACGGTTGAGGGTCTTACTGAGCGAGCGTGCGGCACGTGAAGGCATTCGCCTATCGTTGCCGGCTATCGAGTATTGCACCGACAACGCTGCCATGATTGCCTCGGCGGGGCGGCAGTTGCTGATGAACGGAGAACGACCGCAGGCAGATCTCGATATCAGTCCGGCTGAGAGATTCGAGACGATTCATGACGAAAACCGATCGCATATTGGTTCTTCTAAGGGATAAGGAGAACGCCCATTCCTGATATCCGAGGTCAGATCACAGGACTGCGTACTAGCCAAGTCGCGCCGGTTGAACGACTCTACCGACGTCGTGTCTCACCCGACAAGGTCATGACCCCGGAGCTCGCAAAGGCAATGGCCCAACTGACCATTGAGCTTCGTCGCCCGATTGGTGTGCTGTTGACCAGGCGTGGACAAGTTCAGGACGTGATTGTGGGAACGGAATTGACGTTGTCTTCCACCACGCTGACCCTGTTCCGTACGGGCACGCGATCGCTCCGTGGCTTGAGGTTCATTCGAACGCAATTGCACGATCAGCCCATCAGTCAAGAAGTGCTGACAGACCTCGCTTTCTTGCGACTTGATCTGATTGGCCTACTCTCCGTCACGGAGGATGCTCAACTAGGCAATCTGTATCTCGCTCATCTGTTGGCACCCAATTCGACCGGGCAATTGTTCAAAGTGCTCAAGGCTGTCCCATTCCACAATCTCACACTTATGTTCGACCAGTTCATTGAAGAGCTTGAGGCAGACCTTCAGCAGGCGCGAGCTCATTATGCGATTGAGAGTGGTAAGGAATCGGCGATACTTGTCAGCGCCTCTGTCAAGAGCCGGTCCGAGCAGGAAGAGCGTTTAGCCGAATTGGCGGAGCTGGCAACCTCCGCCGACGTCACGGTGATCGACCGTGTCGTGCAAAGAACGCCGGACGGGCATCAGCGCTATCTCTTGGGCCGCGGCAAGATGAAGGACGTCCTGATTCAGACCCTTCATCGGGGCGCCGACATGGTGATCTTTGATCAAACATTGTCACCGGCTCAATTGCGAGCCATTTCAGAGATGACTGATATCAAGGTGATCGACCGGACACAACTGATCCTGGATATCTTTGCCCGCCGAGCCCACAGCCGTGAAGGTAAAGTGCAGGTGGAACTCGCGCAATTGCGGTACCTGCTTCCACGATTATCCGGAAAGGGCACCCAACTCTCGCGTCTGGGTGGCGGGATCGGTACTCGGGGGCCGGGTGAAACCAAACTGGAGACTGATCGTCGCCGTGTGCGGGACCGCATCACGCATCTAGAACGAGAACTGACACAGTTTGGACGCCAGCAAGATCAACGTCGGTCCAGGCGAGATCGGCACGGACTCCCCGTCGTTTCCCTCGTAGGCTACACGAACGCCGGTAAGTCTACGTTGCTCAATGTGCTGACGAACAGTCAGGTGTCAGCTCAAAACCGGTTGTTCGAAACTCTGGACACGACGAGTCGTCGCCTGCGGTTCCCGGAGGATCGCGAAGTCATCATCACCGATACGGTAGGATTTATCCGGGATCTTCCGCAAGAACTGGTCGGCGCCTTTCGGACAACGCTCGAAGAACTACGAGAGGCTGATCTCCTGCTGCATGTTGTCGATGGCAGCGCCGCAGACATCGACATTCAGATTACCGCGGTCGTCGCCATTCTTGCTGACTTGCATTTGAACGCGATACCGAGATTAGTGGTGCTGAATAAGTGTGACCAGGTGTCCCCAGCGCGCGCTGAGTTGCTCTGCCGACGGTATGGAGCCATTGGTATGTCGGCGCTCCAGCCCACGACACTTCGTCCTCTCTTCGCTCAGCTGGAAGCACACGTGAGATCTCTGCCAGTCGGTGAACGTCAGATTGCTGGCCTGCCGCTGCAGGACGATGCGCTGGCGCTTGCATCTCGTCGGTAACCTCTGCACAATCGGGCCGCCATGAAGAAAGTCAAACGCACGAGGACGCCGTCCGCTCTCGACCGTCCAGCGCAGATTGCGATGAGTCTCCGTCACGCCACGCCGGTGGCTGTGATGGAATTAACTCATCGTTCTCCGTGGGAGCTGTTGGTTGCCACCATTCTATCCGCGCAGTGCACGGATCAGCGAGTGAATCAGGTCACGCCGGCTCTCTTTAAGCGGTATCCCACACCTCACGTGATGGCGAACGCAACATCGACGGAACTGGAGGCGTTGATCAGATCAACTGGTTTTTACAAGAGTAAGGCGAAAAACTTGATTGGTTGTGCGCAAGCCGTTACTGCGCAGTTCAAGGGGCAAGTTCCCGATACCATGGAAGAACTCATAGCCATACCTGGTGTCGGGCGAAAAACAGCGAATGTACTCCTTGGGGTCGTATTTGGGAAACCGGGTATTGTGGTCGATACACATGTGCGACGGGTGGCCAACCGACTCGCCCTGACCCAGTCAAGTGACCCCGAGCGAATCGAACGCGACTTGCAATCGGTGTATCCGCAAACCCAGTGGACAGATGTGTCCCAACGGTTGCTCCTTCATGGTCGGTATGTATGCCTCGCGCGGACGCCTCGCTGCCTTGTTTGCCCGATTTACGATGTGTGTGAGTGGGAAGGAAAACTACCGACATGATTAAGAGTATGACAGGATTTGGCCGGCGACAGGGACTATGGTCCGACGGGACCGTCAGTGTTGAAGTAAGATCGGTGAACCATCGTTTCCTTGAAACCTCCATTCGCTTGCCGAAGTCGATGAGTGGGCTAGAAGAACGCTTCAAGAAGATGATCCAGCAACAGTGTGTACGTGGGCGAGTCGATCTTGCGGTGCTGCTTCAGGGGAGTCGGGGAAGTACTCGCGAGGTACAACTTGACCTTGGCCTAGCGAAGCAGTACCATCAGGCTCTCCGTACACTCCAGCGCACGCTGAAACTTAAAGGCTCCATTGACATCGGACTGATGGCGGGTTTTCGCGATATTGTTGCGCTTTCCGAGCAGACGACCGACGATCCTAAACTCACAAAAATGGTGGAAAAACTGGGGCTCCTTGCAGTGTCGGACATGGTAAAAATGCGGGAGAAAGAGGGAGCCTTGCTTTCGCAGGATATTCTGGCTCGGCTCGACCACGTGCGTGAGTGCAAAAGTTCGGTATCGTCCCGTGCTCCCTTCATTGCGCAGGAAACCTTCGACCGTATGAAGCAGCGAGTGGAGAAGCTGTTGGCAGACGCGATCCCGGACCTCCCTCGGCTCAATCAAGAGTTGGCCCAGTATGCCGATCGGTGCGACATTACAGAAGAATTGGTCAGACTAGACACGCATATGATACAGTTTGAGCGTGCAATTCAAGGGACCGAGTCGGTGGGAAAGACGTTGGATTTTCTTCTCCAGGAATTAGGCCGGGAGGTCAATACCATTGGATCAAAATCCAACGACGCGGCAATCAGGGCCGACGTGGTGCAAATGAAAGCCGAGCTTGAGCGTATACGTGAGCAGATACAGAATGTCGAATGAGTACCGCGATGACCACAAATAACCTCCCTTCGGATGTGACGGGGGCTCGGCAAGTTCCTGAACGTCGGGGCATTCTGTACATTATTTCAGCTCCGTCAGGCGCAGGGAAGACGACCTTGTGTAAGCAGGTCGTGGCGTCGGTCCCAGAGCTGTGGCATTCGGTGTCATTCACGACAAGAAAACCGCGTCCAGGAGAAGAACACGGACGCGAGTACTTCTTTATCGATGAGAATGTCTTTCACGATATGGTTGCCAGGAATGAGTTCTTGGAGTACGCCCACGTATATTCCAATTGGTATGGCACACCGCGGAAGCCTTTAATGGATAAGATGGAGCAGGGTATCGATGTCTTACTGGAGATCGATGTCCAGGGTGCACTTCAGATTAAAAAGAAATTTGGCGATGCTGTCTATATTTTCATTCTCCCTCCATCGATGGACATTCTGCGTGCTCGACTCCAAGGTCGGGGATCCGACTCACAGGAGGAGATTGTCCGCCGATTGCAAAAGGTGAAAGAAGAAGTCTGGTCTTTCAGGGAATATTATTACATTGTCCGCAACGATGATCTGACGCAGTCTCTCCGTGAGCTGCAAAGCATCTTTATTGCGGAACGTCTGAAGACCAAACGGATGGACCTGCAGTGGCTTGAGCAAAGCTTTATTCTTGAGAAAGATGCAACATCGCCGGGAACGGAGCCGTCATGCACTTTATAACGAGGGAGCTAGACCGACTATGATCGACATGCTGAGTTTGTTGCCACAATACACGCCCAATGAGTTCGATTCACGCCACCGCCTGGTGATCGTCGCGTCACAGCGTGCGAAGCACTTGACTCAAGGCGCGAAGTCAACTTGGTCCTCGCGCTTCACAAAAGCAACAACCATGGCGCTCGACGAGGTGCTGAGAGGTCATGTCAAGTATATGACCGGCAAGGAAGCCCGAGATGCCATGAAGGAAGCCAAACGAGGGAAAGAAGGTGAAACCGAGCGCATCGCGATGATGACGGGAGAGGACGCTCGCGAAATCAAGAAGGAACTCAGTGTCTACGTCGATGATACGGTGCCGCCGACGGTAGCTTCGGCTGAGGAGTAGGCATTGGAGGAAGCACACGTGCCGACCAATCTGTGGGGCAAGAGGCTTGTTATTGGAGTAACGGGCAGCATCGCCGCGTATAAAGCGGTCGGGTTGCTTCGATCTCTTGCGCGTGACGGTGCCACCGTGTCAGTGGTTATGACTCAGGCGGCCACAAAATTTGTGACTCCTCTTACGTTTGAAGTCCTGTCAGGAAGACGAGTGGCGACGGACCTCTTTGAATCTCATGAAGAAATGGTCCATCTCGCTGTCCCAGAACAAGCGCATGCAATTATTGTGGCGCCGGCGACGGCCAATTTTCTGGCAAAAGCGGCACTTGGTCTGGCGGATGATCTGTTGAGCACGATGCTGTTGAACGCTCGGTGTCCCGTGATTATCGCTCCGGCCATGGATGGGGACATGTGGACACACCCCACGGTTGTTCAACATGTGCAGGTACTCCGAGCTCGTGGCATCGTTGTGCTTGATCCTGAAGTCGGTCCGCTGGCATCTGGACAAGTCGCACAAGGGAGGTTTCCGGCAGAGTCACGAATCATGGATGCAGTGCATGCCGCACTGAACCCTCGGCGGGATTGGCAAGGGCAGCAGGTGTTGGTCTCCGCGGGCCCGACTCAGGAACCTATTGATCCGGTTCGATTTATTTCGAACCATTCCTCCGGGAAGATGGGGTATGCCATTGCAGAAGCCGCACGGGATCGAGGTGCGGAGGTGGTCTTGGTGACAGGGCCGTCCTCTCTCACGCCTCCTCCAGGAGTGATGACTGTTTCGGTCAATACAGCGAGCGAGATGACCGATGCGTTGAATCGGCATTTCTCTACTGCTACCGTTCTGATCATGGCTGCAGCGGTTGCCGACTTTCGTCCAAAAAATCAAGCCGCACAGAAGCTCAAGAAGCAGGGAAAGTCTGAGCTCGTGCTTGAGTTGGAAGCGACCCCGGACATTCTCGCCATGCTGTCCGCGCGTCGGACAGCGCAAATTGTGATTGGGTTCGCGGCGGAAACGGAACACGTATTGTCGCATGCGAAAGACAAGTTGAGAGAGAAAGGGCTGGATCTCATCATTGCGAATGATGTCACGCAAGCGGGAGGTGGGTTTGGCAGTGACGACAATGCGGTTGTCATTCTTTCGGCCGCAGGTGAACAGAGAGTCCTGGGTCTGATGCCCAAGCGGCGTCTGGCCGACGAAATTTTGACTGCTGTGCATGAGCTCTGTCTCATCTCGCCTCGTCGCGAGTCCCTGGTGGAGTGACTGAATCTATGGCGTCAGAATCAAAAAAAGTAGGTAATGCCGCTGAAATTGATCGGTTGGCCCTAGTCTTTGCTAAAGATCCAGGGTCCAAGGTGTTTATTCCTCTGGCAGAAGAGTACGGCAAAGCTGGCATGTGGGAAGAGGCGGTTGCTGTTCTTGAAGATGGGCTGAAGGCCTATCCAGGTTTTATTACGGCCATGGTGGCCTTGGGTCGCGCCTATGAGCAGATGAACCAACCGGTCAAGGCGAAGGCTATTCTTGAAGAAGCCATCAAGGTAAGCCCCGACAATCTTCGTGCGCATCGAATATTGGCCAAGCTCTACACGGCTCAAGGAGCCAAGGAATCGGCCATCCGGTCATGCAACGTCATATTATCCTTAAATCCGCATGATCAAGAAGCCTTGTCGCTCTGTGCCGGGCTCGAGGTACCGACGACTCATGGAGTGGAAGCATCATCGCAAGAACAATTGCGTGAGAAACCGGCCAAAACCGTAAACCTAGACGTCAGTCGTCCTCTCGGCGAGGGGAGGACATCCGCAATAGACGATGTGACCCTTGCAACGAAAGATGAGACCCATAAATTATTGCGTAGCGTACCCCGCTCAGAAGAAATGGCTATTTCTACAACCGGATCCACGGATTCGGCTGCACAGAAAACAAGAAGTCCAGCGATCGCACGGCTCGAGCAGTGGCTCAACTTGATCCAGGACCGCCGACGAGATCCCCAAGTCTCTTCTTAACTCCCCACTTGAGCTTTCCCATGACTTCACTGGTTTGACCCTCTGAGAGGGGACTGCTAGAATGCCCCCTTTGACGTGGTAGGGTGAGGCTGGTGGATAGGGGGTATTGCACACGACATGTTGCGGATCCTAGTCCTTCACGGTCCCAATCTGAACCTGTTGGGTAATCGAGAGGAGTCCATGTATGGGACGACGACTCTTGATGAGATCAATGCGTCATTGGAAAAGCTGGGTAGTGAGCTTGGAGCTGAACTGGTTATTCATCAGTCGAATTTTGAAGGGGAATTAGTGGGCTGGATTCAGGAAGCACGACACGGGTATTACGGCATTATCATCAATCCAGCAGCCTATACGCACACCAGTATCGCGATACGCGACGCCCTAGCCGCTGTTGAGTTGCCCACTGTTGAGGTTCATCTGTCTAACATCTATCGGCGTGAAGAATTCAGGCAGCATTCATATGTATCGGGGGTTGCATTGGCACAGATCGCCGGGTTTGGTGCCACCGGGTATCTCTTGGCCTTGCGAGGATTGTGCGAGCACATATCTGCTACCGGATCTAAGGGGTCCTCTGGTGGTCGTACCTCAGTAGACGGAGTGAAGATAGAGCGGCATTGAGGATATCACCGGGCCGGTTGTGTTCTTCATAAGAAGGGAGTTGCGAGTGATTTCTACGGTGGATTTTCGTAGCGGGGTACGCTTGATGGTCGAAGGCGAGCCCTTTCATATCGTCGACTTTCAACACGTCAAGCCTGGCAAAGGCGGTGCCTTCGTTCGGACGAAGTTGAAAAGCTATCTCTCTGGAAATGTGTTGGACCGAACGTTTCGCTCAGGCGAACGGTTTGAAGAGCCTGATTTGGAAGAGCGTGACATGCAGTTCCTCTACGCGACCGGAGCGTCCTATACGCTGATGGACACTGAGACGTACGAGCAATTGACGTTTGAGAAGAGTCAGTTGGGAGAGAACGCCGATTTATTGAAAGAAAATATGGTCGTGAAGATCCTTGTCTACGAGCATCGCCCGATCGCCGTTGAGTTGCCAAACTTCATTGAGCTCAAGGTTGTGGATGCGGATCCTGGTGTGCGGGGGGACACGGCAACTGGAGGAACCAAGCCGGCGGTCGTGGAAACGGGGGCGACGATCAAAGTTCCGCTTTACCTGGAGGTCGGCACCGTCATCCGGATCGATACTCGAACCAGATCCTATGTGGAGCGTGTTCGGTGAGCCGTCGTCGACCTGCTCATTCAAAGACCAAGGCTCGTCGGATTGTGTTGCCGCAGCCTGGGGAGGAGATCGGTCATGAGCTCTCACTCACAGGGGGGGCGCCCAAGCAAATCCAAGAACTGATCGACCTGCTTCGGCGTAATAATTTGACCGAGCTTGAGTTTGAACGACAAGGCATTCGCATTCGCATCCGACAGGATCTCGCAACCAGACCGCTCGCGACATCGGTGCAGGAGTTTATTCCTGCGCCGCCTCAAAAACCGATGCATTCCACTTCAGCCACGACATCCGTATCAGACGCAAGCACGGGTTTTCTGACCGTCACGTCGCCCATCGTTGGCACGTTCTACCGATCGCCCTCACCCGATGCTGATCCATACGTTGAAGAGGGGGATTCTGTGAAGAAGGGACAAGTGTTGTGCGTCGTCGAAGCGATGAAACTCATGAATGAAATTGAGTCGGAAGTGGACGGTCGCCTTGTGAAGATCTTGGTGGACAATACAAAGTCAGTGGAATATGGGCAAGCACTGTTTCTGATCGATCCCACATCCGCTTCATAGGTCATTCTAAAGGCGGTTCTCGCCATCGTATCGGAGCCGAGACGTGTTTAAGAAAGTTCTGGTCGCCAATCGCGGAGAAATCGCGCTGCGAGTGATTCGCGCCTGTAAGGAGCTTGGGATCAAGACCGTGGCGATTCATTCTGAAGCGGATGCGCTTGCCCTGCATGTTCGAGCAGCCGAGGAAAAGGTATGTGTGGGGCCGGCTGAATCGGCATTGAGCTACAGAAATATTCCCAATGTCTTGAGTGCCGCAGAGATTACGGGTGCCGATGCGATCCATCCCGGGTATGGATTTCTGTCGGAGAACGCCCATTTTGCTGAAGTCTGCGAGTCAATCGGCATCAAGTTTATCGGACCGAGCTCGGAAAACATTGCCATGATGGGGGATAAGGCGAAGGCACGTGAAATCGTGGCGAGGCGTGGCCTTCCGGTCACACCCGGGAGCCCAGGCGAATTGCGTAGCGAGGAGGATGCCTTGCAGGCGGCGCAGACGATCGGCTTTCCCGTCATTATTAAAGCGACGGCTGGAGGGGGAGGCCGAGGTATGCGTGTCGTCAACAAGGCCGAAGACCTTAGCCGGGCCTTTCAGGCCGCACAGGCTGAAGCGAAATCGACCTTCGGTAACGACGGGGTCTACCTCGAACGGTACTTTCTAGAGCCGCGCCATATCGAAGTGCAGATCTTGGCCGATCAACATGGTCGGGTGGTGCATCTCGGGGAGCGGGACTGCTCGATTCAACGGCGGCATCAAAAACTGGTCGAAGAAACACCATCCCCGGTGGTCGATCACAAACTGCGTCGGGAAATTGGTCGGGTAGCCGTGGAGGCGGTCAAGGCTGCTCATTACCGAAACGTGGGCACCGTCGAATTTTTGCTCGATAAAGACCGAAATTTTTATTTCATGGAAGTGAATACCCGCATCCAGGTCGAGCACCCCATCACTGAAATGGTCACTGGCATCGATTTGATTAAGGAACAGATTCGTCTGGCCGCAGGTCATCCTCTCTCCATTCGACAACAGGATGTCGTGCTGACTGGGCATAGCATGGAGTGTCGGATCAATGCCGAAGATCCAGAGAAGTTTACGCCATCTCCCGGGATGATTACCAAGTACAGTCCTCCTGGAGGGTTCGGAGTGCGAGTCGATTCCGCGATGGAGTCAGGCTCGGTGGTCGTCCCGTACTACGACTCGATGATTGCCAAGCTGATTACTCATGGCCGCGATCGACAAGAATCAATGGCGCGTATGAAGCGTGCGCTCGGCGAGTTTGTCATCGAGGGGATTAAGACCACGCTCCCCCTTCACCGTCGGATCCTCGATGATTCAGACTTTCAGAAGGGCCATGTGTCGACGACGTTCCTGGACCGGTTCTTGGCCGGATAATCCTACGAATCTTTCCCTCCCCTATGACTGCCTTGACCGCGCTTCGCCATCAAGAGATCTCATTCCTTGGTGGGCCGTTGGGCTTGTGTTAAGCTAAATACCTGGGTTTGAAAGGGAGAGCCACCACTTGTGTGGGCCGAGAGGTGCATCGCTTCTTATCTTCCTGTTAGGATAGAGACACCTCGGGACTACCTGTAGGATATATGAGACGTATCGCCTTTATTGTCGGTGTTGTAGCCATTGGACTTGCCATCGGTGGCTACGTGTTTTTTAACGGGGAGCGGAAGGCCCCTGTTCGATACCGAACAGCGGCGATTGAGTTAGGTCAGGTTATTTCTTCCGTCAGCGCCACGGGGACGATCAATCCAGTTGTGTCGGTTCAGGTAGGTACGCAAGTGTCTGGGATGATCAAGAGCCTCCATGCGGATTTCAACTCGCGGGTAAAGGCTGGGGATACGGTCGCGGTCATTGATCCTGAACCCTTCAAGGCTCGCCGAGAACAGGCTGCCAGCAATCTGGAGATGGCACGGTCAAACGTTGCACGATCCAAAGCTGACCTGGCGCAGCGAAAACGAGAACTGGACCGTGTGGAATCCTTGTTGCCTCAGCAGTTTGTCTCACAAAATGACGTCGATGTTGCCCTCACAAATTTCCAGAGCTCGGAAGCACAGGTAAAAGTCGCTGAGGCGCAGGTCAAGCAAGCGGAAGCCGCGTTGAATTCGGCTGAGCTGGAATTGAAATATACCGTCATTCGGTCGCCCGTTGATGGCATCGTGGTGGCGCGTAACGTAGAGGTTGGCCAGACAGTTGCGTCCAGCTTTGCCACGCCTAATCTGTTTCTGATCGCCCTCGATTTAACCAAAATGCAGGTTGATACCAATGTGAGCGAGTCGGACATTGGAGGGATGGCCGAAGGGAAGGAAGCCATCTTTACAGTAGACGCCTACCCTGGCGTGACCTTTACTGGCACCATCAGGCAGGTGCGACTCGCGCCCATCAACGTTCAGAACGTCGTCACCTACAACGTGGTGGTCGGTGTGGATAACAAGGACTTACGGCTCAAACCCGGCATGACGGCCAATGTGTCGATCATCGTGGCACAGAAAGACCAGATCCTCAAGGTTCCTAATGCGGCTCTCAGATTTTCGCCCCCGAAGGGTGAGGGGAGTCGTCGGGAGGCCGATGGGCACGTACCAAGTAGGCATGGAGGAGGTCCGATCAAACTAGATGCTGGTACGCTGCCGTCGAAAGCTATTTGGAGGCTGAGCGAGAGCGGTGACCTTGCTTCTCTGACGGTCCAAACTGGTATTTCGGATGGCCTCACCACTGAATTACTCTCCGGCGGTCTCAGTGAAGGGGATCTCGTTGTTGTTGGTATTGAACAGCCGTTCGGCGAGAGAAAAGGGAGTGACTTGCCGCCGGGGTTTGGGAACCAGCAACGTTCTCGCTCTCGATGAGGCCGCTGATATCCCTCGATCGCGGTGTTGAACATCACTCGTCGGCGGATAAGGCATATGTCACCCCCTCATTCCATTTGCATGATTTGCGCTGGCGGCGCATAGGATGAGCTAGGTCTGTGAATCCACTGATCGTCGGCGAAGATATTTGGAAGGTCTATCGAGTAGGTGATGTTGAGGTGCAGGCTCTGCGTGGGGTGAGTGTCACCATCGAACGGGGTGAGTTCGTCGCGATCATGGGGTCGAGCGGATCCGGGAAGTCCACGTTAATGAATATTCTCGGTTGTCTGGATCAACCTACCAAGGGACGGTACCGGTTGAACGGCGTCGAGGTCGGACAATTGCGGCCCGACCAGTTGGCAGAGATCCGGAATCAGCAAATCGGCTTTGTGTTCCAGAGCTTCAACCTCATTCCCCGCACCAGTGCCCTGGAAAACGCTCAGTTACCTCTGTTCTACAGAGGACTGTCTCTGAAAGAACAGCGTACACTTGCCTCCGCTGCACTCCAACGCGTCGGATTGAAGGGGCGCGAGCATCATTCCCCCACGCAACTTTCAGGTGGCCAACAACAACGGGTGGCGATCGCTCGGGCGCTGGTGACCGCGCCCTCTTTGTTGCTGGCCGACGAGCCAACCGGAAATCTTGATACTGAGTCCAGTCAGGACATCATGGGGATTCTTGAAGGATTGAATCGTGACGGTATGACGGTGATCCTGGTCACGCACGAAGTCGATATTGCCGCCTATGCGTCGCGTGAAATTGTCGTCAAGGATGGTCAGATCCTCAGCGATCGAGCAACCAAGGGGCGTTCGCATGCAGTGGGTGCGTAAATGCTAGCGTTCGTGTGGCTAACTGTCATAACGGCGTTGAGAGTGCTCGGGCGAAACAGACTGCGCGCGGGTTTAACCATGCTTGGGATTATTATCGGAGTCGGAGCGGTCATTGCTATGGTCAGCATTGGAGAAGGGGCGAAACAAGCGGTGCAGAAGCAAATAGCCACGATGGGGACCAACGTCATTATGATCTGGCCCAGTTACATGACCATCGGCGGCGTGCGGGGCGCACAAGGCGGTGCCGTCACACTGACGGTTGCCGATGCACTGGAACTGAAGAAAAGGATTCCAATTCTGTCTGAAGCGGGGTGGCTCATACGAAGCACGATGCAAATTGTGAATGGGAGCCGCAATTGGAATGGTCCGGTTCACGGAGTATCACCCAGCTATGTCACGATCCGAGACTGGTCCTTCAGCAGCGGAGGATCCTTTACTCAAACAGACATGGAGAGTGCGGCCCGGGTAGCGCTCCTCGGACAAACTGTGGTCGAAAACATTTTTGAACCAGGTGAAGAACCAGTTGGCGCGATCATTCGGATTAAAAACGTCCCGTTCCGGGTCATCGGTGTCTTATCCCCTAAAGGCCAGTCTGTGCAGGGATCCGATCAGGACGATGTGGTCTTTATTCCATTCACGACTGCCGAGCGAAAGGTCTTTGGAACATTGTTCCTTGGATCGGTCGGAGGAGTGTTTGTCTCGACGGAACGAACCGAGGATCTGGCGGATGCCGCAGAACAGATCCGTCAGGTGATGAGGGCTCGACATCGCTTACAGGGTGAGCAGCCGGATGATTTCACTATTCGTACGCAGGTCGAAATCGGAAAGGTGCAGGAAGGGACGAGCGAAACCTTGACGGTCATGTTGATGATTATTGCGTCGGTCTCATTACTTGTCGGTGGTATTGGGATCATGAACATTCTGCTTGTCTCCGTCACTGAGCGGACAAGAGAAATTGGAATTCGGATGGCGGTCGGAGCCAAACGTTTCCACATTCTCATACAGTTTTTGATCGAGGCGCTGACGCTCAGTGTGGTCGGTGGCTGTATCGGCATCCTGTTCGGAGTGCTTGCGGCGCGCTTGACGACAGTGATTGCCGGTTGGCCAACCATTATTTCAAGTGATACCGTCGCCGTTGCGTTTGTGTTTTCGGTTGTGGTGGGCCTATTCTTTGGTTTATATCCTGCCAATAAGGCTGCTCGGCTCAATCCCATCGAAGCATTGCGCTACGAATAGGGGAATCACTCACCAGTGTCCCTTCCTACGCATTCATGTCTATTATTGTTTCAATGGCCCGGACTTGGGGATCACCGGCCTGGTGCGCGAGATCGATGACAAACGGCGTTGGGTATTCAGTGCCCCCTGGCTGGTGGGTGATGGTGATAATCGGTTGATGCAGTTGTTCTTGATGGAGTTTCGTGACTACTGCCAACTCTTGCGTATTCAGGCGCACATGACTATGGATGGGGTAGATACCGATTCGTGCGATGAATGACGATACAATTCGTTGATCAAGCTTGCCTTCCCGAGCCTCCTGATACAAGCGTTGAAATGTGTGGTGAGGAGTCAGTGGGGCAGTCCCGCCGAACCCAGTGAGTAATTCATCGTATCGATCCACGACCATCAGAATGCGTGTGGGGTCGGAGGAAAATTGTCCGCGCGACTCTTGCGGATAGCCGCTGTCATCAAGATAGGCATGATGATTCGCGATGAGATGAAGCGTGGCGGCTTCAATTCCTCTTTTCCCCTCCAACATCAGAACGGCACGGCGGGGATGGGTCTCGAATTCCTGTCGGTTGGCCTTGGGAAGGTCCGACGAGACATGAGTATGGCGGACAATGGCAGGTCGGATCTGTAAGAGCCCGATGTCATGTAAGAGGGCGGCGGTCGCAAGCTCGTGCAGTTCCAGGGGGTTGAATTGGAAGGCCTGTCCGACCACGAGTGACAGCGTACAGGCGGCCAGTGCATGCTGGCTGAGTGTGGAGTCGTCGGCTCGGTTTTGACTCAAGGCCATGAAAATCGCAGAGTCGGTGAGCGTTCTCATGGCGATCGTGATTTCTTGGACCGCTTCGGCTGCCTGCTCAGGGTTGACCGTCCCAGTCTTCGTAATGGTTGTAAAAACGGATTGTACCGCTTGATCCATCTGTTGCTTGGCCAGCTTTGCCTGAGCATATTCTTCGTTCAGCTGGGCCAAAGGCTTGGAGTGTTTCATGCTCGAAGTTGGTGCTGTCGTGGGTGCAGCCTGCATGATATCCGTTGCGTGATGGGGCGGAGAAGTGATTCCACGATCGAGGTCGATGTCGACCATCTTCACTCCTGCACGCACTAATTTCTCAATCTGGGAAGACTGTTCAATCAGGAATGAATGGCGGAGTAAGGGGGAGCGGAACCACGACAGGTCCAGACGGGCGACGTACATTCCGATCTGAAGTTCACTGACGGGAACGCGTGTTGTCGCCATCAGAAGGTCCGTCCAGTAGTAAGCAGGGCTATAGACATAGCTCTCTCAGGTATCGGCGTGAACCAGAAAGAACTGTAGCCGAGCGAGTGCTGGAGTGAGTGGTCAGCCTGAGTGACAAGGAGGGGAAATGAACGAGAGCGAGACTTCGATGCGAGGGTCGGCTTTGTCAACATGCTTATACAGATGAGTTTCGATAATGCGATTATCGTTTAAGCCAAGCCCTTCGCAGACCGCATCTTGGGCGATCTTCAGACCGCCATCAAGGTCACGCCGTAAGGCGGATGGGAAAAAAAATCGGATCGAGAGCGCGAGCGGCCCCGATTGAAGTCGATTGTGCAAAGAGGATTTAATGGGGGACTGGGCCAATGCCAGCCATACGTACTGGCAGACGTAGGTCTTATACGTACGTCCGGCGGAGGATAGCAACCGACGTCCATTTACCGTCGCATATTGATGGTTGATGCTTGGAGGGACGGGCAATGTGACCTTGATCGTGTCCGAGGTCACGACTGGGAGATGCGATGGTGTCTGTAGTGCAGTCTCTGGGTTCAATGGACCAGATTTCGATGACAGAGTTGTACTGTTGATCCGCAGCAACTTTTTTGGGATAGATGAGCGGGTGGGATTGCCACGGCTGGATATTGGGGGAAGGCGACACCTTGATGAACGGAAGTTGTATCGAGGTCGGTCGGATGGCATGGAGCCGCGCTAGAGGAGATTCACGATCTTTGCCATATTCTGTTCAAAGCGATCTTCAGTACGCGCAAGATACCGACGCCATTCGCTTGGGTTCCAAATTTCCATGCGGTGATACAGGCCGACGAGTATGATTTCTTGATCCTCATCGACAGGAACCAGTTTTCTCAAGCGACCAGGAATTAGAATTCGCCCGGTCTTATCGATATCCGATGAGCCTGCCTCGGACACGACAAAGTGCATAAACAGACGACTCTGGTCTTCATCCAGAGACGTCCGGGTCCGTTCAAGGACCTTCTCCCACTCTTTCGTGGAATAGATCAGCAAGGACTGTTCAGGACCCTTCAGGAACATGACGGTCTGACCGTCAGCTTCGATCTGTTCGCGGATCGGTGAGGGGACGATGAATCGTCCTTTTTCATCAACCTTGCAAAGGTATTCACCTGCAAACATTGTGATGTCCTGTATTTAGGAATTCACGGCAGTTCTGGTTCGGTCGCGAATCCATTGCTCTAGATCCGAACGGACAAATCTCCATTCCTTTCCCAGCTTGAAGGCGGGAATCTGTCGACTCTGAAGATAGCGATAGAGGGTACGTTGAGTAATCTTGAGATACTGGCATGTTTCCATCGCGGTCATCAGTTCGCTCTTCGGAGCCCTGCTCATCACTCCACCTGTGGCCAGATCGAAAAAACTGCATTCTGCCTCCAGCACTCTCGTTATTCTAGAGGCGACCCTGAGAATGTCAAGTGAAAATATATGACAGTGCATGTCAAAGGCCGTCAGCGCCTTCCGGCATTCCCGCACCGTTATCGGATTGCTCCATCATCGCTTCGATATCGTCGACATTCTCGCCCATTTCCTGTCCCATTTTCTTCATCAAACGGGCGACGCTCCGAGGATCATTCTCATCAATCCCTCCGAGGTTCGCTGGATCTGACAGCGATTCGAGTCGAGCTTCCTCGGACTTGGGAGCGGCAAATCGAGATAGGAGACGCTCCATCCGCGTTCCGCCGCAATGCCGACAGGTGGCCGCGCTGGGGTTGCGTGGACTCAATACCAAGACCGATGATTTCCTGTGACATTCCTGACAAGCGTATTCATAAATCGGCATCGATCAACCTCCCAGCAGCTCCAGCGACGGTGGGCGCTGAGCCTTGATGCGGTCGGGAATCATAGTGGAATCCATCGTGCGCCCTAACGTTATCACAAACACGTCGCCAGACCCGGCCTTCCGGAGTGTCTTGGCGCACTCATTCACCGTCGTACCGGTCGTGAAGACGTCGTCGATCAGAAGAATGCGTTTCTTCACAACGGCATCGGGGTGTCGGACGGCAAATGCGCGACGAAGGTTTTTTAGACGGCTTTTGCGGGATAGTGTGGTCTGGGCTGGAGTAGGAATGGCTCGGATCAAATTCGTGTACGCGATGGGAATATCGAGGGTCCGTCCGATGTCATCGGCAAGCAGGAGGGACTGATTAAATTCTCGTTGACGGAGTCTTTCAATGTGCAGGGGTACTGGCATGATCATATCAATGGAATCGAGTGGAGGGAGTCGGGCGATCATGAGGGCAGCCAGTGGAGCCGCCAGGGAAACTTTGCCCTGATACTTGAAGAGGCGGATCGCATGCTGGAGTGGAGGCATATACGGGTACAGAGTCCAGGCCTTTGTATACGAAGGCGGACGTTCGGCACAGGGTTGGCAAACATGGTGTGGGCTGTAGGTCGTGGCAATGGAAGAAGGGAAGGGGTGGTCACAACGGGTGCATCGAGAGTCAGGCATGAGGGAAATCTTACTCCAGCAGTCCGAGCAAAAATGGGGGATCGGATCATCTGTTAGAAACGAGTTACAGCTCGAACAATGAACGGGAAGAAAGAACCTGAGCGCGCGGCGCAGGAGACCTGAGGCTGATTCTGTAACAGGATTGGCCATGGATAGCCTTTCATCTGTGTGTGTTCTACCTCTCTTTATGGCGGCGAGCCTACCGGTGTCAAGGTTGTCGGCCTCCGATTTATTGTGCTATACGAATGAGAATAACCGTACACCGGTCGACCAGTCATCGGAGAGAACGGACCGCCGATGGTGACATTGAGACAACTCTCCAAAACCCATTCGCGTGGAGAAGCCATGGTCATGGCTTTACGCGATGTCAATTTAGAGATTCAACCTGGAGAATTCTGTGCGTTCGTGGGCCCCAGTGGCTGCGGGAAAAGTACTCTGCTGAATCTCGTCGCGGGTTTGGACCTGCCGACTTCAGGAGAGATCCTGCTCAATGGGCGATCCACCCACAACCTGACCAGCTATGAATGGACGAAGATCAGGCGTGAAACGATCGGGATTGTTTTTCAAGCCTTCCACTTGGTGCATGGTTTGACGGCTGAAGAGAACATTGCGCTGCCTCTGATGTTGCGCGGGGAGAATGGGCGGGAGATAACAAAACGGGTCGGAGATATGTTGGAGTGCGTGGGCATGAGTCACCGGCGCCGACATCGACCAGCCGAATTATCCGGTGGAGAGCAACAGCGAATTGCGATCGCGCGGGCGTTGGCACATGGGCCCCGTCTCCTCTTGGCCGATGAGCCGACGGGCAATATCGACTCTCAGCAAGGAGCAGGCATTATGGCGCTTATTCGTGAGCTCGCGATGGCTGAAGGGCAGACGGTCCTGCTGGTGACGCACAGTCTACAGGCCGCGCAAGCTGCCGACTATGTATGGACCATGCGAGATGGACAGCTGATCGCACGCACTGAACGTATGACTGAACTGGCAACTTCGTGATCGATCTTTCTACAACGATTGCGGGCGTCACCTTTCCCAGCTGTTTCATGAATGCGTCGGGAGCGCTCTGCGTCACACGGGACGAACTCGAGGCTCTGGGGAAATCCGGTGCGGGGGCGATCGTCACGAAGTCGATGACCATTGAGTCGCGCCAAGGCAATCCCACGCCACGGTACTATGGATTTCCCGGAGGATCGATCAACTCGATGGGCCTTCCCAACCTCGGCTATCGAGCCTACGCCGAGTTAATCCCTCACCTCAAGCGGTTTGGAAAGCCCGTGATCGCCAGCGTGGCCGGACTCGGGGAGGAAGATTTTCCGACCATCGCGGAAGCGATCAATGCAGCCAAGCCGGACCTCATTGAGGTCAATCTCTCTTGCCCGAATATTCCAGGGAAGCCTCAAATTGGGTACGATCCGGAAACGTCTGAGCGCGTGCTCAAAAAGGTTCGGCCTCTCATCACGGTTCCGATGGGCGTGAAGTTGCCACCGTACTTCGATCCGGCCCACCATGAGGCCATGGGGAAGGTCCTTGGGCGTTGCGGAGTCGACTTTCTCAATATGATCAATTCGGTAGGCAATGGCCTGGTTGTGGATTCGGAACGCGAAGCCGTCGTTATTAAACCGAAAGGTGGATTTGGGGGGTTGGGCGGGCGACTGATCAAGCCCGTAGCCTTGGCGAACGTTCGCGCATTCTATAAGTTGTTTGATGGGAAGATGCCGATCATTGGAACCGGAGGAATCGTTGAGGGGATGGATGTGTTCGAACATTTCCTGTGCGGTGCGTCGGCAGTCCAAATCGGGACGGTGTTGGTGGAGGAAGGGTTGGATGTGTTCGGACGACTGGAAGCGGAGTTGACCGCAGTCTTGAGAAGGAAAGGATACCAGTCGATTGTGGAATGTCAGGGACGGCTCAAGGAATTATGAGCCTATTTCATGCCGAAGTTGCGAGGGAGCAAGTTTTGTTGCAGCGCCTGCCGCAGGAGCTGGGCGACGTTCCGAACATTGAGTCGGCGCATCAAGTTGAAACGATGGACTTCGACCGTCCGGACGCTGATGTCCAGTGTCGCGCCGATCTCACGATTGGTATGGCCCAGCGCGACCAATCGAAGAATCTCGCGTTGACGGGGCGTAATATGCAGAGAAGGTTTGGAACGGGATTCCACCCGATGGAGCGGGCGTGCGGTGGTGTGTTTGCTTCTGGCCATCTGTCCTCCTCTGGAAAAATCTGAGGTCAGTCTAGCAAACGACCGGATACGTGTAAACGAAATGACTGATTTGTGCCGAGCATGCGGATGTGTACATCGGAACCGATGAGACTTTTCCCAGCAGAAAGCTTATCTCACGTTCAATGCCTGCCTTTGTAAGCGTCTTACTCCTTCTTCTTACCGCGCATGTCCGGCAATGGCCGTTACGCACGCTGCTGACGATCGTCGGAGTGGCGCTCGGCGTGTCGGCTTCCGTCGCCGTGCGGACTGCCAACGTCGACGTGCTGAGGTCCTTTGAAGAGGCGGTCCTGACGGTGGCTGGTCCCACGACCTTGGAAGTGTCAGGAGGGGAGACCGGGCTTGATGAACAGGTCATTAGACAGGTCAGAACCATCGCCGGCGTAACGTCTGCATCGCCCGTGATTCTACAGACGGCCGTTCGCATGAGAGGAGAGCACGTCGACCAAGCGGTGCAAGTGGTGGGGCTTGATCTTCTGGCCGAATTCAATACACGCGGGTTCCGCATGAGCCAGCCGTCAACGGAACAGCAGTTGATGGGGATGATCGAGCCACAGGCGGTGTTCTTGGGAGCCCAATTGGCCACGGAGTGGAACCTGTCGGTCGATGAGCAGGTTGATCTTCTCCTTGGATCCAGGCGTCTCACCTGCCGGGTTGCAGGGATTCTTCAAAATGGATCGGACCGACCGTCATCATGGGAACGCATGGCTGTGATGGATATCGCTGCGGCACAAATTACGTTCGGGATGGTTGGGAAGTTGGATCGAATCGATATCGTGACCGACGAACGAAAGACCGTCGATGAGGTCGCACAGGACCTACGGGCTGTTCTCCCGGCCTATTTGACAGTGGAACGGCCGGCCAACAGGACGAGGCAGGTTGAGCAAATGGTGCGCGCCTTCCGTCTCAATCTGACGGTGTTGAGCTGGGTTGGCCTGTTAGTGGGGATGTTCCTGATCTACAACACGATGGCATTTGCCGTCGCCCAGAGGAGACGAGAAATCGGAATCTATCGAGCCATCGGGATGACTCAGACTCGTGTAGCAGTGCTGTTTTTGATGGAAGCCGGGTTCTTTGGATTGTTGGGAGGAATCGCCGGAAGTACAACCGGAATGGTGCTCGCGCAAGAGCTGGTGGCCCTGCTCAGTCAAACGATTTCGGATCTCTATGCTCCAGTCGGGGCCGGCGAAGGAGGGCTATTCCAGAGCGGCCAATTCTGGAGCATGATGCTCGAAGGCATTGTGATTGGGTGCGTCATGTCCATGATTGGTGCCGTTGGTCCAAGCCTGGATGCCAGCCGCACCGCGACGGTACGAGCGTTGGCTCCTGGTGACTATGAAGCGAGCCAGCAGCTACGAGTGGGGATGCTCGCCATCATGGGACTGAGTTTGCTCGCCGTTGCGGGGCTCTTGAGTCTGCCAGGCCCCATCAATGGGGTTCCTGTCATGGGGTACGCGGCGACGCTCTGTCTGCTGGCCGGTCTGGCCTGTCTGGCCCCGATCTGTGTCACTGGATGGCGGCGTCCGCGACAATATGTGGGACGTGCAGGGGGAGCAGGGGGAGTCATGAGGGGGATTGCCGTGGAGCATGCCTCGCGCAGTCCAGGCCGAAACGGAGTGACCGTCTCTGCCTTGATGGTGGGATTAGCAATTATGATCGGCGTGCTAGTTATGGTGCGAAGTTTTCGACATACGGTCGAACTCTGGGTCACCGATACGGTCTTAGCCGATCTGGTCGTGGCACCTTCACTGTGGCTGCGGGGCACGGAGATCGGAGGCACCGGCCGGAGTCTCCCGCCAACATGGTTGACCGTCTTGTCTTCTATCCCTGAAGTAGCAGCAGTCGATAGTTATCGCGATGTCCGAGTGGAGGTGAACGGCCAACGGGTGGCTATTGTCTCACGAGATCTGCGATTACATGCCCAATGGAGCCGGTATCTTGTCCGACAGGGCGATTCTTCAGAACAGCTCGTACGGGCAGCCGATACCCGTGGTCTCCTCGTCTCTGAGGTATTGGCTAATCGGCTTGAGGTGGAAGAGGGATCGACGCTTGAGATTCTGACGCCGAGTGGCCCCGCGCGATTCCCGATCGTGGCCGTGTTCTATGACTATTCGACGGATGGAGGGAAGCTGCTGATGGATCGGGCGTTGTACCAGTCGCTCTGGCACGATGATTTGGTCACGGTATTTCCTGTGTACCTGAGCGCTGGGGCAAGTATCGATCGTGTGAGAGAACGGATCATACAACAACTGAGCGGCGCAGCCGGCGGAGGGCTTCCGCCGCTCGTGATCAGCAACACAGAGCTGCGGAAAGAAATTCTCGACATCTTTGATCGTACATTTCTGCTGACCTACGTGCTGGAGGCCATCGCGATCGTGATTGCCATGCTGGGGATCGTCAATACGCTGGTTACGTCTGTCCTCGAACGTCGCCGGGAGTTTGCGACCCTACGGGCCATCGGCGGCAGCCCGCAGCAAATTCAACAGCTCGTGTTATGGGAGGCGGCCTACCTCGGCGTAGTGGGGATTGCCTTGGGTCTGATTGGTGGCGGGCTGCTGTCGCTGCTCCTGATTAAGGTCATCAACAAGCAATCATTCGGGTGGACGATTCAGATGATTGTTCCAGTCGGCGCACTGGCCCAGGCCGTGGCTCTCGCGGCGGTTGCCACCTTGGTGGCGGGCTACTTCCCGGCCCGCTGGGCGGCACGACAACCGGTGGTGGAGGGCTTGCGGGAGGAATAAGGGCTACGATCAGTTTGAATGTGAGCAGCAGGGACTGCTCACGTGCTGGAGCCCCGTCCGTACGTATCCAGGAGTGTTTGAAGGTCTTCAGGAATGGGCATGGACTGAAACGGAGGGACACGCGCCCCGCCAGTATTGCCTATCGGCACCCACATTCGTGAGAACAGCAGAGCTCCCAGGATCCGAAGCAGTTGACCGGAAATTTCTACGCAATCTCGGCGTCTCCAACCAACCTTCAGCATCCACCAGTGTGTCCGCGCATGGGCAACCGAAAATGATTGTCCTAAGATGTGTGCCCGCTCGAGATGGGTAAATGCCTGCTCCAAGTTGCCGACACTGTACTGTGTGACGGCCACGGTCATTTCTGCAGCGTAGGCTTGTTGTAGCCGAGGGTGCATCGTATGCAACATACAGATGGTGCTGTGGGCTCTCATAGGAGACTGTATCAAATCTTGGTAGTGTCTCGCAGGCCTCGTGCCGAGTCAGACGACATACATGATGAATTATCAGTAGAAGGTGAGATGGATCAAGGTTTTTGGCACTCCCATCATCCTTGCTCAGCTGGCCCTTCGTACCGAGTAACGCTCACGCTCGGCACTCAGACGTCGATTCGTGAAAACCACTACTCAGCGCCGCACCACTGAATCCATTCAGATACAGGGTGGATCGAAAAAGATTCACCTTCAGGTAGTTCTTCTTACTAGACCAACTCACAATTCCTCAGAATCCGAACTATTCTTTCTGTTCTTCTCGCGGCCCATTCTTTGCTGAGGGACGTGGCATCGAGTGGTTCATGGTTACCTGTATGGCAAGGTAGATCGCATACCCTCGGTATCCTCACAGGCACAGGCAGACTGTTGTAGATGGAGGGTTGGGAGATGGGGCATGCCGTCACGAATCGATGTGAAAACCACACTTGACTCTTGACGCAAAAATACTTAAACAGTACCACATTGTAAGGAACGCTGAGCGTAATAGGTGTCGTGCTGACAGGGAGGCCTGCGCTAAAGCAGGGTTGATCGGTCAGTGTGTAAGTGATCTGGTTAATTGGGAATGTGCGCCCAGCACGAATAAATTTGGTTGGATAACGGTTGTTCCTTTGCGTGGGAGGGGTGTGTATGAGGATGCATCATCGCGTTGCAATTGGTATGGCGTTTCTCGCAGTTGTTTCGTTCACCGGATTGGCGAGAGCACAACCGCAAAAATCCCCCATCTCGACTGCCAAGAAAAATGCCTCGCGGATACTTGAAGTAGATCAAGCGACAAGAAGTCAGATTGCTGAAAGCGCACCTAAAGCGAAGTTCAACCAACGTCAGCTAAATGATATTAAGCGGCGGTTGGGAGAACTCAGGCCCCCAAACAGCTGTCCTAGCACGGCGCTTCGGGCCGATGTGGTGGCGATCGACCACCCAATGGTGTTCAACCGCCTTGGTGCACAGAATGTCAATTGGATGATGTATGCGCTGCGCCATGACGTGATCGACTTGAAGACAAACAAAACGCTTAATTACTCAGCTGAAGGGGATAAATTATTTGAGCAAGTTGTAACTCGATCTTCGAGCCGTGATATTGCCTTACGCCCGGATCTGCGCCCACGTCCGCTGGTACTACGAGTTGCTGAAAGCGGCTATCTGAAAGTCAGATTCACGAATTTGCTCGAGGTAAAAGCCAATCCATTTAAATCCGATCCGGACCCGTTGCCAAACATTGACCATCCGATGGAGCAGGCACCAAAGGATAGCCCCGGTACGCCTGACGATAAACGAATCTTGCGTATTGATGATCAAGTGGCTAGCCGAGTGGTCGGTTTTCATCCGCAGGGTTTAGAGTTAGTTTCTGTCAGTGGTCTGCCAGGCATTCACAGTGATTCTTCGAGCGTTGGTCAAAATCCTGATAGCGCTCCCAATAGTCTTACCGCTAAAGCAGGTAGCATGGTCGAACCAGGCCGAACAACAGAGTATTGCTTTTTTGCTCCAAAAGAAGGGGCGTATCTGGTCAGTAACCCGGGGGCTGTATTTGGAGGAGAGGGAACGGCAGGGAACAGTGGGGTGGGGTTGTTTGCGGCAGTTACGGTGCAGCCGCAGAGGGCAAAGTTTTATCGCGCACAAGTGACAGAAGAGGAATTGCGCTTGGCAACAACTAGCGTGACTCCAACTGGGCAGCCGATTGTCAACTATGAAGCCACATATCCAGCTGTTTCACCATGGTCGGAGGAAGGGAAGGCAGGCCTTCCGATTTTGAGCATGGTTCAAGGCAATCGAATCATTCATGGTGATATTAATGCCATCATTGTCGGGTCTGAAAAAGACGGTCGGTTTCTCCGCGATACGTATCCGATTGAAAGAGACGTGTCGCCTGCCAATCCGGTAGCGGCCCGTAACCCGACGCTCCCAAATCGTCTAGAACCCTTTCGAGAATTTGTGTCTGTCTTCCATGATGAGAATGCGGCCACTCAATCCTATCCGTACTTTTTTGAGCATCCTGAATTAGGGCATACGCTCCACGGCGTACGTGACGCGTTCATGATCAATTATGGGTCAGGAGGTATCGGGGCCGAGATTATCGCAAATCGTCTCCATTCCGGTCCCATGCACGATTGTCTAGACTGCGCATACGAAGAGTTCTTCTTGAGTTCGTTTGCAGTCGGCGATGCTGCGATGATCGTGGACTATCCAGCCAATATGGTGACGCACCTATGTCAGCCAGAGTTTCTTCCAGATCAGAATGGCAAGTGGGCGAGCCAAGCTATGGAACATGAATATAAGACAAAGTGTGTGCAGGATAAATGGGCGACGGAGGCTTACTACCCTCACGATCCAGCTAACCTACACCACAGCTACATTGGAGACTTTGTCAAATTTAGAAATCTGCATTCAGGGAAAGAACAACATATCTTTCATTTGCATAACCATCAATGGCTGTTTAACCCCAACGATGACAATTCTAATTACATTGATGCACAAGGCCTCGGTCCCGGTTCTGGCTATACCTATGAAATTGCCTTTGGTGGATCGGGGAATCGCAATAAGACTGTGGGCGATGCAATTTTTCACTGCCACTTCTATCCGCATTTTGCACAGGGCATGTGGTACATGTGGCGCAATCACGATGTCTTTGAATCAGGTACTCGTCTAGAGGTCAGTGACACGGCCACAGGTGTTCATGAGCGTCCGTTCGGACTGGCTCATGGAAAACCCTCTGCAAAGGCGCGCGCCTTGCCCGATGGAGAAATTGTAGCTGGTACCCCCATTCCGGCTATCGTACCTCTTCCAGGAAAAGGCATGGCTCCGATGCCGGTACCCGTGAGAGTCAAGCCGCGTATTGGAGATGACGGTAAGAATCATGGATCGGTTGCAGAGGTATTACCCCCTGAAAAAGTCAGTGAACATGGAAATCCCGGATTCCCATTTTGGGTGGCAGGAGTATCCCAACGTGTAGGACAGGCTGATCCGGTTTCGATGGGTTCCCGTCCAACCACTCCACCTTTGGATATGGATTCATCGGCTGGTGGCCACAATGGTGGTCTTCCACGGCATGCTTTGGGAGGGTATTCGGCTGAAGGCCATGATCGTTCAGAAGTTACTCGGCTGAGTGCTGCCAAAGAGATCGAGGAGGCCAAGCCGATCTATTATGATGAGGGAGGAACGCCGCTTGAACAGGTGGCGATGAAGTTCCACGCACAACGAATTCATCCCACTCATAAGCAAGTCGATAAGGAGGGGGTTGCTCCCCCTGTCCTCGCGGAGTTTATCACCAACGGTGCTCCCCCGACACCTGGGGCACCCTATAACGAGCCCTGTATTGACGACAAAGGGAATCAGCTTGTGAAGGGGCAACCAGGACACTTTTTTAACGGAGAGTACAACGGCTATTACTCATCGAATGATGAGGGGTTGGGTGGAATTCAGTTTGGAGCAGGTAATCCACGCGTCTATAAAGGGGCAAATCTCCAACTTGATGTTGTTTTTAACAAGGTAGGGTATCACTATCCACAGCAGCGCATTCTCACCCTCTGGGAGGATGTGCCAGGGCTACTGACCAGGCAACGCCCTCCAGAGCCGTTGGTTTTACGGTTGAACACGTATGATTGTGCTGTGTATCAACATACAAACCTTGTGCCTAAAGAGTTCTACCTTGATGATTACCAAATCACGACGCCTACCGATGTGATTGGTCAGCATATCCACTTACCCAAGTGGGACCTGACTTCGGCTGATGGTGGGGCCAATGGGTTTAACTATGAAGATGGGACGTTCTCGCCAGGGGCGGTGCGCGAGCGTGTTCGTGCGATTAATGAGTGGAACAAGCACCAAGTTGCGGCTGGGAAACCGCAAGTACCACAACCCGGTGGAAGTACATCTCCTCTTGTGCCTGCGGCGCATCCATATTTTGGGAAGGCGTCAGTCTTTCAAACTGAGAATTTGCAGCTGACAGCGGAGGAATGCCTAAAGGCCTGGACGACTGCCGCCTCGTTAACGGATTTTGAACATAAGTGGGGTATTCCTGGAAAGTGCGATTGGTTCGGCGCTCGCACGACCATTCAGAGGTGGTTTTCAGATCCAATCGTGAATCGTGAGTTAATCCACCGGGGACTGGGGATTACTTTTACCCATGATCACCTTGGGCCATCAACCCATCAGCAACTTGGTTTGTATGCGACGATGTTAACTGAGCCTCCAAATTCACAATGGGTGCACAATGAAACTGGAGAAGTGCTGTACACGCGACCAGATGGTGGGCCGACTACCTGGCAAGCGAGAATTTTAGGAAAAACCAGTGATAAAAAACTGGATGTAGATCGGGATGAATTAGATGATTCGCACCGAGAATTTTTTCTGCAATTTGGTGACTTTCAGCACGCCTATGAAAAGGATATCTACGTTGGGGTCACAAAGGGAGGTATTCCTTATACAAGTCCACTAGGGGCTAGTGCGACAGCGACGAGCGAGACATTTCGTCATGCGATCCATCCTTCGGTTCGAAAGCCTGCACAGCCAAATGTTTTTCCCGACATTATCGGTTATTCGCCGAAGTGTCCAGGTGGGGAAAAGGGGCTAGAGGGCGCAGTATATGATGCCACGAAAGGTGCGCCATCTCGACCGTGTGCAGAAGCCATTTCGGCTGATGATGTGGGCATGATGGTTGTGAATTATCGAAATGAGCCAGTTGCTGCCAGAGTGTATGATCCAACAACAAAGAAACAGGCAACGGGCTTTTCGGGTGATTTAAGTTTCGCGCTGCAAACTCGAACCGATAGAAAAATTTCATCTCTTAATACCCGCTTGGGAGATACTCCGTATCCATCTTTGACTAGTGGCATTTTGAGGGGTGATCCCTTTACTCCCATCATGCGTGTGTACTCCGGAGATTTGGTGCGCGTGAAGGTTCAGGGGGGAGCGCATGAGCATGAGCATAACGGGACCATCAATGGTTTGGCTTGGCTCCAGGGTGGTTCTGGGTTTGGCCAGGCGCCCCACTCCGGATGGAGAAATTCTCAGAACACTGGCCTGTCTGAACAGTTCACGTTCATGGCGCGCCTAAGCGACATTAGTAGTGAAATACGATCGCCTGGTCGTGCGACGGATCGGTTATATAGTGTCGATACAAGTCAAGATGGAATGTGGAGCGGGGTCTGGGGGGTGCTCAGGAGTTACACTCGATTACAGAAGGACAGGGAAAAGAATTTGACGTTGAACGTGCTGCCTTCGAATCCAAAACCAAAGAGCGTGGTTCCAGATACAGATCCAAGCAAAGATATGGTCGGCTTGGCGCATGTCTGTCCTAAAGATGCTCGGCCTCGCGAATATCATGTTGTTGCCGTCTTAGCCAATAATGTCCTTCACAATGATCTCGGGGTGAAGATTCCTCCTGCTTCTGATGGAGCAAGACTAAAAGCGAAGGGTGGAACGCTCATCTATAATCCACGACGTACCGAATTAAAGCTTCCGATTGAAGTTGTGGATGAAACTGGAAATGCTATTGGTGGAACGACGCTTTTACCGAGAGGACCTCTCCATGACCCAACGGCCATCATGTTCGTGCTGAAAGAGGATCTTGACGTCATTACAGGGCGTATCAAAACTGGCCGTCCAGTGGAACCTCTAGTGTTACGAGCTGCGGCTGGAGACTGTATTCGCGTCACGCTAGAGAATCGTCTCCCAAGGGTACGTTCTCACATGCCAGATCTTGATGGATATACATCACTTTCTGGAATTGTTATTAGGGATGCTGGCAGTCCAAGTTCCCAGATGACCTCTTTTAATAATAACTTGATCCGTCCTTCTAATCATATTGGCTTACATCCACAGATGGTGTACTACGATCCACATCGGGCGGACGGAAACAATGTCGGAGTCAATTATCCCAGCACAGTCCCTCCTGGGTGGACAAAGGTCTATGAATGGTATGCGGGGACGCTGCACACCGTGGGTAGTGCGGAAGCATGTCCCACAACCCCAACGCTTCCAAGTTTTGTGACTCAGCCCGGGGAAGTGCAGTTCATTCCTCCTCCCACGTATCAGATCACTAATGACAATCTTCTAGCGATATCCAGAGAAGTTTTGGAGCGTGAG
>Ga0224505_10000420_pt1 | contig 29515 bp, 27 predicted proteins | sample SF_Jan12_sed_USG_FD_169102 | JGI IMG/M metagenome (GOLD analysis project Ga0224505, IMG submission 169102) | Sediment microbial communities from San Francisco Bay, California, United States - SF_Jan12_sed_USGS_4_1 | ecosystem: Environmental > Aquatic > Marine > Sediment | place: USA: California... | reverse complement strand
GTGCAGCGCGCATGCCGTCGGGTCTGAACACGAAACGAAAACGGCAGCTGCCAGGCCTGATCCCCACGATCCCCTGGGGCAGCAGCGCATTATAGCCAAAAGGGGTTAGGGGATAGGGGTTAGGGGATAGTCGGAGGTGCAGGCGACTCGGATACCGCAGCCTCTCCTCCGACTAACCCCTATCCCCTATCCCCTATCCCCTTTCCCCTTTCCCTGTCATTCACGCGCCGGATCTGCGCGCCAAGGCCCGCCAGCTTCTCCTCGATGCATTCGTATCCGCGGTCGATGTGGTAGATGCGCTCGACGTCCGTGGTGCCCTCGGCCACCAGCCCCGCGATGACGAGGCTGGCCGAGGCACGCAGGTCGGTCGCCATGACCGGCGCGGCGGTCAGCTTCGTCACGCCCTTGATGATCGCCGTGTTGCCCTCGAGGCGGATTTCAGCGCCCATGCGCCGCATTTCCAGCAGGTGCATGAACCGGTTCTCGAAAATCGTCTCCACGATCGTGCCGACCCCGTCCGCGATGGTGTCCAGAGCCGCGAACTGCGCCTGCATGTCGGTCGGAAACCCCGGGTGCGGTGCCGTCCGGATGTCGACCGCCCTGGGCCTGCGGCCATGCATGTTCACCTCGACGAATCCGTCGCCACGGATCACTTCCGCGCCGGCTTCGATCAGCTTGCCCAGCACCGCGTCCAGGTGCTCGGCCCGGGCGTTGCGCGCCCGGACCCGGCCGCCGGTGATCGCGCCAGCCACCAGGTACGTGCCAGCCTCGATGCGGTCTGGCAGCACCTCGTAGTGCGTGCCATGCAGGCGTTCGACCCCCTCGACCAGGATGGTGTCGGTGCCGTGCCCGCTGATCCTGGCGCCCATGGCGACCAGGAACTGGGCCAGGTCCACGATTTCCGGTTCGCGCGCCGCGTTCTCGAGAATCGTCTGCCCGTCGGCCAGGCACGCGGCCATCATCAGGTTCTCGGTGCCGGTGACGGTGACCGTATCCATGACGATCCGCGCGCCCTGCAGGCGCCCGGCGCGCGCACGGATGTAGCCGTTCTCGATGTGAACCTCCGCGCCCATGGCCTGCAGGCCGGCCACGTGGATGTCGACCGGACGCGCGCCGATGGCGCAGCCGCCGGGCAGCGAGACGTCGGCACGACCGTATTTCGCGACCAGCGGGCCGAGCACGAGGATCGCCGCACGCATGGTCTTGACGAGCTCGTACGGGGCGGAAGTCTCGTTCGTCGTCGTGGGGTCGACCTCGACGCGCATCCGCTCGTCGACCGTAACGCCGGCACCCATGCGGCCGAGCAGTTCGATCATGGTGGTGACGTCTTTGAGGTGCGGCACGTTGCCGATGGTGACCGGCGAGTCCGCGAGCAGGGCCCCCGCGAGGATCGGCAGGGCGGCGTTCTTGGCGCCGGAGATGCGAACTTCGCCGTCGAGCGGCACGCCGCCCCGAATCTGCAGTTTGTCCACGGATCGGCTCCTGGTCAGCGCGGCGCGGCAGCGCCCCGCTCGGCCTGCCACTCGGCAGGGGTGTAGGCCTGGATCGACAGGGCGTGGACCTCACGTCCCATCCTGGCACCGAGCCCTGCGTAGACCAGCTGATGGCGCTGGATGGAGCGCTTGCCCTCGAACTGGGTCGCGATGACCACGGCCTCGAAGTGGGTATCGTCGTCGGTCAGCACGCGCACCTGGGCGCCGGGCAGGCCGGCGAGGATCAGTTGGGTGACTTCGTCGGCCGTCATGATGGGTTCGCCGGGTCGGATACAGCCACCAAGTCTAAAGGAGAAGGCGTGCCGGCTGTAGGCTGTAGACTGTCAGCCTCCCTGGATCGCCCTGCCCGTGCCATGACCGACCCGAGCCTGATGATCGCCCGCGGCCGCCGTGTCCTCGCCACCGAGGCCGCAGCCGTCGCCGCCCTCGAGCACCGTCTCGACGACTCGTTCGCCCGCGCCTGCGCCGTCGTCATGGCCTGCAAGGGCAAGGTCGTCGTCACGGGCATGGGGAAGTCCGGCCACATCGGCAGCAAGATCGCCGCGACGCTGGCCAGCACCGGCACTCCGTCTTTCTTCCTGCATCCCGGCGAGGCGATCCACGGTGACATCGGCATGATCACGGCGGCCGACGTCGTGCTCGCACTCTCGAACTCCGGCGAGACGGACGAACTGCTGACCATACTGCCGGTAATCAAGCGGCTCGACGTGCCGCTGATCGCATTGACGGGCAACGGCAGTTCCACCCTGGCCCGCTACGCAACCGTCGCGCTCGACGTGAGCGTGCCCGCCGAAGCCTGCCCGCTCAACCTCGCGCCGACGGCAAGCACGACCGCAACCCTCGCCATGGGTGATGCGCTCGCGATCGCGGTGCTCGAGGCCCGCGGCTTCACCGAAGACGACTTCGCGCGCTCGCACCCGGGCGGCACCCTCGGCCGGCGGCTGCTGCTGCACGTCGAAGACGTCATGCGCAAAGGCGACGAGCTGCCGCGGGTCGGGCCGGACACCCCGCTGAGCGCCGGCCTGCTCGAGATGAGCCGCAAGGGCCTGGGCATGACCACGGTAGTGGACGCCGCGGGCCGCGTGCTCGGGATCTTCACGGACGGCGACCTGCGCCGCACGCTCGACAGGCAGCTCGATATCCACGCCACGCGCATGGCAGACGTCATGACGACGAAGTGCAAGGTCGCCGAGCCGCGCATGCTCGCGGCCGAGGCCGTGCACCTGATGGAAACGCATCGCATCACGTCCCTGCCGGTCGTGCAGTCGAACGACGATCGACTGCTGGTCGGCGCCCTCAACGTCCACGACCTGCTGCGCGCGGGTGTCATGTGACGCAGCACGATCCGGCCCTGCTCGAGCGCGCACGCCGCGTCCGTCTGCTCGTGCTCGACGTCGACGGCGTGCTGACCGACGGCCGCCTGCACCTTACAGCCGCCGGCGAAGAGACGAAGGTCTTCCACGTGCGCGATGGCTCCGGCATCGTCGCCGTGCAGCGCGCGGGTATCGCCGTGGCCATCATTTCCGGGCGCGATTCGCCGGCGGTCACGCGACGCGCGGCTGAGCTCGGCATTCGCCACGTGCGCCAGGGCATTGCCGACAAGCGTGCTGCACTGGACGAACTCCTGCGCGAACTCCAGGTCGCTGCCGACGCGCTTGCCTGCGTGGGCGACGACACGCCCGACGTGCCGATGCTCGAGCGTGCAACCCTGGCGGTCGCCGTGGCGGATGCCCATCCGACGGCGCGCGCCGCAGCCCACTGGACCACGCCTTCGGCCGGTGGCCACGGCGCCGTGAGGGAAATATGCGATCTGCTGCTGACCGCACACGGCACCTGATCCAGCGCATCGCGACGATGGTGGCCGTGGTGGCCGGCGGCGCCCTGCTGCTCCGCATGCTGGCGGGCAGCCCGGACGATGCGACGCAGTCCGCACCTGCGCCGGAGGAGCGCGGCTATTACCTGAAGGACGCCAGGCTCACCGAGCTCGGCGCGGATGGCCGGCCGCGGGTCGTCGTGCGGGCCAGGTCGATCGAGCAGCAGCTCGCCGACCAGAGCGTGCGCCTCGCGCAGCTCGAGCTCGACTACACCACGCAGCAGCAGGGCGAATGGCACGTGACCGCGGATCGCGGCCGCATGCCGAGCGACCATGCGTCGCTGCAGCTGGAGGGCAACGTGCTCGTCGTCGGTGCGCCGGAGCGCAGCGAGGCCAAAGCCGTCATCCGCACGGACGAGCTGTCTTACGACACGCGCATGAACGTGGTGCAGACCGCGGCGGCCGTGACCGTGGATTTCGGGCCCCACCAATTGCGCGGACGCGGCATGCGCGTCGGTTTGAACCAGGGAACGCTGCGGCTAGAATCGAACGTCAATGGCCAGTTCAAACCTTAGACGGCGCCGGGCGCGCAGTTTGCTGCTGGCCGCCGTGGCGCTGCTGGGCGCCGTTCCGTTCGCACGCGCGCAGACCGGCCTGCCGCCGGGCAACTCGGAGCTCCCGATCAACCTCGAAGCCGCGTCGTCGGATTTCGACTACAGGAACAACACGCTGCTGTTCCGGCGCGTGAAGATCACGCAGGGCGGGCTCGAGGTTACCGCGCAGCAGGCGAGCGCGACCGGGCTCGAGTTCGACAACTCCGAGTGGCGGCTGCAGGGCGACGTAAAGATCATGGTGCCCGGCGGCAAGCTGCAGTCGAGCGAGGCGCGCGTGATGTTCAGGAACAACGCGATCGCCAGCGCGTCGATCAAGGGGGCGCCGGCGCAGTTCGAGCAGCAGCTCAAGGAAAGGAACCAGGTGGCGCGGGGACGTGCCGCCGCCATCGATTACGACGTCAGGGCTGCCACCGTGCGCCTGACGGGTGACGCGTGGCTCACCGACGGCAACAACGAGATTCGCGGCAACACGCTGGTCTACGACATCGGCCGCGAGCGCGTGCAGGCCAACCCGAGCGAGAAAGACCCGGGGGGCGTGCAGATCACGATCAATCCCCCGAAAAAGACTCCCGCGGCGACGCCCGATCGTGGCAGCGGCCCATGACGACGAGCCGGTTGCGCGCCGAGGCGCTGGGGAAGAGCTATCGCTCGCGGCAAGTGGTGAAAGACCTGTCGCTCGAGGTTTCCTCCGGGGAAGTCGTCGGGCTGCTCGGCCCGAACGGCGCCGGCAAGACCACCGCCTTCTACATGATCGTGGGCCTGGTGCCGTGCGATGACGGCCGCATCCACCTCGACGACAAGGAGCTGACGCGCCTGCCGATGTACCGCCGGGCGCAGCTGGGCGTGGGCTACCTGCCGCAGGAGGCGTCGGTGTTCCGCAAGCTTTCGGTCGAGGACAACATCCTGGCGATCCTCGAGACGCGAGCCGACCTCGATGACGAAGACGCGCGTCGTGCCGCGCTGGATTCGCTGCTCGAGGAGCTGCACATCGGCCACATCCGGTCGAGCAGCGGCATGAGCCTGTCGGGCGGCGAGCGCCGGCGCGTCGAGATCGCGCGCGCGCTGGCCGCGGAGCCCCGCTTCATCCTGCTCGACGAACCGTTCGCGGGCGTGGATCCGATTTCGGTCATCGACATCCAGCGCATCATCCGCCACCTCAGTGCGCGCAACATCGGCGTGCTGATCACCGACCATAACGTGCGCGAAACGCTTGGCATTTGCAGCCGCGCCTACATCGTCAGCGCCGGAAGTGTGATCGCGTCCGGTTCGGCGGAAGAGATTCTTGCCAATCCGCAGGTGCGTGAGGTCTACTTGGGCCAGGATTTCCGTCTCTGACACGGCTGGCGCGAGTCCGCCCGCACCAGCCACGTTTTCGCTCCGAACGCCGACCCGTCAATGCTCAAGCCGGCCCTGCAACTCAAGCTCGGTCAGCAGCTTACGATGACCCCGCAGCTGCAGCAGGCCATCAAGCTGCTGCAGTTACCCGTGCTCGAGCTGCAGGCCCAGGTGATGGAGGCGCTCGAGACCAACGTCATGCTCGAGCAGGACGAGGACGACACGATCGACCTCGCCTCGCTCGACCAGGCCACGCCCGCGGGCGAGGTCGACACCGGATCCGCGGAAGCAGGTGAACCCGCCGAATCCGACGAACCCACCGCCGACGACGTCATCGTCGAGATGGAAGACCCCTGGGCCGAGTCCTCGACGCCGTCCGGCGACGGGTCCCGCTCGGACGACGACGACGACCGCCCGCTCGAATTCACCGACGAACGCGGCCGTGACCTGCACCAGCACCTGGTCTGGCAGCTGGAGATCAGCCCGCTCGATCCGCGCCAGGTGTGGATCGGCGAGGCGATCATCGACGCGTTGAATGACGACGGTTATCTCACCCAGACGCCGGCAGAGATCGCCCGGGACCTGAGCGCCGACCTGCCCGTCACGGAGGCGGACGTCGAACAGGTCCTGGCGCTCGTGCAGGCGCTCGATCCGGCCGGCGTCGGCGCCCGCACGCTGAGCGAATGCCTGGTCCTGCAACTCGCGCAGCTGGACGCAGACACGCCGGGACGCGATCTCGCGATCGCCATCGCACGCGACCACCTCCGGGCCATAGCCGACAACGACCTCGCCACGCTACGCCGCGCACTCGGCACCGAAGAGGATTCGCTGCAGGTGGCGCTGGCACTCGTGCGCAGCTGCCATCCGCGGCCGGGCTCGGCGTTCGCGGGCGCGCAACCCGAGTACATCGTCCCGGACGTGTTCGTGCGGCGCACCGAACAGGGGTGGGCAGTGGAACTCAATGCGGGCTCGGTGCCTCGCCTGAGGGTGAACCAGGGGTACGCGGGCCTGGTCTCGCGCTCCCCCGATTACGCGTCGCTGCGGGCGCAGCTGCAGGAGGCCCGCTGGCTCATCCGCAGCCTGGAAATCCGCAACGAGACGCTGCTCAAGGTCGCGCGGTCGATCGTCCAGCGACAGGCGGCGTTCCTCCAGCACGGCGACGAAGCAATGCAACCCATGATCCTGCGCGACGTGGCCGAGGCCGTGTCGATGCACGAATCGACGATCTCGCGCGTGACGACGGGCAAGTACATGCACACGCCGCGCGGCATCTTCGAGTTCCGCTATTTCTTCTCCAGCCACGTCTCCGGCGCCGGCGGCGAGGACGTTTCTTCGGTCGCCATCCGTGCCCGCATCCGCAAGCTGATCGCGGACGAAAGCCCGGGGAAGCCGCTGAGCGACGCCCAGCTGGCGGCGATGCTCGCGGGCGAAGGCGTGACGGTGGCGCGGCGGACGGTCGCCAAGTACCGTGAGGCTCTCGGCCTCGCAGCGTCGAGCGAGCGCAGGCAGACGGCCGCCCGCGCCCATGCATGAACACAGGGCCGGCGGGAACCGAATCCCGCTGGCGCGATCGAATTGACGAGAGGCAGCGCGTAAACCAACGCGTAAACCAACAGGAGGTCGGGACGATGCAAGTCAACCTGAGCGGACACCACGTCGAGATCACGCCGCCGCTGCGGAGCTATGTCGAGAAGAAGATTGCGCGCGTCCTGCGGCACTGCGACCGCGTCATCGACGTGCAGTGCACGCTTACGGTCGAGAAGCTGCGGCACGCGGCCGAAGCCACGATCCGCCTGTCCGGCGGCAAGGCGCATGCCGCCGCCGTCCATGACGACATGTATGCTGCGATCGACCTGCTGGCGGACAAGCTCGACGAGCAGGTGCGCCGCCACAAGGAAAAGCACCGTGACCCTCAGGCGGCACGACACCGTCACGGTACGGAGATTTCACCCTGACGGCGGACCCCGGTTCCGGCGACAATTCGCGGTTGCAGACGTTTTGCGCGGGGGTAGTGGCGTCAGATGCGATTGATCGTGGTCAGCGGCCTGTCCGGCTCCGGCAAGAGCGTCGCGCTCGACATGCTGGAAGACCTCGACTTTTATTGCGTCGACAACATCCCGGCAGGCCTGCTGCCAGGCTTCATCGCCTACACCGTCCGCACCAGCGAGTCCACGTACCGCCAGACGGCCGTCGGCGTCGATGCGCGCAATCGCCCTGAAGACCTCGCGGAGGTGCCACGGCTGGTCGAGACGCTGCGCAAGAGCGGCATCGCGTGCGAGACGTTGTTCCTGCGCGCCGACAGCGAGACGCTGCTCAAGCGCTTCAGCGAAACGCGGCGCAGGCATCCCCTCACGCGCCACGGCGTCGGGCTCATGGAAGCCCTCGAGCAGGAGGAGCGGCTGCTGGCACCGCTCGCCAATGCGGCCGACCTGACGATCGACACCTCGCGACTGTCGGTGCACGAGCTGCGCGAACTCATCCGGGGACGCCTGGTCGAACGCGCGAAGTCCGGACCGTCACTCCTGTTCCAGTCGTTCGCATACCGGCACGGTGTGCCCGACGACGCGGACTTCGTGTTCGACGCGCGCGCGCTGCCGAACCCTTACTGGGAACCGACCCTGAGGGAGCTGACCGGACGCGATGAGCTGGTCGCGCGGTTCCTCGACAACGAGGCCGAAGTGAACCGGTTCTTCGCGGACGTGCGTGACTTCATCGCACGCTGGCTGCCCTCACTGGTGCGGTCCAATCGCAGCTATCTCACGGTTGCCGTGGGCTGCACCGGCGGCCAGCATCGTTCCGTGTACCTGGCCGAACGCCTCGCTGCCCATTTCCGCGGCAGCGAGGGAGTCGCGCTCGTCCGCCATCGCGACCTCACGAGCCGCCGGCACGAGTGAACGCCGAGCTGCAGCCACGCCGTACACCGACCCGCCTCGAGGCGCTCAAGCGCGCCCTCGACGAGGGCACGATGCGCCAGGTGCACCGGCTCGTGAATTCGATGCACCCCGCGGAAGTCGCGTCGCTGCTCGAATCCCTGCCGTCGACCCAGCGTGACGTCGTCTGGGACCTGGTCGACCCCGAGCTCGAAGGCGACGTGCTGGTCGAGCTCAACGAGGAAGTCCGCGCTGGCCTGATCAGCGCGATGGAAACCGAGGAACTCGTCGCGGCTGCCGAAGGCCTCGAAGTCGACGACCTCGCCGACCTGCTGCGCGACCTGCCGGAGAACGTCAACCAGCAGGTGCTGCGGTCGATGGGCTCGCAGGACCGCGACCGCCTGAATGCCGTGCTCGGATTCGGGGAAGACACCGCCGGCGGCCTGATGAACACCGACACGGTCAGCGTGCGCCCCGACGTCACGCTCGAGACCGTGTTGCGCTATCTCCGCATGCGCGGCGAGATTCCGGAAAAGACCGACGCCCTGTTCGTGGTGAACCGCCACGACCGGTATCTGGGCGTGCTGCACCTGACGCGACTGTTGACCGAGGACCCGGAACGCACGGTCGGCGAAGTCATGGACACGGGCGTCGCCGGCATTCCTCCGGCGACGCCTGCCACCGAGGTCGCGAGCCTGTTCCAGGACCGTGACCTCGTGTCTGCCGCCGTCATTTCGGTGGACGAAGGCCGCCTGCTCGGCCGCATCACGATCGACGACGTCGTGGACGTGATCCGCGACGAGGCCGAGCACTCCGTGATGAGCATGGCGGGCCTCGACGAGGACGCCGACATGTTCGCGCCCGTCGTGCCGAGCGCGCGCCGTCGCGGCGTATGGCTGGGCATCAATCTCGGCACGGCGTTCCTCGCGGCATGGGTCGTGGGCCTGTTCGAAGCCACCATTCAGCAGATCGTCGCGCTCGCCGTGCTCATGCCGATCGTGGCCAGCATGGGCGGCGTCGCCGCCACGCAGACGCTGACGCTGATCGTGCGCGGCCTCGCGCTGGGACAGATCGAGCGTGCGAACGCGCGCTGGCTGCTCACCAAGGAAGTCGGCGTCGCGCTGCTGAACGGGCTCGCGTGGGCTACCGTGGTGGCGTTCGTCTCCTGGCTCTGGTTCCACCAGTGGCGCATCGCGCTCGTGATCTTCGCGGCGATGGTCGTGAACCTGCTCGCAGCTGCGCTTGCCGGCGTGACGGTGCCCCTCGCACTGAAGCGATTCGGCGTCGATCCCGCCGTCGCGGGGGGCGTCATCGTGACGACGGTCACCGACGTGATCGGGTTCGCCTCGCTCCTCGGGCTCGGGACCCTGTTACTCAGGTAACCCAGGGCGCGAGGTAGGGAACGATCTCCGCGCGCCGCGCCTGCGCGTCGGCATAGCCCGTCGCCATCAGTTCGCAGGTGTACGACTTGTCGAACAGCAGGTAACTGACCAGCAGGCCACCGCGCGCCTCGTAGGCGCCCATCGTGCGCAGCAGCGTGCGGATGCTGCGGGGCATGCGGCGTTCGTGTTTCATGGCGATGGCAGTCGGGTCGACGCTCGGCTGGATCACGGTCGCGCGGATCGGCCGATGCTCGGTATGGCCCGCCGCGACGATCAACCGGTTGATCTGGTTGAGGCGCTCGAGGTCGATCGACAGGCCGTCCGTGAACAACGAGTCGAGCACGAACCCGAGCAGGTGACCCGGGCTCGGCGGGGCCTGTGCGATGGCCCCTGTCGGTGGGGTGGCGGCCGCGCTGCCGCGCGTCCCGATCACGAACACACGGTTCGCCCCGAGGTGCACGGCGGGACTCAACGGGGCCAGCTGGCGCATCGCGCCGTCGCCGTAGTGGTTGCCGTCGATGCTCCAGGCCGGGAAGATGAACGGGATCGCGGCACTGGCCATCAGCACGTCGAGGTCGATGCGGCGCCTGCGCCCGGCGCGGCTCGCCCGGTTCCAGCCGTCGACGTCGTCCGTCCCGTCGAAGAACGCGACGGCCTGCCCGGTCGTGTAGCTCGTCGTCGCCACGGCCAGCGCATGCAGCCGGCCCGCCGCGATCTGCACCGGAATCTGGTCCAGGGGCACGGCACGCGTCAGCAGTTCGTACAGCGGCGTCGTGTCGAACAGCGAACGCGGAGGCTTGGCGATCCAGCCGGCAGAGAGCAGCGCAGCCATCCAGTGCAACCCGGACCGCAGCATCGTGAGCGAATTGGACTGCACGACCTGCTCGACACGGAAGTTGGCCCAGACTGCTTCGAGCGACTGTACCGCTTCACGCAACGAATGAGCGCGGGCGCCGATGGCCGCCGCGTTCAACGCCCCGGCCGAGGTGCCCACGAGCACCTCGAACGGACACGGGGCGTCCGCGGGCAGCCATTCGGCGATCGCCTTCAGCACCCCGACCTGATACGCGCCCCGCGCCCCGCCTCCCGACAAAACCAAAGCGTCGCGGTCGGCGAAGAAGATGTAGTTGGTGGCGTCATCCGGCACGTCCGGCTCGGCATGGACTGGCAATGGGGGGCGCGACAAGGTCACCTCGCTGACTCGCCTGCTGCAGGAGTCTAGTATGTGTCGGCACGAACCCGCGCTTTTTTAGCCCGTCCCCGGAGAATCCGATGAACCGCGCACTGTCTCGACGTGGATTTCTCTCGCTGGCCGCCCTGCTGCCGGCACTTGCCCTGACGTTCGGGACCCTGCTGGCAGGCAGCCGTCCGGCCCTGGCGGACAGCGTGGCGCCTGCGGTGGGCAAGGCGGCCCCGGCATTCAAGCTGCAGGACCAGGCGGGCAAGTGGCACTCGCTGGCCGACTACAAGGGCAAGTGGGTCGCCCTGTACTTCTACCCGAAGGACGACACGCCGGGCTGCACGACGCAGGCCTGCGGCTTCCGCGACAACATCTTCGCCTTCAACAAGGAAGGCGCGGTCATCGTGGGCATCAGCGTCGATGCAGTGGCGTCGCACAAGGAATTTGCCGAAAAGCACAGGCTGCCGTTCACGCTGCTCGCCGACTCCGACAAGGCCGTGACCAGGAGCTACGGCGTGCTCAAGAAGTACATGGGCGTAATGGAGATGGCCCGTCGCGACACGTTCATCATCGACCCGCAGGGCCGTATCGCCAAGCACTACGAGTCGGTCGATCCGGAAGGCCATTCGCAGGTCGTGCTCGCGGACATCAAGGCGCTCAAGGCCGCGGCCGCTGCGGGCAGCAAGGGCGGGCGCTGAGCTTCTTGCGCCAGAGGCTGGCCTCTATGCCCCGACGCTAGTCAGGCCCCGTCCCGGATGATCCGCTCCATCGCGCTCGTTGCAAGCGACCGGTCCGGGACTGTCCCCCGAGCTTGGAAAGGCAGACACGCGCTCGGGGGACAGTCCCGGACCGGTCGCTTGTGATGCGGCACTCGTAGCCTGAAACGGCACGATCGGAGAATCTCGACGATGCGCGCGCCGTATCGCGAGCGATGGGTCCGGGGTCTTTGCCCGAGCGCGTGTCTGCCTTTCCAAGCTCGGGCAAAGACCCCGGACCCATCGCTCGCATGCTGCCGCCAGGTGTCCCGGACGAGCCCTGTCGTCGCGACCCGGACGATTACGCCTTGAGCGCGCGAATGGCGTCGTCGAGTCCGTGCAGCGTGAGCGGATACATCCGCTCCGCGAGCAGCTGCCGCGCGATCCCGATCGACTGCACGTAGTCCCAGCGGTCCTGCGGCTCGGGGTTGAGCCACGCATAGCGCTGGAAACGCTGCGTGAGGCGCTGCAGCCAGACCGCGCCCGCCTCCTCGTTCCAGTGCTCGATGCTGCCGCCCGGCTGCATGATTTCGTACGGGCTCATGCTCGCGTCGCCGATGAAGATGACGCGGTAGTCGGGCTGGTACTTGCGCAGGATGTCGAACAGCGTCGTGCGCTCGCCGTGCCGGCGCCGGCTGTCCTTCCACACCGACTCGTAGATGAAGTTGTGGAAGTAGAAGTACTCGAGGTGCTTGAACTCGCCGCGCGCAGCCGAGAACAGTTCCTCGCAGACGCGGACGTGGCTTTCCATCGAGCCGCCGACGTCGAAGAACAGCAGCAGCTTGAGCGCATTGTGGCGTTCCGGCTGGAATTTCAGATCGAGCAGCCCGGCATTGCGGGCCGTCGCCGAGATCGTGCTGTCGATGTCGAACTGGTCCGCCGCCCCTTCGCGCGCGAAGCGGCGCAGCTTGCGCAAGGCAACCTTGATGTTGCGCGTGCCGAGTTCGACGTTGTCGTCCAGGTTGCGGTAGTCGCGACGCTCCCAGACCTTGACGGCCTTGCCTTTACCCCCCGGTCCGCCGATGCGGATGCCTTCCGGGTTGTAGCCGCCGTGACCGAACGGCGACGTGCCGCCGGTGCCAATCCACTTGCTGCCGCCCTCGTGCCGGCCCTTCTGCTCCTCGAGCCGCTGCTTCAGCGTTTCGAGCAACTTGTCCCAGCCGCCGAGCGCCTGGATCTGCGCCATTTCTTCGGCCGTGAAGTGCCGCTCGGCCAGCAGCTTGAGCCAGTCCTCGGGCAGCGCCTGCTGCAGGTGCTCGAACGACTGCTCGATGCCCTTGAAGTACTGCGTGAACGCCTTGTCGAAGCGGTCGAAGTGCTTCTCGTCCTTGACCAGCGTGGCGCGCGCGAGGAAATAGAAGTCGCTGACGCTGTAGTTGGCGAGGCCGCGCTGCAGCGCCTCGAGCAGCGTCAGGTACTCCGTGACCGACGCCGGCACGCCCGCTTCGCGCACCGTGTAGAAGAACGGCGTCAGCATGTTTGACTCGCGTGAACCGCAGCCATGACGGCTTCGGCGTTGCACGTTGGCAGCGAAAGTCGGCCCAACGCCGCTTGCGGTCCGCGCACGGATGCTCCTGGTCGAGTCTGCCCGGCCGGGCCGTCCGCGACATGGACGTCGCGGCCGGAGCCCCCATGGATGGGTTTACGGCGTCCCGGCCGGGCAGACCCGACCGGGGGCGTCCGCAGCGCCCCAAGCGTGGCACGTGCCGCACTCCGGGAACTTACTCGACGCGCCGTCATGGCCGCACGCGCCCTTACTGCCGCGACTGGCGCCGCTGCAGGAAGATGAGCTGCTCGAACAGGTGGACGTCCTGCTCGTTCTTGAGCAGCGCGCCGTACAGCGGCGGCAGGCTCTTGCGCGGATCGTCGGTGCGCAGCGCTTCCGGCGGGATGTCCTCCGCGAGCAGCAGCTTCAGCCAGTCGAGCAGTTCCGACGTCGACGGCTTCTTTTTCAGGCCCGGCACGTCGCGCAGCTTGTAGAACGCATTGAGCGCCTCCGACAGCAGCTCGCGCTTGAGCTCGGGGAAATGCACGCCGATGATGCGCGTCATCGTTTCCGCGTCCGGGAAACGGATGAAGTGGAAGAAGCAGCGGCGCAGGAAGGCGTCCGGCAGCTCCTTCTCGTTGTTGCTGGTGATGATCACGATCGGCCGGTGAGTCGCCTGGATCATCTCGCGCGTTTCGTGGACGTAGAACTCCATGCGGTCGAGTTCCAGCAGCAGGTCGTTCGGGAACTCGATGTCGGCCTTGTCGATCTCGTCGATCAGCAGCACCGCCTGGCGCTCGCTGCGGAACGCCTCCCATAGCCGGCCCGGGATGATGTAGTTGCCGATGTCGTGGACCTTCGCGTCGCCGAGCTGCGAGTCACGCAGGCGCGAGACGGCATCGTACTCATAGAGGCCGTGCTGCGCCTTGGTCGTCGACTTGACGTGCCAGCGATACAGCGGCTTGTCGAGCGAACGCGCGATTTCCTCGGCGAGCTGGGTCTTGCCGGTGCCGGGCTCGCCCTTCACGAGCAGCGGCCGCGCCAGGGTCACGGCCGCGTTGACGGCCATCATCAGGTCCTCGGTCGCGACGTAGCGCTCCGTCCCTTCGAACTTGCTGGTCACAGGCGGCCCTCGTGCCGGCCGCCGGGGTGCGGCCTCGCGGGCATCTTAACGCAAGCGACGGGACTTATTGCGCTGCGGCAAACCGCCTCAATGCGCGGCCGGCTGCAGCGTGAGTTCGTACTCCGTCGGACCCGGCAGGTAAGGCAGCGCCTCGCCGCGCACCCAGGCCCGGTGTCCGGCGCGGTAGAACGTCGACAGCGGGTGGCCGCTCTGGCCAGCCGGCATGTGGAAGTAACCTTGCGCCTCACGTCCCGGCGACACGCCGAAGCGCTCCGACGCCCCGAAGCCGGGCGCGTGCACGTGCGGCATGTCGTTGTCGCCCGACATCGGTTCGCGCGGCATGTCGAGCCAGTGCGCGAGCAGCGGCACGGCGCCGCTCAGCGGGTGCCGGATGCTGGTAGCGTTGACCTCGCCCCACGTGCACGTGGCGTAGGTGGCATCGGCACATTGCCCGGCTATCCGGGTCAGCGATTCGTCGACGACGTCGAGCAGGAAGGCGCGCCAGTCGGTGAAGCGCGGATCGAGCAGGTGGGCCGGCCTGGTCGTCGCGAGTTCCCAGGCGGCCTCCTCGAACGAAGGGGGCACCTCGAACTCGGCTGCCGGGTGGGCGACGCGCGCCGGGAGAGTCAGGGCGTCGAACGTGCGGCGCTCCAGCACGACATGAAAATCACGGACCAGTCGATAACCCACCGCCCCTGTCGCTGCGCGCGGATCCCACGTCTCGACGTGCCGACGCAACGCGGTCCGCGCGGGCTGGCCGCGCACGGCATCGGCATCGAGCAAGCCGAGCAGGAGGTCGCGCCAGCGGACCAGGAACAACGCGCGATCGTCGAGCTGGATTCGCAGCATGTCAGCTTCCGTGGCCTGGCCGGCCGGGATCGCGAACAGGCCATCCCGGATCTGCTGGGCCCGGGCGCCGCGGTCCGGCGCACCATCGCCGATCGCCGCAAGCCTCTCCGCGCCGACGACGCGGTTGTTGGCCGTCCAGATGCGCCCCGTCGGTGGGTTCAGCACGCGCGGGTAGGTCGCGGGATCACGCCATCCCTGCCAGCCCGCATCCGGCTGCGTCCAGTCCGACGGCACGCTGGCGTCGTAACCGGCGCCGCGCAGCGGCATGCGGCCGAGCAACGTCCAGCCGATGTTGCCGCCTGCATCGCCGCAGACGAAATTCTGCGCCGGACCGCCGATCGTGTTCGCGACGCCGAGCGCGCCGGCACAATCGTCGACCTGCTCGAGTTGCAGCCAGCGCAGGTTGGTCGCGGCGGGATCGTGCGCGGTCCATGCGAGCGCAAGCGTGCCTGCCCCCGCCTCGTCCCCGTCCGGGAGCAGCGGCCCCCACTGGGTCTGCTCGACGAGTACCTCGCGCGTCGCACCGGAACTGGAGCGGATCGTCTCGATGAAATGCTGCAGCGGCGCCCATCCGCTGGCCGTGCGGTACCGGCCGCGGTCCGCCGAACGCTCGACGCGGACGAGGTCCGTCCAGTCACCGTAACTGTTGGTGAATCCCCAGGCGATGTGTCCGTTGCTGCCGACGACCATGATCGGCACGCCGGGCAGCGTGAGTCCCATCAGGTCACGGCGGTCCGTGGGGGACTCGCTGGCAACCAGCAGGCGCGCGCGATACCAGGTGTTGGGGACGGCGAGCCCGAGGTGCATGTCGTTCGCGAGCAGCGCCGCGCCGCTCTTCGTGTGCGTACCGGCGACGGCCCAGTTGTTGCTGCCGACGATGCTGTTTGCACGAGCGGCGACCGGCGAGCGCTGCGAGGCCAGCTTGCCGAACTCGCCCCCGAGTTGCCGCAGGTCGAAGGCTGCCGGAGCCGGCAGCGGCGCCGCCGACATGACGACACCATCGATCGGCGCCTCCCACGTGGGAGCCACGGAATACACGAAGCGAAACACGTCCGGCGGCAAGGCGGCGGCGAGCAGGCCGCGCTGCCTGTCGGCCGACCCCTCGGCATCGTTCAGCTGCAGGTACATGGCATAGACGACGAGCAGGCAATCCTGCGGCCGCCAGGGCTCGGGCCGCTGGCGCAGCAGGAGATACTCGAACGGCCGCACGCGCAGCGAGCCGAGCCCCGCGTTGACGCCGCGCGCATACGCATCGAGCAACGACCTTTCCACCGGAGCGAGTTGTGCGTAGACGCGCTCGGCAACGTCGTGAAAGCGATGGATTCGCCGTCCCGCGTCCAGGTCCATCGCCGCATCGCCGACCAGCTCCGACAGGCGCCCGCCCGACATTCGACGCGCGAGGTCCATCTGGAAGAAGCGGTCCTGCGCATGGACAAACCCGGTCGCGAAGGCAACGTCAGCGCGCGAATGCCCCGTGACCGTCACGGCGCCCGACGCGTCGCGTTCGATCACCGTCACGCCCGCGAGACCCGCTGCAGACCGCTCGCCGTCGAGCACGGGCAGGCTGCCACGCACGGCCAGGAACGCGACTGCCACGCTCAAGAGCAGCAGCGAGACCAGGCCGACCAGCACGCGGAAGATGAACTTCATGGCTGAAGGAAGGGGTTAGGGGATAGGGGTTAGGGGTTAGTCGGAGGAGAAGCTGCAGCATCGGGCGCAACTGCACTTCCGACTATCCCCTATCCCCTATCCCCTAACCCCTTACCCCTATCCCCTATCCACTCACTTCGAGCAGCTTCATCGTGTTGGTGCCGCCGGACACGCCCGAGAGTTCGCCCAGTGTCAGGATGATCTCGTCGCCCGACTGCACGAACTGGCGGTCGATCAGCTCGCGCGAGATCGCCTTGTAGAGCTCGGCGGGATCGGTGTGCGTGATGTCGAAGGGAATCGGATAGACGCCGCGGTACAGCGCGACACGGCGGCGCGTCCGCTCGTTGCGCGTGAAGGCGAAGATCGGGATGTCCGAACGGATGCGCGACATCCAGAGCGGCGTGGCGCCGGATTCCGTCAGCGCCACGATGGCTTCGACGGTCATGTGATTGGCAGTGTACATCACGGCATGCGCGATCGCCTGCGCGAACTCGCTGACCCGGCCTTCGAACCGTTCGCCACGGGCATTGCGGGCAATCTGGTACTTCTCGGCGCCGACGATCACCTCGGCCATCGCCTCGACGGCACGCACCGGGTACTTGCCGACCGCCGATTCACCCGACAGCATCACCGCGTCGCTGCCGTCGAGCACGGCGTTCGCCACGTCCGATACCTCGGCGCGCGTCGGCACCGGATTCTGGATCATCGACTCCATCATCTGCGTGGCAGTGATGGTCACGCGGTCGTGCTTGCGCGCGACCTGCAGGATGTGCTTCTGCAGCCCCGTGAGCTCGGCATAACCGACCTCGATGCCGAGATCGCCGCGCGCGACCATGACGGCATCGCTGGCCTGCACGATCTCGTCGAGCCGCGGGATCGCCTCGCTGCGCTCGATCTTGGCGACGATGCGCGCATCGCTGCCTGCGGCGGAGAGCAGGCCGCGGGCCTCGTCGATATCGGCCGCCTGGCGCACGAACGAGACGGCGAGGTAATCGATGTCGAGGCTGGCGGCGAGCCTGACGTCTTCGCGGTCCTTGTCGGTGAGCGCCTTGGCCGACAGTCCGCCGCCGCGACGATTGATGCCTTTCTGGTCGCCGAGTTCGCCGCCGACGAGCACGCGGCATTCCACCTTGCTGCCGCGGGTCGCGGTGACGACGAGCTCGATCTGGCCGTCGCCGAGGATCAGTTCATCGCCGGGCGCGACGTCGTTCGCGAGTTCCGTGTACGTCATGCCGACGCTGCGATCCGTGCCGTCGTGCGTGTCGAGGCCCGGGTCGAGGGTGAACGTCGCGCCTTCGGTGAGCAGCGTGTGCCCGCCGGCAAAACGCTCGATGCGGATCTTGGGCCCCTGCAGGTCGCCGAGCAGCGCGACGTGCTTGCCGACCCTCGACGCCGTCTGCCGCGCCAGTTCGACACGCCGCCGATGGTCGGCCGGCCCGCCGTGCGAGAAGTTGACGCGCAACACGTCGGCGCCCGCGCGAATCACTTCCTCGAGCACGCCGGGCGCGTCCGTCGCAGGGCCCAGTGTCGCGACGATCTTGGTCCTGCGCGTCAGCATCTTGCTGCGCTCCTCCTGGCTGGCGATGCGGGTCATCCTGCGGCACGCCGTTCGAGCATTTCCACGGCCGGCAGTTTCTTGCCTTCGAGGAACTCGAGGAACGCGCCGCCGGCGGTCGAGATGTAGGAGATGTCTTCCTCGACGCCGTACTTCTCGATCGCTGCGATCGTGTCGCCGCCGCCTGCCACCGAGAACGCGGGACTGCGTGCGACGGCCTGGGCGAGGACGCGCGTGCCTTCGCCGAACTGGTCGAACTCGAACACCCCGACCGGGCCGTTCCAGACGATCGTGCCCGCGCCCTTGAGCGCCGCGGCGAAGCGTTCGGCGGTATCGGGGCCGATGTCGAGGATCATCTCGTCGGCCGCGACCTGCGCGACCTGCTTGACGTCGGCTTCGGCAGACGCCGAGAACTCCGTCGCGACGACGACGTCGGACGGCAGCGGAATCTCGACGCCCGACTGCTTCGAGCGCTCGAGCAGCGTGCGGGCCGTCTCGACCATGTCGGCTTCGTAGAGCGACTTGCCGACCGGGTGCCCAGCCGCCGCCAGGAACGTGTTGGCGATGCCGCCGCCGACGATCAGCTTGTCGACCTTGCCGAGCAGGGTTTCGAGCACCATGAGCTTGGTCGACACCTTCGACCCGCCCACGATCGCGACCAGCGGCCGCTTCGGGTTGCCGAGCGCCTTCTCGAGCGCTTCGAGTTCGTTGGTCAGCAGCGGACCGGCGCACGCGATCGGCGCGAACTTGCCGACGCCGTGGGTGCTGGCTTCGGCGCGGTGGGCCGTCGCGAAGGCATCCATGACATAGACGTCGCAAAGCGCCGCCATCTTCTGCGCCAGTTCGTCCTTGTTCTTCTTCTCGCCCTTGTTGAATCGCACGTTCTCGAGCAGGACGACTTCGCCCGGCTCGCAGGTCACGCCACCGAGCCACTCGCGCTCGAAGCGGACCTTGCGTCCCAGCATCTCGGAGAGCCGCGCGGCCACGGGGGCCAGCGAAAACTCCTCGACAGGCACGCCTTCTTCGGGACGGCCGAGGTGCGACATCAGCAGCACGCGGGCACCAGCCTTCCGCGCGGCCTCGATCGTCGGCAGCGACGCGCGGATACGCGCATCGCTGGTGACTACCCCATCCTTCACGGGAACGTTGAGGTCTTCGCGGATCAGCACCCGCTTAGCCCTAAGGTCCACATCGCTCATGCGGAGCACTCGAATCATGCCCTTCCCCTTTGCAGTGGCTTGCAGCGTCGTTTCAGCGGTACTCACTTCGAAATGACGCGTGCCATCTCGAGCACCTTGCAGGAGTAGCCCCACTCGTTGTCGTACCACGCGACGACCTTGACGAAGGTATCGTCGAGCGCAATGCCGGCTTCGGCATCGAACACCGAGGTGCAGGATTCGCCGCGGAAATCCGTGGCGACGACCTTCTCGTCGGTGTAGCCGAGCACGCCCTTCATCGGGCCCTGCGCGGCCGCCTTCATCGTGGCGCAGATCTCCTCGTACTTGGCAGGCTTGCTCAACTCGACCGTGAGGTCGACGACCGACACGTCCGACGTCGGCACGCGGAACGCCATGCCCGTGAGCTTCTTGTTCAGCTCCGGGATGACCTTGCCGACGGCCTTGGCGGCGCCGGTGGACGACGGGATGATGTTCTCGAGGATGCCGCGACCACCGCGCCAGTCCTTGTTCGACGGGCCGTCGACCGTCTTCTGCGTCGCCGTCGCAGCGTGCACGGTGGTCATCAGGCCGCGCTTGATGCCCCAGTTGTCGTGCAGCACCTTCGCGACGGGCGCGAGGCAGTTGGTCGTGCACGAGGCGTTCGAGATGATCGCCTCGCCCGCGTACCTGGTGTGGTTGACGCCAAAGACGAACATCGGCGTGTCGTCCTTCGACGGGGCCGACATGATCACCTTCTTCGCGCCGGCGGCGAGGTGCTTCTGTCCGCCCGCCGCGTCGAGGAACAGGCCGGTCGATTCGATGACGATGTCGGCGCCGACTTCGCCCCACTTCAGCTCGGACGGGTCCTTCACCGCGGTGAGGCGGATCTTGCGGCCGTTGACGACGAGCGTGTTGCCCTCGACGGCGATGTCGCCCTTGAAGCGGCCGTGCACCGAGTCGTACTTGAGCATGTACGCCAGGTAGCCGGGCTCGAGCAGGTCATTGATGCCGACGATCTCGATGTCGGCGAAATCCTTCGCCGCCGCGCGAAACACCATGCGGCCGATGCGGCCAAATCCGTTGATGCCGACCTTGATAGTCATTGTCTGCGTCTCCCGTCAGAACTGGTTGCGTAAACCGATGTGAATCAGAGCAGCCCGGTGGCAACCTGGGCCACGTTGGCCGCAGTGAACCCGAAATGCTCGAAAAGCTTCTTGGCCGGTGCCGAGGCGCCGAACGTATCCATGCCGACGACGGCGCCGTCGAGACCGACGTAGCGCCACCAGCTTTCCCTGGAGCCGGCCTCGATGGCAACGCGCTTCGTGCCGGCGGGCAGCACGCTGGCGCGGTACGCCGCGTCCTGCGCGTCGAACACGCTCGTGCTCGGCATCGAGACGACGCGCACGCGACGGCCCTGCGCCGTCAGCAGTTGCGCCGCCTCGACAGCAAGGCCGACCTCGGATCCCGTTGCGATCAACACGATCTCCGGCGCGCCCGCGCTGTCGCACAGCACGTAGCCGCCCCGTGCGATCGCGGCGACCTGTGCGGGCGTACGCGGCATCGGCGGCAACGCCTGGCGCGAGAGAACCAGGCTGGTGGGGCCGGTGGCGTTGTCGATCGAATCGCCCCAGGCCACGGCCGTCTCGACCGTGTCGCAGGGACGCCAGACGCGCATGTTCGGGATCAGGCGCAGGCTGGCCACGTGCTCGACGGGCTGGTGCGTCGGGCCGTCCTCGCCCAGGCCGATCGAGTCGTGCGTGAACACGAGCACGACGCGCTGCTGCATCAGCGCGGCCATGCGCACGGCGTTGCGCGCGTAATCGGAGAACACGAGGAACGTGCCGCCGTACGGAATGAACCCGCCGTGCAGCGCGACGCCGTTCATGATCGCGCACATGCCGAATTCGCGCACCCCGTAATGGATGTAGTTGCCTGCGACGTCCTGCGGCGTGACCGTCCGGTAGCCCTTGAAGTCGGTGTTGTTCGACCACGTGAGGTCGGCCGACCCGCCCAGCAGCTCGGGCAGCGCGGCACCCAGCACGTTCAGTACCTGTTGCGAAGAAATCCGGGTTGCCACTGCCGCCGGCTTTTCGAGCGCGGCGGCGGTGAAATCCTGCAGCTGCCTGCGCCAGTCCGCGGGTAACTCGCCGCGCATGCGGCGCTCGAACTCGGCCGCAAGTTCGGGATGTGCCGCGCGATAGGCGGCGAGGCGCCGCTGCCAGGCCTGCTCGGCCGCCGCGCCGGATGCGCGTGCGTCCCAGCCCTGCCGGATTTCGTCCGGGACGACGAACGGTGCGTGCGTCCAGCCCAGCTGCTCGCGCGTCGCGGCCACCTCGGCCTCGCCGAGAGCCGCTCCGTGCACGCCGTGCGTGCCCGCCTTGTTCGGCGAACCCCAGCCGATGACGGTGTTGCAGCAGATCAGGGACGGACGCGGGTCGGCCTTCGCCGCCCCGATGGCGGCTTCGATCGCCGCGGCATCGTGGCCGTCGACGTCCGGCACGACGTGCCAGCCGTATGCTGCGAACCGCTGCGGCGTATCGTCGGTGAACCAGCCTTTGACTTCGCCGTCGATCGAGATGCCGTTGTCGTCGTAGAAGCAGATCAGCTTGCCCAGGCCCAGCGTGCCGGCCAGCGAACAGGCCTCGTGCGACACACCCTCCATCAGGCAGCCATCGCCCAGGAACACGTACGTGCGATGGTCGACGATCTCGTGCCCCGGCCGGTTGAACGAGGCCGCGAGCAGCTTTTCGGCGAGCGCCATGCCGACGGCGTTCGCAAGGCCCTGGCCGAGCGGACCGGTCGTCGTCTCGATGCCCAGGTGCCGGTCGACTTCGGGGTGGCCTGCCGTGTGCGAGCCGAACTGCCGGAAGCTGGCAAGGTCGTTGCTCGTGAGCGGGTAGCCCGCCAGGTGGAGCAGCGAATAGAGCAGCATAGAACCGTGCCCGTTCGACAGCACGAAGCGGTCGCGGTCGGCCCACTCGGGGTTGCCCGGGTTGTGCTTGAGGTGATCCGCCCACAGCACCTGCGCGATGTCGGCCATGCCCATGGGCATGCCCGGGTGACCGGAATTGGCCTTCTGGACCGCGTCCATGCTCAGCGCCCGGATGGCGTTGGCGAGCTGCCGGCGTGTGGGCATCGTGAACCCTCGTGGTAATCCCGCCATTTTAGCGTCCGGGCGCCAGGTGGGTCACACGAAATCTGTCGAATCGACGGGTCGCGGGGCTGCGTAAGGTCGGGATTGACAGCAGGCCGGACGGAAAGGTCGTCAAGGACAATCCGGTCCACCTTATAATTCGCGGCTGTTTGCCCTGGGAAGCTCCTCCATATGACGACCGGCCACCTGTTCACCTCCGAATCCGTCTCCGAAGGCCACCCGGACAAGGTCGCCGACCAGATCTCGGACGCGGTACTCGACGCGATGATTTCTCAGGACAAGCGCTCGCGCGTCGCCTGCGAAACGCTGGTCAAGACCGGCGTCGCGATCGTGGCCGGCGAAGTCACGACCGAAGCCTGGGTGGACCTCGAGGACCTCGTCCGCGGCGTCATCACCGACATCGGCTACACCTCGTCGCACGTTGGTTTCGACGGCCGCACCTGCGGCGTGCTGAACATCATCGGCAAGCAGTCACCCGACATCGCGATGGGCGTCGACCGCAGCAACCCCGAAGAACAGGGTGCCGGCGACCAGGGCCTCATGTTCGGCTATGCCAGCAACGAGACGCCGAGCCTGATGCCGGCGCCGATCTGCTACGCGCACAAGCTCGTCGAGCGCCAGGCCGAAGTCCGCAAGAACAACCTGCTGCCGTGGCTGCGCCCGGACGCAAAGTCCCAGGTCACGTGCCGCTATGAAGACGGCAAGGTCACCGGGCTCGACGCCGTCGTGCTCTCGACGCAACACGACCCCGACGTGAAACTCGATGACCTGCGCGAAGCCGTGATGGAGCTCGTGATCAAGCACGTGCTGCCGAAGGAGTGGCTGCGCAAGGACACCAGGTTCCACATCAACCCGACCGGCAACTTCGTCATCGGCGGCCCCGTCGGCGACTGCGGCCTCACCGGCCGCAAGATCATCGTCGATAGCTACGGCGGCATGGCCCGCCACGGCGGCGGCGCGTTCTCCGGCAAGGACCCGTCGAAAGTGGACCGTTCTGCCGCCTACGCGGCACGTTACGTCGCCAAGAACCTCGTGGCTGCCGGCCTGGCCGACCGTTGCGAGATCCAGGTGTCCTACGCCATCGGCGTGGCCGAGCCGACCTCGATCACGGTCGACACGTTCGGCACGGGCAAGGTGAGCCAGGAGCGCCTCGAGCAGCTGGTGCGTGCGCACTTCGACCTGCGCCCGTACGGCATCATCAAGATGCTCGACCTCGTCCACCCGATGTACCGCGCCACCGCGTCGTATGGCCATTTCGGCCGCGATCCGGTCCACATGACCTACAAGTGGAAGGAAAACATCGCGGGCAAGCGCGTCGAGAAGAGCGAGGCCTTCACCGCGTTCACCTGGGAAAAGACGGACAAGGCCGAAGCGCTGCGCAAGGACGCGGGCCTGTAACGAGGCGAGGAAGGGCAGGAAAGGTAGGAAGGCCAGGAAGGCCCGGAAGGGTAGGAAGGGGTCGGAGCAAATCCCCTTCCGGGCCTTCCTACCCTTCCGGGCCTTCCTCCCCTTCCTTTCGCTGCTGTATCATTGCGTCCCGCCCGAGGAGCGCTGCAACGGACCGTCGCGTCCGCCAGGCTCGGGCTTTGGGTTTACCCAACCGCGCTCGCTGAACCACGTGGTGTCGTTCAGGCGAGCGCGAAGAGCGAATCCCCCCTCGCCGCCTGTTCGAATGGCCACGGTCCAACGAGAGAGGATCGTCCGATGAACGCTGCCGTAATTGCTTCGAAGCCGGGCCAGGACTATGTCGTGGCCGACCTTGCGCTCGCCGACTGGGGCCGCAAGGAAATGCTGATTGCCGAAAGCGAGATGCCGGGCCTGATGGCCATCCGCAAGGAGTTCGCCCGGGAGCAGCCGCTCAAGGGCGCGCGCATTGCCGGCTCGCTGCACATGACCATCCAGACCGCGATGCTGATCGACACGCTGAAGGCTCTCGGCGCCGACGTGCGCTGGGCATCGTGCAACATCTACTCCACGCAGGACCACGCCGCTGCATACGTCGCCGCGACGGGCACGCCGGTCTTCGCCTACAAGGGCGAGACGCTCGACGACTACTGGGAATACACCCACCGCATCTTCGAATGGCCGAACGGCCAGCACGCCAACATGATCCTCGACGACGGCGGCGACGCCACGCTGCTGCTCATGCTCGGCACGCGCGCCGAGAAGGACGCGTCGGTGATCGCGAAGCCGACCAACGAAGAAGAAGTCGCGCTGTACAACTCGATCCGCAAGCGCCTGCAGTCCAGCCCGGGCTGGTATTCGCAGCGTCTCGCGCAGATCCAGGGCGTCACGGAAGAGACGACCACGGGCGTGAAGCGACTGTACGGCTTCGCGAAGAAGGGCGAACTGCCGTTCCCGGCGATCAACGTCAACGACTCCGTCACCAAGTCGAAGTTCGACAACCTGTACGGCTGCCGTGAGTCGCTGGTCGACGCGATCAAGCGCGCCACCGACGTCATGATCGCCGGCAAGGTTGCGGTCGTCGCGGGTTACGGCGACGTCGGCAAGGGCTCGGCGGAATCCTTGCGCGCGCTGTCGGCCCAGGTGTGGATCACCGAGATCGACCCGATCTGCGCCCTGCAGGCGGCGATGGAAGGCTACCGCGTCGTGACGATGGACGAGGCCTGCGACAAGGCCGACATCTTCGTCACTGCCACCGGCAACGTGAACGTGATCAATCACGACCACATGAAGCGGATGAAGAACCAGGCCATCGTCTGCAACATCGGCCACTTCGACAGCGAGATCGAGATCGCCGCGCTCAAGCAGTACCCGTGGGAGAACATCAAGCCGCAGGTCGATCACGTGATCTTCCCGGACGGCAAGCGCCTGATCATCCTGGCGGAAGGCCGCCTCGTGAACCTCGGCTGCGGGACGGGCCACCCGTCGTTCGTGATGTCGAATTCGTTCACGAACCAGGTGCTCGCGCAGATCGAGCTCTACCAGCACGGCGCGAAGTACGGCAAGGAAGTCTATGTGCTGCCGAAGCACCTCGACGAGAAGGTCGCGCAGCTGCACCTCGAGCGCATCGGGGTGCACCTGACGACGCTGACGCCCGAGCAGGCAGCGTACATCGGCGTGCCGGCACAGGGCCCGTTCAAGACCGACCATTACCGGTACTAGCCGGCTGCACCAGTCCCTGGCCAGCAAGGGGTCAGGGGTTGAGGGACAGGGGTCAGTCGGAACGAAGACGGCCGCCATGGGGCGGCCGTTCTCATAATGCCACGACGCAACGCACCCCTTGGGTGGCATCGCGCTTCGCTAGACACGACCATTCTCCAACAAGGAACGAAGGTCGTCCGGAACCGGCATGGGCTTCATGGCGCTGACATGGGCACGACCGGTGTTTCCAATCGGTACCCATATGCGCGAGAACACAGCCGCCGCGACGATTCGCGTTGACTGGCCGATTACCTCGCGCCAGGCGCGCGTCGAAGCTCCGAGGCGGAGCATGAGCCAATGCACGTGGACATGTTTCCACGTGTGACGCTGACTGAGGACGTGGGCGCGCTCGAGATGATGAAACGCGACTTCGACTTTTCCCCCAGCTGCCGCGGCTTTGGCGGCGTTCAGCTCAGCCTCGTACGCAAGCCGGAGCGCCAGGTTCATGTTGCGGCCTCGCGGTCCGGTTCAGCGGCGGCGCGACACGAGCGGCGCGGCGCGGACGTATTCATTGGCTGCAGCCTCCTCTAGCATCCAGCGGCCCATGGCTCCATAAGAAACGGGCGACCAGGAGTTCAAGGCACCGTCCCAATCCCGCGACGCCACGGGCGGCTCGTCCTTTCCCCGTGAATTGAGTCCGGCCCGGACAACGGTCCAGCGTAGCGAGGAAAACGCACCATTGCCAAGCGCGTCCACCACCGCCTGCTGTTCACGAGCTCCGCGGCCCATCGTGCCGGGCATCCACATGAAGAAGCGCATGGCGCGACTCGCGGGCTGCCCAGGTTGCGAAGTGAGCAGCGTATTGATGACGATGATGCGATCGACGCCTGCAGCCAGCATCGACTGCTCAACCGTCGCCATGTTCGCAGAGAGCAAGGCGGAGCGTTCATGCGTCGTCGCCGTCACTCCCAGGGCAGTGAGCACGGCGTCCGCGCCGGAAAATGCGTCCGCGAGGGCGGCCGCATCCGCCAGGGACTGGACGACGGCAGCCCTGGACCCACTCGGAAGGTCGGTGATCCGTTCTGGCCGCGAGCGTACGACGGCAGTGAATCCGATTCCCTCGGCACGGCACACGCTGAGGATGCCCTGGCCGAGACCGCCCGCAGCACCGATGACGGCCACATGATGAGGCAGTGGCCGGGATTGGGCGTGGATGGCCGGTGTCGTCATGGATGCCTCACGCACTGGAGCGAACGCTGCTGTCAGCGCTCGCACGTCTGAGCTGGGCGGCCGTCGGCTTCATCTGGCTGCCTAGTTGGAGCAAGGCACCCTGGTGAAGGAGAACTCGACAGACCTGTTCTTGCCGTGCCGCTCACCCTCGATGCGAACCACCATGCTGGTACTGCTGGTCTTTGTGTAGGTGACCTTCTGCGGAAAGTCATGGGCCGGGTTCCCGAAGGTTGCGCCTGAATCGCTGACGCGACTGGCGACGAACGAAGCCTCTTTCTGCCTGGACGGAGTAGCGGTATAGATCACGCGGCCTTGCTCGTCTTCGTGCAGGCGCAGGAACTCGTACTCGAGAGTTCGCCCGTTCCGAATGGTCCTGCCGACGCCAAGCAAGGTGCCACCCGCCAGAGGCTGCCAGTACTCACCTGAGCCGGCTTCCGCCTTCGGGTTGGACCAGCAGCCAGAGAGCCAGGCCAGTGCACCAAGTTCGCCTGCTGAGACAGGACTTGCGCACGCCAGGACGACAAGGATGCCGATCGACAAACGCATCTGAGACATGCTCGGTCTATTCCAGTTCAGTGCAGGGACGAATTCCCGGGCTCCGCGGATGCACGGTTGTCTTCAGTGCGATCGGAAGCTGAAGATCCCCGCCATGCCTCGGCTCCGCTAACGCTCGCCATGACCAAGCGCGATCAAGCGACGCGCCAAAGGCGCGTTGACCAGGACCGTCCGTGTTGATGGCGCGGTTATTCGCCGTTTCTCTCACCGGCCTCCCTCGAGAGGTGCGCGAGTCTTTGAGCATTTGCCTCCCAGTTCCTTCCGTCAAACGGTTTAACCGTTACATTTTCAATCGTGCCTTCATCGAGGCACCGCAGGTTGACGCTGATCCCGTCTGGGTTTGAGCGTGGAATGTAAAACGACTTTATTCCGCAGACTTTGCAAAAGAGGTGTTTCGCTGCGCCAATGCCGAAAGTGTAAGTTGTGAGATGGTCTTCGCCCGACAGCAAGCGAAAATGCGACCGAGGAACAATGAGGTGGAGGAACCCGGACTTTGCGCAGATTGAACAGTTGCAGTCCTGCACCGTTGGATTCTTCGGCGCTTCCACTTCGAACCGGACCGCACCACAGTGGCAACCACCTTTATGCACTCGCACTTTTCGAACCCTCTACCATTCTTGAATGGTTGCGCGTTCCGATGCGGGTCCGACGGCACATAAGGAGTCGGTTAGTCTGCTTCCATATCAGGCTTCGAGTAGCCCAGTGATTCATTGGCGTGCTGAACAAAACCTGGATCCCAGCTTTGCGAGTCGCGCACCATGGGCCACACGAATGCGGGGTCATGTTGCGCAACTGAAACGAACCAGCGGTTCCATCCGTCGAAAAGCTCCTCCGAGAAAGCTCCAGCGACTCTTGTCATATAAGCGCGTTCCCAAGCGACGTAGAATATCTCAATGTATTTTTGGAACCGCAGCGTTTCGTCAGGCGAGAGCAGAGTAGGATCGGCATATCCTTTCACCAGTAATGAGGACAAGTCGCTGCTCTCAACTACGAGGTACCTTCTTTGTACTGTGTACGATAGTAGCTCCGCCTGAATATCGGCGTCTGACTCCAGAGTGCTTCGATGTATTTGGAAACCGACGTAAACCAGGGAAATCACGACAGCGGCTGCGGAAATAAGCTCCGCAATTTCAACCCAAACACTAAGTTTGCGTACAGTCACGGTCCCTCATCCGACATTGCGTTTGTCAATGACGTCAATATTGAAGACTTCTCAGCGATACCCACCAACGTCCGCCTTGGGTCACGTGGCGCCGTACTATTCGAACTGAACGGCGAGCGCGAAGCGATCGTCCGTTCAAGTGAGTAGTTCGGTCGCTTGCGCCAGCACCGGAGGTCCAGGCGAGTTGTGTGGGCTGCTCTGCCGCGAAGGAAGGTGTGGGAAGTGGCACTCCGCACGCCTTGCTCGTTCAGCGAAGTAAAGTCGCTTTCGGCTTCAAGCAAGCTTGGGCCGAAGCGTTGTTGCTTCGCTGAATAGCACGGCAGCATCACCTTGCACAGCTCCGAATCTGCAGTTGCAGGTTACTTACTGCTCTTGTCGTCACGTGCAGCGCATGCGTTACCGAACGCTCGCGCTTACCGGCGCGCCGCAGGATGGCGCGGCCGTTGCCCCGCAAAGGGCGTGACAGACTAGGCGCGTCCGTGTTGAGCGCGTTGTCAGGCTTCACTACCACTCTTGCCTTGCATGTGCTCTCTGTAACCCGCGATTGCTTCGCCCGTAAACACAAGCAGCTGACTTTCCGGGACAGAGACAACAGTAATCGATTTTCGCGCCGCTTCGGCGGCAAGCGCCCCTTGGAACTGCCCTTCTGGGACGAACATCGTGGCCGGGTAGCGCTCGCTCTTTGACAGGGCCGCTTGAAGAAGACGCCGAGCGTGAAACTGCGACATCTTCTCGTCTTCAGCGGGCACCATCTCTGCGCCGAAGATGTAGCAGCTCGCCGCATCCATGATGGAAACGCAGTTGAACGAACCGTCCTCGAGCGTAGCGATGGGCCGGTCATTAAGCCGGAACGCTATCCAAGCATCACCGACCTCGAACTGACTTGGGTGTAGCACGAGACGTTCCCGAGTGAAGCCTAGCGAATGTAAGGGACTTCCCCATCCCGCAACGGCATCGGGGTGCCACGATTGACGTGTGTGCGCATGTTCAATCACTCACGAGAAGGGGAAGTCATGAGCAACGTTACTACCGTCGGGATCGACTTGG